>Ga0247757_10000408_pt1 | contig 36299 bp, 32 predicted proteins | sample UWRJL126311R4_FD_180929 | JGI IMG/M metagenome (GOLD analysis project Ga0247757, IMG submission 180929) | Plant litter microbial communities from Arlington Agricultural Research Station in Wisconsin, United States - UWRJ-L126-311R-4 | ecosystem: Environmental > Terrestrial > Plant litter >... | reverse complement strand
GTGTCTCGGTGGTGCTCGCCGGTGGCGTCGCGTTGTACGCGACCAACGAGTTCCTCACCATCAGCCTGATGCCCAGCGCGGTCGCCGACATCGGCGGGCAGCGGTTCTATGCGTGGGTGACGACGGTGTACCTGGTCGGCTCGGTGATGGCCGCGACCACGGTGCACACCGCGCTGACGCGGTGGGGGCCGCGGTGGTGCTATCTGCTCGGGCTGAGCACGTTCGGGGCGGGCAGCCTGGCCTGCGCGCTGGCGCCCGCCATGGAGGTCCTGCTCGTCGGCCGGGTGCTGCAGGGCGTGGCGGGCGGACTGCTCGCCGGACTGGGATATGCGGTCATCAACACCGCCCTGCCGCCCTCGCTGTGGACCAAGGCGTCCGCCCTCGTGTCGGCGATGTGGGGAGTGGGCACCCTCGTCGGCCCCGCCTCGGGCGGACTCTTCGCCCAATACGGTTCGTGGCGTTGGGCTTTCGGCGTCCTCCTGGTGATGACCACCGCGATGTCGGTGTTGGTGCCGATCGTGCTGCCGCAGCGACCTGCCCCGCCAGGGTCGGCCGCGCGGGTCCGCGTTCCGGCGGCGTCGCTGCTGCTGCTCGGCGCCGCGGCCCTGGCCGTGTCGGCTGCCGGCATCCCCCACGATCGACGTGCCACGGCGGCGTTGCTGCTGACCGGTGTCGGGCTGGTGGTCGTCTTCCTGGTGGTGGACCGCCGGGCGCGGGCAGCGGTGTTGCCGCCCAGCGCTTTTCGGCCGGGCCCGCTGAAGTGGATCTACCTGACGCTGGGTGCCCTGATGGCCGCCACGATGGTCGACATGTACGTGCCGTTCTTCGCGCAGCGCCTCGCGCACCTCACCCCGGTGGCGGCGGGTTTCCTCGGTGCCGCGCTGTCTGTCGGCTGGACCGTCGGCGAGATCAGCAGCGCGTCGGTGCGGCGGCCGACGGTGACCGCGCGGTTGGTGGCGGTGGCGCCGCTGGTGATGGCGCTCGGCCTGACGACGCTCGCGATCAGCACGCTGGTCGCAGGTCGCGACGCGGCGGGGTGGTATGTGGCCGCCTGGGCGATCGGTCTGATCGTCAGCGGATCCGGGGTGGGTATCGCGTGGCCGCACCTGTCGGCCTGGGCGATGCGCTCGGTGGGGGAGCCCGCCGAGGGGCCCGCCGCGGCGGCGGCCATCAACACCGTCCAGACGATGTGCGGAGCGTTCGGTGCCGCGCTGGCCGGGGTCGTGGTCAACGCCTCGGGCATCGAGGGTGCCTCCGCCGCGCAGTGGCTGTTCACGGTGTTCGCTGCGGTGGCCGCCGTGACCGTGCTGGCCTCGGTCCGCGCCGGGCGGGCGGCCGGGCGTTGAACTCACCGGGAGCCAAACCGTGGCCGGCGGGCGGGGCGGCTGGCACCGTGGTGGTCAGTGCGGGTGTGGCTGAGTGGCTAGGCACCGGCCTGCAAAGCCGTCTACACGGGTTCGAATCCCGTCACTCGCTCGCATGAATGCTCGGCCGCCACGTCGGCGAGTAGGTTGAGTCGTCATGACGTGGCTTCTCCTGCTGCTCGCGATCTGCAGCGAGGTGGCCGCGACGCTGTCGCTGAAGGCGGCCGTCGCGGCGCCTGCGCTGTACGTGGTCGTCGTCGCCGGGTACCTGGCCTCGTTCGTCTTCCTGACGCTGGTGCTCAAGCGTGGCATGGGACTCGGTGTGGCATACGGCATCTGGGGCGCGGTCGGCGTGGCGTTGACGGCGGTGCTGTCCACGGTCATCTTCGGCGAGGCGTTCACCGCGATCATGGGGGTCGGCATGGCGTGCATCATCGCCGGCGTCCTGCTGGTCGAGATGGGCTCGCATCACGCCGACGAACCCGCCTGAACCGTGCAGTATCTGCTCCTGGCGGCGGCCATCGCGTCCGAGGTCACCGGGACACTGGCGCTGCGGGTGGCAGCCGGTGGACGGCGGGCTTTCTACGGCGTGGTGGTGGTCGGGTACGTCGTGGCGTTCTCTTTGCTGTCGGCCACCCTGCAGCACGGGATGCCGCTCGGCGTCGCCTACGGCATCTGGGCGGCGGCCGGGGTCGCGCTGACCGCCGGCGCCTCGCGGGTGCTCTTCGGTGAACCGCTCACGCCTGCGATGATCGGCGGCATGGCCCTGATCGTGGCCGGCGTGCTGCTCGTCGAACTCGGCGCCGTGGGCTGACCGGAAAAGATCTGTCCGCACAGCGAAAGCCGCGCACGAATATCGAACCGCCCCAGAAATTCCTAGCGATCCCGCAACACGGTTCGGACACTACTCGATCACCGTTGGGTTGCCTGACTGGCACGATTTGCTGAAACTGTGCCACCGTGATCGCGTGCGCACTCGCCAGGCAGCTCGTGCCCTCGGATTCGCGGTGACCGCCGCCCTCACGCTGTGTGCCATGACCGTCGGTGCGCCGGCCGCCGCGGCCGACGCCTGCCCCGATGTCGAGGTGGTTTTCGCGCGGGGGACCAGTGACAAACCCGGCCTCGGTCCGGTGGGTAAACAGTTCATCACCACACTGCAGAAGAAGCTGACCGGAAAGAAGGTGTCGTCCTACGCGGTCGTCTACTCGGCGAGCTGGGACTTCCCGAAATCCACGTCCGAAGGTGCCGTCGACGCGAACAAACGCGTCCAGTACGTCGCCGCCGCCTGCCCCAGGACCAAGATAGTGCTGGGCGGCATCTCCCAGGGCGCGGGGGTGATCGATCTGATCACGATCGGCAAACGCCGGCTGTGGTTTTTCACGCCGTCGCCCCTCCCCGATGCGATGGCCGACCATGTCGCGGCGGTCGCGGTGTTCGGCAATCCGTCGCGGGACTACCCGCAGCTCGGCCCGCTGACGACGCTGAGCCCGCTCTACGGCGCCAAGACGATCGATCTGTGCGCAAAGAACGACCCGTACTGCTCCAAAGGCGTCGACATGTTCGCCCATCTGTCCTACATCTGGAACGGGATGATCGACCAGGCCGCCACCTTCGCGGCGCGCCGCGTCACCGGAGTCGGCGACCCGACGCCAACACCGTTGGCGGACAACGATTTGCAGGTCGGTGTCGACGCCGCCGGGTTGGTCCCTGCCCGCCCCGGGCAGTGACACCGCGGACGGCCACGAACGAGGTTGTCGCCCACCGGGGGTGAGCCACGTCGCGTCGACGCGGTCGAGGTGACGTTGCCAGCGCCACAGGGGGGCGATCCTGGGCAAATACGATTCCGGTGTGCGCATTCACACCCATGTTCGCCGGATACCGGGTTACTGTTCCGGGTGGCGTAGAAGTGACTAACGGGAGGATACGGATGAGCGCCTACCAAACCGTGGTGGTCGGCACGGACGGCTCGGACTCGTCGTTGCGGGCGGTCGATCGGGCCGGACACATCGCCGCCGGGTCGGGGGCCAAGCTCGTCATCGCCACGGCCTACTTCCCGCAGAGCGAGGACCAGCGCGCCGCAGACCTGCTCAAAGACGAGGGCTACAAGATGTCGGGCAACGCCCCGATCTACGCGATCCTGCGGGAGGCGAAGGACCGCGCCAAGGCCGCCGGTGCCCATGAGGTCGAGGAGAAGGCCGTGGTGGGAGCCCCGGTCGACGCGCTCGTCGAGCTCGTCGAACAGCTCGGCGCGGATCTTCTCGTGGTGGGCAACGTCGGTCTGAGCACCATTGCCGGACGGCTGCTGGGATCGGTTCCTGCCAATGTGGCACGCCGGGCCAAGTCCGACGTGCTCATCGTTCACACGTCCTGATCAGACCACCACACGACGAACCCTGGGTCGGCGCTGCCGGCCCAGGGTTCGCTGTGTGAGACGAATCAGGTGGCGGAGGCCTTCGCGATCTCGGCGATGGCCGCGTCCAGCGTCGCGTCGAACTCCTCGTCGGACTGCTGCGCGGTCAGGCCCTCGGTCAGCGCGCGGGAGAAGCTGGCGATCACGCCGTGCTGGGCGGCTAGTTTCTCGCAGGATTCGTCGCGGCTGTATCCGCCCGACAGCGCCACCACGCGCACCACCTTCGGGTGCTCGACGAAGTCCCGGTAGAGGTCGGCGACGTCGGGCAACGTCAGCTTCAGCATGACGGCCTGGCCGTCGCCGAGGCTGTCCAGACCCGCGTGGATCGCGGCCTTCAACTGTTCCTCGGCCTGCCCCTTCTGCGGGCTGTGGATGTCGACCTCGGGCTCGATGATGGGAAGCAGCCCCGCAGCGAGGATCTGCCTACCGATCTCGAACTGCTGATCCACCACGGCCTGCAGGCCCGCGCCGGGAAGCTTGACGACCGAGCGCATCTTCGTGCCGAAGATGCCCTTGTCCTTCGCTTCGCCCAGCAGCTCGTCGAGGCCGGGATTCGGCTTCATCACCTGGGCGCCGTCCTGCTCGTCGGCCAGGCCCTTGTCGACCTTGAGGAACGGCGCCACCTGCTTGACGTTCCAGAGGTAGTCCGGCGTCGACCGCCCGTCGATCTCGCGGTTCATGGTGTCCTCGAACAGGATGGCGCCGAGGATGCGGTCTCCGCTGAAGCTCGGGCTGGCGATGATGCGGCTGCGCATCTGGTGCACCAGGTCGAACATCTGCTCGTCACCCGAGTAGCTGTTCTCGGGGATGCCGTAGAGCGCCAGGGCCTTCGGCGTGCTGCCGCCGCTCTGGTCGAGGGCTGCGATGAAGCCGGCGCCCCGCTGCACCTTCGCGTATTGCTCGTTGAACTGATCGGTGGTCATGTTCCCTTCCTGATGGTCCTCGTGCGAGCGCGGGTCACCAACCGCGCTCACGCCATTCGCCCAGATGCGGGCGCTCGGCTCCGAGGGTGGTGTCGTCGCCGTGTCCTGGATACACGACGGTCGAATCGGCGTAGACGTCGAACAGGCGGGTGGACACGTCGTCCAGCAGCTGCTCGAAGTCGCCGTCTTTCCAGGTCTTTCCGACGCCGCCGGGAAACAGGCAGTCCCCGGTGAACAGGTGGACGCGGTCGTCGGCGTCCGCGCCACGCAGCGCCAACGCCACCGATCCGGGGGTGTGGCCGCGCAGGTGGATGACGTCGACGTGCAGATCGCCGACGTCGAGGGTGTCACCGCCGGCGAGCAGACGATCGGGTGTCACCGGCAGCGCATCGGCGTCGAGGCGGTGTGCCGCGGTGGGTGCGCCAGTGGTCTTCGCCACATCCTCGAGCGCCTGCCAGTGGTCCTGATGCTGGTGGGTGGTGACGATCTGCGCGAGCGTCGGCGCGTACTCCTCGATGAGTTCGGTGAGGATGGCGGCGTCGTTGGCGGCGTCGACGAGCAGCGTCTGCCCGGTCCGGGAACACGTGACCAGGTAGGCGTTGTTGTCCATCGGGCCCACCGAGGCCTTGATGATCGTCGCGCCGGGCAGTGTCCTTCGCGCCGCGGTGTGCGGTTCGACGTGGCCGGTGTAATGGTCGTCAACAGCGGTCATGGTGACTCAGGTTACTTCCCGAGACGGTCCCCACGCGGGCGCGGGTGAAAGCTGTCGGTGGGCCGACCTAGCATGGGTGTGTACTGCGTCTGAAGGGCGCATCGGGCACAGGGGAAAGGACATCGTGGCTGACCGCCTAGTTGTCAAAGGTGCCCGGGAGCACAATCTGCGCGGCGTCGATCTGGACCTGCCGCGCGACGCGATGATCGTGTTCACCGGGCTGTCGGGCTCGGGCAAGTCGTCGCTGGCCTTCGACACGATCTTCGCCGAGGGCCAGCGCCGCTACGTCGAGTCGCTGTCGGCCTACGCCCGGCAGTTCCTCGGCCAGATGGACAAACCCGACGTCGATTTCATCGAGGGGCTCTCGCCCGCGGTGTCCATCGACCAGAAGTCCACCAACCGCAACCCCCGGTCGACGGTGGGCACCATCACCGAGGTGTACGACTACCTGCGGTTGCTCTACGCCCGCGCGGGCACTCCGCACTGCCCGGTCTGCGGTGAGCGGATCGCCCGTCAGACGCCACAGCAGATCGTCGACCAGGTGCTCGCGATGGACGAGGGGCTGCGGTTCCAGGTGCTGGCGCCGGTGGTGCGTACCCGCAAGGGCGAGTTCGTCGACCTGTTCGACAAGCTCAACAGCCAGGGGTACAGCCGCGTCCGCGTCGACGGGGTGGTGCATCCGCTGACCGACCCGCCGAAACTGAAGAAGCAGGAAAAACACGACATCGAGGTGGTCGTCGACCGCCTCACGGTCAAGGCGTCGGCCAAGCAGCGGCTCACCGACTCGGTGGAGACCGCGCTGAACCTCGCCGACGGCATCGTCGTGCTGGAGTTCGTGGACCGGGAAGACGATCACCCGCACCGTGAGCAGCGGTTCTCCGAAAAGCTGGCCTGCCCGAACGGGCATCCGCTGGCGGTGGACGATCTCGAGCCGCGGTCGTTCTCGTTCAACTCGCCCTACGGCGCCTGCCCGGAGTGCACCGGCCTGGGCATCCGCAAGGAGGTCGACCCGGACCTCGTCATCCCTGATCCTGATCTCACGTTGGCCGAGGGCGCGATCGCGCCGTGGTCGATGGGGCACACCGCCGAGTACTTCACCCGGATGCTGTCCGGGCTGGGCGATCAGCTCGGATTCGACGTGAACACCCCGTGGAAGAAGCTTCCGGCGAAGGCCCGCAAGGCCATCCTCGAGGGCTGCGACCAGCAGGTGCACGTGCGGTACAAGAACCGTTACGGGCGCACCCGGTCCTACTACGCCGATTTCGAGGGCGTGATGGCGTTCCTGCAGCGCCGCATGGAGCAGACCGACTCCGAGCAGATGAAGGAGCGCCTCGAGGGCTTCATGCGCGACGTGCCGTGCCCGGAATGCAACGGCACCCGCCTCAAGCCCGAGATCCTCGCGGTCACGATGACCGCGGGTGATTTCGGCCCCAGGTCGATCGCCGAGGTCGCCGAGCTGTCGATCTCCGACTGCGCGAATTTCCTCAACGCGCTCACGCTGGGCACCCGGGAAGCGGCCATCGCCGGGCAGGTGCTCAAGGAGATCCAGTCTCGGCTGGGGTTCCTGCTCGATGTCGGGCTGGACTATCTGTCGCTGTCGCGGGCCGCGGGCACGCTGTCCGGCGGTGAGGCGCAACGTATCCGGCTCGCCACCCAGATCGGGTCGGGCCTGGTCGGCGTGCTCTACGTGCTCGACGAACCGTCGATCGGGCTGCATCAGCGCGACAACCGCCGGCTGATCGACACACTCGTACGGTTGCGCGACCTGGGTAACACGCTGATCGTCGTCGAACACGACCTGGACACCATCGCCCACGCCGACTGGGTCGTCGACATCGGCCCTGCCGCAGGCGAACACGGCGGCCAGATCGTGCACAGCGGCACCTATCAGGACCTGCTGAAGAACCCGAATTCGATCACCGGGGCCTACCTGGCGGGCAAGGAAGAGATCGAGGTGCCCGCGATGCGGCGGGTGCCCGACAAGAAGCGCCAGCTCACCGTCGTCGGCGCGCGCGAACACAACCTGCGCGGCATCGACGTGGCCTTCCCGCTGGGGGTGCTGACCTCGGTGACGGGGGTGTCCGGCTCCGGCAAGTCGACGCTCGTCAACGACATCCTGGCGTCGGTACTGGCCAACAAACTCAACGGCGCACGCCTGGTGCCCGGGCGGCACACCCGCATCAACGGCCTCGATCAGCTCGACAAGCTGGTCAGGGTCGACCAGTCGCCGATCGGTCGGACCCCGCGGTCGAACCCGGCGACCTACACCGGGGTGTTCGACAAGATCCGCACGCTGTTCGCCGCCACCACCGAGGCGAAGGTGCGCGGCTATCAGCCCGGCCGGTTCTCGTTCAACGTCAAGGGCGGTCGCTGCGAAGCGTGCTCGGGTGACGGCACCATCAAGATCGAGATGAACTTCCTGCCCGACGTGTACGTCCCGTGCGAGGTGTGCCAGGGTGCGCGCTACAACCGCGAGACGCTGGAAGTGCACTACAAGGGCAAGACCGTCGCCGAGGTCCTCGACATGTCGATCGAGGAGGCCGCCGAGTTCTTCGCGCCGATCAGCTCCATCCACCGCTATCTCAAGACGCTGGTGGACGTCGGCCTCGGCTACGTGCGGCTCGGCCAGCCGGCGCCGACGCTGTCGGGCGGCGAGGCGCAGCGCGTCAAGCTGGCGTCCGAGCTGCAGAAGCGCTCGACCGGTCGCACGATCTACATCCTCGACGAGCCCACCACGGGGCTGCATTTCGAGGACATCCGGAAATTGCTGACGGTCATCAACGGTCTCGTGGACAAGGGCAACACGGTGATCGTCATCGAGCACAATCTCGACGTCATCAAGACCTCGGACTGGATCGTCGACATGGGCCCCGAGGGCGGTTCCGGCGGCGGAACCGTGGTGGCGACCGGCACCCCCGAAGACGTGGCGGCCGATCCGAACAGTTACACCGGCCACTTCCTGGCCGAGACGCTTGGCGTGGCACGGCCCAAACCCGCCTCGCGCAATCGTAGAAAGGTGAGTGCGTGAAGGTCCGACCGACGGAGCCGGCCGATTTCGAGGCGATTGCCGACATCTATGGCCACTGGGTGAAATCCAGTGTCGCCACGTTCGAGCTCGAGCCACCCGACGCCGCAGAGGTGTCGCGCCGATTCGCCACGGTGACGGGGCTCGGATTGCCTTATCTGAGTGCGGTTTCCGACGACACCGTGCTCGGATACGCCTACTGCGGGCCCTGGAAGTCGCGGCCCGGCTACCGGCACACCGTCGAGGACTCGGTGTACGTCTCGGCGGATGCGGTGGGCCAGGGTGTCGGCTCGGCGCTACTCGACGAGTTGATGGTCGCGTGCGCGCAGGCCGGGATCCGCCGCATGATCGCGATGGTGGTGGACTCCGACGGGCAGGGGTCACTCGCTCTGCACCGCGGGCGCGGGTTCACCGACGCCGGGCGGCTGAACTCGGTGGGCTACAAGCACGGCATGTGGCTGGACACGATCCTGCTGCAGCGCGACCTGTCCGATCTCAGCGCCTGCATGCCGGCGATGGAAAGCGTGGGCTGATCCGCACACCGGCGAGCCAGCCGGTGAGCTCCTCGGCGCGGTCGGCGAGGGCGCGGGCCACGGTTCGCCCGACCTTCTCGAGCAGCACCAACTCCACGCGGCCGGCACCATCCTGGCGCCAGGCGCCGACGATGCGTCCGTCGACCCACACCGTCGGACCGGCATTGCCGTTGCGGTCGAACACCTGGGCCCGGTGATCGCCCACGTACCAGTCGCGGTCGAACCAGCCCATCGTGGTGACATCGAGGCCCGGCAACAGCGCACACCACGACGGGACGTCATGATCCTCGTCGTCCCCGGGCAGCACGTAGCCCGTCGACCCGTCCAGTAGCACTTCCTCAGCCCCGATGTCGGACAACGCTTTTCGGGCCCACGTCAAGGTGGCGCCGAACCACCACTTGACGTCGGTCAGGGTGGCGGGCCCGAACGCTGCCAACCAGCGGCGCACCAGCGCGGCGCCGGCGTCGTCGGCATGGACGGGCTCGCCCGGCGTCACCCAGTGCGCGGCGGTCACCCAGCGCGGGCGCGAAGCGGTCCATCCGCCGTCGTTGGGTCCGCGCACGATGTGGCCGCGCGCCGCCAGCACCGTCAGCACCCGGGGCGCCAGATGACTCTGCCCGCCCCACGTCTTGCCCGGCGCGGGATCGTAGGTTCCGGCGAGCTCGGCGAGTGCCTCCCGAAGTTCTCGGGCGCTGCAGGGGCCGGCGGCGTGCAGATGGTCGACGACCGCGTCGCCTGCGGTGCGCAGCCAGGCGTGCCCGTCGGGGGCCACCCCGGCCCGCTCCACGTCGGCCGCCAGCCGCCGCGCCTCGTTGGCGGCCACCCGGTCGCTTGCCGCCGACTGCACGACGGGGAGATCCGCCGGGCTCACCACCCACAGCGTCCGGCGCATCGCCAGGTGCTTGACCACCGTGCGGTCCCGGTAGAGCGCCGCGTCGAGATCGGCAGGCGTGAAGCCCGGCAGCCGCGCCCACAGCGACAGGTACGGCGTCGCGGGATCGGTGGCGTGCAGCGCGACAAGGCTTTCGGTGATCCCGGGTACGTTCGCGGGCCCGGCATCCGGGAGCGGGCCCGGCAGCAGGTGGTGGCGGCGGGCCAGCCGGGCGCGACGCTGTTCGACGGAGAAGGTGCGCATCGTCTGCCCGACGGTAGTCAAAGTTGGGATCGGTAGCACCGGCATCCGTCTTGACTCCCTCACGACACGGCGCCACGGAGGCGTAGTGCAGACGAAGGGAAACTCGATGAAGCGAATCATTGCCGGCGCGATCGGACTGGCCGCCGGAGCCACCGTGCTGGTGGGCTGCTCGGGAGACGAGCAGGCCGCCCCCGCGACCTCCGCCGCGCCCGCCACCTCCGCGGCGGTCACCGGCGGCGGCGACACCGTGGTCAAGGTCGACGGCGCCGATCTGGCCGGTCTGGACCTCAACTCGGTCACCTGCGTCAAACAGGGCGGCAAGATCAACGTCGCCAGCGGCGCGATCGGCGGCCAGCAGGGCCTCGGCGTCGTGATGACCGACGCACCGACCCCGGTCGTCGAATCCCTGGGCATGGTCGTCGACGGCAACGCGCTCGCCGTCGCCAACGCGATGGGCGCCACGAGCGGGTCGGCCGAGGTCGAGGTCGACGGCAGCCGCTACACCATCACCGGTGAGGCCGTGGGCGCCGATATGCGCAACCCGATGGCCGGCATGGTCACCAAGCCGTTCACCGTGACCGTGACGTGCAACTGACCTGTGCTTCCTATGATGACGCGGTGACGATCGAGCAGGACCTCGAACGGGCTCGTCACCTGGCGTTCGCCGCCGACGAGGGCGCAGCCAAGGATCTCCTGCTGTCCTTGATGCCGCCCATCACCGACGCCGACCGCGACGATCTGATGCTCGAGGTGTTCGCCCAACTCGGTGAGATCTATCTGGTCCGAACGGCATACGACGGCGTGACCGAATGCCTGACCAGGATCCGGGACTGCCTGCGCCGCTACGCGCAGCTGCCCACCGATGCCGGTATCGAGCACATGATCCGCCGCTACACCCGGCGGGCGCTGTTGCTGCAGGCGGGTTTCGCCGCTGCGCACGGTGAGCACGAATCGGCGGCCGAGGCCCTCCAGTTGCTGGCGGCCGACACGGGCGGGTTCGCCGACCTGGCCGCCGAGCACGCGTACCTGGTCACGTACGCGCGCATCCTGTGCGCCGTCGCGCTGTGCGACGACGACCTGCACGTGCAGTCATTGCCGCTGTGGCAGGAGGTGCTCGACGCGATCGCCGGACCCGGTGACGGCAGCCTGTTCGCCGACGCCCTGCGGGTGGTCGGCGGCATCGGATACGGGCGGTTCTGTGTGGAGACGGGCCGGCTCGGTGAGGCGGAGCCGTGGCTGCGCCGGGCCGGCGCCCGCGCGACCGCGCGGGACTGGCACCTGGCCACCGCCCGGACACAGCTGGAGCGCGCGACGGCGGCGTGGGCGGCGGGGGACAGGCGCACCGCCCAAGATCTGGTCCACGCGGCGTATCCCGCGATCGCCGAGCACGCCCGAGCCCACGACGTCTCGCGCTGCTGGCTGTATTTCGGGTTGCTCGCCATCTCGGTCGGCGCCTACGACGACGCCGACGAACGACTCGGCCACGCCGAACGGCACTGGCGTGAACTGGGCCGTCCGCTGCACATCCATCGAATCCTGTTGCAGCGCAGTTGGGTCGACATCTTCCGCGGAGATTTCGCGGCGGCCGCCGAGCGGGTGGGCGCCGCGCGCGATCTGCTCGACGGCTGGCCGCGGCACAGCTGGCTGCAATACGCCCGTCTCGACGACCACATGGGTTCGCTGCTGCGCGCCGAAGCGCTCGCCGATCCCACCGCCGCCGGGGACCGGTTCACCCGCGCCGCCGATCTCAAGATCCCGGCGGCCCTGGCCGTCGACTCGGTGCGCTACGCGCTCGCCGATGCCGACGCCCGGATGCGCTGGGCCACGCACGTCTCGGCGCGGATGCTGGCCGGGGCGTTCGCGGTGGCGTGGGAGTGGGGCAACTCCGACCTGCTCGGTGAACTCATCGAATACCATTGCGCGCGAGGCACGTTCGTCGCTCCGGATTTCGCGGCGGTGACGGCGGCGTGGGCGGACACCGCGACCGCCGCGGTCCCCGTGGACGACGCGGACGAGTACGCCCTCGTCGCGTCGGGTGCCGCGGTCGTCGACGCAGGTCCGTTGACCCGCCTGGGCGCCCTACCCCCGTTACGCATGGAACCCGGCGGCGAGCCGGTGCTGAGCCGCTATCGCGACCTCGCCCGAAGCCGCTACGGCCGCGAACTCACCGCGGCCGAGGGGGAGTGGTCCACATGGCCGTGACCGCCGCGGCGCCCACCCTGTTGCTGCGCTACGCCGACGTCGGGGTCGCCACCTATGGCAGCCTGCGCGTCGTCGGTCACCGCGACACCACCGTGACGTGGGTGCTCGATGAATCCGCCATGGCCGCCGCGCGGGATCTGCTGACCGACGCGCTACCCGATCCGCGGTCCGCCGAGAGCATCCCCGAGTCGATCGAACGAGCGCTCACGGCAGGCTCTTTCGCCACCCCGACCGCGGAGGCCCATCTCGCCGGGGTGCTCGGTGAGGCGCTGATCCCCGAACCGGGCTGGCGCCTGCTCGCCGAACGTGCACCGACGGCGGGGGCCGTATTGTTCGTCGCACCCACCGGTCGGCTCGCGCAGGTGCCGTGGTCGGCGATCGCGATGCCGGGCGACGGCCGCCGGCTGGTCGAGGTGATCGACACGCTGTTCGCGGTGCCGCCCAACATCGCCAACGCACCGCGTCGCCCGTCGCCGCACCGACGCGACGGCGCCCCGGTGCTGGTCCTCGATCCCCGGGTTCCGGGGCAGCTCCCCGACTCCGCGCTCGGCTCGGTGCTCGGCAGACCCGACCCGGGCACACCGGTGGCCCGACACTTCGCCGAGATGATGCGGCGGCGGCCCGTGCTGCCCGAAACCGGCTCCGCGGTCGAGTTGTTCCGCAGACCCGACGCCGACCGCGGTTGGCTGGCCGCGCTGCTCGACCGCAGGCCGAGCCGGCTGCTGTACGTCGGCCACGCGACGGCCGCCGACGGCGCTAACGGTCGCGCCGACCGCGCCGCGCTGCATCTGGCCGAGACCCAGCCGCTGACCGCCGCCGAGTTGATGGCGACCGCACTGCCCATGCCGGCGCGGGTGGCGTTGCTCGCCTGCGCATCCGGCGGTGACTACCGCTTCGACGAAGCCACCGGCCTGGTCGCCGCGCTCGTCCTGGGCGGCGCCGTCCTGGTCACCGCGACCCTGTGGTCGCTGCCGACCACCGCTGGGTATCGCCGATTCAGCCGGGGCACAAGCGAATCCGCCGATCCGATGGCCGACGTGGTGATCGGGGTCGACCGCGCCCACGAGGAAGCCGACGCCGGGCGGGCCGTCAACGCCTGGCAGCGTGGCCAACTGGCGCGGTGGCGCGCCGGTGACGTCGCCGCCAGCCCGCTGTACTGGGCCGCGCTCGCCACGTTCGCCGTGGACGGTGCGCGGTGACGCCGATCGGCTCGATCAGCCCGCCCGTCACCCGGCGTGGCTTCTATTCTGTTGCCGTGAGCACGGGCACCGACGTCGCCGTCGCCGTGCGGCAACCGCGCCGCGCGGTCATCGACGGTGCGTGGCGGGCCATCGGCGCCGGGGTGGAGACGCTCAGCGCCGACGACGGTGCGCCGCTGACCCGTACCGTGAAACGCATCATCGATCCCCTGGTGTTGCGGCTGCGGGTGAACAGCCGCTACTCCGCCCCCGTGGTGACCGCGGACGTGGCCGCCGAGATGCACCGCGAGATCGTCGGGCAGGCGGCGACGCTGCGGGCGACGGCGTCGTGGTTCGAGGCGCTCAAACGCGAGCGCAGGCGGCGCAGGATCACCCACGGCAACGCCCAGGAGCTCTACTTCCCGGTGAGCTACGAGTTGGGCGTGACAGCCGGTCCGGTGGTCGACCCCGCCGAGGTCGAGCGCGTGCTGCAGGAGGTGCATGCCGATCGGGACCGCACGGCGATCGACCTGCTCACCGTCCACATCGGCGCACCGGCCGTCGTCGCCGACCTGACCGACCAGCTCGCGCGTGCCTGGCGCGACGTCCGCGTCGGCGGTGAGCGCAGTGAGTCGTTCCTCGCAGGGCTGGACACCGTGCTCGGGGACGCCGCAGGCCACGCGGCGAGTGTGACCAGGACGCGGGTGTGGTCGGCGCTGGTCGCGGACCCGGCGCCCTACAACCTCGGTGCCGCCGTCCGCGTCGCCGGCGCCGCCATGCCGTGGTCGCTGGTCGAGCTGGGCCTGTCGGCGTCGCAACCCCAGCGCTGCCCGGACCTCACCCGGGTCACCCGCACCGGCGACACCGAGCGGCCGCTGGACCGCAGTGTCGTCGACCGGGTGCGTGCGACGCTGCGCCGCGCGATGGATCGTGATGAGCTGCCCGACATTTCGCTGCTGTGCGCCGAGGAGGTCGACCGGTCGTGCGCGCCGTGGGGACTGCTCGGCGAGGACAGACAGGCGACGCTGCTGGCCGGGATCGAGGTGGCCGTCGACCTGGCGCCGCTGGATCCGGACGCCCGGCCGCGCCACGGGTTGTCCGCCCGCATCCAGGCCCGGTTGCGCAAGGAGGCCTACGTGCTGCATGCGCGGCGCTACCTGGCAGGCGATGCCGCCGTGCACCCCCGCCAGCAGCAGGTGATCGACGACCTCGCGGCGTTCCGGCGGCCCTATCTGAGCCGGCTGTGGGCGCGTCTGCACGGCCGGGACGTCTGGCAGGACCCGTGCGCCGACGTCGACGAGGTGCGCGGCCTGCTCGACGGCGTCGCCCGGTCGGTGAGTCTGGATCACCGGCAGCGGATCAAGGCGATGCTCGGCGCAGACGGCGGCCCGTCATGAGGTGGCTCGCATGAGGTGGCGCGAGGAATCCGGGCTGTGGACGACGGGTCCCGAGCCGGAGCCGCCGCCGTTGACCGCGGTGCTGGAGGTCTGCGGTGCGGTGCTGTCCTGGACGGTCGACGACGCGGTGGGGCAGCCGCAGATCGTGCTGACCGACCTCGATCGCGCGGACTGGCTGTGGCGGGTGGTCGGGGGACCCGGGCACGACGCGCTGGTCTCGGCACTGCCGGGCGCCGCCGGCGGTGACGTCGACGTCCCCGACGCGACCGTCACACCCGGGGCGGTGGCAGGCCTGCGCCGTCTGGCGCTGGGCCACTGGCTGCGGCGGTGGTGGCCCGCCAGCCGGCGCGACGGCATCGCCGACCTCGACGCGGCCCTGCTGGACGGCGAACTGGCGATACTGACCGCGGCCGCGCACGAGTTCTTCGACGACGACACCTTCGATGCCGACACGGCAAGCCTGCTGCGGCCGCACATCGGGCAGCTGGAAAGCTCTGTCGGACATCATGATTCGCGTATCAGCGAGATCGCGCGCACCGCTGTCGACCTGGCCGAGGACTCCGGAGTGCCCGTCGCCGTTCCCGCGGAGACCACGCGCCGCCGCGACGACTACGCGCTGGCCGCTGCCGGGCCGGTCGGTGAGCGCGGGGCGCACGGCGACATCGCGCGCGGGCGGTCCTCGGTGCAGTGGTCGGCCGTGCCGCCGGGGATTTTCGACGCCGCCGAGGACACGATCGACTGGGCGGTGCGCGCCGACGACGGGCGCGTCAGCGCGGTCGTGATCACCGACGTGTGGGGAGCGCAGTCACCTGCGGGCATCGCGGTGCGGATCCGCGCCGGTGGTGTCGACGGCAGCGGCACCCTCGACCCGGCGGGCGGTGCGACGGTCGCCCTGTTCGACGGCGCCGCCGCGGCCACCGAAGACGCGGCGTGGGGACACGACTGGAGCGCGGTCACGGTGCTGCTTGGCGCCGATGTGGCCGAGACCCGGCAGGCACGCGACCGGGTCCGCTCCTTCGCCCGGCGGCGGCTGAGCGCACCCGGTGCCGACGCGTACCTCGCCGAGATCCTGGCCGCCGAAGCCGGCTACTGAACGGCTAATCGCCGCGTGGCTCGTCGGGGGATTCCTTGTCGCGCATCTGTTCCCGGATCTGGGCCAGGCGTTCGGCGGCCGCGCGCTGGTTGGCGTCGTACTGCTCGGCCGCGGCACGTCCCTCGGGGGTCTCGGAGGCCAGTTCGGTGGCGCCGAGCGAGGTCGCGTAGCGGTTCTCGATCTTCTCGCGGACCGCGTCGAGCGTGGGGACCCCGCCGGCGTCGTACCCGGTGTCGGGCGGCGGGTCGATGTCCTCCGGCATGCCCGCCACGCTACCCGGCGCGGGTCAGCCCGCGGCGGTCTTTTCCACCGCCGCGGTCTGCACAGAACCGGGCAGCGGCGTCGGCGGCACATCCGGTGTCCCGATCGCGCCCGCCAGCCACGGCAACGCGGCGGCGAAGGCCGTCGAGGCGAACGGCCAGTCGTGGCTGCCCGGTTGGCTCACCACCGCGCAGCCGATGCCAGACTGCGTGGCCAGTCCACACAGCGATTCTGCTGCCGCCGCTTGGTCGTTGGGTTTCCCGGAGCCTTTCCCGGGCAGGCCGCCGTTGACGTCGAACCAGCCCTGCACCCCGCGGTAGGGGCCGTGCCGCGTCATCACCGTGCTCGGGTCGAACGAGGCGTAGGCGGCGGCGCTGCCGCCGAACAGACGCGCAACGGTCTGGGCATGATTACCCGCGTTCGGGGCCAGATCGCCGGCGATGTCCTCGAACGCGGTGAACATGTCGGGGTGCATGACAGTCAGGTCGACGGCGCAGGTGCCGCCCATGGACCAGCCCACCACCCCCCAGTTGGCCGCGGCGGGGCTCACGTGGAAGTTCTGCTCCATGAACGGGACCACGTCCCGGGTCAGATGGTCGGCGGACTGGCCGCGCGATCCGTTCACACATTCGGTGTCATTGTTGAACGCGCCCCCCGGGTCGACGAACACGACCACCGGCGCCCACCCGTGGTGGGCGGCGGCGAAGCTGTCGAGGGTGGTGATGGCGTTGCCCGCACGCATCCAGTCGGCGGGGGTGTTGAACTCGCCGCCGATCATCATCACGGTCGGCAGCTTTGGTGAGGGGTCGCTGGCGTACCAGGCCGGCGGCAGGTAGACGAATTCGCCGCGGTGCCGGAATCCCGATGCGGTGCCGGGGATGTCGACGGGGACCACACTGCCCTTTGTCGGGATCACGTGGGCGCGCTGCATCGCCGCGACGGTGACCTGGTCCGTCTGATCGGGCAGCGGACCGGCCGTCAGCTGGCTCCAGGCGGTCTGGACAGTGGGGAAGTATCCGGTCCACAGATTCAGCGCCAACGCCGCGCACAGCGCACACAGCGGCACCGCGGTGACGGCCACCCCCCGCCGCCACCACTGCGCGTTGCGCCAGCCCGACACCAGCACGCCGATGGCGATGCCGGACAGGGCGATCCACACCCACAGCGTGGGCGGCGCCGGGTTGCTGTCGTCGGCGACGCCCGCGGCTTCGGTGTACCAGTAGGCCAGGACGCTCAGCAGCACCCCGATGACCGCCGACCACGGCAGCCAGATCAGGCGCCAGCGCCGGGTGCGCCAGCCGATCGCCGTCACGAGTGCGACGAGCGCCAGGATCTGCACCACGATGGGCAGCCACCCGTGCATGAGGGACAGGTGGTGGCGCGCGGATTCGAAGAAGGTGGCGGACGTCGGCACGACTACAGCCTGACGCGCCACTCTTGGAGCACGCTGTGTGCTTGCTGCTAACGAGGTTTGGCCAGCGGGAACGGCAGGGTTTCGCGGATGCTGCGGCCGGTGATCATCATCACCACCCGGTCGACACCCATTCCCAGGCCGCCGGTCGGTGGCATCGCGTACTCCATCGCCTGCAGGAAGTCCTCGTCGAGTTCCATCGCCTCGGGGTCACCGCCGGCAGCGAGCAGGGACTGCTCCTGTAGCCGGCGCCGCTGCTCGACCGGGTCGGTGAGTTCGCTGTAGGCAGTGCCGAGTTCGACGCCCCACGCGACGAGGTCCCAACGTTCGGCGACGCCAGGGATGCTGCGGTGCGGCCGGGTCAGCGGCGACACCGAGGTCGGGAAGTCGGTGTAGAACGTCGGCTCCTCGGTCTGTGCTTCCACGAGGTGTTCGTACATCTCCAGGACCACCGCGCCGGCGTCCCAGTGGGTCAGGTAGGGGATACCGGCCTTGTCGCAGAGACGCCGCAGCGCGGCCAGGTCCGTGTCCGGCTCGATGTGCTCGCCGAGCGCCGCCGACACCGCGGCGTGCACCGTCGTGACCGTCCACTGTCCGGAGATGTCGACGGGCTCGAGGGTGCCGTCCTCACCCGGCCGCAGGAAGACGTGCGCGCCGTTGGCCGCCTGCGCCGCGTTCTGGATCAGCTCCCTGGCGCCGTCGATCCACATCCGGTAGTCGGCGTGGGCCTGATAAGCCTCCAGCAGTGTGAATTCGGGGTTGTGGCTGAAGTCGACGCCTTCGTTGCGGAACGCGCGACCCAGCTCGAAGACCCGTTCGACACCACCCACGCACAGCCGCTTGAGGTACAGCTCGGGGGCGATCCGCAGATACAGGTCGAGGTCGTAGGCGTTGATGTGGGTCAGGAACGGCCGGGCGTTGGCACCGCCGTGGATCTGCTGCAGGATCGGCGTCTCGACTTCGAGAAAGCCTTTGCCGACCAGGGTTTCGCGGATCGAGTGCAGCACCGCGCTGCGCGCGCGGATCAGCTCGCGCGACTCGGCGTTGACCGCCAGATCGACGTAGCGGGCCCGCACCCGGGCCTCCTGGTCGGTCATGCCCTTCCATTTGTCGGGCAACGGCCGCAGGCACTTACCGATCAGCCGCCACCGGCTGACCATGATCGACCAGGTGCCCGACCGGCTGCGGCCCATGGTGCCGGTCACCTCGATCAGGTCGCCGAGGTCGATGCTGTGGGTGAACGCGGCCGTGCTGCCGGATTCCAGCAGGGACTGGTCGAGCACCAGCTGCGCATCCCCGGACCAGTCCCGCAGCGCGACGAACAACACGCCGCCGTAGTCGCGCAGTCGCAACACCCGGCCCGCCACCGACACCGACTCGCTATCGGGACACTCCAGTGCCTGCGCGACGGTGTGGCTGGGTGGACTGCCCACGGGGTAGGCGTCGACCCCCTCGTCCTGCAGGGCGCGCAGCTTGGCCATCCGGACGCGAACCTGCTCGGGCAGCCGGGACCGGTTGTCGTCGCGGGGCCGCTCGACCTGCAGGTCGCTCAGATCGGGAGCGGTTCCGTCGCTGTGCAGCCGTCCGCTGGCCACCAGCGCCCCCGGGGCGGCGATGTGGTGGCCGGTGTGCGCCTGCTCGTGGCGCCGGGAGAACGGCAGGACGAGGAACCCTTCGGCGATCACCGACGCCACCCCGACGCGGGGCACCAGCCGGGCCTCCTCGTAGCAGGCGAAGCGGGGCACCCATTCGGGCTGGTACTTCATGTTGGACCGGTAGAGGGTCTCGAGCTGCCACCACCGCGAGAAGAACACCAGCAGCCCGCGCCACAGCCGCGCCACCGGGCCGGCACCGAGCTGGGCGCCCTGCTCGAAGGCCGACCGGAACATCGCGAAGTTCAGCGAGATCCGGGCGATGCCGATGTCCTCGGCTTGCAGGCACAGCTCGCTGACCATCAGCTCGATGGTGCCGTTGGGCGACTGCGGGGCCCGGCGCATCAGGTCCAGCGAGACGCCGTTGGAGCCCCACGGGACCAGCGACAGCATCGCGACGACCTCGGCTTCATCCCCGGCCCCGTCTCCGTCTCCGACCCCGTCACTGCCCTGCACGGCTTCGACCAGCAGGCAGTCGCCGTCGGCCGGATCACCCAGCCGGCCCAGAGCCATCGAGAAGCCGCGCTCGTCCTCGGTGTCACGCCACGTGTCGGCACGCTTCGTGACCGCCGCCATCTCCTGCGCCGACAGGTCGCGGTGGCGGCGCATCCGTACGGTGACCCCGGCGCGGCGGGCCCGCGTGACGGCCTGCCGCACCGCACGCATGTCCGGCCCCGACAGCCGGAAGGAATCGGGGTGCAGGATCGCCTCGTCGCCGAGCTGCAACGCGTTGAGGCCCGCTTCCCGGAACGCCTGCGCGCCGGTGGAGCTGGCGCCCATCACGCCCGGCGCCCAGCCGTACGTCTGGCACAGCTGCAGCCACGCCGCGATCGCCTGCCCCCACGCCCGCGGATCGCCGACCGGGTCGCCGCTGGCCAGGCAGACCCCGACCTCGACGCGATAGGTGATCGCCGCCCGGCCGTTGGGGGCGAACACGACCGCCTTGTCGCGGCGGGTGGCGAAGTATCCGAGCGAGTCGTTCTTGCCGAACACCTCCAGCAGCCCGCGGATGGCCGACTCGTCCTCGCCGGTGAGCGCGTTGTCGGCCCGCTGCGATTGGAACAGCACGATGGCGGCCACCATGAGGGCCACCGCTCCGAACAACCCGAGCAGGGCGTTGACGAAGACGTGCGGATGCCCGGCGAAGATGTCGGCGTCGGCACCGGCGAACGCGCCGACGCGGTTCAGCGCGTACCAGAACCGGTCCGAGCGGGCCAGCGTTCCGGGGAAGAGCTCGAGCAACCCCCAGCCGACGAGGGTGCCGATCACCATCCCGGCGAGCAGCACGAGCGCAGCCTTCACCAGGGCGCCGCTGCGCACCCGCGCCCAGAACTGCTTGCGGGCCAGCAGCAGGCACACGATCGCGACGACGTGGAACGCCAGGCCCACGATCTCGCCGACCTCCTGGAACCACCGCTCGCCGCCGTCGACCAGCGCGCTCAGGTTCCACCCCACGGCGGCCACCATGTAGCCCACCAGGATCCACAGTGCGATGCGTTTGCGGGCGGCCAGCGCGGCGGCCAACAGGGCCACCACGAACGCCCAGGCGAAGCTGGTGTCGGGGAAGTTGAAGATGTAGTCGTCGACGAACTCGCGGGGCACCTTGATCACGAGACGGATCAGTGGCGAGATGCTGGCCAACAAGGACAGCGTCGCGATGACGCCGACGATCCACCCGGCCGCGGCGGGCACCCAACGGTATGCCGAAGTCGGGCGTGTCCTCGCGAGATCGGTGGAGGTCATAGGGCGCGAGGATATGCCCTCGGACGGGCCCGCGCCTGCATGTCGGCGCCGCCGCGGGGTGTCACCAGACGGGGCCGGTGTATTTTTCGCCGGGCCCTTTACCGGGTTCGTCCGGTGCTGCGCTGGCCTCGCGGAACGCCAGCTGGAGAGTTTTCAGGCCGTCGCGCACCGGGCCGGCGTGCGGGCCGAGGTACTCGGCGGAGGCGGTGACCAGGCCGGCCAGTCCGGTGATCAGACGCCGTGCCTCGTCGAGGTCGCGGTAGGGGCTGTCATCGGGGTCCTCGGCCGACAGTCCGAGCTTCTCGGCGGCCGCGCTCATCAGCATCACCGCCGCGCGGGAGATGACCTCGACGGCCGGGACGTCGGCGAGTTCGCGCGGCGGGGGCGAGTCGGCTGTCGGCGGTGGTACGGAGCTATCGGTCATGCCTGCTAGACTTGCACGCGCGACCGTCCCGGCTCACGCCAGGGACAGCAAGTGGAGTCCCACTCCCACCGCCCGCCGACGATACCTCGAAGGTGGCGCGGTCCGGTCCAGACATTCGGTGATGTCATCACCGGTGTCCGGCCTGGTCGGCATTGGGCCCTGCTCTGAGCAGGGCTTGTTCGTTCCTCGGGAACTTTTCCGGGAACACGGCGTGCCGCCGGGGTGGGAATCTGCGACGACAGCAGGAACTACCCAGGGAGGCCCCATCAGCACTGAGACCCGCGTCAACGAACGCATCCGCGTACCTGAAGTCCGTCTGATCGGACCGGGCGGTGAGCAGGTAGGCATCGTGCGTATCGAAGATGCACTCCGCGTCGCCGCGGACGCCGATCTCGACCTCGTTGAAGTTGCGCCGGATGCCAAACCGCCGGTGTGCAAGATCATGGACTACGGCAAGTTCAAATACGAGACGGCGCAGAAGGCACGCGAGTCTCGCAAGAACCAGCAGCAGACCGTCGTCAAGGAACAGAAGCTCCGTCCCAAGATCGACCCGCACGACTACGAGACCAAGAAGGGTCACGTGATCCGCTTCCTCGAGGCCGGATCCAAGGTCAAGGTGACGATCATGTTCCGCGGACGCGAGCAGTCCCGGCCGGAGCTCGGCTTCCGGCTCCTGCAGCGCCTGGGCGCCGACGTGGCCGACTACGGCTTCGTCGAGACGTCCGCCAAGCAGGACGGTCGCAACATGACCATGGTGCTGGCACCGCATCGCGGTGCGAAGACTCGCGCCAAGGCGGCGCACGATGCCGACGCCCCGGCGGCGCAGCGCGCCAGCGCACAGCCCGCCGAGACCCAGACCGACACACCACAGAACTGAGGAAACATGCCCAAGGCGAAGACCCACAGCGGCGCTTCGAAGCGGTTCCGTAAGACCGGGACCGGCAAGATCGTCCGCCAGAAGGCCAACCGCAGGCACCTGCTCGAGCACAAGCCGTCCAGCCGCACCCGCCGGCTCGCCGGCCGCACCGCGGTGGCCGCCAACGACACCAAGCGTGTCGCCAAGATGCTCAACGGCTGATCTTCACGGCGCTTCGGCGCTCATCCCTGACCCGACCCAGATAGGAAAACCCCATGGCACGCGTGAAGCGCGCAGTCAACGCGCAGAAGAAGCGGCGCACAGTCCTCAAGGCCTCGAAGGGCTACCGCGGCCAGCGGTCCCGCCTGTACCGCAAGGCCAAAGAGCAGCAGCTCCATTCGCTGACCTACGCCTACCGTGACCGCAAGGCGCGCAAGGGCGATTTCCGCAAGTTGTGGATCACCCGCATCAACGCCGCCGCCCGCGCCAACGACATCACCTACAACCGGCTGATCCAGGGCCTCAAGGCCGCAGGCATCGAGGTGGACCGCAAGAACCTCGCCGAGATCGCCGTCAGTGACCCGACCGCGTTCACCGCTCTGGTGGAGGCCGCCAAGGCCGCGCTGCCCGAGGATGTCAACGCGCCGTCGGGCGAGGCTGCCTGACCCTCACCGAGCGTTCTGCCCGGGTGGCGGCAGCAGTCAAACTGCTCCGCCACGTCGGGCGCCGCCGCGCCGCACGCTTTCTCGCCGAGGGACCCAACCTCGTCGAGGCCGCGTTGCGGCGCGGACTCGTTTCCGAGGTGTTCGCGACGGAGTCCGCCGCCGAGCGGTTCGCCGGGCTGCTGGCAGGTGTCCCGGTCGAGCTGGTCACCGACCGAGCGGCGAAAGCGTTGTCCGACACCGTGACTCCGGTCGGGTTGGTCGCCGTGTGCACGATGCCCGAGCACGACCTGGAGGCCGTGCTGGCGGCCGGGCCGACGCTGCTGGCGGTGCCGGTCGGACTCTCCGAGCCTGGTAACGCCGGCACCCTGATCCGGGTGGCGGACGCGATGGGCGCCGACGCGGTGGTGCTGGCCGGGCCCAGCGTCGACCCCTTCAACGGCAAGTGTCTGCGGGCGTCGGCGGGCAGCATCTTCTCGCTCCCGGTCATCAGCGAACCCGACGCGGCGGTCGCGGCCGAGCGGTTGCGCTCGGCCGGTGTGCAGCTGCTCGCGACGGTTCTCGATGGTGACGTGAGCCTCGACGATGTCGATCTGCAACCACCCACGGCGTGGCTCTTCGGCCCCGAGGCGCACGGCCTGCCTGCCGATGTGACGGCACTGGCGGCCGGCCGGGTCCGCATTCCGATGACCGGCGGCGCCGAGAGTCTCAACGTCGCTTCTGCCGCGTCGATCTGCCTCTACGAGACCGCCCGCAGCCGCAGGCAGGGCCAGCGCTGAGCCGGACTCAGGCGGCCCGGGTGCGGCCGGGACGCAGCGCCGCCAAGGAGAACGTGCTGTGCACCAGCGAACCGGCCCGATCCAGCAGGGTTTTGCCGCGCGGCACGTAGTGCATCGGCAAACCGCGCCGGTCGCGCGGGGGAGCCATGAACGCGGGGGCTTCGACGAGCGGCGCATCGGCAGGCGCCGAACCCTCGGCGCGGCGGTAGGCGGCCACTGCGCGCGGATGCAGCCTGATCTCGTCGGGCACCGCGACGAACGCCAACTCGACGAGCTTCCCGAACACCCGCAGCAGGATCTCGTCGCCCGGCGTCCACCGCATCCCGGCCTTCTCCCGCACCGCGGGGTCGAACACTCCCGCCGCGATCCACCGTTGTGCACCCACCATCGGCCGGAACAGCTGATCCCACACCGGTGTCGGCATCACCACGAAGCGCGGCTTGGGGATGCGGATCGAGAAGATGTCCCGGGTGGCCCGGTTGATCTCGAGCTCGTCGCGGCAGGTGCGAGTCCAGTACTCGCAGAACGCTTCCCAGGAATCGGGCACCGGCCGCATGCTCATGCCGTACATCCGGTACCACTGCACGTGCTCGTCGAACAGTCGGCGCTTCTCGGCCTCGGTCAACCCGCCGCAGAAGTACTCCGCGGTCTTGATGACGAGCATGAAGAACGTGGCGTGCGCCCAGTAGAACGTGTCCGGATCCAGCGCGTGGTAGCGCCGGCCATGGGCATCGACGCCCTTGATGGTGGTGTGGAAACCCTTGATCTGCTCGCCGGTCTGGGCGGCGCGGTCGCCGTCGTAGACCACGCCCATGATCGGGTAGACCGACCGCGCGACGCGTTGCAGCGGCTCCCGCAGCAGGATCGAATGGTCCTCGACGCCCGCGCCCAGGGCGGGATACATGTTCTGGATCGCCCCGATCCAGACGCCCAGCATGCCGGTGCGTACGTCGCCGAAGTACTTCCAGGTCAGCGACTCCGGGCCCAGCGGAAGCGAAGCCGGTGCCTGGCCTGCCATCGACGCTGATCGCATCGCCCGACGATATCGGCTGACAACGTTCGTTGTCCACGAATCCGGCCGGGCTGTGCACAGCGTTATCCGATGTCGCCGCAGTCGTTATCCCGCGTGCACCGACCACGGCCGGGCGAGGGTGCCGGGCGGCTCGATTACGCTGGCCGACGTGGACGAGGACCCGCCGGTTGCGCAGGCAGGCGGCCAGGGCGGGGGCGCCCTCGGCTGGTTGCGCAGCGTCAACCAGCACGCCGGGGCGGTCGCCTTCCTGCGACGGGCCCGCCGGGTGTTGCCGGGTGATCCGGAGTTCGGGGACCCGCTGTCGGTGGCGGGGGTCGGCGGGCCGCGGGCGGCGGCACGCGCGGCGGACCGCCTTCTCGAGCGGGAAGCGCTGACCCGCGAACTCAGCCTCGGTGCGCTGCAGGTGTGGCAGGCGCTCACCGAGCGGGTCTCGGGGCGTCCGGCCTACGACGAGGTGACGTTGGTGTTCACCGACCTGGTCGGCTTCTCGACGTGGTCGCTGGGGGCCGGTGACGAGGCGACGCTGCGGCTGTTGCGCCGGGTCGCCCAGGTGGTCGAGCCGCCCCTGCTGGAAGCAGGCGGGCACATCGTCAAGCGGATGGGTGACGGGCTGATGGCCGTGTTCGCCGATCCGACCGTCGCGGTGCGCGCGGTGCTCGTGGCCCGCGACGCGGTGAGAACCGTTGACGTGGACGGCTTCACGCCGCGGATGCGGGTGGGCGTGCACACCGGGCGTCCGCAGCGGCTGGGTTCGGACTGGCTGGGCATCGACGTGAACCTCGCGGCGCGGGTGATGGAGCGTGCGACCCGCGGTGAGCTCGTCGTGTCCGAGGCCACCCTGGATCAGATCGTGCCCGAGGAGCTGGAGCGCCTGCGGGTGACGGCCAAGCGGCTGCGCAAGCCGGTGTTCGCCGCCAAACCCGAAGGGGTGCCCGACGACTTCGTGATGTACCGGCTGAGAACTCGCAGGCAGTTCCCAGGGGAGGAAGCCGAGGACGGCACCGCGGCCGGCGCATAGTGGACATGGTGCTGTCCGGATGGCTCGCCGGGATGCGGCGGGCGTGGGTCACCGCGAGCTACGCGGCGATCGTGTCGACGGTCACCGTGGTCATGGTGCGCATGGACCCGGCGGCGCACAACGCGCTGATCCGGCATGCCAGTACCAATCTGCACAACCTGGCCCGCGGACGGGTGGGCACGCTGATCGGGAGTGCTTTCGTCGTCGACGCGGGACCCCTCTACCTGTGGTTGCCCGGCCTGGTCTGCCTTCTTCTCTGCGCCGAACTGATCTGGGGCGGCCGGCGCCTGGCGGTGACGTTCGTCGCAGGCCACGTGGGCGCCACGCTCATCGTGGCCGCCGGACTGGCCGCCGCCGTCGAGTTCGGCTGGCTGTCGTCGTCGATCACCCGGGCGTCCGACGTCGGCATGAGCTACGGGGCGATGGCCGTGGTCGGCGTGCTCACCTCCGCCATCCCGCAGCGTTGGCGGCCGGGGTGGCTGGGTTTCTGGTTCACCGCGGCCGCGGTGGTGATCGTCGGAGGCGCGAGTTTCACCGACGTCGGGCACGTGGTGGCGTTGGTGCTGGGCATCGGGGTCTCCCGCTGGTTCGGTGAGCGCAGGCGCTGGACGGCTCTGACGGTGCTGCTGCTGGCGGTGGGGGCGTCCTTCGGGTTCCTCCTGCTCGCCGACGGCATGGTGTCGCTGCTGCTCGGCGCGCTCTGGGGTGCGGCGGGCGCGGTGGCCGCCGGCGTGGGTGCGCGGCTGCTCGCCCGCCGACGGGCTCAGGTGAACGCGTCTGCCGACGCTCAGGCAAACACGTCGGCCGACGAGACGATCCAGTCGGAGCGCCAGGATTCCGGCGGCTCGTCCAGCAGTTCCCCTGGCGCGAGCCATTCGTAGATCTCGGCGTAGGTGCGCGTGCGCTGTCCTTCGATGCGCCGGTTCAACATGGCCGGCGACAGCTCGTGAAAACCGTTGAGACCCATGGATGCGACGATCTGCGCGGCGCTCGCGACGGTGGCCCGCTGGTAGTTGACCACCCGCCTCGTCTTGTCGGGCACGTCGAGCGCCCCGCCGCGGGCGGGGTCCTGGGTCGCCACTCCGGTGGGGCAGCGGTTGGTGTTGCACTTGAGCGCCTGGATGCAGCCGACGGCGAACATCATCGCCCGCGCGGCGAGCGTGAAGTCCGCCCCCTGGCACACCCGGCTGACGATGTCGACGCCGCTGGCGACCTTGCCCGATGCCCCGATCTTCACGCGGTCCCGCAGGCCGGTGCCGACCAGGCAGTTGTGGACCAGCATCAGCCCCTCGGTCAGCGGCATACCGACGTGATCCTCGAATTCCTGTGGCGCCGCGCCGGTACCGCCCTCGCCGCCGTCGACGATGACGAAGTCCGGGGTGATCCCGGTGGCCAGGAATCCCTTGCAGATCGACAGGAACTCGGTGCGCGCGCCCACACACAGCTTGAAACCGACCGGCTTGCCACCGCCGAGGCGGCGCAGGGTCTGGATGAACTCGGCGAATTCGACCGGGGTGCCGAAGGCGCTGTGCGCCGGTGGGCTCACCACCGTCCGTCCCACGGGCACGCCGCGGGTCTCGGCGATCTCGGCGCTGACCTTCGCGCCGGGCAGCACGCCGCCGAGCCCGGGCTTGGCGCCCTGGGACAGCTTGATCGAGATGGCCTTCACCGCGGGCAGCGCCGCGCGCTCGGCGAACCGGGCGGCGTCGAACCTGCCGTCGGCGTCGCGGCAGCCGAAGTATCCGGACCCGACCTCCCAGATGAGATCCCCGCCGCCGGCCAGGTGGTAGGGGCTGATGCCACCCTCGCCGGTGTCGTGAGCGAAACCGCCACGCGCCGCACCGGAATTGAGGGCCTGGATCGCCTGGGCCGACAGCGCGCCGAAACTCATCGCGGAGACGTTGAAGAGCGCGATGTCGTAGGGCTGGGTGCAGTCCGGGCCGCCGAGCCGGACGCGGGGGGCGACTTCGTCGGCGAACCGGGCGCGCAGCGAGTGCCGCAGGAATTCGTAGCCGATGGCGCCGACGTCGCGCTGGGTGCCGAACGGTTCGTCGTTCTTCGTGCCCTTGGCGCGCTCGTAGACCAGGTCGCGGGTCTCCCGGTCGAACGGAGTCGCCTCGATGTCGGACTCGATGAAGTACTGGCGGATCTCGGGACGGATCAGCTCCATCAGGAAGCGCACGTGGCCGAGGATCGGATACACGCGCAGGAGGGTGTGCCTGCGCTGCAGCAGGTCCCAGGTGCCCAGCAGGGCCAGCGCCAGCAGCACGGCGGCGACCGCGGCCCAGCCGGCGTGTCGGGTGATCACCAGCACCGACGCCGCAGCGCCCAGCACCCAGAGCGCGCCGATCAGCAGGGCCCGGATTGCCACGGCGTGAGGGTAACGCGCGATCGCCTATGATCGCCGGGTGGCTGACCAGCCAGTGGACCTCTCCGATGACGCGCTGACCGATGCGGTCAGTGCAGCCAGTCGTGCCTTCGCCCAGGCCGCGACCCTCGACGACCTCGCGCGCGCCAAGACCGAGCACCTCGGTGACCGGTCGCCGATCGCCGTGGCTCGCCAGGCGCTGGGGTCGCTGCCCAAGACCGAACGCGCCGATGCGGGCAAGCGGGTCAACGTCGCCCGCACCGCCGCGCAGAGCGCCTATGACGCCAGGCTCGCCGCGCTGCGGGTCGAGCGTGACGCGGCGGTCCTGGTCGCCGAGCGCATCGACGTCACCCTGCCCTCGACCCGGCAGCCGCTCGGTGCGCGCCACCCGATCACGATCCTCGCCGAGCACGTCGCCGACACCTTCGTCGCGATGGGGTGGGAGCTGGCCGAGGGCCCCGAGGTCGAGACCGAGCAGTTCAACTTCGACGCACTCAACTTCCCGCCGGACCACCCGGCGCGCAGCGAGCAGGACACCTTCTACGTCGCGCCGGACGGCTCGCGGCAGGTGCTGCGCACGCACACCTCACCGGTGCAGGTGCGCACCCTCTTGGCTCGCGAACTGCCGGTGTACGTCGTCTCGATCGGGCGCACCTTCCGCACGGATGAACTCGACGCCACCCACACCCCGGTCTTCCACCAGGTCGAGGGGCTGGCCGTGGACAAGGGACTGACCATGGCGCACCTGCGCGGCACCCTCGACGCGTTCGCGCGTGCCGAGTTCGGGCCGCAGGGCCGCACCCGGTTTCGGCCGCACTTCTTCCCGTTCACCGAGCCGTCGGCCGAGGTCGACATCTGGTTCCCCGACAAGAAGGGCGGCCCCGGCTGGGTCGAGTGGGGCGGTTGTGGCATGGTGAATCCGAATGTGTTGCGCGCGTGCGGAATCGACCCGCAGGAGTATTCGGGTTTCGCGTTCGGGATGGGGCTGGAACGAACGCTGCAGTTCCGCAACGGCATCCCCGACATGCGGGACATGATCGAAGGCGACGTGCGTTTCTCGTTGCCGTTCGGAGTGGGAGCCTGATGCGCCTTCCGTACAGCTGGCTTCGCGAGATCGTGGCGGCCGGCTCTCCCGGCTGGGACGTGTCCGTCGAAGAACTCGAGCGGACGCTGATCCGGATCGGCCACGAGGTCGAGGAGATCATCGCGGTCGGCCCGGTCAGCGGCCCGCTGACGATCGGCCGGGTCGGCGAGATCGAGGAGCTCACCGAGTTCAAGAAACCGATCCGCGCGGTCAAGGTCGACGTGGGTGAAGCGGCGCCCCGCGACATCGTCTGCGGGGCAACGAACTTCGCCGTCGGCGACCTGGTGGTGGTCGCCCTGCCCGGCACCGTGCTGCCCGGTGACTTCACCATCGCCACCCGCAAGACCTACGGGCGCACCTCCGACGGCATGATCTGCTCGGTCTCGGAACTGGGCCTGGGCGCCGATCACTCCGGCATCCTCGTGCTGCCCGCGGGCACTGCGGAACCCGGCGCGCCGGCGGCCGAGGTCCTCGGCCTCGACGACGTGGTGTTCCACCTCGCGATCACCCCCGACCGCGGGTACTGCTTGTCGGTGCGCGGCATGGCCCGCGAGATCGCCAACGCCCTCGACCTGGATTACGTCGATCCGGCCTTCGAGGTGCCTGCGCTGCCCATCGACGGTGAGGCGCTGCCGGTGGTGATCGATCCCGCGGCGGGGGTGCAGCGGTTCGCGGTGCGTCCGGTCACGGGCATCGACCCGGGCGCGGTGTCGCCGTGGTGGTTGCAGCGCCGGTTGCTGCTCAGCGGCATCCGCGCGATCTCCCCGGCGGTCGACGTCACCAACTACGTGATGCTCGAACTGGGTCAACCGATGCATGCGCACGACCGCAGCCTGATCACCGGCGGCTTCCGGGTGCGCTTCGCCGAACCGGGGGAGACCGTGGTCACCCTCGACGACGTCGAACGCCGCCTCGATCCGGCCGACGTGCTGATCGTCGACGACGTGGCCACCGCGGCCATCGGCGGCGTCATGGGCGCCGGCACCACCGAAGTCCGTCCCAGCACCACCGACGTCCTGCTCGAGGCCGCGGTCTGGGACCCGGCGGCGGTGTCGCGGACCCAGCGCCGTCTGCGGCTCTACAGCGAGGCAGGTCGCCGCTACGAACGCACCGTGGATCCGGCGATCGCGGTGGCCGCACTCGACCGCGGTGCCGCGCTGCTCGCCGAGATCGCCGGTGGAGCAGCGCAACCGACGCTCACCGACTGGCGGGGCGATCCGCCGCGCACGGATTGGTCGCAGCCGCCGGTGAGCATGCCGGTGGACCTGCCCGACCGCACGGCCGGCGTGCCGTACGCGCCGGGTTCCGCGCAGCGGCGCCTGACCCAGATCGGCGCCGCGGTGACCGTCAGCGGCGATCGGCTGACGGCGGTGCCGCCGAGTTGGCGCCCCGATCTGCAGCAGCCTGCCGACCTCGTCGAAGAGGTGCTGCGGCTGGAAGGTCTCGACACGATCCCCTCGGTGCTGCCCACCGCGCCCGCCGGACGCGGTCTGACCGCCGTGCAGAAGCGGCGCCGCGCGATCGGCAAGGCGCTCGCGCTGGGCGGATACGTCGAGATCCTGCCGACCCCCTTCCTGCCCGCGGGCGTGTTCGACACGTGGGGACTGCCCGCCGACGACGCGCGCCGCAGCACTTCCCGGGTGCTCAACCCGCTGGAGGCCGACCGGCCCGAGCTCGCCTCCACCCTGCTGCCGGGGCTACTGGAAGCGTTGAACCGCAACGTCTCCCGTGGCGCCGTCGACACCGCCCTGTACGCGATGGCACAGGTGGTCGAACGCACCCAGCAGACGCGCGCCGTCGACCGCATTCCCACCGACCGCCGGCCCAGCGCCGACGAGATCGCCGTGCTGGATGCCTCCCTGCCGCGGCAACCCCACCACGTGGGTGTGGTGCTCGCCGGGCTGCGCGAACCCGCGGGCCCATGGGGTGCCGGTCGTCCGGTCGAGGCATCGGATGCGTTCGAGGCGGCGCAGATCATCGCGCGCGCGGCCGGGGTGGAGCTGACCCTGAGCGCGGCCGAGTACCTGCCGTGGCATCCCGGCCGGTGCGCCGAACTGCGCGTCGGCGACACCCTCGTCGGGCACGCCGGCCAACTGCACCCCGCCGTCGTCGAACGGGCCGGGCTGCCGAAGGGCACCTGCGCCCTGGAGCTCGACCTCGATGCCGTCCCGATCACCGAAACCCTGCCCGCACCGCGGGTCTCGCCGTTCCCGGCGGTGTTCCAGGACGTCGCGCTCGTCGTCGCCGACGACGTGCCCGCGCGCAGTGTCGTGGACGCCGTGCGCGGCGGCGCCGGTGACCTGCTCGAAGACGTCCGGCTCTTCGACGTCTACACCGGTCCGCAGATCGGGCAGGGCCGTAAGTCGCTGGCGCTGGCGCTGCGCTTCCGGGCGCCCGACCGCACCCTGACCGAGGACGAGGCGAGCGCGGCCCGCGACGCGGCCGTGGCCGCTGCCGCCGAGGCGGTGGGCGCCGAACAGCGCCGATAAGCCCGATAATGGATTTGCATGTCCTTGCATAAAGATGCAAGGATCGGTGCATGACGTCCGTCGCGGTCGCCGGAGCCAGTGGGTACGCCGGTGGAGAGATCCTCAGGCTCCTCCTCGGTCATCCCGCATACGCCGACGGCACGCTGACCATCGGCGCGCTGACCGCGGCCGCCAGCGCAGGCACGGTGCTCGGTGAGCACCACCCGCATCTGCTACCGCTGGCCGACACGGTGCTCGAGCCCACCGAGCTCGAGGTGCTCGCCGGCCACGACGTGGTGTTCCTCGCCCTGCCCCACGGCCACTCGGCCGCGCTGGCCGAGCAGCTCGGCGATGACACCCTGATCGTCGACTGCGGGGCCGACTTCCGGCTCACCGACGCCGCGGCCTGGCAGCGGTTCTACGGATCCGAGCACGCAGGCAGCTGGCCGTACGGGCTGCCCGAACTCCCCGGCGCCCGCGACCGGCTGCGCGGCACCCGCCGGGTCGCCGTGCCCGGCTGCTACCCGACCGCCGCGCTGCTGGCGCTGTGGCCCGCGGTGGCGTCCGGGCTGATCGAACCGGCCGTCACCGTGGTGGCGGTCAGCGGAACATCGGGTGCGGGCCGGGCGGCGAAGGTGGACCTGCTCGCCGCGGAGGTCATCGGATCGGCGCGGGCCTACGGCGTCGGCGGAACCCACCGGCACACCCCCGAGATCGCGCAGGGCCTGACGGCGGTCGCCGACGGTGAGGTCACCGTGTCGTTCACCCCGGTGCTGATCCCGACGTCGCGCGGCATCCTCGCCACGTGCACGGCGCGCACCGGGGCCTCGGTGACCGAGCTGCGAGCCGCCTACGAAAAGGCTTACGGCGCAGAGCCGTTCATCCATCTGCTGCCCGAGGGGCGGCTGCCCACGACCGGCGCGGTGGTGGGCAGCAACGCAGCGCAACTGGCGATCGCCGTGGACGAGGACGCGCAGACGTTCGTCGCGATCGCCGCGATCGACAACCTGGTCAAGGGCACCGCGGGCGCGGCGGTGCAGTCGATGAACCTCGCACTGGACTGGCCGGAGACGCACGGCCTCACGACCGTGGGTGTGGCCCCGTGACCGAGTTGTCCGACGCCACCCGGCTGGTGCGCGCTCAGGGGGTCACCGCACCGGCCGGCTTCCGGGCCACCGGAATCGCGGCCGGCATCAAAGCATCCGGCGCGCCCGACCTGGCGCTGGTCGTCAACGAGGGACCCGACCACGCGGCGGCGGGGGTGTTCACCCGCAACAAGGTCAAGGCCGCCCCGGTGCTGTGGTCGGCCCAGGTGCTCACCACCGGCCGGCTGCGGGCGGTCATCCTCAACTCCGGTGGCGCCAACGCCTGCACCGGGCCGGCCGGGTTCCAGGACGTCCACGCCACCGCCGAGGCCGTCGCCGCCGCGCTGTCCGACTGGGGCACCGACACCGGCGCCATCGAGGTCGCTGTCTGCTCCACCGGTCTCATCGGCGACCGCCTGCCGATGGACAAGGTCCTCGCCGGGGTCACCGAGCTGGTGCACGAGATGGCAGGCGGCCTCACCGGCGGCGAGGAGGCCGCACGCGCCATCATGACCACCGACACCGTGCCCAAACAGGTTGCGCTGCATCACGCCGACCGCTGGACCGTCGGCGGTATGGCCAAAGGGGCGGGCATGCTCGCCCCGTCGCTGGCCACCATGCTGTGCGTGCTGACCACCGACGCCGTCGCCGACCCGGCGGCACTCGACCGCGCGCTGCGCCGGGCGACAGCGCGGACGTTCGACCGCCTCGACGTCGACGGCAGCTGCTCGACCAACGACACCGTGCTGATCCTGTCGTCGGGGGCCAGCGAGATCGCGCCGAGCCAGGACGAACTCGACGCCGCGGTGCTGGCCGTCTGCGACGATCTGTGCGCGCAACTGCAGGCCGACGCCGAAGGGGTCACCAAGCGCATCACCGTGACCGTCACCGGTGCGGCCAGCGAGGACGATGCGCTCACCGCGGCGAGGGTGATCGCCCGCGACAGCCTGGTCAAGACCGCACTGTTCGGTTCCGACGCCAACTGGGGCCGGGTGCTCGCGGCCGTGGGCATGGCACCCGTGCCGCTGGATGCGGAACGGATCACGGTGTCGTTCAACGGTTTCGCGGTGTGCATCGACAGCGTCGGCGCACCGGGGGCGCGTGAGGTCGACCTGTCCGGCGACGACATCGCCGTCACCGTCGATCTCGGCGTCGGCGCCGCGTCGGCGGCCATCCGGACCACCGACCTGTCGCACGCCTACGTCGAAGAGAACTCGGCGTACAGCTCATGACCACCCCGACATCGCAGAAGGCGCAGATCCTCGCCGCCGCGCTGCCGTGGCTCACAGCGCTGCACGGCAGGATCGTCGTGGTCAAGTACGGCGGCAACGCGATGACCGACGACACGCTCAAGACCGCGTTCGCCGAGGACATGGTCTTCCTGCGCAACTGCGGCGTGCACCCGGTCGTCGTCCACGGGGGCGGTCCGCAGATCAGCGCGATGCTCGAAAAGCTCGGCATCGCAGGCGAATTCAAGGGCGGCTTCCGCGTCACCACACCGGAAGTGCTCGACGTCGCGCGCATGGTGCTGTTCGGTCAGGTGGGCCGCGAACTGGTGGGCCTGATCAACCGGCACGGCCCCTACGCGGTCGGCATCACCGGCGAGGACGCGCACCTGTTCACCGCCGTGCGGCGCAGCGTGCTCGTCGACGGGGTGCCCACCGACATCGGGCTGGTCGGCGACGTCGACCGGGTCGACACCGCCGCGGTGCGCGACCTCATCTCCGCCGGCCGCATCCCGGTGGTGTCCACCATCGCCCCGGACCGGGACGGGCTGGTGCACAACATCAACGCAGACACCGCCGCGGCCGCGTTGGCCGAGGCGCTGGGCGCCGAGAAGCTGCTGATGCTGACCGACGTGGCCGGGCTCTACACCCGCTGGCCGGATCGCGATTCCCTGGTCAGCGAAATCGATTCCGGCGCATTGACACAACTGCTTCCCATCCTGGAGGAGGGCATGGTGCCCAAGATCGAGGCGTGCCTGCGCGCCGTCAACGGGGGCGTCCCCAGCGCGCACGTGATCGACGGCCGCATCGCGCATTGCGTGCTGGCCGAACTGTTCACCGACGAAGGTGTGGGGACGAAGGTGGTGCACTCATGAGCGGAACGCTGTTGGACCGCTGGTCGGCGGTGATGATGAACAACTACGGCACGCCGCCGCTGGCGCTGGCCGAAGGCCGGGGCGCCGTCGTCACCGACGTGGACGGCAAGTCCTACGTCGACCTGCTCGGCGGTATCGCGGTCAACGTGCTCGGGCACGGCCACCCGGCGGTCATCGAGGCGGTCCACGCGCAGATGAGCACGTTGGGGCACACCTCCAACTTCTACGTGACCGAACCCGGTGTGGCGCTCGCCGAGGCGCTGGTGGGGTACCTCGGCGCGCCGGCGCGGGTCTTCTTCGGCAACTCCGGTACCGAGGCCAACGAGGTCGCCTTCAAGATCAGCCGGCTGACCGGCCGCACGAAACTCATTGCCGCACAAGGCGCTTTCCACGGCCGGACGATGGGATCGCTGGCCCTGACCGGTCAGCCCGCCAAGCAGGCGCCGTTCGAGCCGCTGCCCGGCGACGTCGTCCACGTGCCTTACGGCGACGTGGCCGCCCTCGAGCAGGCCGTCGACGGGCAGACCGCCGCGGTGTTCCTCGAACCGATCATGGGGGAGGGCGGCGTCGTCACCCCGCCGGCCGGTTATCTGGCCGCCGCACGCGAGATCACCGCACGCCACGGCGCGCTGCTGGTCCTCGACGAGGTGCAGACCGGGGTCGGCCGCACCGGGGCGTTCTACGCCCACCAGCACGACGGCATCACCCCCGACGTGGTCACCCTCGCCAAGGGCCTCGGCGGTGGCCTGCCCATCGGCGCGTGCCTGGCGATCGGGCCGACCGCCGACCTGCTCACCCCCGGCCTGCACGGCAGCACCTTCGGCGGCAACCCGGTGTGCACGGCCGCCGCGCTGGCGGTCCTCGGCGTGCTCGCCACCGACGGCCTGATCGAACGGGCCGACGTGCTGGGCAAGACCCTGGCCCACGGCATCGAGGCGCTCGACCATCCGCTCGTCGACCAGGTCCGCGGCCGCGGGCTGCTGCGCGGCATCGTGCTGACCGCCGCGGCGGCCAAGCCCCTCGAGGTCGCGGCGCGGCGCGCGGGCTTCCTGGTCAACGCCGCCACCGCCGACGTCGTGCGACTCGCGCCGCCGCTGGTGATCACCGAAGAGCAGATCGGCGCGTTCGTGACCGCCCTGCCCGCCATCCTGGATGCCGCCGCGACAGAGGCCGCAGGATGATTCGTACGATCCGGCACTTCCTGCGCGACGACGACCTGTCGCCCGACGAGCAGGCCGAGGTGCTCGCGCTGGCCGCCGAGCTGAAGAAGGACCCGTTCAGCCGCAGGCCGCTGGCGGGGCCGCGCGGCGTCGCGGTCATCTTCGAGAAGAACTCCACCAGGACCCGGTTCTCGTTCGAGGTCGGCATCACCCACCTCGGTG
>Ga0247757_10000407_pt1 | contig 36329 bp, 29 predicted proteins | sample UWRJL126311R4_FD_180929 | JGI IMG/M metagenome (GOLD analysis project Ga0247757, IMG submission 180929) | Plant litter microbial communities from Arlington Agricultural Research Station in Wisconsin, United States - UWRJ-L126-311R-4 | ecosystem: Environmental > Terrestrial > Plant litter >... | reverse complement strand
AGGCGGTCACCGAGACCGCGCTCCCCGAGAACCCCTCCAAGCCCTCGCTGGGCTGATCGAAGTCGATCGACCCACGTCGGAAGGCGCAGACCGCACGACGGACTGCCCTGCAATCCATCACCAGAGACAAGCAGAAGGAATCATGCGGAAATCACTCCTCATCGGGATCGCCACCGCGGCCATCGCGGTCACGGCCCTCGCCGGCTGCTCGAGCTCGCGCTCGGGCGGCGACAGCGGCAGCAGCAGCGACGCCATCAAGAAGGGCGACTCCGTCGGCGTCGCCCTCCCCGCCAAGACCTCGCAGAACTGGGTCCTCGCCAAGCAGTCGTTCGACTCCGCCCTCACGAAGGCCGGCTTCAAGGCCGACGTGCAGTACGCGGCGGCGAACAACACCGTCTCGGACCAGCAGAACCAGATCGACAACATGATCACCAAGGGCGACAAGGTGATCATCATCGCGGCCCAGGACGGCTCGCAGCTCGGCACCCAGGTGGCCAAGGCCAAGAAGGCCGGCATCACGGTCATCGCGTGGGACCGCAACATCCTGAACACGAAGAACGTGGACTACTACGTCGCGTTCAACAACTACCTCGTGGGTCAGCTGCAGGGCCAGGCGCTCATCGACGGCATGAAGAAGGCGCACCCGGACCAGACGAAGTTCAACATCGAGCTGTTCGCCGGATCGTCGACCGACGCCAACGCGACGGTGTTCTTCAACGGCGCCATGAACGTGCTGAAGCCGAAGATCGATGACGGCACCCTCGTCGTGGCCTCGGGTCAGACGACGTTCCAGCAGGTCCAGACCGACAACTGGGACCCGAAGAACTCGCAGGCGCGCATGAGCAACCTGATCACGAGCACCTACGCGAACGGCACCAAGCTCGACGGCGTCCTGTCGCCGAACGACACCCTGGGCCGCTCGATCATCACCGCCGTCAAGGCCGCCGGTCTCCCCAACCCGATCGTCACCGGTCAGGACTCGGAGACCGACTCGATCCCGCTGATCATGCAGGGCATCCAGTACTCCACCATCTACAAGAACACGGATGAGGAGGCCAAGGGCGCGGTCGACGTCGTCTCGGCCCTCGCCGCGGGCAAGACCCCGGCGAACGTCGACAAGAACGACAAGACGAACGCGTACAACGGCACCATCACGGTCCCCTACGTCGCGCTCAAGCCGATCCTGGTGACCAAGGAGAACGCGGTCGAGGCGTACGCCAACAACCCGACCCTCGAGGCGCTCGCCAAGAAGGGCTGATCCCCACCACGGAGAACGCCCCGGTCGCTGCTCGCGGCCGGGGCGTTCTTCTGCGTCACCGACCCCGCGAGGAGTCCCCAACGGAGACCTCTCGGTGGTCGCGGGTCGCCAATGGGGACTCCTCGCGGATTCCGCGCCCGGGTTCCGCGGCTGGAGTCGGGGTCGCGAGCGGGAGCGGGTCAGGCGTTGGGCGTGACGATGTTCTTGAGCGTCGTCGCGTCGGTGGCGGTGTTGAGCGCCTCCTCGACCCGGTCGAGGCGGAAGCGTCCGGAGACGAGGGCGTCGAGGTCGACGCGGCCCGACGACGCCAGCTCGATCGCGAGCGGCCACGTGTTGGCGTAGCGGAAGACGCCGGTGACGATGAGCTCGCGGTTCTGGATGCGCGCGACCGGCAGCTCCAGGTCGGGCTTGCCCATGCCGACGAGCACGACCCGGCCGGCCGGCTTGACCGCGAGGATGCCGGCGCGCACCGCGGGGGCGGCGCCCGACGCGTCGATGAAGGCGTCGACCTCGAGGCCCTCCACGGACTCCTGGGTCGGGTCGATCACGCGCGTCGCGCCGAGGTGGAGCGCCTGATTCCGACGCAGTTCGACGATGTCGCTCACGATGACCTCGCTCGCGCCGAACGCTCGCGCGACCTGCGCCGCGACGACGCCGATCGGCCCGGCGCCCGCGATGAGCACGCGGCTGCCGGGTGTGGTGCCGGCCTTCTGGTTCGCCCAGATGCCGACCGAGAGCGGCTCGCAGAGCGCGGCCGCCTCGAACGACATCGAGTCCGGGATCGGGTGGGCGAAGTCCGCCTGGATGACGGCGGTCTCGGCGAAGGCGCCGTCGATCGGCGGAGTCGCGTAGAACTCCATGAACGGGCAGAGGTTGTACCGGCCGGCCTTGCACTGCTCGCAGACCCGGCAGGCGCGCTGCGGCTCGATCGAGACGCGCTCGCCCACGCGATCCGCGGGCACGTCGACACCGACCTCGACGATCGTGCCGGCCGACTCGTGGCCGAGGATCATCGGCTCCTCGACGACGAAGTCGCCGATCCGCATCTCGTGGAAGTAGTGCACGTCGCTGCCGCACACGCCGACCGCCTCGATGCGCACGCGCACCTGGTCGCGGTCGAGCGGCACCACGGGCACCTGGTCGACCGTGACGGTCTCCTTGTCGTGCAGCACGCTCGCGCGCATGGTCGTGTCGGTCATTCGGGCCTCCTGGCCGCGTACTGCTCGCGGATGATGGATCGGGTGTCGCGGTCGGGTCGCAGGACGACGGGGACCTCCCACGTCGGCCGCTCGCCGGTGAGGGTCCAGGCCGCCTGCACGGCAGCGCCGAGCGCGACGTACTCGCCGGGCTCCGGCACCTCGACGGGCGCGTCGAAGACCTGGGCGGCGATCGCGGCGACCGCCGGGTTCTGCGCGGCGCCGCCGATGAGCAGCAGCCGTTCGGCGACGACGCCCTGGGCGCGCACGGCGTCGAGGCCGTCGGCCAGGCCGCACAGCATCCCCTCGATGGAGGCGCGTGCGAGGTTCTCGCGCGTGGTGGCCGCGAGAGTCATGCCGAACAGCGTCGCCGTGGCGTCGGGCAGGTTGGGGGTGCGCTCGCCCTCGAACCAGGGCTGCAGGACGAGGCCCGCGGATCCCGGCTCGGCCGCCAGCGCGAGCTCGCCGAGCTCGCCGTGGTCGACGCCCAGCAGCCGGGCCGCGGCGTCGAGCACGCGCGCCGCGTTGAGCGTCGCGATGAGGGGCAGGAAGTTGCCGCTCGCGTCGGCGAAACCGGCCGCGGCTCCCGTCTCGTCGGCGATCGGATCGGTCGTGACCGCGAAGACCGTGCCGCTCGTGCCGATCGAGACGACGACGTCGCCGGGACGTGCTCCGAGGCCGAGGCCGGCGCCCGCGTTGTCGCCCGCTCCGGGGCCCACGACGATGCCCGCCGGTGCCGCGTCGGTCGCGACGGTCTCGCCGGCGCGCTCGGACGGGCCGAGCACCCGGGGCAGGATCGCGTCGTGACCGAGCGCGGCGACGAGCAGCTCGCGATCGTACTCGCCGGTCGGCGACCAGTAGCTCGTGCCGCTCGCGTCGGAGCGGTCGGTCACGAGCGCGTCGAGCTGCGGTCCGAGCGGGGATTCGTCCGCCGGTCCGTAGCCGAGCAGGCGCCAGGTGAGCCAGTCGTGAGGGAGCGCGACGGCGGCGACGCGGGCCGCGTTCTCGGGTTCCGCATCCCGCAGCCAGCGGAGCTTGGTCGCCGTGAACGAGGCGACGGGCACGCTGCCGGTCCGGCGAGCGAGCTCGGCCGCACCGAACTCCGCGATGAGGTCGCGGGCCGCCGGCGCCGACCGGGTGTCGTTCCAGAGCAGGGCGTCGCGGATCACGCGGCCGTCGGCATCCAGCACGACCATGCCGTGCTGCTGGCCGCCGATCGCGATCGCGACGACGTCGTCGAGCCCGCCCGCGTCGCGGATGGCGCTCTGGAGCGCCGCCCACCACGCGGCCGGATAGACCTCGGTGCCCTCGGGGTGCGTCGCGCGCCCGGTGCGCACGACGGCCCCGGACTCCGCGTCGCGGACGACGACCTTGCAGGACTGCGTCGAGGAGTCGACGCCCGCGACCAACGTCACCGGATCAGCGCGCGCCGAGCAGGTGCTCGGTCGCGAGCTGCTGCAGCTTCACGAAGCCGAAGCCCTTGCCGCCGAGGTACACGTCGGTGTCGAAGTCCTCGTACGCCGAGCGGTCCGCGAGCAGCTGCTCGTAGGTCTCGCCCTCGTTCAGGGTCGGCTTCGCGAGCTCCGCGACCTTGGCGCGCTCGAGGGTCTCCTGGACCTCGGGGTCGGCCCGGAAGGCGAGCGCGCGCTCCTTGAGCAGGAGGTAGGTCGCCATGTTGGCGGCCGCGGCCTCCCAGACGCCGGTCTCGTCCTCGGTGCGGCTCGGCTTGAAGTCGAAGTGACGCGGTCCGTCGTACGGCCGCTCGCCGAGCACGCCGCCGTTCTCCAGGAGATCGACGAGCGCGAACGCGTTGTGGAGGTCGCCGTGGCCGAACGCGAGGTCCTGGTCGTACTTGATCGAGCGCTGACCGTTGAGGTCGATGTGGAAGAGCTTGCCGTGGTACAGGGCCTGGGCGATGCCGGCCTGGAAGTTCAGGCCCGCCATCTGCTCGTGACCGACCTCGGGGTTGACGCCGACGAGCTCCGGGTGCTCGAGCGACTGGATGAACGCGAGCGCGTGGCCGACCGTCGGCAGCAGGATGTCGCCGCGGGGCTCGTTCGGCTTGGGCTCGATCGCGAAGCGGATGCCGTAGCCCTTGTCGAGGACGTACTGCGACAGCAGGTCGACGGCCTCCTTGTAGCGCGACAGCGCCGAGCGCACGTCCTTCGCCGCGTCGTACTCGGCGCCCTCGCGGCCGCCCCACATGACGAAGGTCTCGGCGCCGAGCTCGGCGGCGAGGTCGATGTTGCGCAGCACCTTGCGGATCGCGAAGCGGCGCACCTGGCGGTCGTTCGACGTGAATCCGCCGTCCTTGAAGACCGCGGCCGAGAAGAGGTTCGTCGTGACCATCGGGATCGTGAGCCCGGTCGCCTCGAGCGCGCCCTTCAGGCGGTCGATCTCGCCCTGGCGCACCTGGTCGGAGGAGCCGAACGCGAACAGGTCGTCGTCGTGGAAGGTGAGGCCGTACGCGCCGAGCTCGGCGAGCTTCTCCACGGCGTGGACCGTGTCGAGCGGCGGCCGGGTCGGCCCGCCGAACGGGTCGGTGCCGTTGTAGCCGATGGTCCAGAGACCGAAGGTGAACTTGTCGGCGGGGGTGGGCTGAACAGCCATGGGATCTCTCCGAATCGCGGCGTCGTCGACGGATAAGTCGTGGCTCACAACATATCAGCCGCGGCGGAGCTGGTCCAGGAGGGATTCCCGGACCTCGCACTGCGCGAACGAGAACGAGTCCGCCAGCGCGTCGAGCTCCTCCGCGCCGAGCCCGCGCAGCAGACCGGCGTACTCGACGGCCAGCGGCTGCGAGATCGTGATGTTGAGCACGAGCGTCCGCACCCAGTCGAACCGGCCCCACGGATACGGGTCGAAGTCCGGGAACTCCCGCGCGACGAGGTCCTGGATCGGCTGCGTCGCCTCGCGCACGCCGACGCCGTCGCTGCCCCACTGGTCGGCTGCGAGGCGGTTCTTCTTCGCGACGAACGCGTCGAAGCGCGCGCGGTAAGCCGACTCCCGGCGCGCGTTGACGATCCCCTGGCGCCCGAGGTCCTTGTACATCCAGGAGGTCCAGCTCACGCCGTGCTCGCGGTAGATGTCGAGCTGATCGTCGAGCATCTGCCGGCGCCCGGCATCGACGCGCTCGTCGTTGTCGTAGATCGGCGCGAACTCGCCGACGAGCAGCGGCGTCCCCGTGCGCCGGGCGTACGCCGAGCGGTCCAGGAACTTGTCGAGCGCGATCTGCTTCGAGTACTCGGGGCTGCGCCCGAGGCCCGCGGCCACGTAGTCGTGCAGCGTGTACACCGTGTTCGGGGCGGGCTCGTCGAACATCGAGAAGTCGGTGGAGTAGGTGTTGCCGTCGAGGTAGACGATGTGGTCGGGATCGACCTCCCGCACCGCGCGCAGCAGCCGGTCGTAGACGGGGCCGACCGCGGCTCCGGACTCGTCGGCCGGCTCGTTCATGAGGTTGTAGCCGGCGACCCACACGTTGCCGCGGTAGTGCTCGGCGATCGCGCGCCAGATGCGCTCGACCCGGTCGTGGAAGGAGGCCTGGCCCCAGAATCCGGCGATGTGCGTCGGGTTGTCCGAGTGCCAGTGCTGGTTCTGCCCGCCCGGGAGCGCGTGCAGGTCGATGATCGAGTAGACCCCGTGCCGGCCGAGCGCCTCGATCGCGCGGTCGAGGTGGCGGAAGCCCTCGGCGGCGATCTCGTCCGGGCGGTCGTCGGGGTTGAGGTGGTGGTAGTTGAGGGGGATCCGGACCACGTCGAATCCGTTCTCGCCGAGGAAGCGCGCGTCGTCCTCGCCGAAGAAGGAGGTGAGCAGCCGCTCGAAGAAGCGGTCGGCCGGCTCGTCGCCGAGCACCTTCCGCACCTCGGCCCGCATGAAGGACTCGTTGGCCGCGTAGCCGGTGATGAAGTTCTCCATGTTGAGCCATCCGCCGATGCACGTTCCCCGCAGTCGGCGCTCGCGACCGAACCCGTCGACGAAGCGCGCGCCGTCGGTGCGGAGCGGTGCGGGAGGGACCTCGGTGGGGGCGGGGACGACATCGGCCATGCCCGACCTTCTATCAGACCCGCATCCCGCTGACTAGAGTGGCGAGCATGTCCGGCGACCTCGTCGCGCGCACGTCGGTGTCGCGCACCACGCTCTCGCGTGTCGCCGATGACGCCGACGTCTCGATCTCGACGGTCTCGAAGGTGCTCAACGGGCGCACGGGCGTCTCCGACTCGACGCGCCGCCGTGTCGAGGAGCTGCTCCGCGACCACGGCTACAACCGCCGCAACACGCAGCTCACCGTGGCGCCGCTGGTGGAGCTGGTCTTCCACGAGGTCGACAGCCCCTGGTCGATCAACGTGATCGCGGGCGTGGAGCGCGCCGCCCGCGAGAACGGGCTCAGCATGCTGCTGACCAAGAGCGGCGACCGGCACAAGCCGAGCCCGGACTGGATCGAGGGGGCGATGCAGCGCCGGCCGGCGGGCGTCATCCTCGTCTTCTCGGATCTCTCCGCCGATCACAAGCACCAGCTGCGCGCGCGCAACATCCCCTTCGTGGTCGTCGACCCGTCGGGCGACCCGGCCCCGGACGTCCCGTCGATCGGCACGGCGAACTGGTCCGGCGGATACGGGGCGACGCGGCACCTCATCGACCTCGGGCACCGCGACATCGCGATCGTCGCCGGCCCCGACGACATGCTGTGCTCGACCGCGCGGCTCTCCGGCTACCGGGCCGCGCTCGAGAGCGCCGGCATCCCGGTGCGCCGGGAGCTCATCGCCTCGAGCGGCGAGTTCCGGTTCGACGAGGGCCTGGCCGCGGGGTCGCGGCTGCTCGACCTGCCGGATCGGCCGACCGCGATCTTCGCGAGCAGCGACCTGCAGGCGCTGGGCGTGTACGAGGCGGCGCGGCGGCGCGGCATCCGGATCCCGGACGACCTGTCGGTCGTCGGCTACGACGACGTCGACGTCGCGCGCTGGGCCGGGCCGCCGCTCACGACCGTGCGGCAGCCGCTCACCGAGATGGCGGCCGAGGCGGTGCGCCTGATCGTCCGTCTGCGCGAGGGCGCCCCGGTCGACCACCTCCACGTCGACCTGGAGTCCCGTCTTGTGGAGCGCGAGAGCACGCGCCGGCTCGCCTGATGGCGAACGGGGCGACCGGACTGGACGATGTCCGCCGCGGCAATCTCGCCGCCGTGCTGCGTCTCGTGCACCGGGAGGGTCCGGTCTCGCGCGCCTGGATCACGGCCCGCACCGGGCTGAACCGCTCGACGGTCGGCGGGCTGGTCTCCGACCTCGCGACGCGGGGGCTCGTGCGCGAGGCGGCCCCCGAGGTCACGAACCGGGTCGGACGCCCGTCGCCGGTCGTCGAGGTGGATCCGGAGGTCGCGGTCGTCGCCGTGAACCCCGAGGTCGACGCGGTCACCACCGCGATCGTGGGCCTCGGCGCGCGCGTCGAGCGGCACGAGCGGCACGACCTCGGGCATCCGGCGACCCCGGAGGAGACCGCGGAGATCGCCGCCCGCGCCGCGGCCGCGGTGACCGATCGGCGCGTGGCCGCGATCGGACTCGCCGTCCCGGGCCTCGTGAGCGAGGCGGACGGCGTGGTGCGCTGGGCGCCCCACCTCGGCTGGCGCGACGCCCCGCTCCGCACCCTCGTCGAGCGCGCCTGCGGCCTGCCGGTCGAGGTCGGCAACGACGCCACGCTCGGCGCGCTCGCCGAGCACCTCTTCGGCGCGGGCCGCGGCGTCGACGATCTCCTCTACCTCAACGGCGGCGCGAGCGGCATCGGCGGCGGGATCATCGTGGGCGGCGCGACCCTCGGCGGCCACGGCGGCTTCGCGGGCGAGCTCGGCCAGAGCATCGCGGGCTTCGTCCGCGCTGACGACCGCACCTCCGCCCGCGGCGTCGTCGAGGACGAGGTGACCCGCGAGCCGTTGCTCGGACCGCTCGGGCTGAAGGGCGCCACGGAGGCGGAGCTCGCCGTCGCCGTCCTCGGAGCACGCGACCCCGCGATCCTCGGCGAGCTCGCCCGCCAGCGCCGCGTGCTCGCCGCCTCGCTCGCGACCGCGGTCAACATGCTCGACCCGGAGCTCATCGTCCTGGGCGGCTACCTCGCGACCCTGCTCGAGTCCGACCCCGTCGACCTGCAGCAGCTCGTCCACGACCTCGCGTTCCCGGCCGGCACGGTCGGCGTGCGGATCGCTCCCGCGGGCCTGGGCGACGACCGTCTGCTGGTCGGCGCGGCCGAGCTCGCGCTCGCGGGCGTGCTCGCCGATCCCGCCTCCCTGGTCGGAGCGGGCGGCATCGCTAGCCTGAACGCGTGACGGACGACTATCGCGACGACGGCGTCGAGTTCCCGAGCGGCTTCCTCTTCGGCACGGCCACCGCGTCGTACCAGGTGGAGGGCGCCGTCGCGGAGGACGGCCGCACGCCGTCGATCTGGGACACCTTCAGCCGCACCCCGGGCCGCGTGCTGGGCGGCGACACCGGCGACGTGGCCGACGACCACTACCACCGGTGGGAGTCCGACCTCGACCTCATGGCCGAGCTCGGCGTCGACGCCTACCGCTTCTCGATCGCGTGGCCGCGCGTGCAGCCGGGCGGGTCGGGCCGTGTCAACGACGCCGGGATCGCGTTCTACTCCCGCCTCGTCGACGGCCTGCTCGCGCGCGGCATCCAGCCCTGGGCGACGCTCTACCACTGGGACCTCCCGCAGGAGCTCGAGGACGTCGGCGGCTGGACGAACCGCGACACCGCCTCCCGCTTCGCCGAGTACAGCGCGCGCACGGTCGAGGCCCTCGGCGACCGGGTCGCCGGGTGGATCACGCTCAACGAGCCGTGGTGCGCGGCGTTCCTCGGCTACGCGGCCGGCATCCACGCGCCGGGGCACCGCGCCCCCGCGGCGTCGCTCGCTGCGGCGCACCACCTGAACCTCGCGCACGGGCTCGCGGTGCCCGAGATCCGCCGGGCCGCGACCAACGATCCCGCCGTCGCGATCACGCTCAACCTCCACGTCGTGCGTCCCGAGGGCGACGGCGGCGAGGAGGCCGTGCGCCGGGTGGACGCCGTGGGCAACCGCATCTTCCTCGACCCGGTGCTCCACGGCCGGTATCCGCAGGACCTGCTCGGCGACCAGAGCGCCCTCACCGACTTCTCGTTCGTGCGGCCGGGCGACCTCGAGCTCATCCACCAGCCGATCGACCAGCTCGGCATCAACTACTACGCGACGAACCGCGTGCGGCTGCAGCCGGGGGCGCCGGGCCAGCCGATGTTCCCGTCGACGCAGGGCATCGACTGGCTGCCCGAGGCCGGCCCGCTCACCGACATGGGCTGGAACATCGACCCGTCCGGGCTCGAGGAGCTGCTGGTCCGCTCGCACGAGGAGTTCGGCCTCCCGCTCGTCGTGACCGAGAACGGCGCGGCGTTCCCCGACCGGGTCGAGGGGGGCGCGATCCACGACGCGGACCGCATCGACTACCTGCACCGCCACCTCGCGGCGTGCCGCCGGGCGATGGACCGCGGCGTCGACCTGCGCGGCTACTTCGTGTGGTCGTTCCTCGACAACTTCGAGTGGGCGTTCGGGTACTCGAAGCGGTTCGGGATCGTCCGGGTCGATTACGCGACGCAGCAGCGGATCCCGAAGGACAGCGCCCGTTGGTACGCGGAGGTGGCCCGGGAACACGTGCTCCCGCCGCGGCGGTGACGCGACCGGGCCTGCCGCGTCTTGACACCCGGCCCGACGCATGACCAGGATTCTCGTGCGTCTTACAACGTTGTAAACACCCACCCCGCAGAAAGCCATCGATGATCTCCGCCCGTCTCACCATCGACCCGCACTTCCAGGTCGGCCCCGTCCACCGCCGCGTCTTCGGCTCCTTCGTCGAGCACCTCGGCCGCTGCGTCTACGACGGGATCTACGAGCCCGGTCACCCGACCGCCGACGAGGAGGGATTCCGGCAGGACGTGATCGACCTCGTGCGCGAGCTCGGCGTCTCCACCGTGCGCTACCCGGGCGGCAACTTCGTCTCCGGATTCCGCTGGGAGGACAGCGTCGGCCCGCGCGAGGAGCGCCCCACCCGCCTCGACCTCGCCTGGCACTCGACCGAGACGAACGCGTTCGGCCTGCACGAGTTCGGTTCCTGGCTCGACAAGGTCGGCGGCGAGATGATGCTCGCCCTCAACCTCGGCACCCGCGGCACGCTCGAGGCGCTCGACCTCGTCGAGTACGCGAACGTGACGAGCGGATCGGCGCTCGCCGACCAGCGCGTCGCCAACGGTCGCACCGCGCCGTTCGACGTGCGCATGTGGTGCCTCGGCAACGAGATGGACGGCCCGTGGCAGCTGGGCCACCGCTCGGGCACCGACTACGGCAAGCTCGCCTCCCAGGTGTCGAAGGCGCTGCGCCAGCTCGACGAGCGCGTGGAGCTCGTCGTCTGCGGCTCGTCGAACGCGCACATGCCGACGTTCGGGGCGTGGGAGCGCGACGTGCTCATGGAGGCCTACGACGACGTCGACTACATCTCCTGCCACGCCTACTACCAGGAGCACGACGGCGACCTGGGCAGCTTCCTCGCGTCGCCGGTCGACATGGACCGCTTCATCGAGACCGTGGTCGCGACCGCCGACCATGTGAAGGCGGTGAAGCGCAGCGATAAGACGATCGACATCTCGTTCGACGAGTGGAACGTCTGGTACCAGGATCGCTACCGCAACGTCGACAAGATCGAGGGCATCGAGAACTGGCCGCAGGCGCCGCGTCTTCTCGAGGACCTGTACTCGGTCGCGGACGCGGTCGTCGTCGGCGGTCTGCTGATCTCGCTGCTCAAGCACGCGGACCGCGTGACGGCGGCGTCGCTCGCGCAGCTGGTCAACGTGATCGCACCGATCATGACCGAGCCCGGCGGGCCGGCATGGCGGCAGACGACGTTCTTCCCGTTCGCCATCACCTCGGCGCTCGCGCAGGGGACCGCGCTCGAGGTCAAGCTCGAGTCGCCGACGTACGCGACCGAGCGGTACGGCGAGGTGCCGCAGCTGGACGCCGTCGCGACGCACGACGCCGAGACGGGGCGCACCGCGGTCTTCGTCGTCAACCGCTCGCTCACCGAGGAGGCGACCGTCACGATCGACATCGCCGGGCTCGGCGACGTGACCGTGCAGTCGGCGCGCACGATCTCCGACGAGGACGTCACCGCGGCCAACACGCTCGAGCAGCCGGACCGCGTCGCACCGCACGACAACGCGACGGCATCCGTCGACGGGAGCACGCTCACCGTCACGCTGCCGTCCGTCTCCTGGACGGCGATCGAGCTGGGCTGACGCCCCGAGCGGTCGGCGAATGCGTCCGCGGGGTGCGGAGGCCCATCCGGCACCCCGCGGATCGCGCTATCGTCGATTGTTGACAATTCCGTCTGCAAAGGAGCAACGTCCATGGCGCTGAGCGCATCCGACTGGCCCATCGCCGCCGTCCTGCTCCAATTCCCGAGCGCGCACGACGCGCCCGTCGAGGTGTGGGCCGACGTGCTCGGCCAGGCGCGCCGGGCCGGCTTCGACCGCGTCGACATCATGGACAGCTGGGTGCGCCCCGCCGACCTCGAGCCGTCGCGGCGCGAGGAGCTGCTCGCCGTGCTCCGCGAGAACGGTCTCGTCGCCCCCGTGCTCGCGGTCGCGCGCAAGAGCATCATCGACCCGGTCTCCGGCGACGACAACCTGGCCTACGACCACCGCACGATCGATGCGGCGGCCGAGATGGGCGTGAAGCTCATGTGCCTGGGCCTGCACCGTCCGCTCACGCCGGCGCAGCAGGCCGCGCAGTGGTTCTGGACCGTGGACGGCCCGCGCGACTCCGACGACCCGGAGGTGCGGGCGCTCGCGACGAGTCGCTTCCAAGAGCTCGGCCGGCACGCCGCGGAGGTCGGCATCCAGCTCTCGCTCGAGCTGTACGAGGACACCTACCTCGGTACCGCGGCCTCGGCCGTCCGGCTCGTCGAGGACATCGGGCTGCAGAACGTGGGCCTCTGCCCGGACGTCGGCAACCTCATCCGCCTGCATCGTCCGATCGAGCAGTGGCGCGACCTGTACGCGGCGACGCTGCCGTACGCCAACTACTGGCAGGTGAAGAGCTACCAGCGCGACGAGGACCCGGCGACGGGGGCCGTCTTCGCGATCCCCGCGCCGCTCGAGAGCGGCATCGTCAATCACCGCGAGGTGCTGCGGATGGCGATCGAGGCCGGATTCCAGGGCTATCTCGGCCTCGAGCACTACGGTGGCGACGGGCTGAGCGTGTGCGCGGCCAACCGCGAGTACCTGCGGCGGATCCTGCCCGAGACCGGCGACTACACGCCGGGCACCAGCCGGGTCGCGCAGCCGGCGCTCTGATCCATCCCGATCCACCCCTCCGAGAGGAACGCATGTCCGAGGACGCATACGCCGTCGTGGGCTCCGGCTACATGGGCGGCGGCATCGCCCAGGTGCTGGCGCTCGCGGGCCACCCTGTCCGCATCTCCGACGTCTCGATCGAGGTCGCGGTGGGCAACCGCGAGCGGCTGATCGCCGAGGCGGACGCGTTCGCGGCCGACGGGCTCTTCCCCGAGGGGGCGGCGGACGTCATGGCCGAGCGCCTCTCGGCGCACGAGCTGGAGGATGCGGTCGCAGGCGTGCGCTTCGTCGAGGAGGCCGTGCCGGAACGCCTCGACATCAAGCAGGACGCGCTCCGTCGCATCGGCGAGGCGGCGCCGGCCGACGCGGTCGTCGGCAGCAACACTTCGAGCATCGCGATCGGCACGATGGCCCCGTCGATCGCGCACCCGGAGCGGTTCCTCGGCGTGCACTTCAGCAACCCGTCGCCGTTCATCCCGGCCGTGGAGGTGATCCCGCACGCGGGCACCGACCCGGCTGCGGTCGCGTTCGCGCGCGCGGTCATCGACTCGGTCGGCAAGGTCTCGGCGCTCGTCGAGGACAAGACGGGCTTCGTGCTCAATCGGCTCCAGTTCGCGCTCCTCGGCGAGGCCGCGCGCGTCGTGGAGGAGGGGGTGGCGAGCGCCGAGGACGTTGATGCGATCATCCGCGGCACGCTCGGATTCCGCCTGCCGTTCTTCGGTCCCTTCGCGATCGCCGACATGGCAGGCCTCGACACCTACGGCTTCGTGTTCGCGCAGCTGCGCGCCGCGTACCCGGACCGCTTCCCGACACCCGACCTGCTGCAGGCGCAGATCGACGCGGGGCGCTTCGGCGTCGGCAAGACCGGCACCGGCTTCCTCGAGCCGCCGGCCGGGGGAGCGGCGGAGCTCATCGCGTACCGCAACCGCGCGTACGTCGCGATGTCGCGGCTCCTGGCGGAGCTCGGCCCCGCCCCGATCGGCTACGCCTCCTCCCCGGAGGAGTGACCGGCACCAGACCCTCGGGGCCGTAGGGTCGACGGCATGCCGGTGACGATGCGCGACGTGGCCGAGCGCGCGTCCGTCTCGATCAAGACGGTCTCCAACGTCCTCAACGATCACCCGCATGTCCGGCCCGAGGTGCGCCGTCGCGTGCTCGCCGCCGTCGGCGAGCTCGGCTACCGCATGAACCACTCGGCGCGCGCGCTCCGGTCGGGACGCAGCGGCGCGATCAGCCTGGTCGTCCCCGACATCCGCAACGCGTACTTCGCCGAGCTCGCGGCCGAGGTCATCGATGCCGCGGCCGCCTTCGACCTCTCCGTGCTCATCGAGCAGTCCGGCGGCGTCGCCGAGCGAGAGCTCGAGCTGGTCCAGGGGCGACGGACCGTGACGGTCGACGGCGTGCTCTACAGCGTCGCCGGGCTCGGCGAGGAGGACGCCGAGCAGCTCGCGGACCTGCCGACGCCGGTCGTCCTGCTCGGGGAGCGGATATTCCGCGGTCCGATCGACCATGTCACGATGCGGAACACGGAGGCGGCGCGGGCGGCGACCGAGCATCTGCTCGACGGGGGGCGCACCCGCATCCTCGCCCTCGGGTCGGGGCCCGAGGAGACCGTCAGCTCCGCCGGGCTCCGGCTGCGCGGCTACCGGCAGGCGCTGGCTGCGCGCGGCATACCGGCCGACCCCCGGCTCGTCGTGGATGCGCAGCCCTGGTTGCGCGAGGGTGGCGCGGAGGCGATGCGCGCGGCCCTGGCGTCCGGGACGGCCTTCGACGGCGTGGTCGCGTTCAACGACCTGATCGCCCTCGGGGCCATGCGCGCCCTCCGGGACGCCGGCGTCCGCGTCCCGGAGGACGTCGCCATCATCGGGTTCGACGACATCGACGAGACCCGGTACGCATCGCCGTCGATGTCGACGATCGACCCGGGACGCCGAGAGATCGCCCGGACGGCGGTCGCCTTCCTCCGCGAGCGGATCGCCGGCTCCGACGCCGACCTCCCGCCTCGCGAGCACCTGAGCGCCTTCACGCTCCGGGCCCGGGAGTCGACCCGCTCGTAGCGGGTCATCCTCACCGACGGCGATCGCCCTCTTGTCGTCGTCGTCGTTCTCGTTTACATTGATGTAAATCGGAACGTACATTCCGCATAGTGGAAGACGATGAGGTCTGAGACATGACGCGCGACATCACCGCCCCGACGATCACCGCCGCCCCGTGACCGCCGTCGCCCCCCGGGTACGGGACCGGCACGAGCCCGCCGTGGCGATCTCGCCGGCGCCGCGGCGCCGGCGGCGTCGCTACGACCGGGCCGCCTACCTGTTCATGACGCCGTGGTTCATCGGCTTCGCTGTGATCACGGCCGGGCCGCTGATCGCGTCGCTCTATCTCTCGTTCACGAACTTCAACCTGCTCCAGGCTCCCAACTGGATCGGCTTCGCGAACTACACGACGATGCTGACGCAGGATCCGCGGTTCTGGCAGTCGTTCGGCGTCACCATCGCCTTCGTCGTCATCACGGTCCCGCTGCAGCTCGCCTTCGCGCTCCTGATCGCCGTGGCGCTCAGCCGGAAGATCCGCGGCACCTCCTGGTACCGCTCGATCTACTACCTGCCCTCCCTGCTCGGCGGCAGCGTGGCGATCGCGGTCGTCTGGGGCCAGATCTTCAACAAGAAGGGGATCGCCAACGGCATCCTCGCCCTGTTCGGGATCCACGGGCCGAGCTGGACCGGCGACCCCTCGACGGCGCTCGCGACGCTGATCCTGCTCAACGTGTGGCAGTTCGGATCGCCGATGGTGATCTTCCTCGCCGGCATCAAGCAGATCCCGGGCGAGCTCTACGACGCCGCGTCGGTGGACGGCGCGGGCGCCTGGAACCGCTTCCGCTTCGTGACGCTCCCCATGCTCACGCCGATCATCTTCTTCAACCTCGTGCTGCAGGTGATCCGCGCGTTCCAGGCCTTCACGCCGGCGTACATCATCAGCGGCGGCACGGGCGGCCCCTCCGACTCGACGCTGTTCTACACGCTGTACCTCTACCAGCAGGCGTTCACGAACCTGCACATGGGGTACGCCTCGGCCCTCGCCTGGGTGCTCCTCGTCGTCATCGCCGTCTTCACCGCGGGCAACTTCCTGCTCTCGCGGTTCTGGGTCACCTACGAGAACTGAGCGGAGCGCGCACATGACCACGACCTCGCTCCCGGCCCGCGCGGCCGGCCGTCGGACCGACCGCCGCTGGGTCCTGCACGTCGTGCTGATCCTCGGCGCGATCGTGATGATCTACCCGATGATCTGGATGGTCGGGGGATCGCTGAAGCCCGACGACGAGATCTTCTCCACGCTCAACCCGTTCCCGACGGTGGCGAAGTTCGCAAACTACCCCGACGGGTGGAACGCGAGCCACCCCGTATTCGGGTTCTACTTCCTCAACTCGTTCATCATCTGCCTCGGCGCCGTCGTCGGGAACGTGTTCGGGTGCTCGGTGACCGCGTTCGCCTTCGCCCGCCTGAACTTCCGAGCGAAGAAGTTCTGGTTCGCGATGATGCTCGGCTCGATCATGCTGCCGGCCAACGCGCTGCTCGTGCCGCAGTACCTGCTGTTCTACAAGCTCGGCTGGGTCGACACCTTCCTGCCGCTCATCGTGCCGAAGTTCCTCGCGACGGACGCGTTCTTCGTCTTCCTGCTCGTGCAGTTCATCCGTACGATCCCGCGCTCCCTCGACGAGGCGGCGACCATCGACGGCTGCGGTCCGTTCCGGATCTTCGGGCGGATCATCCTGCCGCTGCTCGGCCCCGCCCTCGTCACGACGGTGATCTTCACGTTCATCTGGACCTACGACGACTTCTTCGCGCAGCTGATCTACCTGTCGACGGCGGCGCGGGAGACCGTGCCCATCGGGCTGCGGCAGTACATCGACTCGAGCGGCGGCTCCTCGTACGGCCAGATGCTCGCCATGTCCGCGCTCTCGCTCGTGCCGACCTTCCTCGTCTTCCTGTTCTCGCAGCGCCGCATCGTCGAGGGCATCACCACCACCGGCATCCGCGGCTGATCCGTCCGCACCACGAAAGGAACCGCATCATGACCCAACGTCCGATCACACGGCGCGCGCTCATCTCGGGTGGCGTCAGTCTCGCCGTCCTGGCGCCGCTGCTGGCCGCCTGCAGCGACGGCGCCGCCGGAACCTCGCCGAGCCCGAAGAGCACGAAGCTCGGCCCGGCGACGATCCGGTTCTCCGGCTACGGCAACGACACCAAGATGCAGACGCGCAGCGTCCTCGCCCAGAAGTTCATGGACACGCACCCGTCGATCACGATGGTGTTCGAGGGATCGCCGTCCGACGCGTACTTCGCGAAGCTCGCGACGCAGATCGCCGGCGGCAACGCCCCGGACGTCATCAACCTCGACACCGGGCACCTCAGCCAGTACGCGCCGAAGGGTGCGCTGACGCCCCTGACGCCGTACATCCCGAGCTACATCGACGCCGACTCCTTCGCCAAGGACCTGCTGACACTGGGGCAGATCGACGGCAAGCAGTACGGCATGCCGCTCGCCACGACGTCGTTCGGCTGGACCTGGGACACGGACATCTTCGACGAGATCGGCGTCAAGGCTCCGGACGGCGCGACATGGACGTGGGACACGATGGCCGATCTGTCGAACGAGATCTTCGAGACCTCCGACTCGAAGTACCACGGCAACGCCGACCCGAGCGGCGACCCGTACACCTTCGAGATGTGGGTGCGCGCGCACGGGCACGCGGTGTACGCCTCGTCGAGCAAGCTCGGCTACGACGCCGATCTGATGGGCGACTGGTTCGACTACTGGGCGAAGCTGCGCAAGTCGGGCGGCATCCCGCCCGCCGACATCACGGCCGAGGAGACGCCGTACGTGTGGGAGAAGGCCGCCCTCGTCAACAAGGTGTCGGCCATGAGCTTCAGCAACACGGGGGTCTGGTCCGGCGCCTTCGCGGCCCTGACCAAGGACCAGCTCGCCCTCACCACCCCGCCGCGTGCGAAGAAGTCCGACACGGGCACGCCGAACTACCCCCTGGCGAGCAGCTACTTCGCTCTCAACACGAAGTGCACGGCGCCGGAGCAGGCCGCCGAGTTCATCGACTGGTTCGTCAACAGCAAGCCGGCCGCGCAGGTGCTGCGCCTCATCAGCGGACCGCCGGCATCGGCGACCGCCGTCAAGGCCGTCGACGCGCTCACCGACCTGACCCCGAGCGAGCAGGCCGTGCTGGAGTACACGAAGACGGCGCTGAAGAGCGGGACACCGGCGCCCAAGGTGCCGGTGCCGGCCGCCGACCAGCAGATCGCCACCTTCCTCCTGAAGGCCAGCCAGGACATCGCGTTCAAGCGGCAGAGCGTCAGCCAGGCCGTCTCGACCTTCATGTCGAGCGCGAAGTCCGCCCTCGCCACGAGTGCCATCTCGTGAGCGGCGGCACTCTGGGCATCATCGGTGCGCGCGACGCCGCCGATCCCGTCGTCTGGGCGCTGGAGCGCGTCACCGCGGCCGCGGCCCGGCACGGTGCTTCGGTCGTCCACCGCGACACGGCCGGCGACGGGGATGCGTTCACGATCGAGATCCTGACGGGCGACGGAGCCGCCGCCCTCGGCGTCGCGCGGGAGGCCGCTCCCGAGGCGAGCGCCATCGGCCCGCGCGCGGCAGGCTCCGGCGTCGCCGTCGCGGGCTCCGACGCGGTCGGGCTCTCCTACGCTCTCACCGAGGTCGCGCAGCGCATCGAGGCGGCGGCGTCGCTCGACGCGGTGAGCACGGCCGCCGCAGCGGAGGAACCCTCGACGCCCGTGCGCGGCATCATGCGCTCGTTCTCGAGCTTCCACGAGGACCTCGCCTGGTTCCGCGACCGCGAGTTCTGGACCGAGTACCTCGACTTCATCGCGGCGCAGCGCTTCAACCGCTTCCACCTCGCCCTGGGCATGCAGTACAACTACGGCGCGGATCACACGGGCGGACCGGACAACTACCTCTGTCTGGCGTACCCGTTCCTCTTCACGACGCAGGGCTTCGAGGGCGTGCGGGCCGAGGGCGTCGACGCGGCCGAACAGCGCCGCAATCTCGAGGCGCTGCAGTTCATCGCGCGCGAGACGGTGCGTCGGGGGATGCGCTTCCAGATGGGGCTGTGGAACCACGCCTACGACTACGGGCCGATCGCGCGGCACTGGTTCCCGATCCTCGGGCTCAGCCGGGAGACGCACGCCGCCTACAGCGCGGCGTCACTCGGCCGGCTGCTGGAGGAGATCCCGGAGATCGGCGGCCTCAGCTTCCGTGTGCACTACGAGGGCGGCATCCACGATCAGGGCCACGAGGTGTTCTGGGACGCGATGTTCCAGGCCGTCTCGGATGCGGGTCGGCCGCTCGAGGTCGACATGCACGCGAAGGGCGTCGACCAGGCGCTCCTCGACGCGGTCGACAAACCCGGGATCGACGCGGTGCTCTCGGCCAAGTACTGGGCCGAGCACATGGGGCTGCCGTACCACCAGACGACGATCCGCGCGCGGGAGGAGGCGAAGCCGATGAAGCCCGGGCACGAGATGAACGGCGTGACCGAGTTCACCCGGCGCTTCACGCGGTACGGCTACGCCGACTTCCTGAACGAGGACCGCACCGTCGACCTCATGTTCCGGGTGTGGCCCGGCACGCAGAAGCTGCTGCTGTGGGGCGATCCGGCCATCGCGGCGGGCTACGGCCGGCTCGCGACCTTCGGCAACGCGCGCGGCGTCGACTACTGCGAGCCCCTCTACTTCAAGGGTCGCAAGGGGAGCGGGAAGCCGGGCCGGCGCGACCCGTACGTCCGCGACGACCTCACGCTCGGGGGCCGCGAGTGGCACAAGCACCGGTACACCTACACGCTGTGGGGCCGGCTCGCCTACGCGCCCGACAGCGACCCGGAGGTGTGGCGGCGCGACCTCCGTCGCGATTACGGCGATGGAGCCGCGGCGGCCGAGCGCGCGCTCGCGGCGGCGGGGCGGATCCTCCCCCTGCAGACCGTGGTGCACGGCATCGGCGGGTCGAACAACGGCAACTGGCCGGAGATCCCGAACACGCTGCCGATCTCGCCGTGGGTGCACTCGCCGAAGCACGTGCACGACATGGGGGAGCCCACCAGCTGGGGCAGGGTGAGCCCCTTCGACCCCGAGCTGTTCGCGATCCCGGACGACTACGTCGCCGAGGCCCTCGCCGGTGCGGTCGGACCGAAGTACTCGCCGATCGAGGTGGCGGCGTGGATGGAGGACCTCGTGGACGAGGCGGCGTCGGCGCTCGCGGAGCTGCGGAGCACCGCACCCGACACGCCTCAGGTGCGTCGCACGGTGATCGACCTCGAGGTCCTGATCGGGCTCGGCCGGCACTACGTCGAGCGCTACCGCGCGGCCGTCGATCGCGAGGCGGCCGCGCGACTCCGCGATCCCGAGCTCATGCGATCCGCCGTCGCGCACGCCGAGCGATCGCGGGACGTGTGGCTGGGCATCATCGATGCGGTCGACGGGGTCTATCAGGACAACCTCGAGTTCGGCGCCGAGGCGGCCGAGTACGGGCACTGGCGCGACCGGCTGCCGGTCATGGAGGACGACCTGCGGGCCCTCCGGCGCGAGCTCGAGCAGCTGGAGGGGTCGACGCCCGAGGCGGCCGCGCCGGAGCACCGAGTGCGCCGCTCGGCGATCCCATCGGGTGTTCGCCATACGGCGCCGACCGGCTACGAGCGCGGGGAACCGCTCACGATCGGCGCCGAGCTGGGCGGGGCCTCCGAGGTCGAGGAGGTCGTGCTGCACTACCGGCACGTCAACCAGGCCGAGAAGTTCCGGACCGCCTCCGCGGTCATCGCGGACGGCCGCGCCGAGGCCGTGATCGACGGCGAGTACACGGCGTCGGACTACTCGATCATGTACTACCTGGAGCTCGGACTCCGCGGAGGCGAGCGGTTGCTGTTCCCGGGGCTAGACGCCACGCTCTCGAACCAGCCCTATCTGGTCGTGCAGAGCTCGCGGGCACGGGAGCCGTACCGCGTGCGGTGACGGCCGGCCGGCCGCCTAGGACACCGAGACCTCGGTCTCGCCGTCCTCCGGGTGGTCGGCCAGCAGTCGCTGGTACGCGCCCGCGATGTGCTCCTGGAGCATCGCGACGGCCTTCTCGGCGTCGCCCTCCACGAGCACGTCGCGGAGCGCCTTGTGCTCCTTGTAGCCGACCCGGTGGAAGTCCGGGTGTGAGACGTTGCGGCGCTGCAGGAAGAACGCGACCTGGCCGCGGATGAATTTCCATGACCGGCCGAGGCGCTCGTGGTCGGCGGCCGCGAAGACGGCGTCGTGGAACGCGAGGTCGAGCTCGACGGCGACCGCGGCGTCCGGTTCGGCGGTCACGGCCTTCATCCGGGCGAGGGCCGCGTCGAGGGCGGCGACCGCCTCGGGGCTCACGCCCGAGCTCGCGCGCTCGACGGCGAGGCGCTCGAGTGCGAAGCGGAGGGTGTGGACCTCGATGATGTCCTTGCGGCTGAGCTCGCGTACGTAGGCGCCGCGGTGGCGCCGCAGCTCGACGTAGCCGTCGTTCTCGAGCGCGACGAACGCCTCACGCACGGGGCCGCGGCTGACGCCCAGGGCGGTGGCGATCTCCGCCTCCTTGAGGTGCGCGCCGGGCTCCAGCTGTCCGCGCGTGATCATGTCGCGCAGGACGTCGACGACGTTGTGGGAGAGCGCCGGGGCCATGGCGGAGGGCAGGTCGAGATCCGCGAAGCTCATCATCTCTCCAACATTGTTAACAATTTACCCTTGACTGTCGAGCAACCGCCCGTTCAGACTGACTCTAGTTCAGCGCCGAACGAGAGGACCCATCCCGTGCGCACCCCCAAGATCGCGGCCATCGCCGCCACCAGCGCCGTTCTCATCGCCCTCGCCGCCTGCTCGGGACCGAGCGTGGGCGGCAGCGGCGGCGACGGCACGGCGAAGGCCGACACCAGCACCAAGAGCAACCCGGTCGACACCAGCACCTGCACCAACAAGATCCAGGACGCCAAGGCGCCGGTCGTGACCATGTGGTCGTGGTCGCCGACGGCCCAGGTCGCGGTCGACGCGTTCAACGCGGCGCACCACGACGTCCAGATCTGCTGGACCAACGCGGGCGCCGGTGCCGACGAGTACAACAAATTCTCGACCGCGATCGCCGCGGGCAAGGGCGCGCCGGACGTGGTCATGCTCGAGACCGAGGTGCTCACCAGCTTCGAGATCAAGAACGCGCTCGTGGACCTCGCCCCTTACGACACGAAGGGCGAGCTCGAGAAGGCCTTCGGCGCCGGCACGCTCAAGGACATCTCGCAGGGCGGCGACGTCTACGCGGTGCCCGATGACGGCGGGCCGGTCGCGCTCATGTACCGCAAGGACATCTTCGACCAGTACGGCCTGACTGTCCCGAAGACCTGGGACGAGTACGCGGCCGACGCCCAGAAGCTCAAGGACGCCGGCGGCCCGCTCATCGGCGACTGGCCGGCCGACACCCCCGCCTTCACGCAGGCCATGTTCAACCAGAAGGGCGCGAAGACCTTCGACTACCGGCTCGCGGACAAGACGAAGCTCGGCCTCGACGTCGACAACGCCCCGTCGGTCCAGGTGCTGCAGTACTGGCAGGACCTGGTCGACAAGAAGCTCGTCTCGACCGCCGGCCAGTCGACCACCGACTTCACCTCCGCGCTCGTCGGCGGCCAGCTCGCCACGATGATCGCTCCCTCGTGGGAGCCCGGCCACCTCGTGAGCGCCGGCATCAAGCCCGGGGCCGACAGCCCGTGGCGCGTCGCGCCGCTCCCGCAGTGGAAGGCCGGCGACGACGTCCAGGTCAACTGGGGCGGCTCGACCTACGCGGTCACCTCGCAGGCTGTCAGCAAGAAGCTCGCGGCCGAGGTGGCGATCGGGATCTTCGCCCACGAGACGCCGACGACCATCGGCGCGCACTTCCCGCTCCACCTCGAGGCGCAGAAGGCGTCCTGGTTCCAGGGCGCGAACGATCCCTTCTTCGGCAACCAGGCCTCCAACAAGGAGGTGTGGATCCCCGCGGCCTCCGGGTACAAGGGCGCGGTGTACAGCCCCTTCCAGCCGTACTACGAGGCCCAGCTGATCCAGGCGCTCGGCAAGGTGATCCCCGGTGACCAGACGCCGAAGCAGGCGCTCGGGGCGCTGCAGAAGGACATCTCGTCCTACGCCCAGAAGCAGGGATTCCAGGTCAAGTGAGTGCTCTTCCGGTGGCGGCGCCGACTCTCCGGCGCCGCCGCAGCGGGACCGGTCGGCGACGCGCGATCGGCTGGCTGTTCGTCGCGCCGTTCGGCGTCGTCTTCCTCGTCTTCCTGGTCGGCCCGCTGGTCTACGCGTTCTACCTGAGCCTGTACAGCCAGGGCCTCGCGACCGGCACCGTCTTCGTCGGCCTCGGCAACTACGTCCAGGCCTTCACCGACGCGAAGTTCCTGAACGGCGTGCTGTTCGTCCTGGTCTTCTCGGTCGTGCTGATCCCGATCCAGATGCTCGTGTCGCTCGCGGCGGCCCTCGTGCTCGACGTCGTCACGACGAGGCTCGCGCGGTTCTCGCGGCTGATGATCTTCGTGCCGTACGCGGTCCCGGCCGTGATCGGGGCGCTCATGTGGGGCTTCCTGTACAGCCCGAGCTTCGGGCCGATCGGCGACTTCGCCAGGCTGTTCCACACCTCGGCGCCGAGCATCCTCGACTCGAACCTGCTGTTCGGGGGACTGCTCAACGTCGTGACGTGGCAGTGGGCCGGGTACTACATGATCATCATCTACGCGGCGCTGCAGGGCATCGATCCGTCGCTCTACGAGGCCGCCCACATCGACGGCGCGAACGCGTGGCAGATCGCGCTGCGGATCAAGATCCCGATGGTCGGCTCGGCGCTCGTGCTGATCCTGGTGTTCGCGCTCATCGGCACGCTGCAGTTCTTCTCGGAGCCGAAGATGCTGACGCCGATGTCGAACGGGCACATCACGCCGTCGTTCACGCCGAACATCTACGCGTTCAACCTGGCCTTCTCGTACTCGCAGTTCAACTACGCGTCGGCGATCTCGTTCGCGCTCGGCATCGTGATCTTCATCGCCGTGTACGTGTTCCTGTTCGTCTCGCGTCGTCGAGGGAGGATCCTGTGACCGCCATCGCCAACGGGCGCACCGCCGCCCGCTCCAGCGGCCGCGCCGCGACCGGCCGGCGGATCGCGCGCCGCCGTCCGCAGGTCGGTGCGCACGTCTTCCTGCTGGTCCTCGTCGTCTACTTCCTCATGCCGCTGTGGTGGGTGATCGTCGCGAGCACGAAGGACGCCCACGGGCTGTTCGCCGGCTCCGCGGGGACGCTGTGGTTCGACAAGAACTTCCACCTGATCCAGAACCTGCAGCTGCTCTTCACCTACGACCAGGGCATCTATCTGCGCTGGCTCGGCAACTCCGCGATGTACGCGCTGGCGGGCGGGCTCGGCGCGACGATCCTCGCGGTGCTGGCGGGGTACGGGTTCGCGAAGTACGACTTCCAGGGCCGCAGCTTCAGCTTCGCGCTGCTGCTGGGCTCCGTCATGGTCCCGCTCACGGCCCTCGTGATCCCGACGTTCATGATGCTGTCGCAGGTGCACCTCACCGACACGGTCTGGGCGGTGATCCTGCCGTCGCTGCTCAACCCGTTCGGGGTCTACCTCATGCGCGTCTACATCGCGGACGCCGTGCCCGACGAGCTGCTCGACGCTGCGCGGGTCGACGGCGCGGGCGAGGCGCGCACGTTCTTCCGCGTCGCGTTCCCGCTCATGCGGCCGGCCGTCGTGACGGTGCTGCTGCTGTCGATCGTCGGCACCTGGAACAACTACTTCCTGCCGCTCGCGGTGCTGTCCTCCTCGAAGCTCTTCCCGATCACGGTCGGGCTGGGGCTGTGGGAGGGGCTCGCGAGCTCGAACAGCGGCACGGGCACCGTGTCGCTGTGGACCGTCATCGTCACGGGCTCGCTCGTGGCCGTGATCCCTCTGATCATCGCGTTCCTCGCCCTGCAGCGGTACTGGCAGGGCGGGCTCGCGATCGGCTCCCTCAAGTGATCCCGCTCCATCCCCCGAAAGGCACCATGAGCCCCGCTCCCGCTAAGAACCCCGGCGTCGGCCACGCGGACGAGTTCCCGCATGCCGGAGCCTCCGACCCGAGCGCGCCGCACCTCACCGCGGCGTCCGTCGAGGTGGATGCCGGCGCCGCCGGCTCCCCGCTCGCCCGGATCTGGCAGAGCGTGGGCTACGACGAGTTCAACTGGACGTACACGCCGACCGGCAAGCGGCTCCTGAAGGAGATCGGCGACTTCGCCGGTCAGGCGTACCACGTCCGCCCGCACTACGTGTTCATCAGCGGATCGGGCTTCGGCCTCCCGCACCAGGGCAGCGGCAACGTGTACCACGAGGACGAGGACGGCACCCCGTTCTTCGACTGGGCGCTCGTCGACCAGGCCTATGACGCGATCGTGCACGGCGGGCACCACGTGCTCGTCGAGCTCGGCTTCACGCCGCGCGACCTCGTGCCCGACCATGCCTACGACCAGCTCACCCTCACCGAGAGCCCGACCGTCTACTCCGCCTACGAGGCCGGCCACTGGGGCTACCCGCCGAAGGACTACGCCAAGTGGGGCGAGCTCGTCGCGGCCCTCGCGCGGCATAGCGTCGAGCGCTACGGCGCCGAGGAGGTCGGCACATGGCTCTGGGAGCTGTGGAACGAGCCCGACATCTTCTACTGGAGGGGCACGACCGAGGAGTTCTGCGAGCTCTACGCGGTGACGGCGCGCGCCGTGCGCTCGGTCCTGCCCGACGCGAAGGTCGGCGGCCCGACCGTCACGGGCGGGACGAACGGCGTGCAGTTCCTGCGCGACTTCCTGCAGTTCGTGGAGAGCGAGGACCTGCCGCTCGACTTCGTCTCGTTCCACACGAAGGGCTCCGCCTTCCGACCGTGGCGCACCTACGGCCCGATCGGCGCCGTCGCGGGCGAGCACGGCGTGGCGAAGGAGTCGCCGCAGACCACGAAGATGCTCTACGAGATCCGGCGCCTGCTCCGCGTGATGGCGGAGTCCGACCGGTTCGCGAACCTGCCCGCGATCGTCGACGAGTGCGATGCGGGGGTGCCCGCGCACTGGGGCATCTACGACAACCCGAACTTCGTGTTCCAGAACACGGAGTACTACCCGGTGTTCCAGGTCGCGCTCATGAAGAAGCTGCTCGACCTGAACGAGCAGGAGACCGCGCAGGTCGAGCAGGCCACGACGTGGAGCTTCTACTTCGAGGGCGAGCGCTACTTCGAGGGCACCCGCGCGCTGCAGACCACGGGCGGCGTCGACAAGCCGTTCCTCAACGCGTACCGCGCGCTCGCGAGGCTCGGCGGCACCCGGCTCCCCGTCGCCTCCGACGCGGGGTGGGCGGTCGCCGACCTCGACGCGACCCGGCCGGGGATCGTCCCCGAGGAGATCGACGCCCTCGCCGCGCGCGGGGACGACGGCTCGGTCGCCCTGCTCGTCTACCGGCACGCCGACGACCAGTACCACGGCACCTCCGCGACGGTCCCGGTCGCGCTCCGCGTCACGGGGCTCGAGGGCGCCTACCGCCTCGAACACCATCGGATCGACGACGCCCACAGCAACGCGCACACCGTGTGGCAGGGCATGGGCGCGCCGCAGGATCCCACCGCCGAGCAGCTCGCCGAGCTCCACGCGCGGATGGGACTCGAGGAGTTCGAACCCGCCCGCACGGTGACCGCCGACGCGGGTGCGCTCGCCTTCACGGTCGAGCTGCCGCTCCCCGCGGTGTCGCTGCTCGTGCTCACCCCGGAGTCGCGATGAGCACCGTGGACCTGGGCGCCGGCGTCGCGATGCCGGCGCTCGGCTTCGGCGTCTTCCAGGTGCCGGCCGACGACACGCAGCGCGCCGTCGAGGCGGCGCTCGCCGCGGGGTACCGGCACATCGACACCGCGGCGGCGTACCAGAACGAGGCGGGAGTCGGCGCCGGGATCCGCGCGTCCGGCCTCCCGCGCGACGAGGTGTTCGTCACGACCAAGCTCCGCAACGGGGAGCAGGGCCGCGACGAGGCCCGCGCCGCGTTCGGACGCAGCCTCGAGGCGCTCGGGCTCGACCGCGTCGACCTGTACCTCATCCACTGGCCGTCGCCCGCGCGCGGGCTCTACGTCGAGACGTGGGACACCCTCATCGCCCTCCGCGAGGAGGGCCTCGCGCGGGCGATCGGGGTCTCGAACTTCCTGCCGGAGCACCTGGCCGCGCTCGACCCGTCCGGGGTCGCCCCGGCCGTGAACCAGATCGAGCTGCACCCGACCTTCCAGCAGCCGGCGACCGCCGCGGCGTCGCGCGAGCGCGGGATCGCGGTCGAGGCCTACAGCCCGCTCGGGCAGGGCGGCGACCTCGGGGCCGGCGCGGTCACGGCCGCCGCGGCCGCGCACGGCGCGACCCCGGCCCAGGCCGTGCTCGCGTGGCACCTGCAGCGGGGGCGGGTCGTGATCCCGAAGACCGTGAACCCCGAGCGCATGCGCGAGAACCTCGCCGCGACCGGGCTCGCCCTCGACGAGGCGGAGCTCGCCGCGATCGATGCGCTCGACACCCCGCATCGGATCGGCGCGGACCCCGCCACCGCCGAGTTCCCGCAGATGGACCTCGCGCGCCCGCGCTGAGACGACGCCCCACCCACCTAGGTAAGGACACGCATGACCATCGCCGAGACCCGCGCCGGGTCCGACCACCGGACGTTCCCCACGGAGCGCACCGCCATCGTCACGGGGGCGGCCTCCGAGCGCGGCATCGGCCGCGGCGTCGCGGCCCGCCTCGCGAGCGAGGGATGGAGCCTCGGGCTGCTCGACATCGACGAGGCGGGCGTCGCCCAGCTCGCCGAGGAACTGTCCACCCGGTACGGGGTCCGCACGGCCTCGCACGGCGTCAACGTCGCCGACGAGGAGTCGGTGCGCACCGCCGTCGACGCGCTCGAGGCCCGGCTCCCGCAGCTCGTCGCGCTCGTGAACGTGGCCGGGGTCAGCTCCCCGGTCGCCTACCTGGAGCTCGACCCGGCCGAGTGGCGGCGGGTCATGTCGATCAACCTCGACGGGGTCCACTACATGTCGCGCCGCGTGGCCGAGAGCCTCGCGAGCGGCGGGCTCGGCCGCATCGTGAGCATCTCGTCGGTCTCCGCGCAGCGCGGCGGCGGCACGTTCAGCAAGACGCCGTACTCGGTCGCGAAGGCCGGCGTCATCGGCCTGACCCGCTCGCTCGCGCGCGAGCTCGGCGAGTTCGGCGTGACCGCGAACGCGATCGCGCCCGGCCCGATCGACACCGACATCATGGGCGGCACCCTCACCGACGAGCGCAAGGCGGAGCTCGCGGAGGACCTGCTGGTCGGTCGCGTCGGCACCGTGGAGGACATCGCGGCCGCGGTCTCCTTCCTCGTGGGCGAGGACACCGGCTTCATCACGGGTCAGACGCTCAACGTCGACGGCGGCCTCTACATGCACTGACCGATCCGGAGGTCGGAGCCGCCGGCGACGGCAGGATCCGCACTGTTGCGCCGACGATTCGACCGATAGCGTCGTCGCATGCGGATCCTGCTGATCGGTGCGGGCGGTGTGGGCGATGCGATCGCGAAGATCGCCGCGCGCCGCGACTTCTACGAGCTCCTCGTCGTGAGCGACTACGACCCCTCCCGCGCGCAGCGCACGATCGACTGGATCGCCGCGAAGCACGGGGCAGAGGTCGCCGCCCGCTTCGTCGCGGCGCAGGTCGACGCCTCCGACCCGGACAGCGTCGCGGCCCTCGCGCGCGAGCACGGCGCGACCCACGTCATGAACGCGGTCGAGCCGAAGTTCGTGCCGACCGTCTTCGCGGGCGCACTCGCCGCGGGCGCCGACTACCTCGACATGGCGATGAGCCTGTCGGAGCCGCATCCCGAGCAGCCCTACGCGCAGACGGGCGTGAAGCTCGGCGACGACCAGTTCGAGCAGGCGCCGGACTGGGAGCAGGCGGGCCGCCTGGCGCTCGTCGGCATGGGCGTCGAGCCCGGGCTCTCCGACGTGTTCGCGCGCTACGCCTCCGACCACCTCTTCGAGAGCATCGACGAGCTCGGCACCCGCGACGGCGCGAACCTCGTCGTGCGCGACGAGGCCGGCAACGAGATCTTCGCGCCGTCGTTCTCCATCTGGACCACGATCGAGGAGTGCCTCAACCCGCCGGTGGTGTGGACGAAGGCCGAGGGCTGGGTCACGACTCCGCCGTTCTCCGAGCCGGAGACCTTCGTCTTCCCCGAGGGCATCGGGCCGGTCGAGTGCGTCAACGTCGAGCACGAGGAGGTGCTCCTCATGCCGCGCTGGCTCGACGCGCAGCGCGTGACGTTCAAGTACGGGCTCGGCGACGAGTTCATCGGGGTGCTGAAGACCCTGCACACGCTGCACCTCGACGCCGTCGCCCCGATCCGCGTGCGCAGTGCGAACGGGCCGGTGGAGGTCGCGCCGCGCGACGTCGTGGCGGCGGCGCTGCCGGATCCCGCCACGATCGGCCCGCGGATGACGGGCAAGACCTGTGCGGGACTGTGGGCGACGGGCACCGGCACGGACGGCGCGGCGCGCGAGGTGTACCTGTACCACGTCGCCGACAACGAGTGGACGATGGCCGAGTACGAGAGCCAGTGCGTGGTCTGGCAGACGGCGCTCAACCCGGTCATCGCGCTCGAGCTGCTCGCGAGCGGGACGTGGACGGGCGTCGGCGTGCTCGGGCCGGAGGCGTTCGACGCGCAGCCGTTCCTCGACCTGATGGCGAAGGCGGAGTCCGACGGCGGGTACGGGCAGAAGTGGGGACTCGAGGAGCGATAGCCTTCTCGCGGAGCCCGTGAGGCTCCTTTCTCTTCTCCCTCTTCCACCCGGCAAGGACACCGTGACCACGGCTTCCCATCCGGGCGATGCGCTCTCGCGCGGCCGGCTGATCCTCTACATCGTCGCGCTCGGAGCGCTCGTCGCCCTCGGTCCCTTCACGATCGACCTGTATCTGCCCGCATTCCCGCGGGTGGCGGCGGAGTTCCACGCGCCCGACAGCGAGATCCAGCTCACGCTGACCGCGACCACGATCGGCTTCGGACTCGGCCAGCTGTTCGTCGGGCCGCTCAGCGACCGGGTCGGACGGCGCTGGCCTCTGCTGCTCGCGACGGTGCTGCACGTGATCGCGAGCGTCGCGGTCGCGCTCGCCCCGAGCGTCCCGGTGCTCATCGCGCTCCGCGTCGTGCAGGGGATCGGCGCGGCGGGCGGCGGCGTCGTCGCGATGGCGATGGTGCGCGACCTGTTCGGCGGTCAGCCGCTCATCCGGATGCTGTCGCGCCTCGCGCTCGTGACCGGGCTCGCACCGATCCTCGCGCCCGTCATCGGGTCGCAGCTGCTCGCGGTCCTGGACTGGCGCGGCGTGTTCTGGTGCCTCGCCACCTACGGGGCGGTGATCCTGCTCGCGGCGGTGTTTCTCATCCACGAGACGCTCCCGGCCGACCAGCGCGGCGCGGCCGGGCACTCCACCGTCGGGCAGCGCTACCGGGCGCTGTTCCGCGACCGGGTCTTCCTCGGCGTGCTGGTCATCGGCGGCATGACGTTCTCGGGGGTGTTCACCTACCTGTCGTCGTCGCCGTTCATCTTTCAGGACGGATTCCACCTCAGCGCCCAGGAGTTCGGCCTGGTGTTCGGCATCAACTCGCTCGGGCTCGTGGTCGCGTCGCAGACGGCGTCGCGGATCATGCGCCGCGTCCCGCCGTCGCGGCTGCTCGTGTTCAGCCTGCCGATGATCCTGCTGTCGGCGATCGCGCTGATCGTCGACGGCATCGTCTTCACATCGGTGCCGCTCCTCGCCGTCGCGATCCCGTTCTTCGTGCTCATCGCGTCGGCGGGCTTCACGTTCCCGACCGTGCAGGTGCTCGCGCTCGCCGGCCACGGTCGGGAGGCCGGGACGGCGGCGTCGCTCCTCGGCGCCGCGAACTTCGGGCTCGCCGGACTGATCTCGCCGATCGTCGGCATCATCGGCGTCACGGAGCAGCACACCGGATTCGTCATCGCCGCGACGGGCACGGTCGCGCTCGTCGCGCTCTGGGTGCTCGTGCGCCCGCTGCGGCACGGCGTCGTGAGCGACGACACCGGATCGATCGAGATCCCGGGCGCGCTCGGCTGAGATGCTCGCTCAGAGCCGGGTCGGCTCCCCGACGACGAGCATCGCGGCGGCCGCGACGCCCGCGACGGCGATGACCCCGATCACGATCGACACGATCGAGAGGGCGCGCCGGTCTTCGAACCAGTAGGCGCTGCCCGGGTAGTCGCGGAAGAAGTCGCGCAGGTCGATGGGCTCGGTCGTCGTGACCGGGGAGACCGGGAGCGCGGCCGCGATGCGCGCGAGGTCGCCGTCGTGCCAGAAGTTGCCGCGCATCCGGAAGAGGCGCGCGCCCTCCGCGTCGCGCACGAGGAGCTGGCACACCGGCCCCGGCGTGAGGCCGACGTAGGTGTTGACGAGGTCGACGCGCGCGACGCGGTCGACCTCGACCTCCTCCACCGGGCTGAAGATGCCGTTGCCGCGCAGCCTCCCGCCGCGGACCTCCGCGAACACCATGAGCTGCCGTGCCCCCACGAGCACGCAGAGCGCGAGGACCACGATGTGCATCACGACGACCTCGAGCCACATCCCGCTCGGGATCGTGAACCAGTACAGCGCTCCGAACACCGGCGACGACACCAGCAGGCTCGTGATCGTGGCGGTGCGGAGCAGGGCGCCGCGGGGCCGCACGTGGACGTCGGCGGTCGTGGCGGTCGCATCGGGCACGCGGCGATGCTACCGTTCCGGACAGGACCGTGAACGTTCACGGTCGAGGGCGAGGAGGCTCGGCATGGCGGACGACGACCGGATCGGAGAGACGGGGAACGACCGCGCGTCGGGCTGGGCTGTGCTCGGCCCCGGCGGCATCTCGCGGCGCTTCGTGTCGCAGCTCGCGGCGGGCGGGGGGCGGCTCGCGGCCGTCGGCAGCTCCGACCCGGGGCGGGCCGCGGCGCTCGCCGACGAGACCGGCGCGACGGAGGCCGTCACCGGCTCCTACGCCGACGCGCTCGCCGCCCCCGGTGTCGAGGCGGTCTACATCTCGACCGTCAACACCGGCCACGCGGACCTCGTGCTCGCGGCCCTCGCGGCCGGCAAGGCCGTGCTCTGCGAGAAGCCGCTCGCGCCGAACCACGGCACCGCGATGGCGCTCGTCGACGCGGCCGAGCGCGCCGGGCTGCCGCTCGTCGAGGCCTTCATGTACCGCTTCCACCCGCTGACCGCCGAGCTCCTGCGCCTCGTCCGCGACGGGGCGATCGGCGAGGTCCGCCACATCGACGCGACGTTCTCCTTCCGCACCGGCTCACGCACCGGGCGCCTGTACGACGCCGACATCGCGGGCGGCGGCATCCTCGACGTCGGCGGGTACACCGTCACGATGGCCGGCGCCGTCGCGGCGGCGGCCGCGGGCGTCGCGACCGCGGAGCCGCTCGAGCTGACCGGCCGCGGACACGTGGGCGCCACCGGGGTCGACGAGTGGGCCGTGGCCGACCTCGTCTACCGCGGCGGCGTGACGGCGACCGTGCGCACGGGCATCGCCGTGAACCAGACGAGCGAGGTGCTCATCGACGGATCGCGCGGCCGCATCCGGGTGACCAACCCGTGGATCGTGCAGGAGGGCGTCCCGAGCATCGAGATCGCGACGGTCGACGACGACGCGCGCGTGATCGCGTTCCCCGGCGAGCAGCCCTACGGCGGCGAGGCGGCGGCGACGGTCGCGGCGCTGCGCGAGGGGCGGATCGAGGCGGCCCGGATGTCCCACGCCGACTCCCTCGCCACGGCGCGCACCCTCGACCGGTGGAAGGCCGCCGTCGGCGTGCGGTTCCCGTTCGAGGCGGAGACCGCCGACATCCCGACCGTCAGCGGACGCCCGCTCGTCGTCGAGGCCGTGCCGCCCATGCGCGACGGCGAGATCCCCGGCATCGGCGCCCGCATGTCGCGCCTCGTCATGGGCGTCGACAACCAGCCGGACCTCGCCCACGCCTCCGCGATCTTCGACGCGTTCGTCGAGGCGGGCGGCAACGCGTTCGACACGGGCTGGGTCTACGGCCGCGGCACGATGGAGCCCCGCCTCGGCCAGTGGATCGCGAACCGCGGCATCCGCGACGACGTCGTCGTGATCGCGAAGGGCGCGCACACGCCGTTCTGCGATCCCGAGTCGCTCACCCGCCAGCTGCACGAGAGCCTCGATCGGCTCCAGACCGGGTACGCGGACATCTACATGATGCATCGCGACAACCCCGACATCCCGGTGGGGGAGTTCGTCGACGTCATGGACGAGCACCGTCGCGCCGGGCGCATCCGGGTCTACGGCGTCTCGAACTGGTCGCTCGAGCGGTTCGACGAGGCGAACGCGTACGCGCGGGCGAACGGCCGCTTCGAGCTGCAGACGCTCAGCAACCACTTCGGCCTGGCCGAGGCGTACGACGTGCCGTGGGCCGGATGCCGGCACGTGACCGACGCCCCCTCGAAGGCGTGGCTCGAGGAGCGCCAGGTGGCGCTGCTCCCGTGGTCGTCACAGGCGCGGGGCTTCTTCACGGGACGGGCGCGCCCCGACGACCGCAGCGACGAGGAGCTCGTGCGCTGCTACTACAGCGACGACAACTTCGAGCGGCTCCGCCGGGCGGAGCAGCTGGGCGGCGAGTTCGGCGTGCCGGCGACCGCGGTCGCGCTCGCGTACGTGCTCGCGCAGCCGTTCCCGACCTTCCCGCTGTTCGGCCCGCGGACGATCCAGGAGATGCGGTCGTCGATGCTCGGGCTCACGATCGACCTGACGCCGGAGCAGGTCGCGTGGCTCGACCTGCGCGGCTGAGCGGAGGCGACGCCCGCCGCCCCACGATCCTCGACGTCGCGGCGGCGGCCGGCGTCTCGCGGCAGACGGTCACGCGGGCCGTCAACGGGATGGAGGGGATCAGCGCGGCGACGCGCGCGCGGGTGCTCTCGGCCGCGGAGGAGCTCGGCTACCGTCCGTCGCGATTCGGGCGCGGGCTCGTGACCGGGGGCGAGCGGCAGCTGGGGCTCGTGCTCGACGACCTGCGGAATCCGTACTTCCCCGAGCTCGCGGCCGCGGTCGTCGCGCGGGCGGCCGCGCACGGCTGGAACGTGCTCCTCGTCGACGCGGCGCTCGCGGACGACCCCGCGGAGCTGCTCGAGTCGCTCGGCCGACAGGTCGACGCCGTCGTCGGCTACTTCGACACCCGTGTGCCGGACTGGATCCGGGGGCCGGGTCCGCTGCCCGTGGTGACGCTCGGCGAGACGATCGATCCCGCGCTCGGCGGGGTCCTGCTCGACGACGGCCCGGCGATGGCCGACCTCGCCGCGCACCTCGCCGAGGCGGGCGTGCGGCGCCCGGCGGTGCTCGATCCGTGGGAGACCGGGGAGTTCGGCGACCGCGGCCAGCGGCTGCGGGCGGTGCTCGAGGCGCACGGGATGCCGGTGCGCGCGGTCCGCTCGGCCGCCGTGAGCGCCGACGCCGCCGCGTCCGCGATCGCCCCGCACCTGGTCGGGCCGGACGCGGTCGACGCGGTGGTCGCGTTCAACGACATCATGGCGGTCGGCGTGCTCGCGGCCTGCCGGCGGGCGGGGGTCACGGTGCCGGACCGGGTGCGCGTCGCCGGCATCGACGGCCTCCCGCTCGGGGAGCTGGTCTCGCCGACGCTCACGACGCTCGCGATCGACCTCGACGAGGTCGCGCGCGAGGCGGTCGAGCTGGCGATCGGCGGCGGCCCGCCGCTCGCGACGCGCGTCGTACGCCACCGGCTCGTCGTGCGCGAGTCGGCCTAGCCGGTCGCACAGGTACTACTTGCGGAGGATGGGGGATTCGAACCCCCGAGGGCTTTCACCCAACACGCTTTCCAAGCGTGCGCCATAGGCCACTAGGCGAATCCTCCTGGCGTCTCTCCGGGTGGAGAGGACCCCCCGCGCACCCGCCAGAGCCCGGTTACCCTTGCTGCGTCTCCGCCCTGGGGGAGTTGGCCTGGATGGCGCCACGCGGGGAGCCTCGCAAAGTCTACTGGACGCCGAAGGGGCCGAGGCCCTGATCCGGTCTCGGCCCCTTCGGTGGTTCGTCAGCGCGTGGAGGTGACCCCGCGGTGAGTTCCGCGACGACGCCACGCGGCGAGCCGCGTGAGGCCGAACCCGGCGGCCGCCAGCAGGCCGGCGCCGGCGAGCGTCGCGCCGACCGGGACCGTGACGCCGGTCTCGGCGAGGAGCGCGGCGCGGGTCGTGCCCGGTCCGCCCGGCGTCACCGCGGCGGGCGCGGTGTTCGGGCCGACCGTGGCGTTCGCGATCTGGACGCTGGCCAGCGACGCGCCACCGGCGGGATTGAGGACGTTGAGCGTGATGGCGTTCTGGGTGAAGGAGCCGTCCGCGTTGCTCGTCTTGTTATTGACAGGCAGCGTGGCGAGGGCGGCGAGGAGCGGCGAGACCGCGCCGACGACGCCGGTCGCTCCCGTGAGGAGCCCGTCGACCGTGGTCTGCGCCAGTGCGATCACGGCCGCCAGCGCCGGTGCCGCCGTGGTGAGGGAGGTGAACAGGCCGTTCGTCGTTGCGGTGATCTTCGTGAGCAGCGCCTGCGGCAGGAACGACAGCAGGTCGGTTCCCGGCGCGAGGTCGTTGATGTCCGTCACGCCGGCCGCCGTCAGCAGGTCGGTCAGCGAAATGGTGATCGTGGACCCCGTGAGCGGGTTCGTGATCGCCCCGCCGGTCGCGAGATTCACGGTGTTGATGACGCCGTCGAGCGTCGGGCCGACGAGCGCGTTCACGGTGGCGATGACGCTGCCTCCGACCACGACGTTCAGGTTGTCGATGACGTAGTCGCCGGATTGTGCGCCTGCCGCCGTCTCGCTGGCACTCGCCGCGACGGCGCCCACCGTGATGGCGAGGCTCAGAGTGTTGGCGACGTTCGCGAGGTTGATGCTCGCCGAGTTGCCGGCACCGGGTGTGCCGAGATTCGAGCCGGTGACCGTGGTGCCGGCTCCGACCAGGCCGGGCGCGGAGCTGACCGTCCCGGAGAAGGCGACCGACGACCCGTCGTTGCGCGCCTGCGCGAACTGGCCGACCGCACCCAGCTGGATGATGCCCGTCGGGCCGAAGAGATCCGTCGGCCCCGCCTGCAGGTTCAGGGCGTTCAGCACGGTGGCGTCGAGCGGAACGTTGCTCGTGATCGGACCGGACGTGCCGTCGGAGTCGATGGCGGTCGCGCCGGCGAGGTTGAGAAGCGGCGTGCTCGGCGCGCCGGCGATCGACGCGGTCAGCAACCGCCCCGTCCCCTGCGAGACCGGGGCCGCGGCGCTGGCGCTCATCGGCACGATCAGTGCGATGGCGGCCCCGAGAGCGACAGCCGAGATGGCGATCCCCGTGACAGGGGTCGATGGACGTGTGCTCATGAGAGCTCCCTCGCGCGGCCTGATCCACA
>Ga0247757_10000406_pt1 | contig 36346 bp, 51 predicted proteins | sample UWRJL126311R4_FD_180929 | JGI IMG/M metagenome (GOLD analysis project Ga0247757, IMG submission 180929) | Plant litter microbial communities from Arlington Agricultural Research Station in Wisconsin, United States - UWRJ-L126-311R-4 | ecosystem: Environmental > Terrestrial > Plant litter >... | reverse complement strand
GGGTGCTTCCATACCGCTGGGATGTATAGTGTTGACCCTGATGCCGTACTGGCCCAGCTCGCCCGCAGCCGTCTGGGCAAGGCCACGCAGGGCGAATTTGGACGCAGAGTACAAGCTGAGGCCTGGTGTGCCGCGGAGGCCGGCAATGGAGGAATTCAAGATGATGGAACCTCCTTTTCCTAGGTCTTTCATCGCCTGACCTGCGTGCTTGATGCCGAGGAAAGCTGCCGTCCTGGAGTCAGTCTCGGTGTATCATTCAAGGGAAGCTGGATTGGGCATAGCTCCGGGTATGACGTACCCGACTTCACATTGCTCTTCATGATCCTCTCGTAATCTTCTTCGGTGGTGTCCAGCAAGCTCGTCGCTTCGTAGCTGATGCCCGCGTTCAGGAAGGCAATGTCCAGCTTCTTGTACATCCGCAGGGTGCGCCTGATGGCGTCGGAAACGTCGGCCTCGACGGTGGCATCGCCCACCACGGTGAGGATGCGCGAGGAGGTGATTTCGCCCGTGTAAATCGCATCCTTCAGCGCCTCTACTGCCTTCTCCAGGGCGTCGAAGCTAATGTCGAGAAGGGTGACATTGGCACCCTCACGGATGAGGCGTGCGGCTGTCTCGATGCCGATTTTACCCCCACCGCCTGTGATGAGAGCGACTTTCCCAGCAAGACGATGCGTCGCAAGCGGGACGCGGAAGTGACCCGTGGGGTTTCTCTGGAGGATGGGGGTGTTCATCGGCTCAGCGCCGATGCTAGGCGTTCCAGGCACACTTCCAGAGACGGCCATGTTTGCTCCTTTTTCTACGAAGAAATTCAGAACCAGGTAAACAAAAAGGTACAACCGGCGACGTGCCGTGGCGCTCTCCGCTTCATGTACGCTTGTCGAGCGGTCGGGCGGGCCTTCATCGGCCGATCTCCTATAAGTTCCGTCATTGTTTTTTGGAAGATTTTCAGTTTGGGAGGGTCTCGCGAGTGTAGTGGCTCCACCGGCCCTGCCCACCGTCTCTCCACCAATTTGTGGCGCCATGGTGCTAGGTGCGCTCGCTATTCGTACGACGGGTCGACTAGGCGCTCGTTTGGGCTAATCGTCTCTGCAATCGCGTCGCCGGTATTTCCACCTCACCGACTCCATCTCTCCACATGGCATGGAGACCGCCCTTGACAGCTACCCCGGGCGGAGTGGACCCAGAACACGTGATTCTTCACCTGCCTCTGTCTATTTTACCCCTATTCCTATTTTTACCGATGCTGCAATCGATCAAAGAATAGCAAAATCCGGCATGGTGGCCTCGGAAGGAGAAAAGATAGAGAGACTACGCGGACGCTTACCTAGTCTGTACGGAAAACCATCCGGTGCATCCTCAGTCGGATAGGTAGCATGTACGACTATCGCCGAAAGATACGCATTCGTTCAACCTTATGTGGATGGCAGAAAGAGAGGGAAAATTGCAACTGATTCGCACGGTCCGAAGAGACTTTGGTATCCTAGATGCCACTTTGACTAGGATTTTTTCTTTCCGACGTTTGGAATGGTTGGGAGATAAGCTAATCGCAAGTTAAGCTTTTATGGATGCTTAGACGCTTAGAAGCTGACCAACTTGGGATTTGTGTATAGGTCGTACGTCAATGAGGGTCGATCGATCCACTGCTGCCAATCGAGTTAAGAATCAAGGGATAGTGTATTAATACTAGCTATTTCTTTTCAATTACTTGATACCCTTGACTTAGAGGTTTAACTTTGGATACTATACCACTTTGCAGCGTCATGGAAAGCTGTTCTGCGCAACTGTGGAACTGTGAAACAGAATCAGAAAAGTTTCACACACCCGGGAATCCTAATCGGTTAAAAATCCTTTACACGTCGATTCGATTTCTCGTTTTAGCGAGGCGGCTCCTAGAAGATGAACCCGTCTAAGAAGACTCCCAACTCTCGTACGAAAGAAATCGGACAGTGCACATTCACACGAACCCCGTTTCGCAATGGCAAAAAGTTCAGACTGCTAGAGTTTAGTCCTAGAAGCTGACGAATTTCTTCTAGGTGTCTCATTTGTGCAATAACATAGTTCCACTTCCAGTTCAACTTCCCCTCACCGAGCAGAAGTGCCCTTCTGGCCGGCTTACTCCCTTACCTATCCAGAATCCAAGGGTCCAGCCACCCGTGACACTGAACCCATGGACGCCGATCACTCGGACTCCCCCCACCGGGGGTCGCCACGCCGGGGTCCCACCCTGTCTGTCAATATGTAGCCCTACTACCGAATGTGCTGATCGCGCGAAAGCTCCTCATGATGGATTGACAGGCGGGACCACTCCGCACCTAGAATGATCCTTCTTCCAGCCTGGAGAATTTCGGACGCTGAGGTCAGATTGAGGGGAAAGACAGGCAAGTACGCCCGCCTATATTGGGGAATGCATGTGTATATGCGCAGTACAGCACACACATAGATTGCGGAACCCTGATGCCATGCATTAATAGACAAGCAAGAAAAAGAAAAAAAGAAAAAGAAAAGAACAGAAATTGCAAGATTCCTTGCATATCCGGCCAGGATTCAGCGGACGGCATGCTGGCAGCGCGTCCGAAGACGCGGAAGATGGATGCATCTAGTTCTACTTTAGCTCCCATACTTACGGAAAAAGCTCTTGGGGCGAATCAGAGGGGCGCGGGATCGGGAAGTTTATGTTGTGGGACTGCAGCGGAGAGCCGAACGAGTAGCGAATGTATGACCAAATAGTTGCGTTGCCTGCATATAGGAGCGAGCGCATTGTTATATATAAGCTTACGCAAAAACATGGAGTTAGAGTTTGTGTGTCATCTGAGGCTTTGATAATTTGAAATACAGCGCCGGAGAGACACAGCTTGATTGTTGACGTTTGGCATTTTTTCACATGGCTCCTTCAAGGAAGACTCATAGCGAGGTGGAAGAGCATAGTTACACTAACGGTGGAAGTACCCCGTCCTCGGAAAATAATACGCAGCATCAGGGCCAGAAGCTAGATGCTATCATCGTTGGCGGCGGGTTCAATGGCGTCTACCTACTCAAAAAATTAGTCGATTATGGCTACAAAGTTCTCCTGGTTGAAGCAGGATCGGACTTTGGAGGAACATGGTACTGGAACCGGTACGTATTGCTGGTGCGTAGACGGCTTCTCTATGCTGATTAGTTTCGTGTCACAGATTCCCTGGAGCCCGTGTTGACACTGCCTTTCCACATTACCAGTTCTCAAATACGGAACTGTGGAAAGATTGGAACTTCACCCAGAGGTTTCCCGGTAGCGCGGAGATACGGGCGTACTTTGATTTCATGACGAAGAAATGGGATCTGCGCAAGTATGCAAGGTTCGACACATTCATAGAGAAAGCTGTGTGGGACGATGGAGCTGGAATATGGACGCTGACTGCAAAGGATGGAACGGCGTTCAAGACGAAATACTTCATCTCCTGTATGGGTTGTCTTACGAAGCAGTATGTTCCTGACTGGAAAGGAACGGACAAATACAAGGGTAGGTGGGACACGTGAAGTGAACTTGAGGAAGCACTGACAATGTCTAGGTATCTTTATGCACTCGGCATCATGGCCAAATGAGGATCCAAACGTCAATGGAAAGAAGATTGGCATCATTGGCACTGGCGCCACGGCAGTCCAGCTCATCCAGGAACTAAGCAAGGTCGCCAGCCAGCTCACCGTCTTTCAGCGCACGCCCAACACGGCACTGCCAATGGGACAGATCAATTACGATGCCAACAAAAAGCCAATGTCGGAATCGGAGGTGCTCACTGCGTTTGCAGGACGTGCAGACTCATTTGCGGGATTCGACTTCAACTTCATACCCCGCAAGACGCTCGAAGACAGCGCAGAGAAGCGGAAGGAGACGTTCGAGCAGCTCTGGAAAGAAGGGGACTTTAAGTTCTGGCTTGCGGCATACTCAGACATGCTGTTCTCGCAAGATGCCAACACTGAGGCGTATAATTTCTGGAGAGACAAGACACGGGCACGAATCCGTGACGCTAATACGGCCGAGCTCCTTGCGCCGATGAAGCAGCTGCACCCGTTTGGGACCAAGCGCATTCCGCTCGAGAACGGATACTTTGAGGTGTTTAATGAGCCTCATGTCAAGCTGATAGACATCAACAGGACGCCTATTGTGGAGATGACGGAAAGGGGACTCAGGACGACAAGCGAGGAGCTCGAGTTTGACATGATCATCTCAGCGACGGGCTTCGACTCGTTCACGGGCAGCCTCATGGCGATAGAGATTCGGGGCAAGGATGGACAGCTGCTCAGCGAGCGGTGGCGCGACGGCGTGAAGACGCACCTGGGCATGGCGATGCACGGGTTCCCCAACATGCTGATGTCGTACGGGCCACAGTCACCATCGCCATTCTGCAATGGGCCTGCATGTGCCGAGATGCAGGGCAGCTGGATCGCCGATGTGCTGAACTTCATGCGCGATGGTGGTCATGACAGGCTGGAACCCACCGAGGCGGCGGAGAAGAAGTGGAAGGCGATGATCGTTGCGCAGGTCAACGCCAGCCTCCTGCCCGAGGCCAAGTCGTGGTACATGGGCGACAACATCCCCGGAAAACCGCGTGAGCCGCTGATGTACCTGGGAGGCGTGCCGGCGTATCGCGACACGCTGCACATGGCGAAGGAGAAGGGCATGGAGGGATTCGTGCTGTCGAAAGCGTAGGCCGGGGGCGGGGCGTCACATGGGCGGCTGTGCACGACACGTCTAGAGTAGCGGAGCAATATAGAAGATGGTACGAGTCTCGGTCGGTGCATGTCCCCGCTCGTTGTCGTCTTGTCGGAGGGCGCCACAATGCCTCCGCATGCGCTCAGGGCCTTTCACCCACGTCATTGCGCACCTGAGCCCTTCTAGGCAGCGTCTCCTGGCCCTCGTCTGGCCTGCCCTGGCGCTCCGTCTTCATCCCTTCCTGTGCACGCCGAAGTGACCCATTGCGCGTCACGTCTCGCGTCTCCGGTGCCTGGCCCGAGTGAAAAGCGCGCGAGAGTGAAAAGCGACCCCGCCATGGCGTCGGCTAGCGAGCAGCCCGAGCCCCCTGCGCTCTCCAGGGCCGACATCCTTACCGACGTCTTCGCCCTGGCCACCACCTTCAGTACCTGCGTCGAGGCCTTCAACCTCATCCACCCGCACCGCGACTCCGACCGCGCCCAGAAGGTTGCCCTCGCCCGTCTCGGCATCCAGCAGGGCCGCCTGCTCATCTTCGGCGATGCGGTTGGCATCTCGAGCCCTCCCGCGACCATCGCCCGACACATGGTGCCTTCGCACCCGGGCCTGACGAACCCAGACCCAACCCTGCCCGTCAACTTTGGCCAGCGCGATGCGCGTCTGGACGAGCACGGCACGCGCCAGAAGGTCCGTGACGCCTTGGACCAGATTGCTGGCCGTCCACTGCATTTGACGCGCGAGCAGCTGATGGAGCGCTACGGCCTGAAGCAGCCGCGACGCTTCAGCTCCATTGAGCACCCCGCCCTCGACACGAATCGCCTGGAAGCCTTCCGCGAGAAGTACGCCCTCTTGCAGGATGTCGTGCGCCAGAGTGGGCTGCGGACCCCTGCCAAGCGCAGTGCGAGCATCACGCTGAACCACTGGACAGTCAAGGACGTGCGTCGCTTCGACGCCTTTGTGTCTTCTGTTCGCGTTGAGGTTGATGGCCTGATAGCTCTCTTGGGCGTCAAGGAGCAGGTCGACCGCGGCATGCGCACCGACATCAAGGCGATGGCCTGGCACCCCGACCTCTCCAGCTTCATCGTCCGCAAGGACTGGGAGAAGCTGCGCCTGATCCGCGAGGCCGTCGTTGACGACTATCCCGAGTACGTCGACGTTGCCGATCGTGCCCTCAAGTACATCAGCGAAGAGCTGCGCGAGTCCAAGCTACAGGGCCTCAAGCTGGCCTACACACCTCCACCACCGCGCAAGACGAGCGATACAGAAGAGGGGTTGGACAAGAGTCGCATGAGCGTACACGAGCACCAAGTTAAGACACCCGACAAGGAGAAGCGCCCCGGCTTTTGGTCACGTTTGAGTCATCGCTCTCGCTCCTCCAACTCCTTCGTCAACCCAAAGTACCATTCCAAATCCGTCGCCTCGCCATCAGTCCAGCATGAGGAACAGCAAACCCCGCGTTCTCTCTCAGATGCCACGCCGCAGTCTAGCGACCCCATCGATGATGACAATGCCCTCACCACCGTCCGCTCAAAGTCGCTTTCTGCCATTGCTGACGAGCCTGCACCCTTCAATCTCGACTCGCGAATCGAGACTGAGCCCAGCGCGGCCCCGAGCAATGGCCACACTTCAGAAAGTGTCATTGAACCGTCTACGCTGACGCAGGTGCCTACGTATGCGACGGCTGAGGATGACGATGTCGATCCGCTTGACACAAGGCTGGTGCCTGCTGATACGGCACATTCGCTGATCGACAGACACGACATGTACAAGGGAATGGGGCGCATCGACACGTTGAACATTCGAGAAAAGTCCAAGTCGGCGGCAGCTGGGTAGTGAAAGAATACACGGCTTGTTGAGTGATATGGCTGCCACCTTTCTATTTCTGACATCCGTTGACCAAAGGTGCGAGGAGCAATTGTTCTCTGTGCGACGATTGAAATTGTCCAATGCGTGCTTTTATTTATTGTGATACCATGGTGGGCGTTAAATATTTTTCTTCAGGTTGTGCAGTTTCTAAGTTTTATGATACTTTCCTTTCCCTATATACAACTTTGCTGCATACGGTTGATTCAATAGTTAGTTCCTGATACGTATCACACTTAAACCAGCAACTTTGCTCAAATAGTGGCTAGAGTAGAAATTCTATCTATCCAAATGCAACTACATTCTTAGGTCTTTTCTAAGCAGGCTTTGAAGCCTTCCAAGGATTCGTTGCAGTATGTCTTCAAATTCACTCGAAGCTAAAACACAAGCGTTTGACTATTCACACAGGTACATATTTATGGATTACACAATAAGGGAACCCATTACGAGGCCGTGACACTCCACTACGTCTACGCGAACATACGAGTGAGTCTACTAGGATACAGAATAGAACTTTTTCCCCCTCACCGATCCGGAATCGGCAGCTCCCCTTGCGTCCACTGGCCCCCCGCCAGATCCCTCGTAAAAACACTCAGATCATCGCCCCTCGTCTGGTAGAAGACATACAAACTCGTCCCTCCACTCCGATCCTTCACCGCCGTAACGCTCATATGCGTCCCCTTGAGCCCCGGCACCGGACCCCTCGCTCCGCCCACCGTGAAAAGATTCGCATCGACGCCCCTCGTGTTCTCCGAGTCCCACACGATATCGTGGCCCTTGATAGTCCCGTCGGCCATCTGCGTGTAAAAGTACTCGGTGAAGCCCAGCGACGAGCTGGGATACACGTCGGGCACGGCATACCGCGACGCGTTGGTCCATTCGTTGATGGGATGGCCGGGCGTCGCCTTGGCCGTGGCATTCGTGTCCTTCCACCAGATGGTCGCCGTGTTCTGCGCGTCGACCAGCATCGCGTACGTCGTGGTGTTGGGGCCCCAGCTGAAGCACCCGACGCCCGCGTGCGCGTTCATGCCGCTCCACGTGTGCTGCCCGAGCCACTGGTCCTGCCCTTCGTACCACCCGTACTGCTGGAACGTCGACGCATCGCTCGGGTACCACAGGTGCATGCCGTGCGTGTCGGCGTTGAACGGGATCGTGTTGTTCTTGCCGTCGCGCGTCGGGAACTTGGACGCGTCAGAGTCGCCGTAGTAGTTGCCGTACCAGCATGCTTGCAGGCCGACGTTCGGCGCCGAGTAGACGGTTAGGTTGAGCTTGTTGAGGGGGCCGTCTTGCCAGATGTTGGTGCGGTTGGTGTTTACCGTTTGGCGGACGTGGTTGTCTTTGGAAATGTAGAAGATGTGCCACTGAGATGGGAATGAGCTTGTTTGCCAGCGAGAAGGAAAAAAAAGAACTTTCGGAGCGATTGAAAGGCGGACTTACCACGGAAGTGTCGTTGAGGGAATAGGCTACGGCGGATATAGGCGTTGCGTTCTTTGCGTCGCTGGCTATGACTTCGGACGCGCCCCCGCCGATCCATTGACCATCCGGCGTCAGTTGGATGTAGCGGATGTCGCCCGTCCAGTGCTGGAAGTACACCGTCATGACCTTGCGCTCTTCATTGTTCCAGAATTCCGTCGCCAGCGCGATGCCCGACCCATTGAAGGTGCCGTTGGTCGTGAAATATGTGCTACCGAGAGCGCCGCCGATGCAATACTCAGGGTTAGCAGCGCAGGAGGGGTCGACAAGACCCGGTCCAGATCTTGAAGTAGGTGAGCTTCATATCGGAGGAATTCGATTGCCTGGAAGGACTTACGACGAGGAGTCTTTTTTGTTCTTACTAGACAAGCCTAGACCCAGACCCAGACCGAGTGCAACAGCCAAGGTGAATATCAAAATGATGATCCCAAAGACATAACGTCTGGGAATGCCACACGTCTTTGGAGGATGCTCCGACGCGAGCTCCGATACCCTCCGTGATGTTGGCTGGCCCTTCTCATCGAAGCCTAGTGGTTGGAAGCCCGAAACGACCGTCTCGTCAATGGAGAAAGGCGAATTGGGTCGTTGCTGAGGCGATGCCCATGGATCGATCACAACTTCTGGCGCATCGTGCACCGCTTCCTTGGAAGAAGCCGGTCTACATCAGTGTCAGCTTCCTTCTCAAAAGAAAAAGAAAGCCTCGGGATGATGCGTACTCTGGGTTGTTCGGGAATACCTTCTCGGGCGCTTGTACGCTGGGGGAATCAACTTGAGGTGGGTCATCGTAGGGCGGCGTATCAATCTTGTAAGTCGTGTCCACTTTTGTCGTTTGGTTGTCCATAGTAGATACAACGTTCCATTTACGATGACGGCCCAGCGGCAGCAGCACCAGCTGACATATTGCATCGACTCGCCATATATGTGTATCTGCAACGTAGTCTATAGGTGCCGCTACTTAGAGGACCACCCATGGCCATGGGGTAATGGCGAGCGAATCCGAGGGGATGCTGGACTCAGCCCATGGGCGGTGAGGTCAGATGTGGATGCTGCCATGGCTGCCATGCTGACGGAAGAACCAGGCGCGGGTAAAGTCCTGGTAGGGCAGAGCTGCAGGAAACAGGCGATCCATTCCTGAAAGCACCCGGGCTTCACCACCATCAAAATATGTGGGACGCAGGTAAGCACGCTAGCAGCAAAAAGTGTGGCATACACGGTTCCGAGAAGGGCCAGCTTTAATTCAGCTTGAGCTCCGCTTGAGTCTAAAGTCCAATGGTGGACATACGTATCTCAATCGGATTGCATGCTCGATTATATTGTCGAACTCTCTGGAATTATATTGTGCAAATGTCGGTGCTATTGCTGCCCATTACTCTAGATCAGCACAAGCTGACAGCTGCCTTGCATGCCGCAAACGGCAACAACTTACTCATTGTGGATGATCGCAGACGATTTTAGGCTGCGCTTCGATGCGAGTGGCTCAAGGTTCGCAAGAAACCTGGACAGTCGGTGCAGATAATCAAGATGCAAAGTGCCCTGATCCGATTCCGGCAATTGCAAGATGGTTGCTTCGGGCGCCCTCCGAATGCAGCCAACAGACGCCATTCGCTGTACGAAAATCGCGTAAGCATGAGATGGATGGGCGTGAAGCTGTTGGTGGGCTTCTTAACGAAGTGCGGGGTTCAGTTCGGCGACCACCAGAACAAGTCCAATGGCGTGCTATACCGGACAGTGCGCCTATCTTTTCGAGCTGCATTTATCAGCCGCAAGATGGTGGTCTACAATTGGCTGGCCTTTGCCCTATTGTTTGGTGTCAGAGACTGCTTGCAATGCACAGATAGGCTCCGTATAAGGCTAGTTCTAAAGAGACGCATATTCTGGTGGGTTTGATGATCAGACTGCAGGTATTGGTGCGATTCATATCGTCAATTGGATATAAGGAAATCATTTGGTCAAGATGTATCAAGCCAATGCATCGTGAAAGTCTTAGACATCTGAAATGAATGGGACAACGCTGAATGGAGATTAGATAATAAGCAACTGTACATTATAAGCTGGACGCGTTACCTATAAAGGTCTAGCCGCTCTCTCTTGCGACTTGTGAATAGGATACTCTTATAGGAAACATCGATTCTAGAATACGACTATACATTACAATCAATGAGCCTTATTGCCCTATGATGATTCGATATTTAATATCATCATCGTTCGAGGCCTCTAAAGAAGTTGGTAGCCAGTTCATCGGCATCCATAGAGACTGCGTGATCACGCACTCATCATGCCGAGATCATGCCGCACCTATTACTTTCAAAGACACTGGCTTCCGTATAGCTCTCGCCATATTATACTGCCTTACTATTTAAGTCTTCAGTTTCGGCCCACCTTCTTCTCGGGTCGTACTGTGACGAACACGAACTACAGTGGTTGACACTATCTAGTACGCTCAAACAGAAGAGGAACACGATTGCCGGACCAGTTACTAGATTTCTTGAGCTTTTAGGAATAGTATCTTACATTCAAGATGCATTTGGAACAACTTACCAATCTCGGATCGTTTCCAGAATTGTCAATTTAAGGCCTCATGCTACACTGCTACATGGAAAAGCAATTTGAATGCCTTTTTGATATACTATAAAACTAATCGCGGCGGCTAACCGAGATGCATTCTGTGGAAACACTACAGTTTTTTCGTAGGAGCTTCAAACAGACCGGAGATCACTCTACAAGCGCAGCGTCAACTCTTGGGCACAAGAAACGATCGCGAAACACTGCGCCAACCCTTAGAAAACACTTATCAACGTGTATTAGAAGGCGATTCTGGATGTTCTCGGATGTCTATTTTAAACTTAAAATAGTCCAATGCAGTGTTCGGGTGGCCTTCCCCAGGCCTTTGCGTTCTGTTTCAGCTACTAGCTAAGCGTTTCACGACGATGATCGAACAGTTCGTCCAACCCAGTTCAAATCGCAAAACTCATCGTGCTGCCAGCTATCGCAAAGATGGTTTGGGAGTACCGGGAGGCTATTTCCTCCGAGAGCCATCGCCCTTCATCTGCGGACTCTTCTCCAAACCCTGCCGTTTCGAACCTCGCTGTGGGACTCGTTTCCGACACGAATTGTCCCGATACCCCATCGCTCCGCATGTTTGCTTCACTGGATCCGCGCGAATCTTGCATGGGACCCATGCTTCAGAGGCTAAGGCGAGAGCGTTTATGATGCGCGCGTAGGCTCGTTCTTCATCCTCACGTTTTGCTGTGCAAAATCGTCGAGTTAATTCACATTCCCCATGGCGATCGCAAGGCGGCGGTCCGCCCACGAGAGGCGGCAAGAGGCCCGCAAGATTGGCAAACGGCAAGGGCCGGGCAGTAATGATGGTAACGTCGCCCCTGGAGGAGATGCTGCTGGACTAGGGGATGCACCGGGTGCGAAAGGGAAGGGCAAAGGTCAAGATGGTGCCGGATCATCATCTCCTCCGTCAGCACCTGGAGCAGGGAAGGGAAAAGGATCTGATCCCTCGCCTGGCCAGCCAGATCAATCTACTCCTCCGTCCGCTCCTCCATCTTCACCTGGTGGGGGGAAAGGAAAGGGAACTGACCCAACGCCTGGCCAGCCTCAGCAGCCTGTCGCCCCATCTACACCTCCGCCAGCACCTGGGGTTGGTAAAGGCACTGGGCCGCCCGATGGGAAATCGCAGGGACCAGCTCCTCCAGGTGGCAAAGGACAAGGACCTCCAGGACCGCCTCCAGGTCTTCAAGGACAGCAGCCACCACCTGCTCCTCCGGTACCACCACCACCTCCGCCACCTCTGTCAAGTGCTCCTCCAGCACCATCTCCACCACCTCCGCCACCTCCATCAAGTGCTCCTCCAGCACCACCTCCACCACCTCAACCATCTCCAACAAGTGCTCCTCCCCCACCTCCACCACCACCACCTTCTTCGGTGGCGCCTCCACCTCCGCCTCCATCTTCCGCTCCACCGCCGCCGCCTCCATCACCACCCCCAAGTGTCGTTTCATCGAGCACACCTGTTCCTTCGTCGACTACCACGATCTCAATTACGGTTGAAACGACTTCAAGCACGTCTGATAGCTCTATCGTTACAAATACCCAGACATCGTTCGTCACAATCTCATCAAGGCCGCAAAAACAGGAAGGAGATTCGACTTCTCGCTTCTTGGATCAGCCGAGTATATCAATTATGACGCCATTACCGCAGATACTCACCAGTGCGACTACCGTACTACCAGAACCCATAACCATCACGCAATCTGCAAGCATCGATGATATATTCAGAGCAACGTCTACTTTGAACACCTCTCCGGTCACAATATCTCCAACACCAATGGTGGTTATCAATAAAACTGAAGATCCCGGTGTTTCCCACATGGCCAGAAATGTTCTTATTTCTCTTGGAGTCATAGGTAAGAGAATTGTTTTAACAAGTCGACGCTCACTAACTTAACGGATCAAGGTTTTGTTTCTTTGCTTCTCGGATTGGGTGTAATTTTTTTGAAGAGGTCTCGATCAAAGGATGACCTAGACGACGACTTCCTGAAGACCCCGCCACTACCAGGCCAAGAATCATCTGTCCCGAGGTCAATGGTGACAACTACAATTTCAGCTGGTCCACCAAAGAATCCGTTCCTAAGCGCCGAAGAGAAAGGTGTCCAAGCGAGTGTTCTATCTGTCAGCGTCACTGATGAAAAGAGGGCGGTAAGTGTCATTAATTATTGCAGGGATATAGAAACTAATAAACATCTTACAGAGCGGCAACGACACTATGCAACTTGCGCACTCTCCAAGACGGGAGCCAACTTTCAGCGAAGCGCTGGACGAATTCTGTACGAAAGCACGACGATCTTCTTACGACTATAAAATATCACCAAAGTAATCTGTACAAAGCCTCAATGTAGTTCAATGTCCATATTCTGCCAGTAAATTCTATTGCTTGATCGTACATACATTCTCTTCTAGGCGTGATAATTAATGCCGCGGCACATAAGTGCGATCCGGTGTTCCTCAGATGACCCATGATGCGACGTTCTGGGAACCGGGTACGTCAATGCCCGGGGCGCCCCCCAGACACGCAACGTTTCACATGCCCAAACATGAATCCCGCCCAACCATCAGTCAAAGCCATAACAATATCAGCCCTGCCTGCTCATTATTGACCTACCTTGCCGGTAGCATGAATTGACTTTGCAGCAATTTTGTGCAGGCTTCACACTTCGGTATGCCTGCGAACCTCAGGCTGGCTTCCTCTCTTCGTCCACCGCCTTCATTGCTAACGCGAAGATGGGGTCTTTGTACGAACCTTCAATCCGAGAGAGTACTTGGTCGGTGATTGGAAGGAGGATCTCAAGACGCTTTACGACGCTGGAGGGATGGCGCGAGGTCGGATGGGGTGTATATGCCATGGGAGGCTCAAATATTCGCATGTTCTCGCTGCGACATCAGTTTGACACTGAGCTTTTCCGAGACCACGCCGATGATGTCGTGCAGACTGCGAACCAGCAAAAAGAGATGGAATCAAGCCAAAAATCCTTGTCCGTGGGTGAGTTCCGCGGATTCGATGGGCCAATGGTCCAGATCAAGTCGGACGAAAGTCCCGGAGGGTTCTCCATATGGCAGAACGAGAAGGTAGAGCAACCATATCATGTATTTGATATGCGAGAGAAATGGAGGCTTGTTGCTATTGTGGGTGCCGCGGGCATCTTTCAAGCATTAACCTTCAATATCTACCTTCCAACTCTGAACCGTATTGGCTTGGTGAGTAGTCATAAAATGGCCAACGAATAGTCGCTGATTGATGAACAGGATTTTAGGGTCGACTCAGAAGCTATGAACCTCACAATCACAGCCTACCTCATTGTCCAAGGGATAGCACCACTTTTTTGGGGACCTTTATCTGAGTTTCTTGGTAGACGTTCTGTTCTCATCTACATCTTCTTTCTTTACGTTAGCTCTAGTATCGTTCTTTCATTCTCGCCTAATTTCCCCATTCTCATTGTCTTCCGCGGCCTCCAATCAGCCAGTATCGCTTCAACAGTCTCTGTTGGCGCTGCCATGGTTAGGGACATTTCACTACCAGCAGACCGTGATGGATTTTACAATTTGCTCCAAGGCGTGAGGAACGCGACGCTCCTTGTCGCGCCAGTGTTGGGCGGAGCGACCTCAAATTGGGCGAATTTCAGGTGCATTTTCGTTATACTCTTTGCACTTGCTCTCACGGTTCTGGCAGCCATACTGTTCTTCCTTCCAGAAACATTACGCAGTATTGCTGGCAATGGTACACTTCCGCTGACTGGGATCCGCCAACCTTTCATATGGAGGTGCAAGGTCTTCGGGAAAGCCGCGCACCAAAACGATACCCTGCAGCCTGGCAAATCTCCGGGACTCTCGTCCAAGGAGTTTCTCGAGCCTCTGCGTATGCTTAAGGAGAAGGACATAGTTCTCAGTCTCCTCTTCAGCAGCATGATCTATGCAATCTGGATGATGGTGACTGTTAGCACAACGTCTCTCTTTGCATCGGTATTCCAGCTCAAGGAAGCTGCACTTGGCCTCGCTTTTCTACCCAACTATGCGGGTACCATCGCCGGGTCTACGCTCATCGGGAATCTGCTGAACCAAGACTTCACTCGCGCGTGCACAGCCTACAAACGCGTGCATTCGCTACCCTCTTCTACGAAAATCCCGCGACATCCGCTCCCAGCAGACTTTCCAATCGAGCATATGCGTCTCATTCGCATCCCGGCGCTGCTTGTCATTTTCATCATCGCGCTCTCCCTTTACGGTTTTACAATCCAATACCAGTCGCTTACTTCTCTTGGCGGTTGGATTTCAATCCCGTTGCTGCTCCAGTTTCTCATCGCCGCGATGGCGCATGCGATATGTGGTGTGCACCAAACACTCGTATCGGACCTGTGGTCGCGCGAAGGGTGTGGTGCCGCATCAGTGGCTAGCACACTCATCCGCAGCTTGTTCGCAGCCGTCGGCGTCGCCGTGGTACAAAAAATCCTACTCTGCATTGACCGAGGCCCAACTTTCCTAGCGCTTGGACTTGTAGTTATTGTTCTGGTGCCAGTACAGATTGTCCAGTGGTACTGGGGCGGCAAATGGAGAAGGGATAGGGAAGCAAAGATAGGAAATGTCGCGCTGTCTAGTTCAGCCGCCTCCGTATAGTCATTCACCAATGAACGAGGAAGCGACCTCAATGTTCGATGTATGCGTCCTTGCATCTTTTGATCCGACTTACGAATACTGTGAAACTGTTGAAGTGATGAAGGTGTTGCTGCGCACCGATCTGGCCAAATCAGACCCCTGTCTCTTTTCCGCAACCTCAGGAACAACCTTGCGCCCGATACTAGACTACTGCCTTTACACCATCACCACAGCCCTCTAACCTCAAACCAGCTAGTCATCACTAGTGCAGTATTCGACATTTCCCAAACGCGCAGGTATCTCTTGTCCCGAGAACTAGGACGCCCGAAGCCCCCGTCTTGTACGGACAGCGGAATTCCTGCAAGGTCGCCTCGAGACCTGGAATAGGAGCCTGGGATTGGCGGCATTCGTGAAGCTCGTGCGACAGTGAGATTGCATACATATAGGGGTCTGGACGGAGGGATCTATGGAAAAGGCAGGTCCTACGGTGGTACTAGACTGTGGAAGATTTCAAAACAAACGAACAACAGAAGTGTGAGTGCTTTGTTTAATGTTCAGATCGTGATTCATCATTTGACGGACGTGAAGCGGAAGAATTCATACGAGCACACGAAGCGTGGTGATGATCTTGCGAACGATATCGGGAATCATAACATGATGCCCAAAAGAGGGTCTACATTTAAATATGTACACGATAGCACCAAGTGAGGTTCATTCAAAACTGAAATTTCTTCGTGGTATAGCTATAGATATCGTCCAGAGTCGATCGAGAGCCCTTGCGCAATAAGTCTTGTGTCACTACGACACGAACTGCATTCGTACTTCTGCCTTGCTACGCACATAGCCACTGTGATCAGGTTGATGGGCATGCGCCTGACCAACTATCAGAGAAACCGGGTCCGATATCGGTAAGTGTGGATGCCGAATGGCATCATCTGCTTTAATGCCCGAGCCGTACAAGTACGGCTGATGCCGGTACGTGTGCTTACGCACTGTGCCGAGTATGGTCGGGCCTGGCCCGATTCGATATTCCCCTGATCGGCACAATCTGGCATGACAGGGCAGAGAAGCGCAAGGCTGAGGTGACCGTGTGATTGAGTGTTCGACTTTCGTGGTGCCCAAGCAGAAGGATTTCAGCCCATGTTCTTTGCCGATGCAAATTTGTCCAATGGTGATGCGTTTTCGCTTGTGCATGAGTGTCACACGCATAGATGCGTTTTGTATGCGCCTAATGTTTGCCTACCTTCCTGACTCTTGAAATAAATGTCCTAGCTGCATGAAATGGCTGCATTAAGGCTACATTTAAGAGCTAAGGAAACACACCCGCGTTCCACGCGAGACCTGGCGTAACGCCCTTAGTAGATGCCGTGTGATGTTGCAGGGGTTTCATGCCTTTTTTGGAAAGGTAAGTGATATTGTCGACAGCAAAAGTGCTTCCATGCTAGTCTTCGGTGGCCTTGTTGGTAGGAAGGCTGTGAAGTGACCACGAGACACATTCCTGCGGAACGAAAAACCCAGATACAACGATATTTCCGAACACCTTCTGGAGCGGCTAGAGGATTGACACGTCAGAATAGTGGAGGACCGGTTATAGCCTTGTGAAAGCCCTCCAGTAGTATGCAGCACCCCAGACGGAACGGTTACAATGGTAGATGCCCACGTTGACGTGGGGACATGGCTCAAAGCTTTCAGGCCTCCCACAGCTACCATCGTCAGCCGACCCTTCTAGCCAACCGAACCGACTCACTCATGGCATCCTCCGAGGAATTCAACTTCACTAACTTTGGTTTCTTGGAGGGGCTTCACTTCTGTATTGAGGCAAAAAACACGAGCCTTTGAACACCTTCTAAAAGGAGTTTAACTATTTTCATGCAGTGAAAATTTGCAAGAAATAACTTGGACTGCTAGCTGTCGTTCTTCTCGTCGTCTCGAATGTCTCCCAACGCACTCTTTCCCTCCCAAACCTCGCCCAAGCCTCCTTCCACCTCCCTTTCATCTCTCCAATCCATTCTTTCACTCCCACTTTTTCGTCTCCAATCTTGAGAACCACTCCCTGACACCCTGCTGACCGTTCGTTAGCCCCTTCATGTACCGATGATTCTTATCGAATACATACGTGTAGCCCATCTCTCTCGTTAGCGCCCGTCCGTCGCTGCAGGACCCCCTTGTCTAAGCTATCTTCGCAGTAATCGATGGACGGGCAAATGAGACACATATGCAGTGGTGCCGACCACTTTATGCGATGAGTGTTGCAGCCATCGTAGTAGCCGTTGCGCTCTTCCTCGTTCAACCAGCTGAACAGATTCCCCTCGTCACGGCCACTTGCATATGAAGCGTCATCGCTATGCTCAGTAGCCAGGTCCTCCGCATTCGAAGACATACTTTCGTTCCCTTCGTTCACGACGTAGTTCATCACAGAATAACGCCGAATTAGCTATTAGTGCACCATGCTCCAATCCACCAAGTGAAACCAAAAGCTTCACAAGCAGCCGAAAACTTGGACTGTCGCTCCAAAACACACTGTCCTCCAATCCAGCAATACACAGACCAAAAAGCTCCTGCACGTACCAATGGTACTCGTTGGCTTGACCACGACTTGAAGGGCGCTCGCAGTGAGGATACTCAAGTGCGATCCAACAAGGTCGTCGTCGATGAAGTTGTGAGGTATGTTCTTCAGTTCGTCTAGCAGCTGTGCTTTGTGCGCTGGATTCAGTGAGCTCTGAAATTCGGAGACTATCATGCTGGCGAGACGCATACGCTCCTCCCCTAGAGAGAGTCTGAGCGTCTTCTCGAAATAGGCATTCCGGGCCAGTTTGATGGTCATGATGCTGCGCTGGGTCTTCTTGGTGGTTTCCATAACCTTCAAGACGGTGAGGTGCAAGTGGGCGAGGAGAATGCGTGCGTAGAGAACATTGAGGCCGTTTTTGTGGACCAGGGAGTTTCGTTCTAGCTCTGTGAGCCAGTCTGGAAGTACGCCTACCTGGAAACCTTTCCTGTACGTGTGAAGTCTATACGATTGGTAGACGGGAGCTCGTCGCCCATGTAGTACTTGCTCTCGAACCATATGTCGCGCTGCTTGTTGGACCAAGTCAGGAATGAACACATGGATTTTTGGCCACTTGAATCCATCTTTCGACAGAGTTCTTCGATTTTGGAAAGCGAAAGGCCTGGTAAATGGTCTCCGGCTGGTTTCCCGCTACATTGCATAGTGCGAACGCAGACTCGTGCTCTCCCATTTCAGCCAGCATCTCTTGTTTTAGAAACTGGATGTGCATCTTTGTGGATCGAAAGTTCAGATCGTTTTCGAGATCAGCATCAGCTGGCTCAACCGTACTCAAGCTGGACAAGGCTTCCTCGACATAGGACAGCAGCGCTGATAGATCCTCAAAGAGCATGCAATGACTGCTAGCGATATTTGGAGTGAAAACCCTATCTATGAGCCCAGAATCCATAAGATTCATACTGTCTCTCAGATAGAACCGAATAGTAGTGTGGGTGTCCTCGTCTTTGGAGAAATCAAACCACAGGGTACCTCCCATAGGCCTCAGAGTTTAAGCGCTCATCTTGTTTGGCTCGAAGGTTTTGGCAACTATAGTTATGGCGAGCTTGAGATCCGAAAGATCTTGTGCCTGGCCTCCGAGACCAGAGTGATATAGTAGACGTCTTAGTAACTGAATGAAGGACGAACCTGGCACTGTGAATAGCCCACACATTATTGGATTCGCCCCACCTCTGGAAGTAACCTTTGCACAGGGCGTAGACGATGATTGGCGCGTCAAGATCCACCGCCCACTGCTTGATCTCAGGCCTGATGAGGTTATCCGGTACATTCATACCTCGCTGTACCCACAGGACTAACAAACCATACCAAAGTACCGTTCCAAGGGCTCTCTTCGCAAAAAAACACCTTATCGTTCTCGAAAGAAATTTCCAAAGGTGCAAAATCAAGGATATCACGAACCGCCGACAGCACTTTTACAATGATTTCATCCGAGGCGTCCTCAACATTGAGCTTACCGAGGTATTCGTACCAGGCACGATACGCCAACTTTTCTTCGTCATTGTTCGCCTTGAGTGATTCTACATAGATTGCCAACATGACCACGTGAGCTTCCTGCGCAGACATTCGCAAGTCCCAGATCTCAGACGATGCGTTGCGGAAGTACTTACTCGCTCGCTATACTCAAAGGAATTTTCAACGCAACACTGCATTCTTCATCCGAATCATTTTTATCGTAGCCTATTTAAGATAGTTCAAGTATATGAGATGTTATTAATATTATCTTAGAATCAAGCTTAAGAGGCGTACCAAGGCGATCTACTACTAATTTCGCCTTTACGATCTAATACATTTTCGGGCGTGGAGCACACTGTTTCTATTCCCCAACACAACGCGACCAGTAACTTTGCGTAGGCCAACCAGACAAAGATGGCCTTCAGAGTCTCAAATTGCTCGTCAGTACAATTGCGACCGCACTCGTCCAATAAGAACTCATATAGTTCGTGGAGACTGGACGGTAGGCTTAAGAGTGACGTAAATACGAGGCTTTCTTGTCCCTCGCTAGAATACCTTCGGAGCATCTGCTTCACGTACACCACGGCTAGTAATCTAGTTAGTGCTCATAGAAACTAAAATAAGCTTGGGATTACAATCGGCGCTTCTCGCGACCTTGTGGCAAAAAGACCCAGACCGGAATTTTCTCACGCGTGGTAGGTAACACCGACACGGAATTTTCACGGAGGAAGCCCGTAAAGACAAGCAAAAGAAACGCCTCCATGCCGCTTTGGTGCCACAGCTTCCCTCGCCTTCCTTTGATTCCGGCGGCGACGAGGTCCCGCATAGCGGGCGTGGGACTCTGCAGTCTGCACTGCGCTGCATGCATACGCGTCCTCGACATGCCGTGGACTTTCCGCGTCTTGCTTGAAGTAAAAGCAAGTCGTGCTCGACTTCCCTTGAGTCCGCGCTGGAAGTGTTTCGGTGATGGAGCGCGCGATAAAAAGTCTTCGTATTTTCCAACTCGACGCAGGGGGGCATCTCAAAATCAACTAGCACGAAAAACACCATGCAGAACACCTTTTTCTACCAACAAAAAGGCGTGAAGAAAGACAACAAAAGTCTTTCCGGCTCCGTTTAAGCCCTGGATCCATAGACCCTGGACACGGCCACGTAATCAGGAAGCGACGCTCTCCTCTTACTGTATCCAAGACGCAGGTCCGCTGAATGGAGGCTTATTTGATGCGCATGTGCTGTGCACGGGGTTGCCGTGCGAGCCTCTCCAGACTGACTGAAGTCGGGACTGGCGCGGGTGAAACGACATGGCACGTGATCTGCGGTACATCGATTTTTGTATTTGCCATGGGTGGGCACAGGCAGCGATGCACATGCGGGTCATATATCACACGCGCGGTTGCAGGTGCATTGTATGTATGTAGGTATGTATGTATGCGTTGTGGTATTTCGATGCATGGCGAACGGCTGTGTGTGGGATTAGTCAGACCGTTGTCTGAATGGCTGGAAGGTGAGGGAGGGGGGCCGATTTTGGGACGGTCATCTTCACGTGCAGCAGACATCGGTGGTAGGATGGAGGGCTTCTGGGAAAGCAGCGACGGCTTTGGTAAAGTAGGATTTTTTTTGGTAGTAATTGACTGAGACTATGGATGCGGAGATGGAATCGAGTGAGTAGGTGCCACTGGCGGAGGCCAGGGAACCGAAAGGAGCGGAAAGAACGATTGGAAATCAAAAATAAACTGAAGGAAAGCTTGTTTAGTCTTGATTTATGGAGTGATTTGAGTGTTAGCATTCACTCAAGAATGTATACAGTGGGTGACCCAGCAACCACTGCGAACACTGCACTGGCACACTCGACCTGCAAAACGTATGCAGCCCTGCCCTCGGACACTGGCCATACTACTCCGGTCTCAAAGAGCCGCAACATCGGTAGCCATGCCACCCATTGCGCAGCTCCCCCGCTCGTCGGATTCGAACTTCTCCTTCGAGCAAGCTGTTACTCGCCAAGAGCTCGAAGAGATGAGCGTGGACTACCTTGAGCCACCCTCGACGGGTGAGAAGTTTAGCGTCTACAGAGATAAGGTAGAAGACGCGATAGGTACCAAAAGACGCGAGGCACAGTCCCTGATGCAGGATAGGATGACAACGAAGAAGCCAACAGCCAAGTGCCTCAGGCCCAGCCGCGAAAATGCTCTCTGAAGAAGAACAGCAACAATAACAGGAAGAAGAGTGTGCAAGGCGGAGGGAAGCAAGCAATGAACACAACATCGAGCGTCCACATCCGCTCCAAGTCTGATCCAGCTGTCGCCCATGACCGATGGACCCAAGCCAGGGATATGGTAAGCCCGACGAAGACGGAGGCAGGGCTGAGCGAGCACGCAACGCTCGTGGCCCAGCTCTCGGGCATCTCTCACCACCGGATGCAGCTCCTGGCAGAGCTCCATCAGCTCGATCAGCAAGAGCGCGAGATCCTAGAGCGACTGCTACGTGCGGATGGCTTACCTGCAGCGGTGAGCAACGAAAACGCCTTAGCACCGTGGCAGCAGGCTCTGCAGTATCGTCATCATAATCATCATCATGGTACATCGGACCATCGTCCAAACCAACCACAATCTCCGTCGCCGTTGTGGTGGCAGGCGCCACATGGGCAGCAGCAGCAGACTACTACGGTTTCAGGGTGGACCCAGCGAGAGCCTCCTTTGGGCCAGAGCCAGAGGTGTTTGTGGTTCTCTGGCGGAGGCAGCTCGCGCACGCCATTGTCTGACAGGACGAAACATACGCCCGTCTTGGGCCCTGGCCCTGACGGTAAACGTGGTCGCACAGCAGCAGAAGAGGGTGCACCGGGCGGCTTTTCTGCGGAGTCAGCAGCAGCCAGGGACGAGGAATACGGGCTGGAAAAGAGAGCCAGCCAAACAGGTGCGGTGCGCGGTGGGAGGGAGACGTCGACGACGACGCGGGTGCTCGTAAAACTCGGAGATGAAGAGACACAGGGTGGACACGAACAAGGGCAGCAGCATGGGCATGGGCATGGGCATGGACGAGGCGAGAGCACAAGCACGGACACAGGCAGATCTGAATCTGCAGGACATACCAACGGAGCTAACACGGCTGTGCATACGCCTGGAACGTCGAGGGACTACGTGGTTCCTCACACAGTCGCGCGGAAGTACTGGGCCTTTTAGGGTGAGCATCTTACAAGGCGGACGTTGGCTATGCATGATGAGGAATGGCGCCTGTATTAGTCTGTATAGGTAGGGATGGGATGGGGTGGGGTGGGGTGGATGGGCGGATGGATGTAAGCGAGCAGGAGGAAGCAGAGAAAGATAGTCGGTTGATAGTGGGGCTAGTTGTTGAGAGCCCTCGGTGGACGAGATGCGATGCCAACTGGTCGCATGAACTTCCTATTACAAACCGTGACAAGACGCATAGACAAGGCTGATGATAATGATGATGATGATGATGATGATGACGGCACCTGGGACTACTGGATTGCATGTGATGGGGAGATGAGAGGGTAGGTAAGCATGGTAGAGGTGACCCCTGCCCTCGCTATCCACGCTGGCTGTAAGCGGGGGCATGTACTCGCAGGCCGCGTGATGGGCGGTGGGCAGGGCGTCGGGCGGCAGATGGGGACGCAGACGAAGCAAGACTCGACGTCTAGAAGGTAACGGGGATAGCAGCGGAAGATGCGGAAGACGATGACGGGATCAAGTCGGTTGGTGTTGGGAGGTGCGAGGAGACATGACGAGCAGCAGCAGACGCACATGGGGCTGTTGGGGGAGGGGGGCCAGCCAAACTTGATGGCAGCGAACAATAGACGGATGCATGGTGCATGGCGTCCAAGTGCCGGATCGGGTGGGCGGTCAGGAACGGTGCTCACAATCAAGGTTCTGTCTGTCTCACAGGATGAGGCAGCTGTGGGGGAGAGGGTTGCATCGTACGCCTTGGGTCGGTGCGTAGCGGGCAGGGTACACGATTGTCACCGTCTTTCTCCCCACGAGTCGAGGGCCCCTGGCGGCGGACGGTGACGAAGGGTGATTTGTGGTGCACAGCCCTATCTAACGACGATGGCATCTGGGTCTGAGTCAGCCGCGTGGCCGGTAGTGAGCTCGAAACCTTATGTGGACGACGGGTGTTTGTCGACGTTGCGCGCGTTTGCCGGCCAGTGCTCGCTGGGATGCTGGGGTGGACTGGAGCAGGCTACCCCGGCGGGGCAGTGCTCTGCCGACATGTGCAGGCAGCCAGCAAAGTCCGGCGGCGTGGGGTAAGCTGAGCTCAGGGCGCAGGCTGGGGAACCTGCGTGGTGTGTGTGTGCGTGGTGTGCGTGTGTGGTGATGGGCGATGGTGATGGTGGTGGAAGTGGTGATGAGAAGCAGATCGGCGGCAGGCGTTGGGATGAGGGGAGAAGGTGCAGCTGGCTGGCTGGCACGCAGGGCGGCATGACTGTGGCTCTTCGGGCTGCATGTCGTTCGATGTCTCGCCCGGCAGCACGACACGACGACGACAGGACATGGGCCATGACACGCCCAAGCCCAAGCGCAGCCCAGGCCAGACAGGACGAACGGTCGACAAGACACGGGCCGAACAGGAGGTCGGCGGTCCAACAGGCGCCCAGCTCGGGCCGGGGGGCGGCCGTCGGGACCGCGAGGGGGCGCGCAGCCAATGAGGGCGCGGGCGCTGGCGCTGGCGCTGGCGCACCGGTACCGACAGGCTGGTCCGCGTTCGCTACGATACGCATTGGGGACTCGCAGGACGCGCAGGCGGCCACCCGCCAGAACAGAGCCAGGCAGCGCAGCGCAGCAGCAGCCCGTCGAGGCTCTCCAGGCCGTGTCTGCAGCCGGCCGTCCGCACAGAGAACGCAGGTGGAGGAGGGCGCTCGGCGTGTGCGAGCTCGCCTGCAGCTGCCGTGTCGCCCTCGGTCGCGGTCCATGGGATGGCGGCGCGGGGCTGCGCTCGACTGCTCGCTGCACCGCAATCCTCCTTTCCAGCGCCCCGGCCCCGACCCGGGTCGGCCATTGGCGCGTGCCCTGGAACGGCCTGGGGAGAGCGTCTGATGTGCAGCGTCCCTCGCAGCCTCGACAGGCCTGTGCAGCGCGCTGCAGGCTTCTGCCAGCCTCTGTACGCCTCTGCCCGCCTCTCGCAGCCTCTCGCGGGCGCGGGCCACGGCATGGCCACCTCATGGCCTGCCCGCCTGCCCTCCCCAAGGCTCCCTGGGCCTCCTGGGCCTCCTGGGCCTCCTGGGGCCTGGTAAGCGCTGCTAGCGGAGCAGACGGCAGCTTTCTTCCGCTTGGACCTTCACCCGACGTCTCCAGGCTCACCCTCGCCCGTGCATCGCCGCCCGCCATTGGTCGGGGAAGCAGCTGCTGGAGCCCGAATGCACAGCACGACCAGATCCTTGGCGACGCCTTCGACTGAAACGTGCAAAATCTCGACGTCCCTCGACTGCTTGCCAATGTCTTCCCACGCTTCATATGCTCTTCGAATGCGACTCCCCAGTGCTGATTTGCTTTTGCTTCCTCATGCTTGACGGCCGCCCTTACGACTGAACGCCCCGCCACACCCTTCCCCCCTTTCCCCTCTTGCCCCCCCTTCCCCGCCTGTCTGGCTATTCTTTCCCCCTCCCATCTTCCCCCAGCGCCACCAGAGCTACTTTTCCGCTCCCGAATCCGCGCAAACGCTTCCGTCCACCACCATCCTCCTCACCGAGACTACGCCCGCACCCTTGCCAGCTCGCACGTCGCCCGGGCCCCCGGCCAATCCAATGGTCGCCCTGAATAGCGACCCTGATCGTCGCGACGCGAAGCGGGAGCGCGATGATGATTCCCCGCTGGCCCGTGTAGTCCGCGAGTTCGAGCATCTGGTCCTCGGCTTCGAGACGGGCCTGTTGCGCTCGCTGCAAGACGATCAGTCCAGCGCCCTCGATCCAAAGCCCGCACGTAGCTACTACCACGTCCGGCACGAGGCCTGTCGGTTGGCCATTGCGGAGCTGAGCGCCGAGTACAAGCGCAAGCAGATCCGCCGCGAGCTCACCGCTGCCGAATCGCTAGGCCGCCGCGTAGAAGAGCAATTGCACCGAGCTGCCGACGCCGGCGAGCTGGGCGATGACGAGGAGCTGCGCGGCATCCACAACGGTTACTTTCGCCTGTATTCCTCCGAGCTCTTTGATATCCTGGGCCAGCCCGTCGACCTACGCTTTGGCACCCTGCGATTTCTCCAGCATCCAGACCCCGGCGACGCCTTGCCCGAGTTCTGCGGTCCGCATTCCGGCTGCACCTCGGTCGAGCTGGCCCTGGGCTCCGAGTTTTTCGTCGCAGATTCCCTCGAAACCCTCCCGTACCACGCCTTCAAGGTGCCCCAAACGCCCTCGCTGCAAAACCGTGGCATCCTGAGCAGAAAACCAACCGACGACGGCGCCTTTCCCGACTTCGATTCCTGGCTTCTCTTCACCTTCCTTGGCAGCGGCTGTCTGAAGCTTGAGGTTCCCATAGAGATGTGTGCCGACATCTACGGCGGCCCCTTGCGGGGGCGGGAGAATGAAGAGGTACATTTTTGGGGCATCTTCGTCGAGGACGAAGCGCCGTGGTGCTAGCGTTCCGTGCATTTGACATTTTGGCTTACGGCTGAGCGGATAGACGAACTTTGCTTTGGAGTTGGGCGCATGTACCTGGCAGGCTGGATGGTTCTGGTTGCCAGCCTGATATCCCGGACAAAGAGTTGCGAGGGGTCAAAACGCACTCTTACGACACTGACGACTTTCCTTGCTTTACCAATTTTTTTTCTTATCTTCACCTTTCTAATAACCATCTTTCGGGACGGGCCGGAGGGTTCATCTTGGGACCCATCTTATTTGCTGTATACCTTAACCGGCGGTCTCTTCTTGGACATGAGACGTTACGCTTCGCTTCCCCCTTCCCTCTTCTTCTTACCATGTATTTGGCGGTTGGCATATTATCGGCGCGTTCTATGCTTCTTACATAAAAATACGGGCACCGAAGAAGGCACCATGCAATACAGCGAGCTGGACAGAAAGGTAGACTAAAGAGTTAGTAGTAAGACAAGAGGCATCAAGAGACGCATAGTAATGCATGGACGTCACTCATCTTTCCACTGTCGACCCTTGCTCTGCTCGGTGAACCGCCCTCGCTGTGCCTATTCTACACTTCAATTGCTCCCATCAACGTGACAGCTGTGCTGCACGTACGTACAACATGCAGGTAATCCCCAGAGTGTTTCACTACCAAAAGACCTCCAATGTGTTTACTTGCCGCACAGAAGCCTCTTCTCTTTCACCTTCACTACTAACTTTCACTTATGGAATAGCGCTTTGGCATGACGAGATTGGCCCGGTGATAGAGAGCGGGCAGGAGCGCGCCGTTGACGTGACGACGCAACTATTTTGCCCTTTACCACACACCAGCTCCTTTACCACCCTCACCCACCTCGCACTCGCGCACCGAGGTAGTGTCATAGTCCGCTCCCTTCCTTCCACTCCGTCCCTCACTCTGCTCCACCAGCTCTCTCTCTCTCTCACCATCGGCGCAGTCAAAGCAACACCCGCAAACATGCCTCCCAAAGGCTTGTACGCGATGCCGCGTCACCACCTCTACGGTGGACCTACTCGGCGCCACACATATAGCACCAACGACTTCCAACCCTCGCAGGAAAAGCCCGCGGCGGCCGGGGCTTCTCTGGGCTTGCAAGTCGACGGCGCGGCAGAGCGGTCGCTACACGGAGGAGACGAGGCAAGCGAGAAGAAGAAGAAAAAGAAGGCGGAGCAGAAAAAGAAGAAGAAGAAGCATTCTAGTGGCGGGGCTCAGATCGTGGACCTGGCTGCGAAGGAAAGTGCAATGGCTGAAGCGAATGCTGATGTGTCCGACGGAAAGAGCCTCGAGAAGAATAAGAAAAAATACTCCCTCAGCGAGCAGGGTGCGTTTCCCTTGCGACCCGCTGTCGACGCTGGCGTTTCCGTTGAGAAAGGACAAAAGAAGAGGCACTCTTCCTGCGAGGCCCCGGCTAGTAGTGCACGCATGAGTTTTGGTGTCAACACCGATGGAACGCCAGCAGCTGCCTCGAGTGGTAACGTGCAAAGCAAGAAGAGCGGGAAGCACAAGCAGCAAGATACGGGTGCCAGCGCTGGGAAGGCTTCTGCAAAGAAGCGTAAGAGGGACAGTGGAGCCCACACTGAGCGTCCTTCCAGCGCGCGTGCTAGGACTGCGGGGTTTGTCGTTGGTAACGACCTCGTGGATAATGTGAAAGCTTCGCTGGCTGGCTTCAACACTCCGACTAAGCAGGACCAGGCCGCAGAGCCACATGCGGACCAACCTTCCAAAAAGAAGGCCAGGAAGGAGAAGCGGAAAAGCGGTGCGGTGTCGGCTACTGCCACTCACCCCATCCAAGATGGGTTGGTTGATGAACGGCCTAAGGACAGGAAGGACAAGAAGCGTGAAAGCACAGTGCAGAAGACGGACACCATAGCCTCTCCTAATTTAATGCGCTCCGCCCAGAAGACACCGGTTCCACTTCCGACAACTCCATGGAAATCTGCAGTCGGCACAGGGGACTATAAAATCGACGAGCCGAAGCATGCAGAGTCCGATGTCATTGTTCCGGAGACGCCTCCTTCCAGAGTGTTCAACACACCCACTGCGCTCAAAGTCACACCCGTGCCCTTTCCGGTGCTTGCAGCCAAATTGCCATGGATGAACAAAGACAGCGACCGGAAGAATACAGCAAGGCCTAACGATCTGAGCCAGAGCCAGGAGACGCCGAAGCGCAGAAGGCGTGAGATTGTAATCTCGCCTCCCTCGTCAGTTGGAGAGCTGGTAGAAGCTCCTGCCACTGCGCCCGCTACCTTAATGAAGGCGAGCGCAGTCACACTGGTCCCTTCGGTTCCCAACGCACTCACAGACGCAAACCTCAAGCGATTCAAAGAGCCGCTCAAGGATGCTGAGCCGAAAAAGCGAGCCAAAGGAGCCAAGGCGTCATCGGCTGGCGTCTCGATCCCAAGCTCTCAAGCATCCATCGAAGATGCGTTCGCCCGTGTCCGTAAGCCGTATGCTAGCAAAGTAGCAGAGAAGGCCAAGCAGGTGGAAGAGAAGCGCGAGGAGGCATCTTTCGAGGTATTCGAGGAGCGCTTCCGAGCCCTGCGAAGGACTGTCAATTTCACCGAGGAGCTTAACTACCTGAGCAAGTACCTGGAGTGGGATACCGATAGGAGCGGAGCCCCTATTCCGTGCCTTCAACAAATCACCGGCTGCACCCACAAGAAAGAGGAGATTCTGCGTCTGAGCCGCGAAGAGAACCTTCCCATTCTCGGCCACGCGGACATGGAGGGTGCTAACCCCGAGGTCCTTTATCAAGCCGCCAACCGCGCCCAACACGCCGAAGAGCTCCTCACCCTCTCACTCAAAGCGCGCATCCCGGTCCCCATCGGCCGCCTCGAAGGAACCTGGTCGCTGTACTGCCCCAAGTACGCCGAGGTCCACTTCGACCGCTTCGGCTACGGCCAGCGCACGCTGTCCATCGCGTCCGTCGCCGGCTTCCGCAGCACGAATAGCTACACGGCTCGACTGCAGCTCCCGCCGCGCTCCATGACCTACACCATCCTCGCGTTCCAGACGCCCCCGCACGCCTCGTTCCGCACCACCACCGTCAGGACGGCGGCCGAGGGCTACGAGATGGACATTGCGTTTCTGGGCAACGGCTACCTCCAGCTGCGCGTCGACCTGAAGCTCATGCTGCGCGGGCGGGGCTCGGATAAGCAGGATGGAAGGAGCGTCGTGATGGATTTCATCGGCGTGCATGAGAAGGCGGTCGACTGGCTCCAGGAGAAGAACGAGCTCGAGGAGGTGGGTAGGAAGCTGTTCGCTAAATACGACGGTAAGATGGGAGATGATTAAGGAGGGGTTCTTTGCGTGTCGCTTTGCGTGTTCTCGTCGTCGTCAGTTTTTCAAATTGACTTTGAGAACGCATTGGTGAGGCTATCTCTCTTCCTTGAAAGGCTCGCTCGAGCTTTCCTTGGGCGGCATCGTTGCATTTTCGGATGGCATTCTGAGCGCATCGATGCGCGCTGTGGGTCCTCTCACAGGGTGGATGTCACAGTGTTCTAACTTTCTTTCTTGATCACGATGCATATTATGAATCTGCGGTTACGCTATTCTGTGTATTGGGAACTTACAAACTCGTGCGGTTCGCATGGCACTGCTCGATGCTACGGCATCAAGCGAGTGTTAGCGACTATTTATCGGAGTGTGTGGCTTGGGGGTAATGGACGGTACTTTAGTCAGGAGTAATTGCGTTGGCTCGAGCGAGTAGCAACGCTCCCGGTACTCACCGTAGTATCAGCTGAATACACCATACAATATGTAGTTCTGCTCCATTTGGTGGTGATTGTCTTCGTCAATTGATATATCACAATCGGGCCGTTTAAGCCTAGGAAACATTGAATTGCTAATGGAAAGAGGGGTAGGGCTACACTAAGCAGTACAGAGGTAGGCTACTTTTGCACTCTACAACACAGCTCGTTCCACCGCTGTGGCTGTGTGCATAGTAAGACAGTAAGACCCAGACCGATCTGCGGGGAACGGCGTGGCAAGTGCATGCATGGTCCGTGATGGTTCGGGCCCACTCGTCACCGCGGTTTCCACAACGTCCTCCATCCACCTTCCATCGCAGCCCTGGATACATCGTTTCCCCGGGATACCGTTCCTAATAGTCGGTCCCTGTCGACCCGGAGAAACGGAAATCTGATCATGGTGGCCCGCTCGCAGCACCACCCGTCACTATGGCTGGCCACACGAGAACCCGCACCGGATGCTGGACCTGCAGAGAGGCGGGCTACAAGTGCGACGAGCAGAAACCGCATTGCGGGCGCTGCGTCCGTCTGAAGAAGGAGTGTAAGGGCTACGGGATCAAGTTGAAGTGGAAGAACACGATTTCCATCTCGCCGGCCGCGCAAGCGCAGCAGCGCTCCAAGAAGAGAGGCGTGTCGGTGGACCATGTCGATAGCCCCATGTCGGTTGCGAGCCTGGCTTCCGTTACTAGTATCGTTTCTGCACGGGCTGCGTGGGATGGTTCCAAGTCGCAGCGGCGGTGTTGGATCGAGGCGACTCCGGCTGTGCATCCGTCCCTGGCGCCGGGTTTGTCGCTGAGCGATAGACGGCTTCTGCATTACTGGCTTCATCGGCTGTCTTCCCTTATTTCGATTGTTCCAAAGAACGGTGGACTAGGGCCGTTTCAGATTCACCTTGCGTCGCTGGCATACGGCCATGGTGCTCTGCAGTCGACGGTCCTGTCCATGGCAGCTAGCCACCTGGCTCTCGTGTCGGGTGATAGGACCCTTAAATTCGAAGCGTACAAGCACCAGCGGAATGCAATCCATTCGCTACAGAATCTCATCCAAGATCCTTACGATGCGGGTGCCGATTCTACGCTCGCTACGGTCATGATGATGCAAGTGTCTGCGCGACTATTTGGCGATGAGGATGAGGCACAAGCAGCAAACCATCTTACTGGAGCTAAAGCTATGATCATTCGCAGGGGGGATCGCTTCATGGACAGCGAATCTCCCAGCGTACAATTTCTGCTCAGCCTCTTCGCCTATCACGACATTCTGTCATCGGTGTCCAGGGGCTCGTCGCCGTTGGTGGACCATGGATCTGATTTCCAGGCCATCGAAGGAACAGCCAGTACGGAAAGCATAGCTCGGGTGCTCCAAGTCGTGGCACGTATTAGTAACCTACAGAAACTGGCAAAAGCTGAGCGACTTGTTTCGAAACAATCGAATCTCTCCGGGGAGAACTACACCATGGGCGCGCAAATCCAGGAGGAACTGCTCGGCCTGAGCTTTGAGTCAAGGCCTGGATGCACGACAGAATCTCGACACGTCTGCTTCACGGCGGAAGCGTACCGTCACGCCGCCTTCATCTATCTTTACCGTGTCTGGCTTGACACTGGTGCACCCAACCCCATCACGCTGGAGCGTGTTCAGCAATGTCTCACATGCATAGAGCAGGTCCCCGTGGAATCCTCTCTAACCGCTTCGCATACATGGCCGTTGTTTACGGCTGGGTGCGAAGCCATCAACGCGGTTCAACGCCAATTCGTTCGCCAGCGATTCCAGGCCATGTACAACTCAAGAAAGTTTCCGAGCTTGAAACGGGTGCTCAGGGACGTCGAAGATGTCTGGGCAGCCAAGGATGCTGAGCAAGTCATGGGTGGGCTGAAGGTCGACTGCATTGAGGTCATCCTAGCGCGACGCGGTCGAGAAGTCGATCTTGCTTAGAGTTGCTTGGAGAAAACATCATGAAGTATCTGGCGTTCACACACGCATGGAAAACAGTGATTTGTCACGCCATCCGGGCAAATGGATATGTATCGATCCTATGACACCGCCCACGCAACCGAGAAAATGCGCGGCCAGCTCTAATGGAGCGAGATTCGTCCTTCTCCGCATCGCTATATCGCAACCGCCCAATGGAGAACTCTATAACCCGATACAAAACGTAAGGAGATGGTGAGATGGGAGGTTGAACTGTCTGATGGATGCGTTGAGGAGAAAAGAGGGCAATCGCGTCCGGAGAAAATTTATTTGAAAGCACGGCGCGAGGCTAGCACAAAATAGGATAGCGCGCCAAGCGCACTGACTGGCACAACCGATTTGGCCAGCTCGAAGTAGGTGCATTTGGGCACCAGACGACTTTTGAATCATATCAGCTGCTATTGGGCGGCGGCCGGCGGCCGACAGTAGATTTCAACGCCACATTTCGTCCGGTGAAATCGGCTCCGAATTATCAATGCGTATTTCCCATTTCTATGATACCGGGGTCACCATCTCGGCCAAGCCTTTCGGCCGATCAGTAACCTGGGCCCAATTAGTCATTTGGCCTTACACGATCAACTTCTCACGCTCGGATATTCGCCTTCCGTTGTATGTTGCTTCACTATGTTGTATGCGACGAGAATAGAGCAAAGAGTAGTCCCATAGACCATTACCACACAAACACACCAATACGGTATGTGCGGCGAGATGACGTATCGGTGAGGCCGCGCCAAAATCCGGCCCCCAATTCCAGGGAAGCCGATAAACGAAGTAGCATTCACCGAGAGGCTGGAGTTGTTATATATAAGGAGTTTTGCATGGTCAATGCTGTGGAATCAGAATCGCAAGACATCATTCACACAGCATGGATCGTTCCGCAAAACCGATTTTTAACTTTGTCAATCTTTCTCATCCAGATGAACTGAAGGATGAAGCAACGCAACTTCGTATCCGACGGCTCGCTATGAGCGAAGTAGGAAGGGCTCGTAGAAAACCCAAAACGAAGCGCGAGAGAAATGAATTCATCCTTGAATTCAGGAAACCATCCGCGAGCGTTTCTGCCATCGATCGATTAGGTGGAGGTGAAGTCGATCCGTTCAGTCCATATCCGATAGATCTAGACGAGACATCACGGGGACTAGTCGCTTTCAGTAAGTTCTTACATGCAGCGGACCGTGGCGGTCGCGTAGATTTATACGACCCCCCCTGTTCTTCTTCCATGCCATGCTGACATACTCAGTCTTTCGTAACGACAGTGCACATTCTCGCCAGCTTAGAGGCGCATGGTGGCCCGTTGGGCTTACTAGCAAGGCAGCTTTCAACAACGTGTTGGCAAACTCCCGCTTGTACATGTTGAAGGAAATGACTGGCACTTTTGTTCACCATGACGATGCATTGAGTCTATCAAAGCATAATGCTGCTCTCCGCTTGATTAGTGATAATGTGAAAGATCCCGTTAATAACATTAGCGATGAGGTGCTGGGTGCCATCTCCTCGTTTATGTGTCATCATGTAAGGCCACTGTCCTGACGCTAATCCAAATTTGACGGCGTTTCAGTATATTCTCGGTGCACTTGATGGATGGGAACACCATAGGAATGCTATGAAACGCATCATTGAATTGAGAGGTGGCGTTGACCAGGTATCAAATGAGTCGCTCCGCATTACCCTATCTTGGTAGGTACAAGATTAATATCACCAGTACTTTCTGTTCAGTGCAGCCATCTAACATTCACTTAGGACCGACCTTGTCGGATCGTTTACCCAAGACATTCCTTCCATCTTCCCTCTGCCAAGAAACTGGCTGGCAGATTCTCGATCTCCTCCAGGGTCTCCGCGCCCGTTTAGTATCATCTCACATCTCTGGAAGCAACGACTTCCCGCTCTCGTGGATTGGATAACCGTATTTGACGATGTCAGCCAGTTGATTATGCTTGATCGAGGCTTTACCCAAAAGGAGCTTCACCTCGCAGAATCCACCGGCTCCTGGATGGAGCCCACAATGGTACGTCTTCTCAACATCAGACCACTCTTCCGTGGGAACGAAGCAGGAGACATTATGGAAGAGGTCGGAAGACTGGGGTTGATGCTGTTCCTGGCGCCGATCTGGAGATGGCTGGGTGCAAGCCCTGTATGGACCTTCAAACTCTCGCAGAGCTTAATCTCCACGCTTCAGACGCACATGGTCGAGTGGGAAGAGCTCAAACCATTACTTGTGTGGGTAGTTTACTTTGCTGCAATCGAGACGCGCGACTCCCAAGAGCGCAGCCAGTTGGCCTTCTTCCTAGCCGTGCTCATGGGCGGACTAGGAATTCAAGAGTGGGACGATTTGATGCAGATTATCAAGAGTGTTCTATGGGTTGAACGCGTGTTTGTAGGCAGCGACCGTAGCATCCGAGACGAAGTGTTGAGTATCCTGAGCGTACCGCCAGGGACTATTACACCGGTACTCGAAGAGCTGGAGGAGAACGACGCTTGACCTTTTTGGGGATGAGGACATCCCTGTGCTTACAGGCTATGGCTTAGAAATGGGCATCGCCCATTATACCAAGTAGGCTCAACTAGCCCTTGTATAGTTAGTGTCTCCTTCGAACCGAAAGTCGAGAAGTAATTCGAGATGACCTCATGTCTGTCTTGCATTTGTAAGCCTTTGCTTACATGCTGCTACTTAGTGCGCTCGGAACTAAAAAGCGTGCTGGCTAAGTTTTTAGGCTGCCTTAGCGACATGGCGTCTTACTAATTTCAGTAAAAGTACTAGTGGACGACGAACGGTTCAAGTTAGTCTATGATTACAAGGAGCAGGACTATCCTGCGCTTCATGGTAATATAAATTGTAGCATGATCCCGAGCATCGGACGGGCATCTTCAGAGCAAATCTTCATAATTGTTCTCATACCTGCCGACTCAGATCCTTCCTCGCAACATGGCAGATCAAACCCCTGATCCCGACCATTGGGTCAAGCTCCAGCAGTTTACGCACCGCACTCATCGTGATGTTTACCCCGCCATCACACCCACCAATGCAGAACTTTCTCAGTCTGGCAAAGTTGTAATCATCACTGGGGCCAGTCGCGGCCTGGGTGCAAGAGTAAGATAATCTGAATTTCCTGGCGAATTCGGATACTCATTGCGTCGCAGGGATTTGCACAGTCTTTTGCAGCTACAAAGCCTAAGGCGCTTGTCTTAGTGGCTACTAACGAAGATAAGCTGAAAGACGTTGCTGCATCCCTCAACAAGCAATTTCCCGATATCGAGATCCTGCCTGTCGGCGCAAATCTTGCGGATCCGGCAAGCGTCTCCGCATTATTCGAAAAAGTAAAGACCAAGTACGGCCACGCGGATGTGCTGGTCCACAACGCCGGTGTCTTCAATGCTGCCGGTCCCGTCAAGGACTCCGACCAGCAGGAATGGTGGGATGACATGGTACAGCATTTTTCCTTTAGCTGCCTTTACTTCAAAACACTAAAAACCCCTTCCAGACGATCAACATCCGCGGGACTTTTCTCGTCACCCAGAACTTCCTCAAACTCCTCCCCGCCCCTGATACGCCTGCGAGAATCATCAGCCTGACCACCGCCGCTGCTTACACCGTTTTCCCAACGTTGTCGGCGTACGGCCTGTCCAAGCTCGTCGTCGCGCAGTTCCAGGAGTATGTTTCTGCTGAGAACCCCAGCGTTCTGGCTTTCGCCATACATCCTGGCGTAGTGGCTACAGACATGCTAAAGGATGCGTTTGCTCCTTTTGCTAAGGATACCCCGGAATTAGTGGGGGGCTTAGCAACATGGTTGGCTGGTTGGAAGGGTCCCGACAGGTCGTTCTTGGGAGGTAGGTACATCACCGCCAACTGGGATGTGGAGGATCTTGTGGAGAGGAAGGATGAGATTGTAAAGGAAAACCTGCTGAAGACGAATTTGACGGGAAAATTTGGAGAGGAGTATCATAAGTAATTCTAAACCGTGTTTCGGTGAACGGTACGTTGAGTACGCAGGGGAGCTGGATCAAACGAAACGAATGGCTTTTAATGCAAGTGCATAGAGCGAAAATCAATTTATATACATGTGCAAAGAACAAGCCGGTGCCCTTATATACTGAGTGTGGTCACCCGAACTTGGATCGCCCCTACTTCTTCCTTCTGACCGAATCTTTCCAGCGGTTTCCATCCCAGGCCCAACCTGCGGAATTCATCGTCTGCGTCGTCTTGTAGTACTTTGTCCGTAGCGCCAGATTCTCAACGCTCACCACTTTACCGCTCGAATCTCTCTCGAAAATGAACTCATCAAGTGGCATGCTACCATACGTGACGCCGGTGACGCCAACCCAAGCACCGCAGTCAGTACTCCACAATTGCCTTCCCACTCCCGGAGGACCGGTGTCTTCAAACACTGCTTTGAACGATTGGCGCGTGCCACCACCGGGAGCTTTCCCTTCCAGAAGCGTGTAGTAGAGACGTGCCTCCGCTTTCTGGGGCAGGAACGCCGTACCAGCCTGCAGCATAAGCGACATGTCGAGCATGTTAGTACCATTGGATGTCCAGCTGGAGATTCCGAGGCCGGGTTTCCCTGCAGTGGTGGAGATGGTGATGCTCGAGTTGCCGCCGCTTCCTGCGCTCCGCGCTGCGTACGTTCCGCTGAAGAGGCGGTCTGCCTCGTCTCTCGCCACTGCGTCGTATGCTGGGATCAGGCTCTGGCCTAGCAGATCCGCACCGTAGAAGTTGTTTAGTGGCGGGTTTCCGGCCATCATGATTGTGAAGCCGAGGTTGAAGTCCTTGAGCAGCGTGATGAAGGCCGTGTAGCGGCGGAAAGTACCGGCCTTGGTGTAGACGGTAAGAGTGCGATGCGGTTGA
>Ga0247757_10000405_pt1 | contig 36370 bp, 37 predicted proteins | sample UWRJL126311R4_FD_180929 | JGI IMG/M metagenome (GOLD analysis project Ga0247757, IMG submission 180929) | Plant litter microbial communities from Arlington Agricultural Research Station in Wisconsin, United States - UWRJ-L126-311R-4 | ecosystem: Environmental > Terrestrial > Plant litter >... | reverse complement strand
CGGGCGTGGAGGGCTCTGGCGACCGCGTAGGGACCGTACCTAGCAAAGTCTCCGATGTCGAGCTGCTGGCATGGCGGGGCGTGGTTACAGATCGCCCTTGATCTGCAAGAGGGCTGGTGGGCTGGCGGGCTGGCAGGGCATGTCTGCAGGGCTTGGGGCATGGCATGGCATGGCTGGCATGGGCCGGCGCCCGGTCGGCCTAGGACACGGATGGGCGTGGGTCAATGGTCATGGTCATGGTCATGGCCGTGGCCGTGACCCCCAGAAGGCCCCAAAGCCCAAAGCCCATGGCCCATGGCCCGTGGAGGGACGACGTCTGCGTGTGTGGTGCATGTTGTAGGTCGCGGTGGACACGACACGCGGCTGGTGTGGCCCTGCAGCACGTCGTCTTGCCTCGTCCCTCGATGCTGCTATTGCTGCTGCTATTGCTGCTGCTGCTATCCAGGTCCAGCGCACTCGTGTCCTCTCTCCTCGGCCTGCGCGCGTACCACCGACGACGAAGACGACGACGCTGAGCTGAGCATAGGGGGCCGTCGGCAGAGCCACCAACGCGGCGGTTTGCTCGCAGCAGGCCCGAGTCGTCCGGCAGTGTCGCAGATGTGTTTCATGCAGGTAAAAAATAGGCCGCGTCGGCGTCGGCGGGCGGCGGCGGCGAGCTGATTCGTTTCGCGGCTTGTCAAATCATCAGACGGCTGTCCAAACCTCAGCGGCGTCATCCTGTGGTGTTGCACCGGTCGCTGACAGTCCACCATGCGGCCGCGCCCGTGCACGCGCGCCCTTCTAGCTCGAGGGCGCAAGCATCCTGGCGCTCCTCTTAGTCACGGCTGCCCTTGCGCTCTCTGTCTCTCCGTCTCTCTCTCTCTCTCTCTCTCTCTCGGCAAGCGGGTGGACAGGGGGGGCAATTGGGCGTGTCTCGACAGCCTCGCTCTCTGGTCTGCCGGTACTGTGTGCAATACTCGTCGATTCAAACACCCGCCCTCCATCCACAGCATGTCCTTTCCATATACTGTGTACACAGCTGCATGATGGCCATGGACTGGCGGACGCGGGCGGCCCTGCTCCTGCGTCTCCCACTGGCCCAAGTCCACTCAGCGTGCGATGCGCAATGCGCTCCGCGACGCTTGTTTCGCGCGGACCATGTTCCATGTTGACGGCCAGCCAGCAGCCAGCGCGAGGAAACCCAGCCAGCGCATGCAACCTGGTGTTGCGCTGCCCCGTCTGATGAAACAGGCGGCGCCGTGGCCGCTGATGGCCATTGGCGCGTCCCTCCCCATCTGATCCAACGGCGATCCGGCACTCGCCCATGGCCCCCAGCAGCCAGCCGAAATTGCAGGCCCCTCGAACTGCTTTCGAGAAGCTCTCATTTCTTTCCAGAACATCTGCCCGCTGACGGGCTGCCTGACAGCCTCAGTGACACGCTCTCGGCGGCCCTGCCGATGCCTGCGTCTTCCATCTGCGTGCTCACTCCCTCCGGGCACGGGCACCCTCTGCTGTACGCCGCGCTATTCTCCGTCCTCCTCCTGCTCCCCGGCCCACGCCCTGCCGTATGCACCCTACGTGCCCATCGTGCAAGCATCACCTCTGGCCCTTTAGCCGTTAGGGCTGTTCGCTCGCGCGTCATGGCCGCCGTTGAGATCCAAGATGCAAGCGACAGGGCCAGCCTGCTGATTGGCCCCCTGGCAAACAATCCGCCAACGGCCTGCAATTCGGCGAGTCAGTCCTCCTCCAACCCCATCGGCACACGGCCGCATGAGTGAATGCCCATGCTACGCCAGCCTGCGATCCGCCTGCGCAGCCTTCGTAGGGCCATGACGTACCCAGCCATCGACACAGGGATCGCAATCCTCGCGCCTCGCAAATCATTGCACCTTGGCTGCTCCTGCTGCGCCAGAAAGGAGTCCCGCCTTTTCGCCCAAACGAGAAGGAGATTGATGCCACCCAAACCGGACGGCCGTGGGCGAGCAGTCTGTACTCAGTCAGCTCCCCTCGTCGGCCAATGGGTGCCTTGCGGAAGTGTAGAGCGTAGCCAGGGGAGCTAGCCATCCATAGCGGGCCCTGAGTGGTGTGCTGCGGGACACGAACCTCTCCCTTCGCCTGGCTTACCGACTGGGAACTCGGCATTCACGCCGAGGCACACCCGAAGCCATGATAACCTTCCGCCTACCTTTGGGCGACTGTGTACATGCAGGAGCTTCTTGGGAGTCGTATCGGCCGCAACAGTGCATACGCGCTGTTTTTCCTCTCTCCCTCTTTCCTCATCCCCTGGCCTGCTCATTCGTGAACACTATCCTATTCGGTATTCCACCAACAATTGAGGTCTAGCAGGGCACTGACCCGTTCGGCGACACTGCGGCAGGTACCCTCCCTAGGGTGCAGCGGGACGTTTTAGTGCTTGCAGAAGGGGAAACACGATTCGAATATACCAAGTGCCAATCACCCATCCTATATTCCACTATGCTACGCATTGCCATGCCCGCCACTATACAATGATAAACGTACATGATCGAGAATACCTCAACGCTTGACCCAGGTTGGCATCTTGCGTGCCTTGACATGGCCAGCCTTCTTTCGCTCCACCTTTCTTGGATCACGGGTAACACAGCCAGCTGGAATGTGAGTCAGCATGCTTCTCGAGAGAGCGGTAGTGATATGGAAGGAAGTTACGCAATCACACCAAGGAAATGGTACGCTGAATGCCACACCAAACAGAGCATTCGGCGCCCATTGGCTTTCGATAGACGACATGCAAACGACCATGGGGGCCAAGAAGAACGTGATGTGATCTGACGTACCTCTCCGCAGAGCGGGCTTCAGAGCCGGTTCGTGAACAAGCAGTGCCTTTGCTACGGCCAAAGTCAATGCTTCCGCCTGTCCAGTAGACCCTCCGCCTTTGACCAGGCCGAACACGTTGTACTTATCCAGTCTCTGCGTGGCCTTCAAGGCCCAGACGGCGCTCTCTCGGTGGTGAAGGCGGCCAAAGAACTGTGAGAGCGACCTCCCATTGATCAGTACCTCGCCCTCCCCTTCTACCACGTACACTACAGCATGTGACGTTTTCCGCCGTCCAACCCCTCTTGCTCTGCCCCATTCATCAATGATGCCTGGCTCTGGCACAACATCCCCTGGCTGGCTGTCCTTTTTGAACCGCCGTAAGGCTATAACGACCTCCTCTGGCATCAGATCGGGGTGTATGCAATTCAACCTCCGGCACATGTGAAGCATTCTGTGGAATCGTTGTGTCTTGACGGGCTCGTTTGTCATGATGCGGTACTGATCAATCGTCTTCCATGCCACCTTGGGCGCCTCCGACTTTGGTATCGTCGGCAGCGGGGCGAATTTGCGAAGCAGGGCGGAGAGATTAATAACGTCGTCGGTAAACGTAGGCTTCGCGCTGAAGTAGGACGGAGATGCTGGCACTACACGTAGCTTTTTCCTGTCGATCTTCGAAAAATCAATTGGAGGTGCAGCGGTAAACTTTTCCGGAGTCTCGCTGATGAGCTCCGCGCTCTGAGACGGCGTGGTGGAGAAGCATCGTGATGCTAGTAGTAGGCTCCTGGAAAGGTAAGACGGTCTCGATGGCGGGCATCGTGGCCATTGTGGCTTCGTCAAACCCGCAGCGGTTGCCCACAGGGACCTCGAGAGCTCGCCTCGCGCCATCCCAACTGCGTACGGAGTGGCAATGCGTGGTCGTTGAGCTCGTGTGCTTTAGGCGTACTTCAGTCGCGGTAAATTCTAGATGAGACAGGGCCAATGCGCGTTACCGCTTCAGGTAAGGTGTGCCAAGCCCTGTCCAGAAATCTGCACAGCAAATTGACCACAAAAAGCTCTGCAGCCCCGCCTCCCCCTCGCCAGTACATCCTACTTTTTCTTAACCGCAACTTGTCAACCGCTGATTGTGCTGCTTGTCGCCCACGAACATTGCAGTCATGTCTTTCGGCAAGCTCTACAGCTACACGGTGCGTCCCCATACCTGCGCGTCGCCAGGAGGCAGAATGACTAACGTGGCACCACGTACAGGGCAACCCACGTACTACGTCGCTTCTCGCTGTTGCGAAGGAGAATGGCCTTGATCTTGAGTTCGTGGAGACTGTGCCTGATAAGGGTGTCTCCACCGAGTACCTGAAGCTCAACAAGCTCGGCAAAGTTCCAACTTTTGAGGGTGCTGATGGCTTCGTCCTCAGTGAAGCTGTTGCCATCGCCGTGTACCGTAGGTCTTTTTTTTCCTTTCTCTCCCATTTCGATTGCGCAAAGGATGAGACATATTGTAATTCAGTTATCCCTGTCTGAACACACGTGTTGAGATTTTTTCGACTCTGATTTCGTTATTCGCACATAGCACTATCTTTCCCAGACAGCAGTGTGACTCAAACTAACTGTTCCAGTGACCTCCCAGAACGAGAAGACCTCTCTTCTCGGAAAGACTAAGCAGGACTATGCCTCGATCCTGCGATGGATGTCGTATGCCAATACCGAGATTCTCCCTCCTCTCGGTGGCTGGTTCCGCCCTCTTGTCGGCCGTGACCCCTACAACAAGAAGAACATTGAGGACTCCAAGGCTGCTGCCGTTAAGGCCGTGCATGCTCTTGAGGAGTACTTCTTGACGCACACTTACCTCGTTGGTGAGCGCATCACCCTCGCCGATATCTTCACCGCTTCCATCCTTGCCCGTGGCTTCCAGTACTTCTACGACAAGGCGTGGCGCTCGGAGAACCCGAATGTCACTCGTTGGTACGAGACCGTCTACAACCTCCCCAGCTACTCGGCAGCTGCTGGTGAGCTCAAGTTCATCGACGAGGCTATTAAGAACGTCCCCCCCAAGAAGGAACCTGCCCCCAAGAAAGAGCAGCCAAAGGCCGCCCCCAAGCCTAAGGAGACGCCAGCTGAGGAGGAAGAGGAGGCTCCTAAGCCCAAGCCCAAGCACCCGCTTGAGTCTCTTCCCCGCGCTAACTTCGTCCTGGATGACTGGAAGCGCAAGTACTCCAACGAGGAGACACGCGAGGTTGCCCTTCCCTGGTTCTGGGAGAACGCCAACTTTGAGGAGTACTCCATCTGGAAGGTTGACTACAAGTACAACGACGAGCTCAAGCTCACGTTCATGACCTCCAACCTGATTGGTACGTATAGAGGCTGTGTTCGCTGAAGAGAATTAGCTAACGGCTTTTAGGTGGTTTCTTTGCTCGTCTTGAGGCATCTCGCAAGTACCTCTTTGGAGCGTGCTCTGTGTACGGCCAGAACAACGACTCGATTGTCCAGGGTGCTTTTGTCGTCCGTGGCCAGGAGGCTCTTCCTGCTTTCGATGTCGCTCCCGACTACGAGAGCTACTCTTTCACCAAGCTCGACCCCACCAAGGCCGAGGACAAGGAGTTTGTCAACGACCAGTGGGCGTGGGACAAGCCCATTACTGTCGATGGCAAGACATACGATTGGGCCGACGGCAAGGTTTTCAAGTAGGGGATTTCTTGGGAGATGATCTAGGGACCTGGTAATGACGGGACGAATGTTATGACTTGGTGATGGCAACAATGCATGGGATTGGCGGATGCATGGATGGACTGGCTGGGGAATGAAATGCAATGTGATGGGCCTCGAGCAGTCTCCGTGGAGGTACGCCTGTTGCTTCCTATTGACTCTGGCAGGCACAAATAAAGATCCAAATGCCTACAAGTGATTGTTCCTCGCAGACGGTGAAAATGGTAGCCTGGCCTGAAGGCCCACTCTTCCCTGGAGCAGAGGCTGGCTGGGCGCCGGCCCGAGTCCTGAGGCCAACGTCTGCGGATGAGGCGGCGCGGAAGTGTGGCTCGCGGGGCTTTAATTGGCCGGTCCCGCCGACGTAAAGACGTGCACACCCCAGGTTGGGGTTCGGGTGCGGTGCGATGCGGTCTTCTTTCAACGTCGAGCCCTGGGGAAACGCTGCTGAGCTCACCTTCGCAAAACGCGTGCCATAAGAAGCCCCAGGCCTGAGGTCTTGCCTAGTGCGCGTGGGTGCCCAGAGGCGCGACGCTCACTGATCCGGACGCGTGCGCAGCCACTACAGGCTGCGGAACCGCGCCCCAGCTGAGAACAAAACAAGACTTAAGAGGTCCTCTTGTTGGACTCGAGCCCCAAATTTGAAAGGGAAAAAATTTGTCTGGCCGGAGCGCGTGAACAGGTACGCGTCGTGTTGCTCCACTTGCCCGCAAGGACTCGAGGGTAATCCACCTTGCGCCCACGCTGTGCGACAGACTCGTCCTCGACTGCCTACGCCGTACGCTCTTGAGTGCCGTCGTACTTTTATCGCCAAAGGGAGGTAGCGCTCGTCATCTGCATAAATCACCTTTCGTTGCCAACGCATTCGACTCCCTTGCTTCCGCAACCGCTTTCGTATTTGTGCGAGGACCCGGGGCAGCAGGACATTGAGAAGCCATTCTTCTCCCCCGAACACCTGAATCTCCGTGCTCTTGGAACAGGGCTGAGACAAACGCACTTGTGTCAGCTCAGGTACGGTCGCGGGGCTCTGAGGGATCCAAAAGAGTAGACACCGTGGGGATGAAAGAGAACGACGGTCATGGGCAGACCAGGACGTCGGGAACGGCCCACGAACCCGCTATTCATGTCATCTGCTTGGTATGTTAAATTCTCCGTCCATCCGCGACTGCGAATCAATCTGGCGCATGCGGACAAGCCTCGTTGTTGGATGACGAAACATCGCATCCACCATGCATACTCACTCCACAGGTCGCTTTTTCCAAATCCCACTTGCTAATTTCCATAGGGCTCTGGAGGCGGCCCAAGTGAGGACAATGTGACTGGCTTTCTCGTACGTTCGACGGCAGCGAAGTGGGCGAAAAACTCGGTCTTAGCTGTCGATGCCGGGTCTCACCTTGCATCCATCACACGCATATTAGCGAACGACTTCCCCTTAGCATCCGCACATGTAGTCAAAGAACGACCAAGGCCAAGGAGCGGGAACGGGAACGGGAACGGGAATGAGAGCATACGAGAGATCGACTCCCCATCGCCAGGAACTGCCCCTGTTTCTGTTTCGGACGACTCTGAGCTTGATTCACCCAGCTCAGAACCTGAGCCTGCGCTAACATTTACCACCTTGGAGAGGGGAGCCTTCGCAGGCTTGCCGTTCCCACATGAATGCGCAAGGGCGAATGCACTGCACGTAGTCAGAGAGCATGTTTCCACATACCTAATCACGCACCCCCATCTGGATCATGTGTCAGGTTTTGTGATCAATACGGCGGCTTTTCACAATACTTCACGACCGAAGCGACTAGCTGCGTTGCCATTTACCGTAAATGCGATCAAGGCTCACATATTCAACAACATAGTATGGCCGAATCTTACAGATGAAGACGGCGGTGTTGGTCTGGTCACCTTCCAACGCCTACAAGAGGGTGGTAATATCGCCCTTGGAGAAGGCAGTGGAAGAGGTTACATCGAAGTTTGTGATGGACTAGGCGTCCGGGGCTTTAAAGTCAGTCATGGTCACTGCATGCAAGGTCCTGGCCACGTCCACCAGGGCTCTAACGCAACCCTCCCCGAAACCCCTGGTATCCACCGCGTATCCACACACCATGTAACGGCGCAGCACCCTGATCTCTCCTCTGCGGATGCGCGGGAAGGTCGCTCTTTGAGCCTCTCGTTCCCCGCCCAAGCCGCGCCTGGCACTCCCCTCTTTTCAGGTGTACCGCCCGACTCCGGACGGACGGCCTCCATTTCGAGCACAAACCACGCCCAACAATGCGTTATAGATTCCACTGCCTACTTCATCCGCGCTGAGTCTACGCCCATGACCCCCACCAAGGAAATCCTCATCTTCGGCGACGTAGAGCCAGATTCGATATCGCTGTCTCCACGTACCGCCCAGGTATGGGCCGAAGCTGCGCCCAAGATTGCCGCAGGTATTCTGACCGGCATCTTCATCGAATGCAGCTATACCAATGTTCAGGGCGATGCTGTCCTCTACGGGCACCTTGCTCCACGCCATCTCCTCGCCGAGCTGCAGGCCCTCGCCGACATGGTCCGCGAAGCGCGCAAGGAGCACGAGCGCGAGAAGGAGTCGCGCAAGGGACGCAAGCGGAAGCGTGCATCTAACGGCCTCGTCAACGCGGGTTTTATAACGCCCTCCACATCGGGGGCTGTGGACGGCGGCGCAAGCCCCATGACAGGGCTTGACGCGGCAGTGAGGAAATCATCGCGGACGCGCGCATACCATGCGGGAGACGACGATGTCATGGCCGATGCAGTACCGCCCTCGCCGCTCGGCCTCCCAAATCTGAATCTTAATTCCCTGGCCCCTTCATCTGGGGCGAATACCCCGGTGTCGTTCCCACCTGCGTCGGCCCCCTCAACATTCAACCTTTCATCAGTTAGCGCAGAGCATAGTAAAGCGGTGCTGGCGGCGGCGTTCGAAGCCCCGCTCAAGGGGCTTAAGGTCGTGGTCATCCATGTGAAGGATACGTTAGCCGATGGACCGAGTGTAGGCGATGGAATACTAGAGGAGCTAGAGAGTGGAGAGAAGGAAGCTGCAGAAAGAGGAAGGGGGCTAGGCTGCGTGTTTGAAGTTGCGGCCAGTGGTGGGAGCTATTGGTTCTAAGGGAGAGGCTAGGTATTTTTCCAAGATTATGGATGGATCGTGGGATAGTGCGTTTGGTGAATCTGGTGGGAGGTTAGGTTTTCCTATTTGTTCTGCCGCCTTGAGCTGGGTATGGGAGTGGTGTTCTCTGTGGCTTCGGCCTGGTCCATATTGGTATAGGTTTACGGGTTTGCTTATGGGCGGGTTGGATCTGGATGTCGCTTTGCGACTCGATATGAGATTCTGAAACTAGTTTACCTCCTTCCACTCAAGAAGTGGCGCAAGGGATCATCAACATTATTCCAAACACCCGATTCATTCCGCTTACATTTTAACGAGCGCTGCATCAATCATACATCTACCAGATTGAAGGATGTGACGTAGATTCGCTAGTGCATAACACCTCACCTTTCTTAGTATGTCTGAGAGAGATATACGATCTTTCTGTATTATTAGACATCTGGACGTCAGATACAGCTTTGAGGGTACATAAACCACTTCTATTGGTCTATGAGTCACAAACGGTAATTCTACTTCGCCTTGCATAACTTATCTAGAAATACTTAGTATTACACCGGTGACGACTGCAAAACACGAAATGTGCTGAGATGAACAGAAAATAGAGAGTCACATTCGTTCTAAATTTCGGAATCAAATTTGTGCTTATGCAACCAGTTAACTCAACATCCGGCCCCTTCTTTCATGGCCAAACAAGGTTTACTTCCCTAGATGTTGCACCAAGAAGCTAATCATATGCCTTCAACATTCTCTACGACTATGTATATAACAGTATATGTGCTGACGGCAACCTTGTATCCTGGCTGAATAGGGTTTCCTTGCTTACGGAGGCGGATTCAGATCCAATCCTTCAACCGCCAGATGGAAACTGTCTAGTCTTCCATAGCTCCCTGCCACATCTATGTCCAGCCTACCCCGCTCACAGTCCTCAAAATCGACTTCAGCGATCAAAATCTCGTCTTCAACTTCCCACAAAGGTCCCGCTAGTACGTCGCCGAACGGAGATACAATACTGGAGCCGCCGCGACAGACATAATCGTCGGACATCGAGTCCTGTCCTGCAGCAGTAATCCAGTCCGGCAACTGCGACCCCCGAACACATTGGTTCGAGCTGAGGACGAAACACCTTCCTTCGATTCCCACAGTCCTCATGAGGCCCAACCAAGCGTCTCTTGCATCTGCAGTGGGTGCGAGCCAGAGGTTCACGTTTTGGCTGTACAGCGCTTGCCTCAGCAGCGGCATATAATTTTCCCAGCAAATGGCTGATGCCATGCAGAGCCGCACACCCTTGATTTCGGTCGTCACTGCTCGGAGGCTTGAAGGCGAGCCTTGCCCCCAGACGAGGCGCTCAGAGCCCGTTGGCATAACTTTGCGCCGTTTGCCCAATATACCCAGCTTGGGGCATACGTAGACAACGCCGCAATACAGAGTGCCTGCGCAGCGCTCGACAAGTCCCGTGACCACAAAGGCACCGGTCTCACGTGAAATACGCTCAAGCTCTTCCCTGGTGCCGTCGCCTCGATACTGGTTTCCTTTTGGTAACTCGAGCCGCCGTTCCACCCAGTCCTCGCCAGCACCAGCTGGCGTATCACCCAAGTCAACAGCATCATGGAAGTACCGCAGAAATTGCTCGCGGCCTTCGTCCGACCGCGCTCCGACCGCAGCGCCGAAAGAACACGTTCGTGGATAGCCTCCCAGGTAGGCTTCTGGGAATAAAATGAGATCAATGCCCTGTTCGGCGGCCTTTCGGGTGGTGACCTCTAATGCATGCAAGGTTTCAGCAGTGGTTGCACGCGTGCGACTCTGCGCGCTCGCAAGCTTCAGTTTTTTAGGCATGACGGCCGACTGTTGAACTGACTGACTGACTGGACGTGGTCTATAGAGAAACAAGATGGAAGATGGCTGTATGCGACCGAGATGGTTGGTGGGGAGTTGGGTAGCCTAACTGCTTGAGGTTAAGATCAGGGACACCCCTCTTCCGATCAAAGCCACCCATATCCGACAGTCTCCGCCGTCCCTTTGAGCCGTCGTTACCACTACGGAAAGTGAGCCTACGCGCGTCCTTGTCGTCATACTTTCAATGACCTAGCAAATTCGACTCTGCTCCATGAGCGGCTGGCAATCTTGAATCTTTACGCTGGCCTCGGTGAGTTTGAATGGCGAACCGTTGGCGTCAAAATGCCCATACTTCGTCCACGGCATGGCGAGTGTAACATGGCATTAGTACTAATTCCCTACCCTCATTCTGCTCGCTCCAAGTCTCTCTCGCTACTTCGACTGAAAGCAGTGATGACAGTTCTGTTTCCATGCCACTTCGACGCTTGTGGATCCGTCTGTATTCCCTCTGGTAGTGCATTCACTGGCAGCGCTGTGAGGTTTCTGGTGCTTGACGTGCTGGACCGACTCACTACCTCCTCCCGATCTTCCACAATGACATTTGCGCCCGTGCTAACCTTGATGCGATTTAACGGTACCGGCTCTGGTTCCCACCAACTACCATCCATATTCGAAGTAGCGAGTGAGTCAACCTTGTTCGATGTGGCGAGCGAATTCCCCGGGCTGATCTTCCCATAACCAAGGCTTCTTTTGCCGCTCGAACCATGTGCGAGGTTGGAGGAGCCCGCGCTGCGAACACTCGAGAGATTGAAGTACCGTTTGAAGAAGCCTTTCAGTGCTGGGGCGCACGCACAAATGACTCCGAGCTGGGCCTCGAGTGCTGTCCATATCCATCCGTACCATGCCCACCATGTAATATCATACGTGTAATAGTATACGTAAATGGCGTAATAAGTTCGCATGACGCCACAGACACAGGTGCTGGTAGATGTCAGCCGGGAGACTCCGCTTCTCGACAGCATACTTACAACAGGCCCATCCCGAAGATTCCACACAGCGCAATCTTTTGTCTCTTATGAATCTGCAAGTTCCAAATGAGAACAATCGGCAGTGCGCACAGGAAGAAGTCTTGAAGGGTACTGATGATAACCACCGACACAATCTCAGCGCCCTCGTTATGACAATGGAGCTCGTTCTGCAACCTCCACGCAATGTCGAAATAATGCCAATAGCCTTCGATAGGTGAGCACGAAAATATTATCGTGAAGGTAAATGCAAAAAAGTAGAGGACAACAAAGATGATGGACGCCCAGATCCAGTACACCCACTTCCTGGTTATCGATCCATTTGTTATGCGTTTGTAGAAGCAGAGGATGGAGATTTTGATTAGGCTAGTCGCTGCCAGATACGGGATCTCGATGGCTAACACAAACTATGCAAGTCAGTTTTTGATTCCATTTCGGACGCAGAAGTTTACCTGGCGAGTTGTGATCAGGGTTTTTGAAGTCTGATCCCATGCGTGCCACTGAAATCCGTATGTACGGCAGGCTAGCAAGATAAGCTGGTGCCCACTGATCGAGGAAAAGGGTACTCACCAAGCACTGTCGCCACGGTCATCGCAAGCAGAGGTATCATGGCAAACGTCATGATCAAATCGTCGAGTCCCGCATTCTTCGCCAGCTTGACCCGAGCCCATATCCGCGCAACGAAGACGGCAATACTTAATGCGAAGAAGACGATTACGACATTCAAAGCCGATTCGTTGTGCGTTTCTGGGTTCACGTAGTTCGGGGCCGGCCACGAAAGTACAACTTCAGCTGGTGGGACAAGTCCGCCACCCCGTCGATAGAGATCCGCATGTCTTCTCAGGCCCTCGACATCGGCCATGTCCATAGGCGTCTTGCGCGTAGTATTTTCGGTGTGGAAAGCAAGTTGAAACCTTGTAATGAAGGCGATAGCTCTAACCTTAAAGCGCACTTCAGGCACCGAGCCTTACAACGGGGGCGACAGCTGGAGTCCGGTCTTAAAGCGCACTTCAAGCACCGAGCCTTGTAACGGGGGCGACAGCTCCAGTCTTAAAGCGCGCTTCAGGCACCGCCTTCAACAGCACGTGGCCATCAGACACGCTTCAAGGCCCATCCCAGGTGAAAAGTTGCTAGCGCTCTGCCCTAGGACAAGGGCACAAGGGTAAGTCCCCGTCTCGAACCATTAGAGGCCTTGATTCGTGCGGTCTGCATTCATACAGTGTCGAACCGTATCCAACGTAAGGGCGAGAGCAGACTCGCCTGTTCACGCAGGGCCGTGTGTGGGGTCTGATGTTCGCTCGAATAAACTATCACACACCGTCCTGATTAGCACATGGTACGACAGCCTCCTATAGGCCCGAGCAGTTTAAAGTTTAAAAGCTCCACACGGTTTGCGAAATAGCCGCCGTTCGGAGGTTTCAGGCAGGATAGCCGACGTGGCGCCACTCCAGAACTTCATGTTTTTGCCTTGACTCGCTTTGTGTTATAAAGCAGGGGAAGTCATTCAATCACCCGTATATCGGTTCGATGAATCAAGAAATCTTTATGGTTTTGTGTCCTTTCCCCCGCTCCCAACCACGAGCTTGGCTGCGATAGAGTTGGCCGTGCGACCGATGCTATCTCTAGGTTCAGTCCATCTTTCCCGGCTACAAGCTCGTCCAGAGTTTTCTCCTTGTAGTTTCAACTGCCTTCGTAAAGAAATGATATTCCTAACGTCCGCGGACCTATGGCTTGTTGGCACAGAAGATTTAAACCCGAAACTCGTGGTCTAGCGAACAATATCCTAACTTATTGTAGAGCTGATGTGACATGCCGAACAGCCCGGTTCGCTTGGATCGACGGGTAAACCGGATTTGGAATAAACATATGCAGCTAACGTTTGTGCGCTCCCCTATCGCTCGACTTTACTTACAACAAAAGTCGCGGCTGGGCGGCGATAACATTACCGCTATGGGATTGTTCGAGATCAGCAACAAGCTCTTGAGCTTCAACACGTAATTTTCGACAATCCCCAGCATCGAAAAAAGTGGCAAAGTGAGCCGCGAAGAGAACTCGGGGGCAAAACGCACCTTTCAGCAAATAAGCTTCTTCGAGCATGACGCCACCTTAATGCAACAATAGACTCATTCCTGCTAGCTCAGCGGCGGACTCTTCATGCACCTATCGTATGAGCTGTCGGTCAGTAGTGTTTGAACGTGTGGCTGGATGATCACCATTCAGTATGTCTCGGCACAGTGCCTTGACAGCGATGTACGCGCGCTAATGATTTATAACAGGACTCAAAGTTGAGGAGGATGAGTCGACCCAGCAAGGCGAAGGCATACTAGGTCAACATCGCCTCCTATCTAGACAATCCAATACATACCTTATAATGAGGAATACACATTCTACAATACAGATTTATATGCAAAAGAGGTACCAAAATTGGGTAGACTATCGCCGACATTGCTACTGGCAATAGGTAATAGCGACAATTTTATATCTAGCCAGGCTATTCCACTTCTAGTACTGGGTGCATAGTGTGGCTCTTAACCATCAGCTCGCCACCAGCCAGCCATTGCGTCAGGCCGGCTTATATGCATATCATGAGATTACCTTGCAATCATAAAAGTCCGCATGGCTCTCAGTTGTTCACTTCTAATAACCATTACTGGTCTAACAATCACGAATCTCTCATACATAAGCCTCATTTGACCGATGCTGTAGTCTCCGCGGACGCCATGGTCCTTGCGGGAACTTTCATCGCTCCTGCAGATCACCACGTGTCTCGATTCAAGGAAACATAGCCTAGAAATAAGCCAGACCATGTCCAGATCTCTCTAGAAAATTTTGCTGCAGGTACGCGAATCATATTGTCCAAACAACATAGCAGCGGCTGATCACCGCCACATATTTTTTGAAAATGTCCTAGCGCTGCGCTACTTGAATCGTAGTGGTGCAGTGGTATGATCTTTATGTAGTCCAGGTATTCCATACAGGCTATCGTAAGAAGGGAAAGTGGATATCGCGAGGCAAAGTTGTTATAGCACATGGGGGTAAAACGATCATGCCGATGCTTGTTTACTACTAATCCCTTCCAGCTTCGTGTACGATATAGTCAAATCCTAAACAGCCACCTACTCAAAAAAGGGGAAAGAAATCACCTAGCAAAGCAGCATGATTGATGTATCGGCACTATCTAGTTCAGAGCCAAATATTCTTTTCAATCCGCTCAAGGTGCCGGGCCACTAGGCATGCAAGAGAAGAAGTCGATAGGTGGAGACTGAGCCGGCAACAACCTCCTTGAAACCCTTTGATTCGGTCATTGTCCTATTCGAAAGCTCTACGAGATTATGTTGCATTGTGTGTGATCAGCACACTTCGATAGTACCATCGGAGTATGCGTGATTCCAACTTTCTAAAAGATCATTCACTTGGAGAGATTGCTTTACCTGCAAAGGGTGAGCAATGTTGAATATCAATCATGTATCTCATTGCTTGCTTAAATAATACTATGTCGACTCAATCCAGTGACATGAGTCCTCTGAACTTATTTTCCTCGGCCCTCAGGTACCTTTCGTGCCCCTTGCATCATCTAACTTCATTGTTCGTAGAAGCTTCCGAATAGCTAAGACTACCCCATCGTCTGTATGGTCAGATGCTGTGACTGGCTTAGATACAGGACAGCCGCCCTCCATGTTTTGCTCTTTGACTTCATGCTTAGCCTTGGAGGTACACGCCTTTTTCTCAATAGGGCCTCGCCTACCTTGGCCAGGGCGCTTGAAACGTTTCGGTGGCTCGCTCTGGCGCGTTGGACTGTCGCATGTCAGGATCCCCCCATCTTCCATTGCACCGGGAATTTCAGTGAACATTTGAAGAATCGGAGGAAGAACAGGAACCACGAGAAGGGGAAGCCGGGTCTTGCCTTTTTGTAGATACGTATCAATCTCTGCTCTAGCTGCTGCTTCTATAATGAACTCTTGGTCTGCATCAGTCATAGGGCTGTTTGCTCCATGATTCAGTAAGAGTTTTTCGAACCGAAGCTCCATACGAACTCGCTCTGCTATGCAATCGATGCAGAGGAAGGGATAGTGGTCTCCCGTATTTGCGCAAGTGGACCCACAGCACTCATGCCACTCGGTCTTGATGCGATGGCCACAGGTAAGGTCATGATATTGGCTCTCTCCATTGCAGGGCGTATACATGGTAACATCATAGGTAGCAATGTCTTCGTCTGATGGGTCCAGAAGCCTCTTGGAGCCGCGGGTATAGTTGGTCATCATTGTTTCGTGACGTGGAGTGGCTCTGAGTAAAGTGTAGGATCACCCAAGGAAGGTAGTTTGTTGCGATAAAAAAAAAGGCGAGGAGATTATGAAGAGTCTATAAACACTTGGGAGCCAACAGGATTTCCCCTTTAGGATTATGGAAACCAAGACCAGTATATCATGTGCTAACAAGGAAATCTCAAAAGTGAAGACTCGGAGGTCATGTGCAGACATCCTGCGGCACGGTTCTCATTCACATAAATGGATAGGAGAAAGAGACAATTTCATGAAACACCATGTAATGTTGTATCGAAAAGACGTTCTATACCAACAACGCCTATATATAACTTCTCACCATTGAAAATACTCATATTTTGGGATTGCTGTCTCATAGCCTTAGCCGAATCTTTTTGTTGGCTGGATTTGTTACATTTGCTAGTGCATAAAGATAATGAAAAAATTAAAATTAAAACTGGTGCTTCTCTTTCGATCTGTTGATACACGATTCATCTAACGCTCATGTAAAGATTGTATCTAATCATAGCATTTTATACAATAAATGGAGCGCTTGTGAGCTACTGAGTCAATCTAGATCATCATCCTGGGTGATTAAATTTAGACCTATGAATTTCTTAGTGAGCCCTTATAGGCTTGTGTTTTTTGTCGTTCTTTGGGATTATTGTAACAGGGGAAGCGCCGTCACATTAAGATTTTTTCCTTGTATATAGGACGCAAAACGGAGAGCCTTAATGGATAGGGATATATTGAGTCTTATTTTTATGAGCTGGCGGTCAAACTACAAATGATCTATGCCAGTTTTCCTCGGTTTCCCTCCTTAACAAAGATGTGTTCCGTGATACGGCGGACGTAGTCTGAGAAATATTGTTTTTTTGGTCGTCTGACATTCGTACAATCCCTTGCTCCTTGGTTCTTCATCTCATCAATTTCCTCATTGACAATCACTGCTACTTTGTATTCCAAAGTCTCGTAGACTTCAGGTATTGGGGAACTTTCTGTTATCATGTTGAGACCACGCAAGACCTCATACGTAATACATGTATGACAGATGAAAGGTGCCAAATTGCCTTTCTTTTTGCAATTCTTGCCACACTCGGTAGAGGCACCTTGGACCAGGTGACCACAGCTCAAAACATGACGATGGCCCGATTCCACAGGATTTTCGGTCATACTTTAAGTCCATAAACTAATGTTGGTGACTGAACTGGAGAAACCGAAGGGAAAATCTAAGCGGGCATTACAGGCGGTATATATGGTATCATCCTAACGTTTTAGATCAAATATGCAGAGCAATGTGAATATATATGATGTGGTTCGGACAATGTATAGCCCTAATACTCGAAGAATCCTTTCATTTATTGTAACAGGGAAACAATGTTTATCTTGAGGTTCCTTCCCTTGTATGACATAAGTCCACGTCGTATGTACGAATTCAACCTCTCCTCTCCCCTAATAATCAAGTTACACGACAATGGTATAATCTGTTGAAAAGACTTGGGGCGAATATATCCGAGCCCTGCGTTATTTATATGTCATAGGATAAGTAGAAATCTTAATACAAATAGAGCCCTTGAACCAACGAGAAATGTCAAATCAATGCAACAGCTAGGCTTTTTAAGTGCATTTTATTCGCGTTGCCATTCTGGTAGCTGTACCCAAATACAATGCCATCCATATCTTCTAAAATAGAATTTGCAACAGCAATTTCTCCCTATACCCACGTAGATTATAGGGAATTGACACCTAATTCTGCCAAGAGCGTCGACCAACTATTGGAGTGATAAAACTGGATATGTAGGCACAGTACTGATGCACTACGTTCTTTGGATCTTCATAGCCAGCGAATTACTGTTATATTCGAGATTTCATTTCCTGTATATAGGCCGCGAGTCTACGTTACTTGTAAAAGCCTAAAAAAATAAAATGAATATGAGCCCGAGACGATTGATGGCCTGATAGGTCTTGAACACGTGCTTACTAGAATGGATTCTATGCTTATGTCCCAAGAGTGAATAGGTCCCCGCCGAGAGAATAAAGCACATGATTGAAGCTGGCGAAACAGAGTAACTTAGTATAGGAGGAAAACTAGAAGAAGAAAGAGCTAGTTTTTCTACTATATCCCTACAATCTTGTTGTCAACCTATGGACACTCGTAAAATCGTCATTCTTTGTCTTTCTAAAGAAAACTGAAAAATTCATGGATATTCTCATTGTTCATGGCTGTCACCATTGATCCCCTTAAGACTTGGGAAAATTTTAGGAAATTGTATATGTACATGTTGATCCTCAGTCTTGCCGTAACCACACATTTGACCCCAAAGGAAGACCTTCAACCTCTCGGAGCAAATTGTCTACTTCATTATCTTTTCGCAATCCAACACTAGTGTCGGTAAAGTGCTCGGCAAGCTCGTTGATGGCGATGCTCGAGTTCTCACACGGGGCAGATCGGCCGTTACGATAAGAATCGCCCCTGATGTTGCTCCTGTTACGATTCCTTGACGAATCAATCATCTTTTCCCGAACTGGAGAGAGACTACGGCCACGGAAATGAGATCGGCTTCTGAAATCCCAAGAAGCAAATTCCTTCATCACCAAAGAGGGTACAAAGTCAATGTGTGGATTGGAAAAGAAGTGATGTAGCAAGAATATACCCGAGGTACCTTGCGTGACCCGTAGTCCGAGGCTCTTGAGCCAACTGACGCTGGCATACACCCAAAGCGACACGTTCATGTGTGCATCTGGGTCTGGATAGCGACCGGCGGATCGATATTCCTTCCAAACACTGATATAATTGCGTCGAATATTGGTTTCCAAACACATAGAGCAGGTGAATGGAACCAAAGTGCCGGATCGAGAAGCTAGCGATGGTGTGCAGTTGGACGCACACCTTGACTTTGGGCTGCCAGCACACGGCCAACTAGCTGACGTCAATACAGTATGTCCGCATACCAAGGTATGGTAGTTGGCTTCATGTGCATCGCAGGCACGGCCGTGTCGGAATATCGCCTGGAGAATGTTGCCTTGTTCGGGGGTGAGGGTACTGGAGCTAGGATGCTTGATTGCGATGTGATTATCCATGACAGGGTCTGTGATGGTAGCATGATTGTTGGCAGCCGATTGGCTTCCAAGTAGCCCAACCGGGTCTTCTTGTAGCGCCTTCATGAGGCGTGTAGTATCAAAGGTGTTCTTATTTGCGCTCTGGTGACGGCGGGTGTTCTCCGAGTGTGACAAGGCCACCGGCCGAGGAACAAAAGGTAACTGTGAATTGTCCTTTGCGTGCTTCATGATAGAAACAGCGATCAATAGCTGACAGCGATAGTAAGAACATGGCGAGCAAACCTAACAGGGAACAATCTTTGATATTTTAAGGGGTGTTGGGGATTCGGGTTGCAAGGTCATGGATGTGGAGTTGTGCTTGTATAGTGCTCGTCGCTGCTTCGATCGTGGCGCAACTTTATTTCCCAATAGAGCTGTTACTGTTGGCGAGTTTTTCGCATTGTGTAGGCCAGGCAGCAGGAAATATTCCATTGTAGCACAGATTGCCAGGACGGGAAACGCCTGTGTGGGCCTAAGCGCCAACCCAAGGCACCGATTCAAGCTGGAAGCCGGATATCAGTTGGATCAGGTCACCTTGTTCAACTATATCGAATCTTGATAGGGTGTCAACATGGCTGTATTGCTGCATGGAGGGTCCTTCCTCCGATGTCGAAGTGGTTGTGTGGTCAGGGGTGATCGTTAGCGAACAGAAGCACATGGACATGCACCACCGCTAGGCGTTTGCGTGCTTTTACACGCATGGAATCAGGAAAAGCGAAGCCGTGTTTCGTGGTTGTGCACCCCAGGAAAAGCAGGCTTAGTCAGGGGCTATCACGTGCAGAGGACCAGCCCCCATACCCCAACGCCAGCCGACGCGCCACCACGTCGGATGGGCTGGAAGACAGACAACAGCAGCATGAGCGTCGACACGGCGGAACACGTCAGCTAGAAGCCGTCCGCCCCCATACGAGGCCACCCACCTGCGCACTATATCATAGTACGCACGCATGTACTATCCGGCCAGCTATGCACCTGTGGTGCTGCACGAGCCATTGGTTCGCCTTGCCAGCAGTGTTGGACTTTCGGCTCGCCTGTGCATATACGCCATAGTCAATCCACCATCACGGAGCGCAGATTGCGTCTCTGGATGCGATGCAACCAGTACGGTTCTAATAAGCATCGTACCCAACGTGGCTACCCTGAGTCTTGTCGCCACCTTGCATGAGCTCTTGGGTCTCGCCGGCCTGGCAGACATTCCTCCTTCACCTCACCGGCCTACAATTGGCCGGCGTCCTTCGTGCCGTCTCTGCCCCGCCCTCCGCCTTTTTGGTCTGACAGGACTCGCACTCCAGACAACACTACGCGGGACCGTCGTCGCCGCCTGCGCAACCAACTTCTGCTACCACGCTCCCTGACTTCAGCCTTCATATACAGTTATTATTTTCCCTCGCCTGTCGCACACCGAATTCTGTCCACTCGCACCGGGCTACGAACATTTCTCCGATCCTAGTACATTTTCCCAACAAGGCTACATCCCGGCAGCCGCATGGAAGTGGCTCCTTTGTCTCTCTCTCGTGCGCCCTCTCTGCCATAAGAATGTCTTACAGCGCGAGCCTTTCCTCCTAGCACCGGCTACTTGCTTTTGCGCCGCAACCGCCTATCTTTGCTACTAGTACGCACGCACCTCCGTTTGTCTTCCGCGACGCCAACCCTACGCTCTTCTCCATAGATTCATTGACCAAGTACCCTGGTGGTCATGGGTGTGCTGACGATGTGAATCTGACCTGGGACTCGACAGGAACAAGGACCCCGTCCTATCGGCCCTCCGTTGTCCAACACTTGCCCTTTTGGGGTTTTCTTCATGGTCAACTTCACGTTCGTGTCCCACAAAGGGGCACGGCCAGAGAAGTCGGAGCTTGTCAAGTCGCATGTGATGAGAGAGTCTCAAAAGAGAAGGAGAGAGGCGAGGCAACGCCGCCAGTGTACGTGTACTCCCGTGCCCAATCAGGCTGTCGAAAGCTCAACTTATCCAGACGAAATTTCACTCACGAACGACCGGGCCTCTTCCCGATCGACAGTCGGTCAAGTTGAGAGCCCCCGGCAACGAAAGGTTGCGCCACATCCGTTGCCCTTCCGTTCTTTGCCCCACCCTGGGTCGCCCAATCATGAAAACCAGCATCAAGATGATAGGTCACTTACACCACCATCTGAAGCTATTTCCGTCGTCCAGGCAGGATTCCGTTTGGATGCAGATGGCCGCTTGCATACACCAGCCCACACGTTGGTGCCGCAACCGCGGATAGTAGTTCCCCAGCTTCAGCATTTAACCGATCCCTACGACCCAGCGTCCATGCCGGAGTCTTATTTCAATCGTGTGAACGAGATCATAACCCATTGTAAGCTGTTCATGTTTTCTATCTCCGTGGGGAACAAATGAGTCTGACGCTCGTACCCCTAGATTTTGTGAGCTTTGAAGACTGTGGGCCGGATCCTACAAGCACCATCACCCACTGGTTCAGACAGCCTCGAGTCAGCCCCCTCATCTTACTGACCTATTCACTCTTCTATTGTGCTCACCGTGACCTGATCATTGGCATAATCGGCAACGACCATGACTACTTCAAGGTTCGCAATCTTCAGCTTATTAATGCGGCCTTTCAGGATCCCGCTACGGCATTGTCTGATGAAACCATACTGGCCGTCATTGGAATGGCCCACTATGAGGTACAGCTTACACAAATGCGTTTGGTTTAAGCAGTAAAAGCTGACTGGTTTAAGAATATTCGAGGAAGCAATCTCGTCATTACGCATGGACGAGGGTTGCGACAAATGTTCGATTTGCGCGGAGGTTTGAACAATTTCATGGCAGAAAAAGGCCTGTATATTGGCAACTTTGCTATCCTGTAGGCGCTCGATGCCTTTGAAACAATGCCAGCATGCTCACAAGTTATAGATTGGATTACCTGCAGTCGACGTGTTCCAATCGAGAGCCGTTTTTCTTCGATACAACCGGACCTGTCCTATGCGACTTACAGAGCGGCAACCGCAAGACCTTTTTCCCACAATCGCCTCTTCGAGTGCTGAATGGCCCGGGCTTCCCCAGCTCCATCCCGGTTCCCGAGCTGCGGTCCAGCATTGACATTCTCCGAGATGCATTCGATGCATTCGAGATGCTATGCGTCGAAGTGTTCGACCCAGAAACAGCAGCCAGAGAGGCGTCACGGTTCAAGTTCCGCCGCGAGAAGTTCTGGATGCGAATGCAACGGCACGACAGCGCAGAAGATGAAGGTATACCGCCAACCATGGAGGGTAAGGCGCAGGAGGCTATAGAACTAGCAGGTAAAATCCACTTTAGTGCAGTGGTGTCCCGCATACAGCACGAGGACGAGATCAACACTACCTACGTGACCCGGCTTCACAATGTGCTCAAGAAGCTTTCTCTCAACTTCTGGAAACCAGCGCCTTACGTATATATATGGATGTAAGTTTCATGCGCCACTTCCGAGCAATACTGACAGAATCGAGATTGTTGACTGGTGGGGCAGCCTCGAGTAGGCTCCCGGACCATCGCCCGTACTTTGTTAGCGAGTTGATGAGAGTAAGCATTGCCATTGGATTCCACGACTGGCAATCGTTCAAGCGTAAGTAGCGGTATTGGTACGCATGCGCGATTGAGACTAAGACCTGGAGGCAGAGACGCAAAACAACTTCCTGTGGCTGCAGGATTTCCTCCGAAAGAATGCACAGGGTCTGCCCTGGAGCTCAAAGCAGAGACAGCGAAGGGAGTCAGGCGATGCGAATGCGACCGGCAGTGGAGAAGGAGGGGAAGCAACAAATAGCGCACCAAGATTTGGCAGATTTGGCGTGGGCTTGGCTGAAGGGCTTCTGGAGAGGCAGACTTTACGTACGCAGCAGCAGCCTCTGTGACGATGGTACTTGGCGGAGTAAAGAAAAATAGAGAGGAGGGAGGAGAGCGGCGAAGAGTTGCGGCTTGCATTTGCTCTCGAGGCTGGCCAGGTTCGGTGGACATGGAACTCATGCTCCATTGCTCAGCCTCAACCGGCGCACGGATCTCGAAACTGCGCCACGCCCTCCCTCAGGCTTGGCAACCGCAACCGACAGCGGAGCGGTCGCCGCTTCCGCATGAGAGAATAAGTCGCCTTCTGTTGAGCTTCCTGATCCTCTTTGTCGGTCTCCATATGAGCTCGTACGCCCCCGGAAGCTGACGGTCATCCTTGTCATTGTTTGCTGCAGCCATGGGCTCCGAACCCGACCTACATCGGGCCATTTCGCTGAAACCCTCTCCGTTTCATGCGCACCCGCCCCGCACGTCGAGCCCACACCCTGCCGCATCAGCCTCGGTCGTCCACGAACTCAGACCTACGCACACGGCCGTCGGAAAAAGCGGCGGGGCCAGCACTGCCGTCGAGACACCGCTACAGGTTGGAGACGCCGACGACACTCATGCCCGCCATGTCTCGGGCCACTCCGACGTTGAGCGCCAGTCGCTTCCGCAGTATACTCACGAGAATGACCCATACCGGCTCGCCCAGGCTCTGAAGCCAGAGACGGAGCTTGCCCAGATACGTGCAAATACATCCAGGAAGCGTGATGGCTGCGGGCCCATCACGCTGAACAAGACGGCCACCAGAGCACGCAAGCTCGAGCAGTTCTACGAGAAGCAGAATGAGAATATCGAGAGACTTCTCAAACCCGTAGATGATCACGTACGAGATGCGAAGGAAGAGGAAGGCGCCAACCACCTCAAGTACAGGATAGCCGTCGTGGGTAGCTTCGTCGCCAACGTAGTGTTGGCTGTATTGCAGCTCTACGCCGCCGCATCATCCAAGTCGCTGTCTTTGTTCACCACCATGGCCGACTCGCTTTTCGATCCCATGTCTAATCTGACCCTCATCCTGTCTGCGCGTGCAGTGAAGCGTGTCGACGGGCGCAAGTTTCCCAGCGGAAAGGCGCGCATTGAGACAGCCGGCAACATCTTCTTCTGTTTCCTTATGATTACCGTCTCTGTCGTCATCATAGTGGAATCTATCCGCGAGGTTGCGACCCGTAAGAACGGCGACGTAAACGACTTCTACCTTCCTTCTGTCATCGCCGTATGCATTGCTTTCGCAACAAAGTTCTCCCTATTCTTGTATTGCTGGGCACTGCGAAACAAGTATAGCCAGGTGCGCATTCTATGGGAGGACCATAGAAACGACCTGTTCATCAATGGCTTTGGTGTCCTTACAAGTGTAGGCGGATCGAAGCTCAAGTGGTGGCTTGACCCTGCCGGCGCTCTCGTTCTGTCCGTCTTGATCATCTTCCTCTGGTCAAGGACCTCGTACTCCGAGTTCCAGCTCCTCATTGGCGTGACGGCTGATACGCCCACCCTCCAACTCATCACGTATATATGTAAGCCCCATCTGTATACCCATGTAAGCGAATGAACGCTGACCCATCGTCATAGCTATGACGCATTCACCCTTTATCAAGCAGATCGACACAGTGCGAGCCTATCACTCAGGCCCTCGTCTCATTGTCGAAGTCGACATCGTCATGGACCCTCAGGAGACACTTCAAAGCACGCACGATGTTGCTGAAGCACTGCAGATCAAGCTGGAGAGTTTGCCGGATGTGGAGCGAGCCTATGTGCATGTCGATTACGAGACTGATCACGCGCCTGAACACTTTCTCAAGAAGGAGCTGTAAGCTCCGTGTAATTACTGTATATATCTTTGATTTAGACTGACTTCAATGCATATCGTACTCCTATCATCACCACTGATAGCGTCCGATGTGGGCTTATTGACATGGCTCGGCACTTGTCGGAGGTGGTCGCTGGCGGCCGAACCTGCTGACCGTTACCTAGATATTCTTCGTTTTTACCATTCAATCAATGCTCTCCTGTTCTGTCATTAAAGTCCCAGAATTTTGCCCCGGTGTATCTCTGCAGATTGCGTAAGATGATATTACAATAGGTATAACCCCACACTTGCAGCGCCCTGGCGCCCGCCACGTGCATTGGCCAGCGAATCACAGCGACCGTTCCCCTCCACGTAACATGATTTCCTCCACATCGGTCGCCTGCAGTATAGGAAGCTGACCATGTGCGGAGTCGAGTGCCTGCGCTGCATCCCGTGAAGATGGGTGACATCAGCTCGTGTCTGCAACTATGCGCGGCTTGCTTCGCAGTCTTGGAGTTTCTTGCCCGATGCATGTGAAGGGTTTTTTAATGTGAGGCTCATCAAGATTTCCATGAGTCCAAATCTGTCATTGAGCTTTTGGGGGCGGTTGGGTTTGAGGGAAGAAGACAGTGAGGTATGCTTCAGTGCTATTAAAGCGGCATATCCAGGATGGCATGTGGAGAGTTTTGGTGATCAGGGGTATTGCAGCTTCACGTTGCGCCTATCTCGTATCCTTCCTGACACAATAGAAGACATCAGCAGCGACAACAATAGCGTCAATGGAGCCAGTCGCCATCATAGACAACAGTCACACCTCGTCCAGATCCGACCTATCCAACATGCGCTCGACTCGAACACTGCACTGGCCGCCCGAAAGACGTACGGCGCCGTTGTGCCCGCCGTGCGAGCTCTCGACTGCATGCTCCCCGGCAACCTGCAGGCTGTTGAGATGAACATCGTGCCTGGAACTGCTTTTTCGAAGCTGCGGCCAAACTCCCCGTTCTTTGACCCTGGAACGTGGGTAAAGCAGGTTCATCTCATCACCTCTTTTGCCACGCTCATGGCGCAAACCTGGCCCAAAGACGACGTCTCATACACTGTGCCTGCTGCCCCTCGTCTCCGCACCGATAGCTCTGTCGAAGGGACATGGCTCGATCGCCTATGTAACGGACCCGTAGGCGCGAACATCGTCCCAAAGCTGTGCAGGCTGGCGCTTGAGCTGCCAGATGAGGCTCTGAGACAAAGCGCAGGAGCCGCACTGAACCGCCTGCTCGCTGTGAAGGAACACCCCGTAGTACTGTGCCACGGCGACCTGATCCCGAGTAACGTGCTCGTGGACGAGCGCGACTGGTACGTGAGCGGTCTGGTGGATTGGGCGGAGGCAGAGCAATTGCCGTTTGGCATGTGCTTCTATGGATTAGAGGAGATGTTAGGGTTTTGGGATGAAGAGCCGTGCGTGTTTAGGTATTTCGAGGGGAGTGAGGTTTTGAGAAAACTTTTCTGGGAGGCGCTGTTGCGGGAGAGGCCTGGAGTGGAAAGGTGTAGGAAGGAGGTGGAGATTATGAGAGATGTGGGGGTTTTACTTTGGTATGGGTTTGCTTGGGATGAAGGGACGATTGACAGAGTGGTGGAAGAGGGGAGGGATGCGGAGGAGGTAACTTGCTTGAGGGCGTTTTTGGAAGTGGAAGGTGGTTGAGGTTAATGATAGGGTCGGGTATACGGGTGTTTGTAGGAGACCTAGTTAAGTGGGAGGTGTAAAAGTGTCATCCATTTTGACTAATTTAATCCGGACGAGCAGCAAAGCGAGATCGTGGACATAAGAGATACAGTGAAACTGGCAGAGATGGTCTCAAATGAATTAAGAGAGATGGCAAGGAAAACCCCAGTATTTAAGATTGTATCTAATGAAGGGGATGCTGATAGCCGAACCGCTAAGAATAAATTACGATACCTGCCGAACTTAATAACTTTTTATCTCATAGGAGGCATTTTCGGTCAGTTTATCTTTGCCAGTTGGTGAAAGGCTCCGCTTGGACGATTCTCGAACATTATCAGTTTCTGACGAAGAAAATTACAGCTTTCGTAATATCTTTACATAAGAAATAGCTTTCCAGCTCCCCTTCGTTTTCCGTAGTCTTTACTAAGACCAGCTTTGCACACTGAAATGGAGAGCTCTACTTGTATGAGAGATAAAGTCGGGCTTGCTCTTGATTACTCTGTGGGTACTTTAACTGCACGTTCTTTCCTAGAAAAGAACAGTATTCATAAGGTAGACACTAAAGTTCTTACACACTTCTAATGCTACCAACCTACTTGATTTACATGGATTTTCTTCGGCTCTTGCATTGCCTAGTAGTCTGCTGTTGGACTAAAAAATATGTAGCATCCACACTGCATACTATAGTAGACTAGATAGTCACTAGACATTACTTTGGGAGGAAAGAGTCTCGCAGCGGTCTTTCTTCAAACTCCCTAAATAGTTTGGATAATCGGAAATATCATGTTGATACCACATGCTTCTAAGGCGAACTCGCTGCGAAACATCATGACGTATTTGCAACCACTGCGTACTAAGCTGACTGCCTCTTCGCTTCTAATGATCCACCGCGGCAATGGCACAGTAACTAGTATAAAGCCATTACTCCCCAAATCTATAGATAAAAGCACCATAGGTACGCTTAGCTTCGCTCAGAAACTCGTCGAAATCGCGAGGCAACGAACGATCCAATCAGCGCCGATGCTCCTAGTCTATGATACAAGAGCAATGTTTTTATGCCTTTCAGTCGTTCTACAAAGGTTGCGGTGCATGGTTCGTAACATTGATTGTTAAGGTACCCAAAAGTTACTCCATAGACACCATATAGAGCAATGAGAAAGACAAAGGAGCAGGCCGCTCTTCACCATCCCTTCGGTTACGGTAACTGCGTAAACCATCACTTCGAGAGGTATCCTACAACTTGATTTTTGGGTTCAATTGAAGTCTAAAGCAAGAAATCGGGACCGCACAGTACTCGTCATATCGTCAACAAATGACATGTCAGCAAGTATTGTAGGCGGTGCCTATCGGTTTCCATCATAGTATGCCTTAAAAGCGCCCGGGACCCTCGGCAATGCATTTCGATGTGGCACAGAAGGACCAAATCCCGACTGAGCATCTAGACTGTTTAAAGTGAATAGCATTTGCACGCCATCTTAAAAACTTCTCAGCCGCATATTGGAGAAGTGACAAAGCATTTCCGTAAACACGCTCTCCAACTCGCCCCTAATAGCTCATGTCCCCACCAGCATAAACACTGTCTCTCGGATGAACCTAATGAGACGTTATGCTCAGTGTATACGCTTCTCAACCCCTTCCTCGCTATCTAAACAAGAAGGCCAAGGTTACTAAAGAGGCTGTCATAGGAGAAGCGCATGTATCCATATGTGATACACCTGATATTGGCATCTCGGAGGCTGCAATCTTCGATCGTGGCATGACTCGGAGAATTGTTCGAGCACAAACATATTCCTGCAGATCCCCTGATAGCGTATCTGTACTTGGAGGACTGGTAAGAGTTGTTAAAAAACATTGAGATGCTAAGAAAGGTGCGAGACAGCCGTGTGAATGTATGGATTCGGGCCGAGATGAAATTTGAGAGGGACTAGAGGGAAGGGGCCTGTAATATGGTTCAGGGAGGAGCTGAGAGGTGTCGTGTCAGTACGAAGTGAAATGCAAAGTCAGCTCGAAGAAAGTGAGAGTATGAATGGAGGAGACGGTGAGAAAGTATCTCATTTCTAATTCAGATCTCTTGGGAAGTTGAGGATCGTCCGCTTAGTAGCCAATGTGATATAGTGGAGTAGATTCAACCTTTTTAATGTGCTGCAACACACAAAGGGTTGTAAAGGAAGTTCTACAAGCCCGTAAGTATGCATGAAGCTAGTTCCTAGAGAGAGAGAGAGAGGTACCACAGCATGCGTCCAAGTGCTTAGTGTTTGAGGACATCGTTGAAGGGCGCACTTGGATCAAGCAGATTGAAAAGGTAAGCTATGAGCAAGAACTATAGGATATCGGGTATCAAAAAAGCTGCTCATCTATTCTCCCAAGTCTACTATCCCATCTATCCCCTATTCCCTCTGCGTCCTCCCCTTTTACTCCTCTCGATATGGCCCCGCATCGTCTTCTGCATTTCAACAAGACTTCTCTTATTCTTACCTTTTGCCTTACCGAGTGTCATCAAAAAGTTCTTTTTGCGAGCCTTTTCTTTGTTCGTAGTACTCTTGCCCGCTGCCTCCTTTTTCTCCTTGCGTTTCGCCGTTGTTGACTGGTGCTTGTCCTCACGGTCAGCTTTGGCCATGGCGACCTTTTCTTCCTTCGAAGCCTTCTTTCCAAGGGCACCGGCCGCCTCAATGGTCTCGGCAGTGATGGCGTCGTCTGCATGGCGTGCAGCGAGGAGTGCAGCCCGCCTTCGGGATGGCATGTGGGATCTTACGGCTGAGGATTCCTGCAGCGCTTTGAGCTGCTTTAGGTCAGCCGGAGTGAGGATCGTTGTTGTCAGTAGTTTAGATATTTGCTTTACAGCTGGTTCTTCGCTCTGCGCTTTGTTCCCTTTTTCATCAGTGGGTGTGGAGGTAGTCGGCAGGAGTTTTGGCTTTTTGATTGCGGGCTGCTTTTCGTCATCGCTGTCACTGATCTCAATGTCCTCGCCGTCGGATTCCACATTGATCCAGCCACCAGATGAATCACTGTCGTCGGATTCCACGTCCCAGTTCTTCCAGTCTGCGGCCTCATCTTCCTCCTCTTCATCGGTCGCAGCGTCAGCAGGGAGACCGGCGGCTTCACGCTTCTTGCGGCGTTCTTCCTCCTTCCATTTCTCGAAAAGGCCAATGCCTTCGATTCCAGCAGCTTCTTCTTCGCCATACCGCCGCTCTTTCGCGTCACTTGCACGAAGGGCTATAGTAGCATCCTTTCCTCTATCGCGCTTCTTGAGAAGCTCAGCGCCAACCTCTCGATAGAGTGAGAGCAGACCTCGAGCCGCCATCTGAACACCTTTGTCTTTACTTTTGCGGTACATTACGAGGTCCTGAAGAAGAGTGTCGTTCATGGCAAGGGGTTGGCGTACACACACTTCGCGGATGCTGTTCAAGCCTGCGGCTGCTACTTCGGACTAAACGAGGCAATAGTATTTCAGTGTTTATTATTCCTTTAAGTATTATAAAAGGTAGACTTACAGCGGACGCCTCACTGACAAATTCGTTTGCAATTTTTTGAATGACAGGCTCGAGGATATCTGGTGGAACGAGATTGTGGGTGGCTTGTGCCAGAATGGCAAGGAAGGTAGTTACGGACGTCTGACGTGGAGTGAGGTATTTGAGAAGATAAGAATACAGGGAAATGAGCGTAAGCTTATGAAGGCCAATGAGGCGGGAGATCAACTGTAGGACCAGCAGTTTTGAGTCGAGCGTCAACTTGGACTTGGAGGGCTGGACGTGCTTAGAGAAGAGCGTCTCAGCGAAGGCCTGCGGATCGTGTAACAGGTGGAGGGCAGAGAAGTTGAGGGGGTGAGGGGCGTTTTTCTTGCGTTCCTTACGCTTAACCGTCGCTGCTGCCTTCTTCAGCTCGCGCTCCTTTTTCTTCGTTTTCTTGTTAATGCCGACTTGGTGACGGAGGGCCTTCATGTCAACACCGTCATCCTCGTCGCTGCTCTCATCGGCTGCCTCCTCTCGCTCTTTATCACCGCCCAAGAAGAAGCGCACACCACCAGTTATGACCTTCTCATTCTCGGACAAACAAGCCTCCTTCATAATGTCCACAGCACGAGCGTCGGTCCAAATCTGCCTCTTCCACAGCTCGCGCGTGATCTTAACGGCCCATAGGCCTTTAGTCGAATCTCGATCGGAGGTAAGTAGATTGAAGAGGACAGTCTGAATGGTGCGGTTTAGACGGTGGTTGGTAGCTTTGGCATTGGACGAGCGTAGGTCAGATATGATTTTGGTAAGAAGGAGGGCGCGGAGAGATTTGCTGTGGGTCGAGACGAGGATGGGGAAAAGGGTGTTAAGCAGGGTAGCCGAGTCAATGAGGTCTTTGTTACGCAGCAAGACGAGGTTCGCTACCATCTTGTTGCGCAGGTCGTGCGGCAGCTCATCGTGGTGAGCGGAGAGGATGTGGATCAGGTCGTTAGGCAGCTTGGCCGTTGCCTTTGGGTAGCAGTCGGCTGTATGCGAAACAAAGTCGATCAGGTCACTGAAGCGCACAACACCACCGCTGTCGCTTGATGTCGGATTCTGTAGCAGCAGGTCGCGCAGAGCCTCGTACTGCAGGTATTGCTGCTGGTGGTCCTCGAAGTATGACGGAGGGTCGCGGCGAACCTTGTACTGCAGGCTCGTTAGATCGGCGTCGATCTTCTCGAGAGCGCCGAGTTTCCTCTTCATGCTGGATGTGGACCGGTGTCGTGCGGCTGATCAATCTCGCAAAGTTCACCTCTGACTGAAATGCATCCCTTCATCTTTTGGAAAATTGAGTGGGGCGGGAGCGCCACATGCCCGGATTGGCTGGCGCGGAGGTATATTGTTCCGACCCCAGCCATGCTAAAAGTTCAAATAGTCGCGAAGCTCAAGCTTCGCAACCGCACCGTGTCGTCGCCCTCAACTTGCACCTCCACCCTTGAGAGCCGCCACTAGACACGCCGTCCTGAAGCCTGGGCCTGTGCCCGCCTGCGCCAACATGACAAGCTTCTCGACCATGTCGCTGTATGCCTTGACGGTGAAGCAGCCTGCAGCCACCCAGGAAGCTCTCGTGGGCGACTTTATCGGCAACACCAAACAGCAGATTCTCTCTGTGAACGGCTCGCGCTTGTCTCTCCTCGAAGTTTCGCGTCATATCGGTCAGATGCGCGTCATTTATTCGCAGGACATCTTTGGCATCATCCGACGCATCGCCAAGTTCCGTCTCGCTGGTGGCACAAAGGGTACGCCCATCCTGTTAATCGCCCACAAAGCCCTGTAATGATTTTTCAAGGCACAGCGATCGCCCCAAACAACACTTCCGCACCAAGCACCCGGGGTAGATTTGCGGACTTATGAGAATATGTGCTAAGCTGTCTAGATATGATTGCCGTAACCACCGACTCAGGCCGCCTCGTTACTTACGAGTTCGAGCTAGAGCCACACCCGCATTTTGAGACGATTCATTTTGAGACATTTGGCAAGTCGGGCATCCGCCGTGTCGTCCCAGGTGAATACCTCGGAGCCGATCCAAAAGGTCGTGCCTTTATGGTCGCCTCACTGGAAAAGAACAAACTTGTATACATCCTCACTCGTAGTGGCGATACCAATATTGCCATTTCCTCGCCGCTTGAGGCCCACAAACCCCAAACACTGGTCTTCAGCCTTATCGGTCTGGATGTGAACTACGCCAATCCCATGTTTGCCGCCCTCGAGCTGGATTTCTCTACAGCTGAAGTTGACCCTTCTGGAGCCGCTCTTCACGATCTGAAGAAGGAGTTGGTTGTTTACGAGCTAGACCTTGGCTTAAATCACATTGTCCGTAGATGGTCAAGGTCTGTTGACCGCACCGCAAACTGCCTCTTCCGTGTTCCCGGAGGAGGAACTCCAAGAATTCCAAGTCAGGTATTGGTCTGTGGCGAAGATAACATTACTTATTATCGAATCCACCATACAGAGACCGATGTCTGCAGACTGGCTATTCCGCGTCGAGAGGGGGCGACTGAGGATCCGAACCGCAAACGAAGCATTGTCTGCGGTACTCTGTATACTCTGAAGAGTGGCGAGTTTTTCTACTTGCTTCAGACTGAAGACGGCGATCTATTCAAACTGCAGATGGACATGCAAAATGGCTGTGTCAGAAAAATGAGAATCAAGTACTTCGACACTGTTCCCGTCACGACAAGTATATGCATTCTGCGCAGTGGCTTTGTCTATTTGGCTTGTGAATCTGGGGACCGTCTAATCTATGAGCTGGAGACATTGGGTGAAGATACGGATGATCCTGTGTTTGACAGTACACAATTTCCAGTCGACCCAGAAGCATCTTATGATGCTGTACCGTTCTTCAAGCCACGTCCTTTGACCAACCTCAATCTGGTGGAGTCGATACCAACCCTTAACCCTATCGTCGGTATGGAAGTGTCGAATCCTGCATTGGAGGATGCGCCTCAAATATATACCATCAATGGCACTGGTGCTCGGAGTACTTTCAGAACCACTCGGAATGCCTTAGACGTTATCGAAATTATCAACTCGGATCTACCTTCCAGTGCAGTGAAAGTGTTAACCTCGAAGTTGACCGTAAAGGATCAACAGGATACGCTCATTGTGCTTTCCCTGCATAGCAGTACACTAGTCTTGAAGATTGACGACATCGTCACGGAATGTTCCAACACTGGGCTGTTAGTCGACACAAGCACGCTAGGTATCCAACAGTTTGGAGAGGACTGTGTCATCCAGATTCATCCAAAAGGAATTCGACACATCGAGGGAATTACATTTGCTGATGGATCAACCACAGCTGAGTATTCAATCTTGACCGATTGGCCAGTTCCTGCACATCGCACCATAGTCGCATGTGCTACCAACAATCGCCAGGTGGCTATTGCTTTGAGCAATGGTCAGATTTCATACTTTGAGTGTGACCACGACGGATCGCTTGCCTTGGCCAACCAGGAGGTCACTCTGGAGACGACCATCAATTGCCTCGCCATTCCCGATGTGCCTGAAGGTAACCAGCGTGGTTTTTTTCTGGCCGTTGGATGCAGCGATCAGACTGTGCGCATTTACAATCTAGTCCCTGACCAGGATGGCGACATCTTGCAAAGCATCTCTGTCCAAGGTCTCTCATCACCGCCCAGCGACCTAACTATCAACTTCATGACGGATAAGTCACCGCGGGGCTACAACCAATTTCTACACATCGGTCTACGGAGCGGCGTGTATATTCGCTCCGTCCTAGATGAAATGACTGGAGAGATCGGAGTCACGCGGAAGCGCTTCCTTGGTCCTGATGCCGTCACATTCGCGCGCGTGGGCGCTGCCGGTGAGCCTGCTGTATTGGCCATGTCATCCCGGCCATGGCTAGCCTACGCACATCCAAGGACCTCTGTGCTTCAGTTGACTCCTTTGAACGATATTCCGTTCAAGTCTGCGTCGGATTTTACTGGGTTGGACGTCAAAGGTGTCATTTGTGTCAGTGGAAATCAACTGCGGTAAGCTCCTCATTTTCTTATATCACCGCTGCATGATGACCTTTTTTCGCCCGAATACTATGAGGGCTATACGTATTTTCCAATTGTTCCTACTGACAGCAGCGTTCTCCCATATAAAACCCACTGTGCATATCGCGTGGATTAAGCTGATCTTTCAGAATTTTCACCTTGAAGGACCTGCTTGACAATGCTACGCATGAGTCTATACCGCTTAGATACACACCACGCAAATTCGCCAGCTACGAAGAAATGGGTACATTCTTTGTCATCGAAAGCGAGAACAACACTATGCCAGCGCGCGTTCGACAGAGTCTGATTGATGAATCGAAAGCCAAAGCAATCGGTGCTGACGGTGCCATGGCTACTGATCAGAATGGCGACTCGACCAATGGTCTTCCACAAGGCGACGAGTTACCACCGGCAGAATTCGGCTATCCAAAAGTGGCTGGAAGATGGGCATCCTGCATTCAAGTGGTAGACCCCATCACCGAAAAGACGGTTCTCCAAACAATTGAGCTGGAAGGCAATCAGTCGGCTGTCAGTGTCGCTACGGTCTACTTCGAGAGCCACCCTAATGAGTTCTTCCTTGCTGTGGGTACCGTTACAGATTTACAGTTTTACCCATTATATCATTGCTCCCATGCTTCGATCCAGATGTACAAAGTGCTGCAAGGAGGTAGAGAGCTTGAATTCCTACATGAGACGACTGTCTCCGAAGCCCCAATGGCTCTTCTCGGTTTCAAAGGGAAATTGGTGGCAGGCATCGGCAAAGATTTAGTGCTCTATGATTGTGGCATGCGTTCATTGCTGCGCAAAGCTCTAGCACCTGAGTGCGTATCCACTCGTATTACAGGCCTTCAAACGCAGGGAAGTCGTTTGATTGTTTCTGACCAGAATCAATCTGTGACATACGTTGTTCACAAAGACCAAGTTCAACCAGACCGGTTTATATCATTCGCTGATGATACCGTGGCTCGACACACAACGTGCTCAGCGTTGTTAGATTACGAAACGACTGTCGGTGGCGACAAGTTTGGTAACATCTGGATTGTGCGCTGTCCAGCTAAAGTTTCAGAGGCATCCGATGAATCGCCTGACGGACTTAATCTCACCCAGGACAGGAGCTATTTGGCGGGTACAGCAAATCGCCTCGACTTAATAGCCCATTATTTCACCAACGACATGCCGGTCTCGATACAGCGTACCGCCCTACTTTCTGGAGGGGAGCGCGTCATCTTCTGGGCTGGCCTGCAGGGAACGCTTGGTGCATTGATTCCATTAGCATCGCGGCGCGACCACAGGATGTTCCAGCAGTTGGAACTCTTGCTTCGGACTGAAGACAAGCCTATCAGTGGAAGGGATCATCTTGCCTTTAGGAGCTATTATGTCCCAGTTAAAGGTGTCATTGATGGAGATCTAATTGAGCGATTCTTAGTTCTGCCTACGGAAAAGAGGGAGAGCCTTGTTGGGCAGCTTCCAAAGGGATGGTCAAGTGAAAGTGTCGATGAGGCAATTTGGAACATGAGAAGCCTTTATGTTTTCTAAGGGAAGAATGGGAAAATAATGGGTAGGTTTCTCGTCCAGTAGGCGCATGAGGAGAAATAGGCGAATCACGAATGGGCATAATACCAATAAATGAACCTTTTGTTATTCGCTCGGGATGCATTCTTCCATACGTGGTTAAGCTTTTGGGGCAGCAATGGAAGCAGCAGTAAGAATGAACTAGACATTGGGTGTAGAAGACCTGCTTTGTCGGCTGCGCTACCGGGCTATGTGATTTGGCGCCACCGAGAGGATTCATGTCCATTTTCCACATGATGACATGCTCTGAGCTATGCACGCATTACCCTCCTATTATAGATACCCAGCATTTGTGAACCTCGGCTCTCATTACCGCATCTTTGATTAGGTTGCAGTGTACACAGTGTGCAGGGTGGTCATGAATTTTGATTATGCTTCATGTACAGACAAAGAGCCACGGTAACTTATTATCCAAGCGGGAATCTGCCACTACAGTCGTGACAGACACAGAAGCTATAGGAACAACACAGCTACCACTACTGTGTTAACCATAGGATGGACTTCCCCGTCTCTCTATTAGTCCCTATATTCTAACTGGTTAAAAGTGCTGCATCAGCACCTCTTATAACGAATATACTTCTATCCAGAGATCCTATATCGAACGATATTGCTCCTATATTGGGGCTTTAGTATGAGCGTAGTATGCCTAGGGCTCGTCATAAGCAGATAGCCCATCACCAACTTGTTTTGACTAGCGAGGACCAACTTCCGGGGTGTCCTTCAGGGAATGTTTGTACAGAGGCAAAGTATTGATACTTCGATGAAATTGATATGTTTCTGATCCCTAGAAAAATCTAGCATTAATAAATCATAGTTGGCACTCATTTCATAATGGTTCATCTGAGCAATATTCAAAAGGCAAGTTTAATTGGATGATGTTGGCACGGCAATAGGTGCACGGGGGTGAATCAACTGCAGCTGCAATAACTTTGTATGAGAGTAGACGATTGATTTTATAGAGAGAGAACTATGGAGGAGTTTATATAGACGAAGGCGTTGTAAGGGAGCAACGCACGGAGCGTTATAGGCCATGGCGCGTGGGCGCGATGAGTCATAGCGAGGAAGGGAGCGAAAGAAGGGGGCGAAAGGAGGGAGCGAAAGAATGGGATCACGAGACATGGTGTTGTCGTCATAGGAATATGATGATCCCAACACCATAGGAATC
>Ga0247757_10000404_pt1 | contig 36555 bp, 31 predicted proteins | sample UWRJL126311R4_FD_180929 | JGI IMG/M metagenome (GOLD analysis project Ga0247757, IMG submission 180929) | Plant litter microbial communities from Arlington Agricultural Research Station in Wisconsin, United States - UWRJ-L126-311R-4 | ecosystem: Environmental > Terrestrial > Plant litter >... | reverse complement strand
AAAATCGATCGTCCAAATCCAGCTGAGGCTCCCAATAGATAACCCAGAGCTTGCAAGTCCAATACTGATTCCATAATTGATGACATGGTAGCGGATGATATCAAGGGCTATGGCTGTTAGCGATGCTACAATCGTCAATTCCTATGGCATGTCAATTATCCAGCAAGATACGTCCTATAAGGTTATTCTTACGTGAAGTTTTGCTACTACTTGGAGTACGAAAACCATTAATGTCGACATGGCGGGTCCGTTCAACAGCTGCGCCCAATTCATACCAACTATCATGATTGTCATGGCCATGGGTAGAATATGCACTCCTGCCCTCGCGAATGCTAACCAGCGTGATGCACCCACCACGATTTTTTTCTGTTCTTTATCTGAGCTAAACGCTCTGAAGAGTAGCTTCAACCCAGCGGACCTAAAGAATGAGCCGATGGCCGCTTTTGTTCTATAATGATTCGTATTGGACTTTGAGGACCTATTTTGAGAAGCTGAATTTGTTGCTGCACTACTCCATTGCCTTAAAAAATCAGGTCTTGATATAGAGATATTTTTCGGCTGCAGATTCATGGTTCCCACACTTTCGGATTTCCTGGCGTTGGGGCAATGACATATTCCGAAGTAACTAGTGCTGGAATAAGACTTTAAATATAAGCAGAGCTGAAATTTGTCTAAGGCACACTCCTTGACAGCCACATGCATAGCTGAGTGGCTGGGCCGTTAAATACGTGGCCTGCGCTCCGAACCTCCGATACAACATGCGACATCAGAATGCTTGCGAAGGGAGTTTCCTTTTACTTATGTAGGTATGAGGACAACAAGCGGAGATTTTCAACTGTCTATGAAGCTATTACAATCGAGCACAAGGCTGTGAATGGATTATTTTATGTTATTCTTGAAATTTTAGGAACGGTCGTTAATCTGAAAGATCGTTGTGTAGACTTCGCCTCCTTCCTAAATTACTGTGGCTTGGATGCTAACTCTCAGGGTCATCGGCAGCCTTGACTAGGCAACACTGGAGGCTAAACGTTCTTGTGTCGCAGCCGGATTTAATTGGAAGCATTATACTATCCAATACTTGGCATACATAAGAGGGCGCTAGAGACAAGGCTGAATAGGCTAATCCGTATTATAGCTGCGTCTTTTAGCGACGATAGTAGCGAACAGTGGCTGGATATCGATAATCTAGGCCTTAGAGGATGTTCCCATGGTCGAAATTGAAACCAGAAGGGCCAGGAAGACCAAGTCCTGCCCGCTCAAGAAGAAACGTCCTTGTGGCCTCAATATGTATAAGGAGACTACGTGCGACAGGTGATATCGACAACATCCGCGTTTCGCGACTCAAAAATATGTTGTTCAAGTGTTTGGAGCATTTTCGTGCAGTCCTGACATAGGCATGAATTGTTTGGCATGCTCTTATAGTCTTAATAATGGCGGATACAACCCAACTGCGGCTAAAGTTAACTCAGCCATGATAATGCATATCCCACAGTTGAAATGACGAAGGGAAACATGAAGGTCGAAATTTTGATACAAGGAGAGAGAACGAGAGATTCCAAGTTCCGCATTGCGGGCGCAGTTTTGAGGCTTAGCTAGGGCGACCGGTTCTGCATGCACTGCCACTGCCATGCTTGGCGCCTACGACTGGATTCTACTCATCCCCAAAGCGCATAAAATGCGGCTGCGCTTTCCACTAGAATGCACATTCGCCGAAGACGGCGGAGTCATTGCCAGTCTCCACCAAGTCTGTTTTTAGGTCCTAGCTTCAGTTATCTCTACGAAACTAGCGGTTATGGACTTTTCGGATGCCCAAAAATGATCTCTAAGATGAACCCAAGAATCGCTGCTTATATGGAGAGACCGATATCATGTTCCAAAGGGGGTTCGGATACGAATCTACAAAGCTCGCGGTACTTAGCAAGAATGGTAATGAAACTGTTGAGCTCAGTAATGTGTCGTTTCATGGTATGCGTTTTAACACAATGCGCTGGTTGAAGGTACTTTATAGAGGTAGAAAAAAGCTTAAACCCCTATAGAACTATAGTATTATAAACTATGCAGCGGCGTACGGAGACTTATAAATCGGATATTACAAGGCTCGTATAAGAAAAGACTTGCTATTGACGAACTGAAACAGTATCTACTCTATGATAGGATCTAGGGTAGCTGAACCTTAGAAACAATTTTCTGCGTCAATGCAATCAGACTTGATGCGTTGGAGATTTCCAGCGTCGTGAGCTCTGCGTTGAGCTCCTCTCTTGCCCAATTCCTAAACTCGACAGATGCTAGAGAATCCATTCCATACACACTCAAAGGTTTACCCGGCTCCATCGGTTCGCTAAGTCTCAACATAGCCATAAACCGTTTGCTGACGGCGGCCATGCATGCTTCCACCAACGCTGGCACATCTGCTTTGCTGTTGAGAAGTGTGAAGAACGCGGTGATCTCCCTCGCACCATCCTTAGCGTCACTCGATCCTGCGCTAGTTTTGCTTCCAGAGCAGAGGCCACCGAACCGGGCATCCACCAGAAGCTTTGAATCATCTGCTTGGGGAACCGCAAGACTAGTGATGAGCTGAGAGCCGGTTGTTTCGTTGATGGGGGACATCTGTTGGATCAGAGACATGCGGCAGATACTCAAGAACAAAGGCTCGTTGATTGGTGTCCAGGCAGATTTGTCGAGGGAGACGAGGAGGTCGGCGTTCCTGCTCATGTAGCCAACATCTCCAATGGCGCCAAGGTCGACTGAATTCGCGACGAGGCCTTGCTTCCGTCTCCACGCCGCAAATGCGTCCAGGAAAACATTGGCTGCCGCGTAGTTGGCTTGACCCTTTTGACCCACAACACCTGAAATACTAGAGAGCATGGTAAAGAAGTCCAACGGCCTGGATTGCTCTTGTGAAACGTGGTGCAAGTTCCATGTTCCGTCAAGCTTGCAACGAACCGCTCCATAGTAATCGTTGATAGTCATAGCAGCGAAAACCTTATCCCTGAGTACCATAGCACCCTGGATGATGCCGGCAATCGGCCGATGCGCTTCAGCAAATGCACGGCGGACATCGTCTAGTACCGCTACGTCACCTTTGATGATCTGACATTTAGATCCTTCGGCACGAATGTCCCGGAGCGTTCGTTGTGATACTTGATCTTCACTTCCACTGCGAGCCATGACAACGAGGTTGCGAGCACCCATGCGAGCAAGTTCCACGGCTAGGCTGCCACAAAGTCCCTTCAAACCTCCTATGAGGAGATATGAGACATTTTCTGATAACTGGAACGCACGAGGACTTGGACGAACCTGTAATTTCCATCAACCACTGTTAGAGGCTAATTTAGGGAAATACATACCGGAACCTCAAGATCACCCAACTTTTTGCCCTTGTTTGATATAACCAGCTTACCAATGTGATTAGCACCTCTCATTAACCGGAAGGCAGCCCCAATGTCCTCAAATGGAAATGTCTCAATGGGGTAGATGGGCTTGAGTCGCCCGGCCTCCAAGAGACCGAAAAGCTGTTTCAGCAATCTGCATTACACTGTAAATACATTGAAACCCTCTAAAGCAGGTTCTCAGGCACTCACCTAGCAATTAATGCATCTGAGACATGCTTATGTGACATGTCGAAGCAGCGGTACGATACATTGCGCCCAAACATCTCCATTGGGAGATAGTTTCGGTCCAGCATGTCTCTTTTACCCAATTCGATCATGTTTCCGCCTTCCCTGATGCAGCGCCATGACTCCTCGAGAAGGTCGCCAGTGAGCGAGTTAAGGATAACGTCGACGCCCTCGTCGTTAGTGGCACGCATCAGCTCCGAGCCAAATGCGGTAGTGCGCGAATTATAGATGTGGTCGGACGGGATTTCAAATTTTTCGATGAGGAATTTTCGCTTCTCTTCAGTTCCCACAGTGACGAATACCTCCGCTCCGATATGTTGACAAATCTGGATGCATGCTATTCCAAGACCACCAGTGGCAGAATGGATGAGAACGCGCTAAATATGGAAGTGTGAGTAATCGTTTAGCAAAAAGGGAAAAATAAAGCGTTGTACGTACGTGGCCAGCATGCGTATCTGCTAAATCGTAGATGCTGTACAAAGCGGTCAAGTAAACACTTGCCAATGTCGATGCCTCTTCGTAAGTCATGGAATCAGGGATGGGGTACACTCGCTCTGTGGTAGCGATGATGCGATTCGCATAAGTTCCCTTCTCGAACACGAGAACGCGTTGTCCTACGCGATAGTTCGTCGAGCCTGCCCTGCGAATTGTACCAGCACCCTCGAGACCGAGTAGGAACTCATTTTCTGGAACGATGCCCATGGTGATTGCAAGATCCTTGAAGTTAACACCGGCGGCCTCGATCTCGACCTCCACGCGGTTGTCTCCCAGAGGCAGCTCTTCAGAAGACACCTCACTGTAGGTTAGCGAATCAATGGTACCGAGTCGCTCAGCGTACAAGCGAATGGTTGTGCCTGCTTCGTGGACCTTGGTGTTGACGAGACCCGCACCTGACTTGTCTACTTTGTCTGCCTTGTTCACGAGATCGTCGGCTCGAATTCTGCTCACGTGGAGGACGCCATTTCTCTCCACAAATTCGTTCTCCACGCCAGTCTTGGCCTTTTTCCCTTCAGCAAACAGAACATTCAGAACTTTGTCAATGGCACTTAGCGTCATTGGACCCGAGGGCTTTTCCACATCGAGCGTCACCATGCGCAGGCTGGGATCTTCAGCACGAATAGTGCGAGCTAGGCCATGAATCATAGCTCCGTTCGGATTTGTGACATCCATTTGCGATCCGTAGCTGACCCAGAGGATCTTGTTTCCACCTGTCGACAAAGCCTTCAGTTTCTCCCACTGTTCTTCGTTGATGTTGGGAAGGGTAGGTGATGACAAGTCATCGACAATTAGCACTAGGCTTCCAGCATTTGACTTCGGGACAACATTCCATCCATGCTGGACTTTGAGGCCTTCGACGAGGGACGTGGCAAGGCTTGTGTCCTTTGCAAAGGAGACTACCTCAACGGCCTTCTCGCGTGCGCTTGACTCCTCGGCCACAGCGCAGAGATACAGTCGGGGGGCCGATCTCTCCTCATCCCACGGTAGGTGTAGCAATTGGGTGAACTGTTGCACTGCAAGCTCATCGAAGACGGCGGAGCCATCCAGATGTCCGTTGGCGAGCGCTGGCTCTCCTTCCACAGCATTGTACTGAAGAAGTAATAGGCGGCCCTTTGGTGTGAGAAGCCGCTTGATATTTTCGGCAATTGTATGCACACCTGTGTGGGCGTCGATCCTGACGATGACCAAGTCGTACTTCTCTTCGTCGGAAATATTCTGTGTCAGTGGCTGCTTGATGTTGAGGATGGCAAATCCTACATTTGGCGCACCCTCGTGGCGCTCTTGGACTGCAAGCATACCATCAGAGTCAACCGTTGCATACTTAATATTGGTAGTAGCGTCGCGAGCAGACTTGTGCTTCTCATCGACATCCAACCAGAGACTGTCTGATGCATTGGCAACGGATACGATCTCCATGACCCGTAGGCGAGGCTTCTTGTGCGCAGCGAGATCAAGCAACACGTGTAAATATTCCTGGTTCGGCAGTTTGCTATCGAAAATCGGGTTCTTAGATCCGTCCAGCGCAAGCTCGCTGAGGTGCTCGAAGTCAGGCTTCCACACCACACTGCTGTACTTGTGAGCTTCATAGGGACTCTCGCGAGTGTCCAACTTGTGATAACGCAGACCGGAGATCCGGACGAGAAGATTTTCGCTCTGCATGTCATATATGGAACTATCAGACATGAAATTCTTGGTGAGCTCTTTGCGTCCGAGTCCTACGTATTTCGCCGTCGAGATACCGATCCCCGTCTCTACCGGTGCATCTTGTTGCACAACTGTAAGCTCGTCGATGATGGCAGGTACAAGGACAGCATTCACGCTATTCCTACGACCAGCCCAGAGAGAAGGTGCGCAAGTCTGTAAGCATCCGTCTAAGCAAGCAGGGTGGATCGGGTAATATGATTGCGGATAGGCCGAAGGAGGATCTCTCATATCTACAGTGGCTCTGGCACGCCTTTCTCCCGCTATTGCTTCAATATGAAGCTGCCGTTGAAACAGGGGGCCAAAACCATAGCCGGCATCTTCCATCGCTTTGTACCAAGCCAGACCGTTGCCTGGAAGCTCTAATGACTTTAGATCTTTTACAGAACCCTTCTCATCTGAAGCTTCCTGGATGGTGATGAGCCCCCTGCTGTGTTCATGCCAGGTATCCTCTTTCAGGGAGAAGACCTTGTAGTCGTACCAAATGCTCTTCAAGCCCGTGCGCGGGCTGAGCGTCAGCATCAGACGATGCTTTTCGCCTTCTTCAAGCACAAGAGCTTTCGGGAATGTCATGTTTCGAAGCTTATAGCAAGGCCGAGTGATAGCCTTTCTGCCTTCGAGTTTGCTTAGCGCAGTGGATACTTGATGCATAGCCTCGATACCCATCGCGATAAAGCCAGCGGCAGGGAAAACAATCTCAGGTCCCATCTTGTGATCTTTGACCCAAGGAATGTCTTCAACTAAGAGTGTCTTCTGCCAAGTGGGCGCATGGTACGAGTCGCCGAGTAGCTTACTACCGAGGAGATCATGGTGCGGGAACATGCGGTATCTCCAGTCCTTGCTTGCAATGCTTTCGTACCAGTACTTTTCAGAGTGGTTCCAGGCATAGTTTGGAAGATCCACTATGAAGGAAGGCTTTTCATCGTCGTAGCAATTCACCTTATCCCACTTGACTTTGCCGCCAACAAGGAAAAGGTTGCCAGCAACTTCGAAGGTAGAATTGACTGACTGCCGGCCACGACTAAGAGCTGGGTGATACTGGATGGCAGATCCACCTCCCGGCAGATTTTTCAAGATCTGCTTCAACGGACCAGCTAGCGCTCCGCTAGGGCCAATTTCTACCAGAAAATTGATGGTGTTTTCGGACTCGAGCATAGCCGAGGCTCCCTCATCGAACCGGACAGGGGACACCATGTTCGCCGTCCAATAGGCGCTATCCGCTATAGTCTTCATCTCTTTGCCCGTGACGGTTGAGAACATGGTAGCCTTCGTGGTCTTCGGTGGCTGTACGTTGAAGTCGGCACCCAGCAGATTCTTGTAGTCTTTGCCAATTTCTTCCATGTAGGTGGAGTGATAGGCAAGATCAACCTGCAGAAGTCGGGCAAATTGATTGTCAGCTACCAGTTTAACGCGAATGGCTTCCAGCTCGGAGATGAGACCAGACAGCGTCAGACTGCTAGGACTATTATAGCAAGCAATCTGCACGGATGTGTCCTCGAGATACGTGGAAACAACGTCCGAACCAACACCGACAGCCATCATTCCGAGCGATGACTCCTTCCCGGCAGTGTTCCTGCGTGCAGCCTCTCCTCTATAGAATGCGGCCTTGATAGCATCTTCCCTGGAGATCAACCCCGCGGCGCAAGCCGCAGCAATTTCACCAGAGGAATGACCCACCACAGCACTAGGCGAGATACCCCACTCAGAAAGCACGGATATAATGCACAGCTGAAGAGCAGTGACGAGTGGCTGCGAGAACTCTGGCTCGCGGAGCTTCGCGGGACTGCGCACCTCAGTGAGTTCTTCGAGAAGAGACCATTTAGGCCTAGCTTCGAGGCTTTGCAGAGCGGCATCAAGCTCTCGGAGGACCTTCTTGGCCTGCGGAAATGTCTCAACGAGCTGCTTACCCATCTGAGACCACTGCGCCCCCTGGCCGGTGAAGACGAAGCCGATTCGAATGTCCATGGGCTTCTTCTTTCCGTATACGATAGTGTGATCATCGAAATCAGGCGAATCTGATACCGCAAACGCTCTATAGAAGTGTCGACTACGCCTCTCTGACAGCGTGTAGGCTAGATCGGGGAGTTCAACCTTGACTTTAGGGTTGATCAGGTGGTTCTTCAATCTCCTCATAGACTCCTTGAGGGATGCTTCATCGTTCGCTGAGAATACCAGTACGTTTTGGCGGGGCCGTACGCTTATAGGTTCATCTGCGAAGAAGTCGTCATAAGCCGTCTCGCTCAAGTAGGACGAGACGTGCCTTGGCTTTGTCCACATTCGTGCATCTTCTAGGACGACGTGAGCGTTCGAGCCTCCATAGCCGAAAGAATTAACGCTAGCTCTCCTTAAGGCATCTTTAGGCCACGAAATTGCGGTTCTGCTAGCTTTGATGTTTCCACTCTGCCAGTTAATCTTGGGGTTAGGGTCGACGAATGTAGGGTTTCCTGGGATAACACCGTTCTCGACGGCGAGAATGGCCTTCAACAGACCAGATATGCCTGCGGCAGGCTCAGAGTGGCCGATATTGCTCTTTATCGAGCCTATAATCAACGGCTTGTCTGGAGGTCTCCTGACAGAAAACACTGAGGCCATGCCATTCACTTCGGTTGGATCGCCGGCCTGGGTTCCGGTGCCGTGACATTCGAGATATGCTGTGTCCGCCAGGTTAGTGATGCCAGCATGCGCGTACGCAGAGTGCACGGCAGAGATCTGCGCTTCCGCACTGGGGCTCGCTATGCCAGGTGTGCGACCATCGCTGTTGGTTGCAATACCTCGAATAACCGCGCGGATTGGGTCACCATTACGGATAGCGTCGCTATAACGCTTGACCACGACGGCGTTAATGCCTTCGGCTTTGATGTAGCCGTCCGCCTTCACGTCGAACGTGTGGCACTTCCCAGTCAGAGAAGATGCTCCTTTCATGGCACCGCCGTCCATGTTGTGCTCGGGACTATTCGGCTTAGTAGTGGTTCGTTATGGGGAGCTCCAAATGAAACATACCTGAGATACAAATTTGCACCTGCAACAATGGCAGCATCAATCTCTCGAGTTTTGAGGTATCGGCAGGCAACATCTAGGGACACGAGACTTCCTGAGCAGGCCGTGTCGATGGTCATACTGGGACCCTAAATTCAAATATTATCAGTATGCATTTTAGCATCAATCAAGTCATTTGAGGTACCTTGATGTTCAGGAAGTGGCTAATTCTGTTGCTCAGGATGGCGCGACCAACGCCAATCGTGACCGAGGGTGCTCTGTCTTCGGGATCACGTGCTTGCATATCGGCATAGTCCACAGCATAGGAACCGACGAAGCAACCCACGGGAGCTCCGTCGAGGTCATCCAAGCTGAGGCCAGAGTTCTCAAGACACTCATATACCACTTCGAGGAGCTGGCGCTGCTGCGGGTCCATGGCAATGGCGTCTGTCCGTGAGATGCCGAAGAACTGAGCATCGAAGTCGGCAACATCAACGTTTTCCAAGAACATTCCTCCGGGAGAACGCATGGTCTTGGGCTTCTTGGATCCATCATGGTGCTTAGTACCGAATCGTGATGGAGGTGGTGTGTTGTTTGCAATACCACCGCGCTTTAGGAACTCCCACAACGCATGGGGGGAGGTGCTCTCCCCTGGAAGGCGACAAGCCATGCCGATGACGGCCAATGGCTCCGGCACGGCCGGGGCACCATAGCCCACCTCTACTCCGGTGTCGTTGATTGTCATGTCGAAGAAAGTGTGCAAGCCAGTTATGAAAGTGAATGGCCTGCCTTTGCTGAACTCTAGGGAATGGAGGGGGTCACCTGTGCATTTATGAAAGTGAATGGGGATGTACGACCTGTCTTCTTCATGCTGTACGATACAGCGCCAGCTGCCACGCGAGAATGAAGTTACCCAAGTCTTCAACGCATGCGGCACAGCTGAGTGTCAACTCAAAGGCTATCCCAGGCCAACGTGCAGATACGGCCCTCCATTGCCACCGCGTGATAAATTGCTTCTTCCTTCCCGGTCTCATCCCACCATTTCTTTCACCGACTTTTCTTCACCGAATACTTTCGTATCTACTATCGGTTACGCACCCACCCAATACGGATGTCTGAAAATAGTACTTGATGGTGTAACGCATCCGTAAGAAGCTTTCTCGAGGGTGGAAAATGGGCTCCAAACTTTATACGGAGGACTAGACGCACCCCAAATTGAACGGACCGCTTTCCAATTGGACAGTTTGAGGGTGTTGGTGTGTGCTGCTGACCTTACGGTTCACCCTGTTCCACACGGACTATCAAGTTGATGTTGCAGTGTAACAGAAAGTGCATGGATCAGCAAGCGTGTACCGTGTACCTGGGTTTCGGACTTAGAGGTTGACATTGTAGGCCGCAGACATGGGTCTACCGACAGCTGCAGTCAGCATACCTCAGGTCTAGACTTTACCGTTCCATATCATCCATCATGCATGATAGTCTGTCTACGTCTTACAATCGTTATCAGGTGTCCGATGTAGAAGCAGTGTGAATGGAGGACTAATTATCGAGCGTACTTTATGGCATGCAATTACCCTTTCAGACGTGCACAGTAGCGGACAAGCGAAGGATTCTCGAGGGTCGTTAGCGTATGTAAGGTCTAGATCCCGTTTGTGAATAGCCCGGTTTTGTGAGTTCGTATTCTCCGATACATGTGTATTTCATCGCATCCTGCGTACCATTGACCAGGCAGCGGTCTCGGCCCCAAAAGCGTACTCAGACGCATAATTTGAGGGTACTACAGAACCCCCCAAAAGTTGACCGACTACCTCGTCACCGTGAATTCATTTCAATATCTTGCATGCAAAGACACCGAGTCACACATCATGCTTGCTGAACGTCAAAACATCGAATTTAAGACCATTGATGGTCTCACGCTACGTGGATGGCTGTATCCTGCGCCCTCCAGAGGGCCTGGTATCGTCATAACTCCAGGCGTACGTCCTGTTTCCATGCCAGATCTCAAAAGGCTTCCCGCTGACGAGCACAATAGTTCAACTGCGTCAAGGAAATGTTCGTGCCCCAAGTGGCCGAGGAGTTCCAAAAGCAGGGCATCACCAGCCTTCTGTACGATCCACGCAGCCTAGGAGAAAGCGAGGGCACGCCTCGCAACGAGATCGATCCGCTCAAGCAGATATCCGACTACTCAGACGCGCTCACCTTCTTGCAAGCGCAGCCCACGGTGGACCCGCTGGCCGTCGCCTTCTGGGGCATGTCCTTCTCGGGGTGTCTCGCGCTGTGTGCCGCAGCGCTAGACAAGCGCGCGAGATGCTGCATCGCCATCTGCCCGCTGCTCAACTTTGAGCTTACGCCAGCGACGTTCCCGCGCGTGCTGGCCAAGTCGATGCGGGACCGGGCTTCGCAGACGACGGGCGCCAACGCGCCCGTCTACCTGCCCGTCCTGACGGCCGACGGGAAGAATCCCGCGGGCATGGGCATCGGCGCCGACAAGGAGGAGTTCGACTACATGGTCAACGCGAAGCGTCTCGGGGCGCCCAACCACGAGAACCACACCACGTTGCAGACGTACTACAAGATCATTGCGTGGCAGCCGCACGGCATCATGCGGTACATGCATGCTACGCCCGTGTGCATGGTGGTGCCCGAGCTGGACATGATCAGTCCTCCGGAGGAGCAGTTTGCGCTCTTCGACACGTTCGCTGAGCCCAAGAAGGTGCACGTCGCGCCGGGCAAGGGACACCTAAACGTGCTAAGCGGAGAGGACTTTCCAGATCTGTGTGCTATGCAGGCCGAATTCCTGAAGGACATTGTGGCGAAGGCGTAGTGGTAGATGGATAGATGAACAGCGTTGGTTATCAAAGACAGGGTTAGTGCGGCGGAGATGGTTGGCGTACAGGACCAGCGTACATGAATAGGTAGACTGATCTATGGAAAAGTAGGCCAAAGAAATAAAAAAGTATAGCAGACGTTAGCAAACTCGTACGAGTGGATTTGTCAGGTGTGTTGGGTCAGTTAGTATTTGCCACTACTACATGCATACGTTTTCCCCAGGGCTACCCCCGTCGCGCTCCGTCCCGGCCCGCGGCCGCCTCCTCCTTCAAGCCTCCACCACCCCACGACACAACGCCCTTACGCCCTTGCTGCCGAGCCGGGGCCGGGGCACAAACCGGTCGCGTAGCGCATCGACGTCCCCCCTGTCCGTTTCGTACAGATCGAAATCGAAGCGCCGGAACAGACTCGCGATGCCAATGTACAGCTCCGCATACGCCAGCTGCATTCCGACGCAGCTCCGCGTACCGCGTCCAAAGGCAGCAAGGTACCTCGTGAGCTGCTTGCCATCGGGCGCCTTGGGGTTGCCCAGCCAACGATCGGGAATGAAAGCGAAGCTGTTGGGGAAGATGACCTCGTCGTGGGACATGGCGTATGAGTCCATGCCAACGATGACGCCCTTGGGGATGAGCCAGCCCTTGTACTGCAGATCGACAGGTGCGATGCGTGGCATGCGCTGCGTGGTGCCGTACGAGAAGCGGAGACCTTCGTTGATGACAGCCGTCAGGTAGGGCAGCTGCATTAGCGAGTCCCACGACGGCATCGCGGTGCCGCGGGCGGAGCCATCTGGTATCGCAGCACGCAGCTCGGCCACCAGGCGGGCTTTTATGTCTGGGTTGGCAAGGACGTGGTATGTGGTTACTGAGAGGGCGCGCATCGTGGTTTCGATCCCGGCTCCGGTGACACTGATGGCTTCCTGCTGGAGACGGCTGACCGAGACCTCGGAGGGGGGGAGGCCCGAGTCGAGGATGGAGTTGAAGATGGTGTCTGCTTTCTTGCCGTCATGCTTTCGGGCTTCCATCGTCACGGTGATTTGCTTGGTCATCTCCTGCAAGCAGTCGTCAGATTGGGGTTGTTTGTGCATCTTGCTCACGAATACGTACCCTGTTGAAGTTGTTAACCGCGGCCAACTGAGGACTCGCCTTCTCGAGCACCGAGTCAGGAAGCATCCCAATAGTTTTGAACAACGCTGGAAACTGGGTGACCATGTGGACCGGTTCCAGCAGATCGATCATGGCATCCGTGAAGTTGGCACGTAGGTCTGGCGTCTCGATGAAGTTGTATCGCTGCTCGAAAGCGTACTCGACGATGCTGTCGGATGTGAAGCAGCCCCACATGTCATTGACGTGAAGAACCCTCTTAGAGTCGATGAAGTCTCTTTGGAGCCTCGCGCAGAGGCGGTCCATGGCATCTTGGATAAGCGGCGCCCGCTGGGCAATCTTTTGCTTGGAAAAGAAAGGATTAAGAGCACCTCTACGCTGGCGATGGACGTGATGGTCGATCGTGGAGAAGGCCGAGTCTGGGCTGTGGAACCGATGAGCCAGGCCGGCTAGCTTGTTCACTTGGAGTGAGTTCGCGTAGAGAATATCGAAGAAGGAAGCGTCTTGGATGTGGAGCTCCCATGGGTTGATACGGATAATTGGGCCTAGCAAAAGGAGGTGAGAATGAGATTCCTAACGGCGCACACGAAGGTTGTCGACTCACCATATTGTTCATGCCATTCACGGTATTTCCACATGAATTGACCACCCTCGCCATGCAAAATCTCGTAGTAAGCTTCGACCCATTGTGTGAGAGCAGCAAGTTTCGGGCCTGGGAATTTGGCAAGGGGGCTCATGTAGAGACGGTAGATAGCCAAGCCAACGAAATAGACAAAGGCCAGAGCCAAGACAGCGTAAACTTTCAAAAGGGGCTCCATTTTGGGTTTCCGATATCAAAAGGCTTGAAGGAGAGGGTGAAAAAACGCAAAAAGGCACACGGAAAGCCTCATGAAGACTCCAGCTCCATGTGATGCGCCAAGTCACGTGACATGTATTATCCCAAGTCTTTGTAGGCCGTTTCATTACGGTAGACGCGACGAAGGTGCAGAATCCCCATTCCGCCGAGATCGCGGTGAGCCTCCATGAGCTCCCGAGATGCAGCTGGAGGGGGTTGGGATTACCCCTGAAGCGGCTGCATGGTGGCAGATACACCCCACGGGTCAGACGCATACGATACAAGTATAATATGAGGGTGAGACGTGCATGCGCCCCCCACACACACCCTCGCTCCAGGCGCTGCAATAGATGGACCCGGTGTAACGGGCCGTATTGTCCTGCATTTGGAATATGCATGTCGGTAGCCTTACCAGGGAGCAAGCAGGAGCAAGCAGGGAGCAAGGGCGCATCTAGGCCGTGGCCTTGGCCCATAGTGCCGACTGCTTCGTTGCTACACGGCGCACGGCGCATTGCTTATTTGCTTATTTGCTTGTTCCCGGGGGATGAGTGCAATACGATAGAAGGACGTGGTCCAGAGTCAGGCTGTGCTGCTGGTGTAGTCTTGTAGGCGTAACGTTGAACCGAACGGGCCGGGCGTGTACTCTGCCGAAATGCGAAATACGTTCCGTTATGGTGTGCCCTTACCAGATTCCAGTGTGAACGGCGAGGTAAGGGGCCGCCAGGCCATGCGACCGTGCCTCATCCCAGCCTTAGCTAACCAGCGCTCTCAAAGAAAGTCTCGCCGGATTCAGCCTTCAGCCCCGCCCCCGCTCGTGCGAGATGTGCCGCATGCCTCCTTGTACCACGCAGCTTACCAATCCGTCTCTCTCACGCTCTCCCATGTTCTTTTCCTTCCCACGCACTGTTCTTTATTTATCTACCTGCGAAAGGCGCTCTCTAAACTCTCCCAGTCGTTACAATCACCCCTCAATCTCACCTCATATTGTCCACCCCACGCGCTACTCTCCCAACCAACACCCGCTCACCCCCCTAACAACCAAAAATGCCAACCGCCATCCTCATCACCGGCGCTAACCGTGGCCTTGGCCGCGCTGCCGTCGAGAAGTACCTCGCCCGCGACGACTTCACCGTCATCGCCGTCGTGCGCGACCCCTCGCACCCCACATCCCAGAGCCTGGGCTCTCTACCGACCGGCTCCGGTAGTAAGCTCATCACCATCGCGCTGGACAGCGCCGAATTCAATCCCTCCAAGCTCAAGGAATCCATCACCTCCCACGGCATCGAAAGCCTGGACATTGTGCTCTCCAGCGCGGGCATCGCCCAAGCCGGCGGGCCCATCTCGTCGGCGGCCCTCGGCGACATCCACCGGCACGTGGACACCAACGCGTACGGCGTGCTCGCGCTCTTCCAGGGCACGTACGAGCTGCTGGAGAAGGCGGCGGCGCCCAAGTTCTTCGCGTTCGGCAGCCCGCTGGGCAGCGTCGGCGGCATGGAGCGCCGCTCCCAGTACCCGATGACCGTGTACGGCGCCTCCAAGGCCCTCGTGCACTTCTTCGTCCGCAGGATCCACTTCGAGCACCCCGCCATCACCGCCGTCGTCGTCGACCCGGGCTTCGTCCAGACCGACATGGGCAACTCGGGCGCCCAGGCCGTCGGCCTCGAGAAGGCCTTCGACGAGGTCGAGCCGACCATCGTGGCGACCGTCAAGCTTATCGATGAGGCTACCAAGGAGAAGGATTCAGGCCGGTTCATCCCCACAGGTGCGTCTTCGATTGCCGAGTTGGAGGGTAAGGATTTCCCGTGGTAGAGAGTAGAGAGCGGATGGAAAGGCAAGGATGGGTTGGAGTGGGCATGGGGTATGCAGGTAGATAGCAGAAGACGGCTGGGTGGTGTGAATGAATTCAAAAACAAATTTCACGAGCAATCTTTGACCGCTGTCTGATGAAAAGTGAGCAGGTGAAAAACAGTGGCCGGCCGTGGCTACGTGAAAAAGTGGCGTTATCATAAAAAGGTTGGCTGATGCGATGTCTGAAGCATGTACATTGCGTTGACGAAGGTATAAGTGGAAAAGTACACTCATAAACGGCACGGCAGGAAAGCTTAAAGTTTATATGATGACATTGACACTGATGAAACATCCAAAGTGATTCGATGATCCGTGAGGAAAGCTATATTTATGCGCATCTTTACGTTACTCCGACGTTAGAAAGAGGTGTTGTACATGATGATGTAGACGACTAATGAAAATCGAAATATATAACGAATACAGCATACGCCGTGAAGATGGATGGCAGACGACAGTGCGTGTCGAAGAAAAGAAAAAAAAAAAAAAAAAAAAACTACTACTACTACTGCTGTTGCTGCTGCTACGCGCGGCACATCCTACCGTCGATGGCTACGTTCCAAGCATCGCTTCCGACGGCCGTGGGTCCAAAGAACAAGTCCGTGGGGTCGTACTTGGTCTTTATGCTCCGTAGGCGAGCGTAGTTGGAGCCGTAGTAGTCCTGCTTCCACGATGGAAGCGTGGGGCTCGCCTCGTTGAGATAGCCACCGGTGCCGGGCGACATGTCCTCGAGGATCGGGGCGACGACGGTATCGAGCAGCTTGGCCCTGTCGGTGTTGACCTTGCGTGGCTGCTTGTAGTCCCAGACGGTCTGGGCCAGGAGCGACACGACGCCGTTGGGGCTGCGCCAGCTGGGGTGCACGGCATTGCGTGCGACCGCTTGCGAGGCCGACGTCCGCACGATGGACAGGCCAAAGACGTTGCCTACCTTGTCAGCCGACTTGCGCATGGCGGCCACAAGCGCCTTGGCCGTCTGCTTAGCTGCTTTGTCGTCGTTACGGGGCGTCAGCGGCACAAAATGGCCCGTGGTATGCCTGTCGGACGGATAGATGCCCCACGGGAGCGGGCCGTCATACGTCGAGTACGTGTCGAAGAAGGTCGAGTGGGTCGAGTGGGTGAAGTTGTAGGACACGCCCAGGGCGTCGAGCTCGCGCGTGAAGTTGGCCACCACGCGGAGCAGCTCCTTCTCGTCGACGCCAGGGACGAGGGGTTGCACGAAAGATGCATCAGCCCCGATCTGGCCGACGGCCATGGCGCCCTCGACGGCCAAATAGCGCGGCAGCGTAGCAAAGTAAGCCTCGACGGCCTTCCAGTAGGTATCGGGAGAGGCAGGGGCAGCAGGCGGTGTGATTTGGATGATGCCGCTCGACCATTGGGGCTGGTCCTTGAAGATGCGCACCGTCATGGAGAGCACGACGGCGTAGGTGCCACCACCGCCGCCGCCGAGGGCAAAGTAGAGGTCAGCGTACTCGTTGTCCGGCTGGACCGTCACTCTGCGACCGCTGGCGAGCACCACGTCCCACTCGAGAACCTGGTCGGCGCCCATGCCATGGAGGGTGCTAAGCGGGCCGTGGCCCCCGCCCTGGGTGAAACCGCCCACGAGACCGACGGTTGGACAGCTGCCGCCCACAGCAATGTATCCTCTTTTTGACACGGCTGCGTAGACGTCTGATGCAGTGACACCGGATCCAAGGCGGGCGGCCGGACCGCGATAGCCCGCCGAGTGGTAGTTATCAATGAAGGTGATGTCGTTGAGCTTCTGCGTCCAGATACCCAGGGCTCCCGCGCCAGTGCTCTTGCCGAGGAAATCGTGGCCGGTGTTCTTGACGACGAAGCGGATGTTGTTGTCGCGGGCGAACTTGATCCCGGCGGAGACGTCGTCAGCGGACCGGGCAGCGATGGAGTAGGAAACATAGTTGCCCAGGACGCAGGGTTGGCTGCGCGGCTCGAACGGGTCGCAGGATCCGTTCTGAGCTATCATGTCGAGCACCGAAGACGGCGAATCGTGATGGACCTGAGCAAACATCCACCCGTCGGCCAATGACTTGCAGGCTGCTTCGTCGTAGTGAGGGTCGTGGCACACGCTGGCTATAGGCGCGGTGGCAGTCAACCGACCCTGCACCGTGTCATTCAGCCGGTTCCACTTGGTAGCGGCGGGCCACCCCTTGTCACCCGGCAGGTATCTGCATCTCTCTTGAACGGGCAGGGCAGATGCACAAGTGCGGTCCGCCAAGATGGCTAGCAATGTACATGATAACAAGAAATACATGGTATTATGAGGTGACGAGACGGTTTGAAAACAAGCGGAAAACACAAAGGAAACGCTGGGTCGTTCTGAGAGGACATGGCATCGGAGATGTACCAAGGGCATTTATACGGCCCTGAGAGGCTTCTCATCAAGCCTTCATCCTTGGGGTCGCCTCAGAAGCCTTCGTCCTTGGGGTCGCCTCAGAAGCCTTCGTCTCGGGGTGCTCCGAGTACCTCACGCCGCCGCCGCCACGTGTGCGCCCACGGACTCTGGCGCGCGCGGGGGCGTTTGGGGCTGAGACTGCAGCCTTCGCGAGGAGTCTCACGAGCTGACTGACGCTATTGACACTGTAGATGTACCTGTAGCCTGGCTACATAGGTGCGTATCCAATGCGGGAACAGGCTTGTGCTCAGGGGTGAGAGTAATTTATTGCATGCTGACGGTACGGATTTAAAACATGTGTGTATTGAACATCTCGCTTCGATGTCAGCCCCGTACTAGTCTTACATGCACATGCATGTACATGTATAGACGAAGATGAACGACCATATCACGTGTACCTGGCTTGGCACGGCCAGGGCTCCCAGAGGTGCGATTGCCTAATCCGGGCTGAGCTTTGCTTGTGTAACTCCAAAGCTCAGCCCGGATTAGGCAATCCCGTCACCCCCTGCTCTTTCCCCCTGCCCTTTTGTTCTTTCCCTCGCAACTTGTTTGCTGACAAATGCCATGGCCATGTCAACCTTCAACCTTCATCTACAATCCACACGTCGTCCTCTCGCGACCCCCTCTGCCGTGCACAACTTCCCCTCATGGCGTCCAAAAACGAATCCACAGTCGTCCACCAGCCCGATGGCGTCTCCGAGCACCACACGCTCGGATCCCGCAGCCAGGAGCACGACAAGGAGGATGCCGAGCAGCTTGCGCCGCCGTCGCGCAAGTACCTCGTGGGATTCAAGCTCTACGCCGTCTTCTCCGCCCTGCTGCTGAGCATGTTCCTCGTGGCCCTGGACATGACCATCGTGGCCACAGCCATTCCGCGCATCACGCAGGATTTCCATAGTCTGGAGCAGGTGGGATGGTACGGATCCGCCTTCTTCATCACCCTCGCCATGTTCCAGTCCGCCTGGGGCAAGGCATACAAGTATTTCCCGTTGAAAACTTCTTTCTTCGCCTCGGTGGCCATCTTCGAAATTGGGAGCTTGCTCTGCGCCCTCTCTCCCAACAGCACCGCCCTCATCATTGGCCGCGCCATCCAAGGCCTGGGCGGCGCTGGCATCACAGGCGGCTGCTATACCATCATCGCACACATTGTCGAGCCGACGCGTGTCGCCGCCTTTATCGGATGGATTGGGGCCGTTTTCAGCTGTGCTAGCGTCGCTGGTCCGCTTCTCGGCGGCGTCTTCACTGAAAAGGTATCTTGGAGGTGGTGCTTTTACATCAATCTTCCCATCGGAGCAGCCTCCCTGGTTCTCCTTCTGATCCTGTTCCACACTCCTTCGTCGGCCAAGCCTGTTCCGGCTTCCTCCAGAGAAAAGCTGCTGCAGATGGATCTGCCCGGTGTCTGCGTCGGCCTCGCTTCGCTCGTGTGCTACATCCTCGCGCTCGAATGGGCTGGAGTCAAGAAGACTTGGGGGTCTGGAGCCGTAGTCGGAACGCTTGTCGCATGGATCGTGCTGACCGCCGCCTTTGTCGCCACCCAGTGGTATCGGAAAGAGCGGGCGTCCCTCGTCTTTAGAATTTTGGGTCAGAAGCACGTAGCCTGGTGCTGCGTCTTCATTTTCCTGTAAGGCTTCATTCCAGATTAGCCCCACGATGGCTTCGAATCCGCTGACCACCCGAAACAGGATGAACTCTAGCAACTTCCTTCTCGTGTACAATCTCCCACTCTATTTTCAGGCCGTCAAGGGCTCCTCTCCAAGCCAAAGTGGAATTCAAAACCTGCCGCTCATCCTGTCATCCTGTAGGTTCCAAGTCCTCTACCCGTTCGTTCTTTGTAACTAATTCTTAACAGCTCTTTTTGCCGTGGCGAGTGGTCATTTGCTCCCGAGGGTCCAATACTATCTGCTGTTCCTCTTGACGGGAGCTGCTTTCATCGCTGTCGGTGCTGGCTTGCTTTACACACTGGAGCCCGATTCCAATTCGGCCAAGTATCTGAGCTACCAGGTCCTTGTCGGCATCGGCGTTGGAACGTGCATCCAAATTCCCCTCACCGTGTCGCAGGCGCTCTCCGCACCCGAGGACATCTCCGTCGTGACAGCCACCGTGTTGTGTGAGTAGCACCCTGTCTTGCCAATAGAAAATACACTAACTCGCTTCGCAGTCTTCCAACTCGTCTCCGGTGCTCTGTCTGTTTCAGCCGCTCAAAGCATCTTCACTAACCAAATGTTGAGCAAATTATCCGTCTATGCACCCGACGCAAGTCCGGCTGCCGTTCTTGCCACCGGAGCCACGGATCTGGAGCAGTCTTTCTCGCCCCAGCAGTTCCAGGGTATCCAGCATGCGTACATGGATGGTTTGCGGGCGGCTTGGGCGTTGGCGATTGCGCTTGCTGCGCTCGCTTTCCTCTCTGCACTTCCGCTGCGGTTCCGCAGCCTTTCTAAAAAGTGATTTCATACAAAGCAAGCAAGGCGCATTCCATCAATTTGGACCCCATGTGCATTAGAAGTCGTTAGAATTTGAACAGAGAATATACAAAGTTGGTTAGTTTAATATTGCTCTGTAAACTTGTCACCAGGTATTAAGAAAAGTTTTCCAAAGAAATAGAATATGCATTATCATTCAGAAAAGAGCACGTCGTTATATCATCTGTTTCCCAAGTTTTTGTTTCTAGCATCGCAAAAACAAGTCCTCGACAAGATCGCAAATGTCCTCGCTTGCATATCTCGGTATCTCATGCCCGCCGTTGTGTTCAAAAACAGCCGTGTTCCCTTCATCGCACAGCCGAATGAGATCCTTGCTGTGCAGCCGCCACTGATCCCTCAGCCCGATGATATTCACAGTCGGGATTTGGATGCGTATTTCATCGCACGTATGATGGAACATCTGGTACCAGGGCGATGCAGATCGTGACGATCCACGCGACAACTCCGATGATGACGACAACGACGCATCCGACTCCGACTCTGATGCATCCGATGAATCAGAGTCTATCACCACACGCCCTTCTTCGTCCCCCACTCTTCCTTGTTTCCCCTCGTGCTCTTCAAACCACTCCTCCCCACGCAAGTACCGTGGGTCCGTAACCAGATAGCTGGGTATCTCCGTGGGACAGTCTCTCCGCACGGGATTCAGGGCTCGAGAGGAGGGGCCGAAATACCTGCGAGTGTCGATACCGTTCCAGAGGTTGCTTGAGAAGGGGAGCGGGGAGCAGATGAAGATCGCGGCGCGGAAGAGCGGGGCACCAGTCGGGGTGGTCAGTCGGTGCAGGAGCATGCTGGCCGCTAGGGCGGCGCCCTGGCTGAAGCCCATGACGGCGTCGAAGGGCCCGCGGGCCTTGATGATGGACAGGATGTGTTTGTGGGCTGAGGCAATTTTTTCGGCCGAGGGGGTGTTGTACCTTTTTCGGAGCGTCAGTAAGGACGAGGTTTGCGAGGAGGGCGTATGGTGTACCAGCAGAGATACTTCTGTCCCGGGAAGTACTCGGTTACTTCTGGGGCGGGTTCGCAGGGTGTGGGGCCATCGGCGAAGATGAATTCATACTCTGGGGAGAGAAGGGCACGGAAAGGCTCTGATGGTAAGGCGTTGTATTAATCGTGTTTTCTTCTTTCGGTGAAGAGAAGTGTCGAGATTGTGGGCATGGAAGGGAGATTTACCTGTTTGCTGGGCAAATATTTGAGCATTAGCGCCCATTCCATGGAGGCAGAGGACTCGCATTGTGAAAGCTGGTGTGATTATTTACAACCAGTGTCTCTCTTGCTATTCTGAAATGTCGAGCGAGTGTGCAGCGGCGATTCATTCTCTCTCTCTCTCGGATCACACCGCCATCTAGTAGAGCATGGTTCCATTCCGCTGACTCAGTACCTCATTTTTTTTAACCGCCTGAAAAGATACAACTCCTCCAACATTCTGTCTCTTGGTCCCGAAAGCGAAAGCATTGGGCGCCCCATGGCAGCAATCAACACCCACAGACACCAGGCGCCCAGGCCCTCCAAAAGCAACAGTGACCCACAATCACGAGTAACACCAATATCGGATAAACCCATGACCTGATGCTCAACCCGAGCTGAGGCCAAGCATACGAGATAAGACGCTGAAACGCATAGCCACCTAAGCGCACGCTACCCCCATGCGTAAATGCGAGATAGCAAATGCATACGCGACGGAATGATACGGGCTCGTACATCTGCTGACATACGATTGGGAAGATGCGGTTACCTCCGTGTATAGTATGTAGTACAAGCGTAGGAAGGTGGCACAAGCTCAAGTGTTGTTACCGCCTTGTTCTAGCCGCGGCTGTCCACATACACCGTCTTACGTTGGACAAGGGCAAAGGGCTGACGATTCCCCAAGGCAAAGAGAGTTGCGCAAATTCGTGCTCTTTGCCTTTTTTTCGCGTTTTGGTTTCCTGTGTCGCGCTTCAGATATCGACTTGCTAGTAATTTCACTTCATTTCATCATGAACGCTTTTAGCATTCTCAAGGAGCTTTCCTGGACTGTGCCGGGGCTGTTTTTGGCTTCGGTCCTATATCCCGTTTTGCTTGGAATCTATCGTATCTACTTTTCCCCTCTCCGAAAGATCCCTGGGCCTAAGCTGTCCATTGCAACCGCGTGGGTCGAAGTTTGGTATGATGTCGTGAAAGGCGGACAATTCACGTTCGCTATAGAGAAGTGGCATCAACAATACGGTTCGTGACCATTGACTTGGAGCATCCCCAAAGGTGGTACTGACCGCATCCAGGCCCTATCATCCGCGTCAATCCATGGGAGGTTCACATCTATGACGCGGATTTTTATGATACCATCTACAACAACAAAGTGCAGTCAGACAAGTACGATAAGCTGCGCTTCCGATTAGGTCTCCATCTTTCGACTTTTGACACCATCAACCATCATGCCCATCAGCGGCACAGGGCCGCCCTCGCCCCATTTTTCGCCCGTCAACGCATCTTGAATTACAGTCCTGAAATCCAAGTTCGCGCTGACACTCTCGCCGACATCTTGCTTTCCGAGTATGCCGGAAAGGGCAAAATCGCCAATATGAATGAGGCATTTGGGGCTTACACAGCCGACGCCATTACGTGGTATGCTATGGCCCATCCATTCGACTACCTGCGATATCCGGATTTCGTAGCGCCCTACACTTCAGCCATCGTGAAACTGGCCAAGAGTGTCCACGCGGCAGTCCACTTTCCATGGATTCTTCCTCTCGTGCAAGCGCTCCCGCACAGCCTCGTCCGGAAGATCAACCCACCCATGGGCGACATTCTGGACTTCCAGAAAGACGTCCGGAAGCAGGTATCCAAGGTGGTCAGCGGCGAAAACAGCGGCAACAAGAATGTGTCACACCGCACTGTCTTCCACGAGCTGCTGAACTCCGATTCCAAGGGCACTGACTTTTCTCTCGAGCTCCTCGAACATGAGGCACTAGGTCTCCTAGGCGGCGGCATTGAGACCACCAAAAACACCCTCTCGGTCGCTACCTACCATGTCCTTGCCAACCCCTCCATTCACGCCCGTCTCCGCGCAGAACTCGAGGAGGCCATTCCAGACCCCAATGCCCCGATTTCTCTCCTCGCCATCGAAAAACTCCCCTACCTAAACGCTGTCATCCAAGAGGGTCTTCGCCTCTCTTATGGCATCCCCCAGCGCTCTCCCCGCATCAATAACATCGATGCAGTCCACTACAAGGGCTACGCCATCCCGCCGGGCACCCCCGTCGGCATGTCTACGTATCTCCAGCTCCGCCACCCAGACGTCTTCCCCAACCCAGATGTGTTCGACCCAGAGCGCTGGACGCCCGTCGCAGACGCGGACGGCGTGTTGCAGCCTGCGAAAGCGCCCAATGGGAACCTCGTGTCCAAGTACCAGGTCACGTTCTCCAAAGGCGCGCGCATGTGCGTGGGCATGAACCTTGCCATGGCGGAGATACAGATTGGGTTTGCGACGTTGTTCCGGAGGGTCGACGGCATGCGGCTGTTTGAGACGGACAGGAAGGACGTGGATATGGCGGCCGAGTATCTCTCGGGGCATCCCGTCGAGGAATCGAAGGGCGTGAGGGTCATTATTGATTAGGCGGGGAGTTGAGAGATGCTTTGGGGTGAAAGTGGTTGTGGGTGTATGTGGCGCGATGGGTGGGTTGGGAAAGGCAGATAAACGAAATTACGATAGATCGCCGCTAGATATTATACGAATGGAAACAAGATCTACACCGTCTGTTTTGGTGTAATTTGCCACATGCTAGTATTTTATATAGCTGTTGATCGGTGTGTCACTTAACGGGTAGGTTAGCGACACCAACGACAGGACTTAAGATGGTTTTACAGTCTTGCGATGGTTTCTCTATGCTCTAAGACTTACAACCATGGCTCTAGTAGCTCTTAGTCAAAGAGAATTTTAGACCAGGAAGTTTTCAATGTTCAAGGTCAGGGGCCTTCGTTCCTGTTCAAATTATCTAGTCACTGAGTCTGCTTTCTCGAGGAAAAGAATGGTGCACTCTCCTGGGGGAGAGCGTTGACCCCGAAATGGTTGCTCCCCCCGTGCCGCGTAAAAATAGCGCTGATCGCCTGCATATCACATACAAACCACCTGCCATACTGACAAATAGAATGTCAAGACACTCGCACTCAAAATATGGGTTAATTTGTCAAGTCTGATATTTGACGTCGTACAGACAGCGTGGATGGGACATTCGCGTTGGACGCCGCAAATGCGAGAAAGCGCGGTAATCCGAGACTAGGCAACGATCTTATTACATCGTACCCACAGCATGCAAGAGATTTCGCTTATGGAAGCCGTGCGCTCAACTTCATGCACTATTATACAAGGATTATGCCTGACCTTATGCAACATTGTGCAAGGATTGCATCCGGGTCGCATCCGCGTCGCATCCGCGCACGAAATCAGCTGCGCCCCTACGGCAGGGTAAGCCGCTTCGCCCCGCAGTGTTCTGGCATGGTAAACCTCCGGGGCGTAAGCCTAGATCTGCTCACCGACGCTAGTCGCTCTGCGACTAAATCCACTTATTGGCACTTGCGCGGATAAAAGGATAAATCTTAGACGGTAACACAGTTGAATGAAGCAATATGGTAGGACCAACGTAGCACGATAAAGGATACCATTGCTTATTTGCCAGACACATGTCAGAGTAACCTACCCGAGGATCTAGACATGCGTTGCTATCAAATTCAACCCCTGGCATAATTGATTATACTCTAGCGGCTGGTGGAACCTAAGAAGGCACCAGATGACTACTGCGTCTGGAAGTTGAGATGCTCGTGGTGCATGGAACGTGGTGGGTACGTGTTAGGATGGAGAGCGTGAAAGTTGTCCTTGCAACCCGTACTGTAATTAGATCGGAGCTTAAGAAGCTAATTGGCTTTCCCAATATAAATGCATGATTGTCAAGCTTCTGTCTTCACCTTTGTCCAAATCATTGGCAAAATTGAGCGCCTTAATATGGACAGCCTCAACGCATCGTTTTCCTTTGGCATCAAGCCATATCCAGAGAGAGTCGCCCTGTTGGTGCTGTTTTACGTGATTACTCTGAGTGTATACCGCTTGTATCTTAGCCCCATTGCCCATTTCCCCGGCTCGAAATTTGCGGTCCTGACAGGGTGGTACGAAGTGTACTGGGACGTTTTCAAAGGCGGACAGTTCATCAACCAAATCGAAAAATGGCATAAACGGTACGGTAAGTGCGTTCTTTTTCTGGCAGTCGGATTTCATTATTATCCAGTCAGTAAGAGTCAAGGCCGCTGAACTTCCCAGGCCCAATCATACGGATAACACCATGGGAGATACACATCTACGATGCAGAATTCTACGAAGAGCTATACCATACAAAGTCTCGCTACAGTAAGATGACTTACTTACAAGAACGCTTTGGAATCCCACTATCCAACTTTGACACTATCGACCATGACCTGCACCACCGGAGAAGGACGGCGGTCAGCCCTTTTTTCACCAGAAAGAAGGTGGCAGAGTTCAGCCCCTACATCCGTGGCCGTGTAGAGAGGCTTTGTACCATCCTTGGAACAAATTACAAGGATACGGGTAACGTGCTCTATGCCAAAGAGGCTTGGGGTGCACTTGTGACCGACTGTCTGACCTGGTACACTTACGCGTTGTCTTACGATTTCCTAGAATATCCTAACTTCAGAGCTCCATTTACGAGCGCAATTCAGGAGATTGCCTTGGCCTTGCCCTGGATTCAGCACTTTCCCTGGCTTGCCAAGTGTCTGAGAATGGCACCCGAGTGGCTTGTTGGTATTCTCAACCCTTCCTTGAAAGCTATACTCGAATTTCACGCGGTAAGTGCCTTACTCACGCTCTCAACGAGCCATAATGCTGATACCATTTTCTCCTAAGGAATTGAGAAACCAAATAAAACGCATTGCTACTGGTGATAACGATACCCATCAATCTGTGAAACACAGGACTGTCTTTCACGAGCTTCTGCAGTCTGACCTCTATCGTGATAAGCGGGTGCCGCAGAAGCTCCTCTACCATGAAGCAGCTAGTATCATAGCCGCCGGTATTGACACTACGAAAAGCGCCCTGACAGTAGCAAGTTTCTGGATCTCAAAGAAGCCGGAGGTTTATGAGCGACTGCACAAGGAGCTTGCGGATGCAATACCAGATCCTACTAAGTTTCCTTCGCTCACTGAATTGGAGAAGCTGCCTTACCTCGAGGCAGTCATCAAAGAATGTGAGCGGACCCCTCTCAAGAATAGACAATGACTAATCGCATTGCAAGCATTGAGGATGTCCTACGGCGTATCAGAGCGCCTAACGCGCACCAATCCTTACGGGCCCATCCAGTACCACAACTACACCATTCCAAAGGACACACCATTTGGAATGTCAAACTACTTTCAGTTGCGGTCTCCAGATGTGTTTCCCAATCCAGATGAGTTCATCCCGGAGCGGTGGTTGGGTAATCCTGTGACCTCAAAGGGGCGCAATCTCAACAGGTATCTTGTCGTATTTGGTAGAGGCCCGCGAAGCTGCATCGGGATGAACTTTGCGTATGCGATGATCACACATAGCCTCGCTGGGGTATTTCGCAATTATAGGTTTCAACTGTATCAGACAGAAAGGGAAGATGTTGATATGGATTCGACATACTTTGTGCCGTTTCCTTATAAGAGAAGTCAGGGTGTAAGACTTCTCGTAATGTAGGATTTACAAAATTGAGCTTTATAGAAGTAGTTGCTGACGGATCTCTTTTGATGTATAAAGAACCTTGCGATGTTTGTCGATCCAGCCATTGCGACGTTTCAGAGACCCTGGATCGCGTTCAAACCGCAATAGCACTTTTCCCAGCTCTTCTCGCACCCTCTGATAGCCCTCAGCGTCAGCATCTGCGTACTTGCACAGAGAAATATGATCAGCTTGGATACAAGTAGCCGTGCCAATGTCTTCTGTTCCACCCACCAGGGGTACTGCGGCATCTTCCTCCACAATGTATCCCTTGATGCCCTGAATGTCCACCGGTAACTCTTCGCAAAAGTAGACTGTATCGAGCCTATGCAAAAAGGATAGCCTATCCGCGCAGTAGGTGAACAGAGCAACAATATTGTAAACAGGATCATGGTGAAAGTTTGGTGGCTCTGCCGCGGCATTTCTACCCTCTTGGAGGTCTCTTAGGCGGAACAGATTGATGCCGAGGTCACGCCAGCGTGTATCATCGCGATCCTCCATGAACGGGGTGCCGAAGAGGAAGAAACCCTGAATTGATAAGAACACACTTTCGAAGAGCGGATGTGTGACATGGAAGAGTGTCTTGATGCAGATCAGACCGCCCATACTGTGGCCGAGGAGAATCAAGGGCCCTGATTTCTGTTGCAGAAGGCTTGTTATCATAATGCTTCCAATTAGGCCTATTATAAAAGGCGCTACATCATCTACATACCCTTTGGGACTTGCTTCGGAACTGGGCGATGGCTGTAATGAGGTCACTGGCTGCCACATTCAGTGAGTCGGACGAAGCCTTCAAGCGCTCCTTCTCAGAAGTTTGATCGGGCGGCTGTTCCGCTTCGGTGGTGTAGGGGAAGAAGTCTTCCACGGTGGGTGAGTATTTGAAGGCCAGGATACGGACATGAGGGAAGTCTTTTGGGAGGAGGTGGCGCGGCCAATATGTCTTCGTTTCCGGGTGTGTCCATGTGGATGTATGATCGCCTAGAGTTCCGTGTACAAAGACAAGACTGTAGATAGTGGCATTAGAACGGTATGGGTTGGTTGTATAGAACGCCATACTCTACCATGTTCGTGGTGTTTTGATCTTGCGGGGGCTCGTATAAGAGCTCTAGTCTGTCTGAGATGTCGGGCTCCATAACTTCGCAATGAGGCAGTCAGTGTGTACTCTGTTAGAGCTCTGCGTCGTGTTGGATGACCCGGAAGGTTTACGTAGATTGCTTGCCAGGTTGTAATCACTTGCTTAATGGTCTTTGCATCGCGAAATCGGGTCTGAAAGTCAACAATATGCTCGTGCTGTGCGTTCAATCGAAGCAAAAGGAGACACCTTCGGCTTATCAAGGTAGAGCGGGTCCTCATGAAACTCGCGGGTTGATATTAGCGTCCATTATTAATCAATTATTTTGATTGGAGCTGAGCCCTCCAAGCTCAGCTGCGGCTGGAAATCCGACCCGAGGTCTGTCTCGACAACCTGAATTATCGCATCTCCAGTTTCAAAGCTCACTGAGTACGAGATCGAAGTATTCGAAAGCCCACCAGCAGATAGACTCTTCGCCGGCATTCTATCGCAGAAATGGCGCATCAGCTCTTAACTGGGTACAGCACAGACACGTGCTTGGAAAGCTTCAATGAAGAGCCGTCCAGCCTTATGGTCATGGAAATAAACCACTTCAAGGCACATTCTAAATACGACTAATCTAAACCGGAGGATGGATGCTGACATCGCTAGGGGAGATCAACGGCAACGCACAAAGTCATTACAGTGGATGCACTGCAAGCGTGGCTCGAAAACGAAAGTATTCCTCAGCACACATCCCAAAGTGACGCCGTAACCAACAAACCCAGTGCTCGATTCTGAAGCCAAACTCAACAGGTTCGGTGAGGTTAATGTAAGCCGCACTGTCAAGGAAATTCTGACACATGCCCGTCTTAATCTGCTCAACAGCATCGGTGCATCTGAAAAATTAGGCCGCGACGGACTAAGAAAGTCCTTCCCTACCTTTCCCCCATGCAGTGAGAATCGCATGGTTCCGCTTCCTTTTTCAAAGACCACTTTCCAGTCAATCTTAAACACGCTCCACTTGCCTACCGCCACCCCGTGGGCTTTCTCGACAAATTCGGTCCATTTCCACCAATACCATCTATTGGGTAATTACATAGGTATAAGGACTATCCGCATACCTCGAAAAATTAAAACACAGAATCTCACCAATCATGGCTAGGTTTTACAATGAGAAGACATAACCGCGGACTCCGCGGAATGGATCTGGCTCTATCACTATCTTATGATACAAGTACTGGAATCACCTGTGGTCTGCTCATCGGATGCGACACCGACCAACAAACCTTCATCTGGCAGCAACTGCAAACGCTTCGCGAGCAGACACGTCACCCGCTCCTCATCCCCGTGTTTCTGCTGGGGCAACAACAAGTGCTGCTGCACGAAGAGACGGAGGCACTCTGGATAGATTTACTCCGTGTGGAGAACGCAAGTGGCCAGACAGGAGTCATTGTAATTCCTGTAGACGAGCAGTCCCAGGGTGGTGGACAGAAGATTCGAGCGGTGTCCAAAGATGACAAGCGTTCACGTCCAATCACAAACAAGCAGATCACCAACAAGGTGCTTGGTGTAGTTCAGCTGGCTAGCACGTGGGAAAGCCATATCAAGGCTCTAGTTCAAGACATCAAGGCTGCCAAGCAGAGTCTAGAGAAGGTTAAAAGCGCGACTATGAATAATTCAGGATCTGGCGCCCAGGGAACCACACCAACAGCCACGGATAGAGGAATCGTAGGTTTCTCAAAGATGCTAGAGGAATCGCTGGACTTAGTCATGCACAAGGCCAACACCGTGCTTTGGGACTTGGAGTACATCAACAAACGAGCCAGCGCGCAGATGAACGCGGTGAGTCCGTCGATCTTCTTGGCCACTGTTCCACCCACCTAGGGCGCTCAAACTTACATATTTTTTCCTAGGTGTACAACCACACGGCCCGCCAGATTGCCGTAGCAGCCAAGCAAGACAGCTCAGATATGAAAGCTATCGCTATCCTGACCATGACTTTCCTGCCCGCGACATTCCTCGCCGTACGTCCAAACCCCTGTATACTCTCCGCTTGAGTAAGCATTCATCTAACCTATCCCTTTCCCCTCCAAAACAGACCATGTTCAGCATGCCCTTCTTCAACTTCCCCAGCACCTCCACGGAAGTAATTAAACCCGCTTTCCGCTTTTACTGGGCGCTTTGTGTCCCACTCACTGTCTTTGTGTTCTGCATGTATGGGCTGTATGTCTTGTGGAGGCAGCGCAAGCAGCACAAGGACGAGGGGGAAGATAGGCCGGGGAAAGCAACCCCAGAGGAACAAGGTACGGAGGCGGCACAGACGGTCTCGGGGCTTAGTGATCCGAGAAGGGTAGGAGGGATGAATCTGCGGTTTTTGAGAAAGAAAGTGGGCGAGGGCAGAGAGCGGAATGGGAGTGCGGATTTGGAGCTTGGGCCAGTGGAAAAGTGATCCTCGGCCAGAGGTGTGATTGCATTTAATCAACTTGTCCAGCGTGGTCAACCGTACGCACTGCGTTACAATTGAGCTTTCTTTTATCTATTATATCACACTTTGTTAGTATATTTCTACTACTAAGAAGAAGGGAGTAGTACCTATAAAGTTCAACTATAATAGCTCAGAACTAATTATTATATAGCGTTACTTACTTTTTAAATGGACAATTAGTGTTATAGTGTATTTTTCAGTATAGTTTTGATTATATTAATAATATAAGGTAAATAGCTAGTCTTATTCTATAAGACTAACTAACTAGGTAGGTTTTTTAAATAAACTACATGTTGGCACGGCATCAGGTGCACGATAAGGGTTAAATCAACTGCAGCTGCAATAAGTTTGAGAGTAGACGATTGATTCTATAGAGAGAGGGCTATGGAGGAGTTTATATAGACGAGGGCGTTACCTCCTTGCAACGCACGGAGCGCTATAGGCCATGACGCGTAGGCGCAATGAGTCATAGCGAAGGAGAAGGGAAAGAAGGAGAGGAAGAAGAAGATCACGAGATATGGTGTTAACGTCATACGAATCTAATGATTCTAACACTATAAAGAAGAGAAATATTTCTAAAGGAGACCCTTCCTATATATACTTTATTCTCCTAATTCTTAGTTATTATATACTATTATATATCATCCTTTATTATTCTTTAACTAGTTAGTACTTATATAAGTAGTAAGCGTATCGAGTATAGTAATAGAAGCTTAAGTAAGAGACTTCTTAATATGGATTGGAATGTAGAAGCTTGATAGTAACCATAAGTACTCTAGCTTGCGCGCTATTATGTTTTTATACGCATCTAAAACAAATATCATCGTTAGATAGTATATATAGAGCTTGGCCTCGCACGTAACATCCAAAGTATCTGGCGTCAGCAGCTCTGAGAATATAATATAAGCTAGTACTGGTTTTTAAAGGATAAACGTTATCTATTCACAATTGTAAAGTAACGAGTTAATATTATTGCTCTATTAAAGAGCTTAGAGAAGAGTTTATTATATCTCAATGAATTAATTGGCTGATATAAACCAGTCTTAACTCCCTTCTTTTTGTATGATTTTATAAGAAGTCCAGGCCCATATCTAAATCATAAATATATCTGATCCTGCATTGGTCCGAGCATTCCATTCATAGTATGTGAAATCTTATCAAATTGGAAATACTGAAATATTAGCGTTCTCTTCTTTCTTGATAAGAACTCTATAAGTTTGTTAACTTCACTTTATAGCCAGTAACAAAAGTACCGATTTATCTGACTCAATAATGTTGTACTACTTATTTAAACCGTTGCATCTGGCTCTAATATCTTACATACATTATAAATGCCCCTAAAGGGAAACTATAGACGTCTCGCCTTTAGTAAAGTAAGCTTAGTCTAAGACGGCAGTATCCTTGCGGAGGCCAAATCGGCGGCGTCAACATCAAACGGGGCTACAAGTAAAAATATCAAGCTTCTTATATTTTACCCCTAGTTTCACTGCATTCTGTAGCCTTGGATTCCAATTTCTTATTTTCCTCCCATCTCCGGTCTGAAATAGTGTGCTTGTAGTCTTTCACATTAACCACGCCATTATATTACAACGATCTAGAACAAGGATCTGGTTAATGTGGCATGCTAGTATTCTAAGGAATATTCACGGTACTACAAATATGTACACGTGCATGCACATGTTATTAGGGACATGAGTAAACGACACGTGATCGTCCGTTTCACTTCTGCGATTTTTGGTAGAATAATTACATCCTTATCGGTTCTCTACCTGATAGATACTGCCTTTCAGCTCTTAGAGCTTCTATTCAATCTTAATTTAGGCTGCCCATCGCAGGCACCATGGAGATACAAGTCACGTGATGCGCTTATAATGATGTCATTTCAATTATAGAATTTTGCCTCGCCTAAAACATTAGTAAAGAAGCCCCATTCAGCAACAGTCTGTGGACGCATGTTACACATGTCTCGTAACTCGGGTATAGGAATCTCCGGCATGACCGAGATATCGTACTTGTGTTTACCAGCCGTTCCACAAACTTATCGGTTGCGGACATGTCACAACTCGGTCAAACCAGCTGGATGTTCTCAGACACAACGCAGTCGTCGGCCGACTTCATCGCATGCATGCCATCCATCTACGTCGCCTCTTTGCAGGGCAGACGTAAGAAGACTCCTTTTTCAGCCATGAACAGCTCGCTGGTAGACTGGCTTGATCAGGTGGAGAAGATGACGCTGCGCGCATCCGCAGTATGCCGTTCTTCGCCTTCAGAAGTACGGCCGCCCTCTGGTCGTAAGCTGGATCCACATAGCCACGAGTTCACGATCGTAGTATTATGACACCATCGTACGAAGAACCCGACACGGTCACCTGGGACCGCACGTCTTCATATGTAGATCAAATTCGTGGTTGTGAGCGACTTTTGTGTGGCGCTGCATAGAGAGAGGGGAAACTGGTGGCGTAGGCGAGAAGCTGTGGACCCCTGAACTCGCGCATTTCTTTTCAGGGTCGAAGAACACCAAAAACAGGGCCGCAGATCCAGGGCGTCAGGCCGTATCAGATTCCACAACTCGATGGTAAAGCGTTGCGTGAAATATCTCAACTTATTATCTATTAAGTGAGCTGCCTAGAGCAGCTGAACGCTTCCAGGTCTGTAGATCTAGAATGTACGTACCCCTCGCATCTAGAGCGGGACCATCGAGATGGGATGGCTCCTTTTGTGGGAAGAGAGGCGTCAGCTGATAAAAATCCATCGAATCGTAGAATTGGCCTGGCAGGAACTGTCACCTGATTCAGGAGGGGGGATTGAGGGGTAATCGAGGAGCATCTGGGCACATTGTGGCCATCCAGACACATCCAGGCCGATCCCTCATCGAACTGCCATTTTCGCTTTCCTGCGCGGGCGTCGAGCTGCTGGTTGGACAGTCGTGTGACAGGGCTTGCGTTTTCATCCTAATGCGGCATAGCGCCATTTCGCCCCCGGAAGTTCCGCCTTGCCGACCCTCGTGTTCGGAAATCCCGACGTGCCGATAAGCAATTATCTCGATAAGGCCAGCTTGTGTATTTATGAGGTAGAGTGTGGCCTTGTAATTTCTTTTTTCATTTCAGCACAGAAACAGTTTCTCAGACACCATGTCCTCACCTTCAAGTTTTCGCGTTGTGTATAAAGTTGTTCATGGGCAAGATATAGATGCCGATGTCTACTTACCAGATACTGAAAGCGGCCCCCGGCCAGTTTGTATGTGGACTTCTTCATATAAGAGAGTTAAAGCTAATACATTACGGGTATAGTGATTAATATCCATGGTGGAGCTTTTATGCTGGGTTCGTCCAAAATAGTGAATCTCGACCAAGTACAGGACTGCCTGGATCGAGGCTGGGTGGTGATTGCCCCAAATCACCGGCTCTGCCCTCAGGTCGATCTCTTTGAGGGCCCCATGCAGGACTGCCGCGATCTGTTATCGTGGATCTACGATGGAGAGCTGGAGCAGGCCATCTTAAATGTGGGGGGAAGATCTGTCGAACTCGATCTGGATCACGTGTTTGCTTTTGGCACATCTTCAGGGGGGACGCTAGCTATGGTTTTGGTATGTATGCATATATCCGTAGCGAGAGTTTTTCTGACTATCTCAGGGCTTTGGAGTCCCTCGACCAGTGGCGGGCATCTACGACATGTATGGTGCCTGTAAATTTGATGATGCTTACTGGAAGCTGGGTCATGCTCAGACATCTGCCACTCTACCAAGCGGGATCAAAGAGGAGTTCATCAACCGCGTGTTTGCGCAGCGTCCAGTACCTATCACTGGTGGCGTGTCGCTGGAAGGACAGGCATCGGGACGGCCCGACTACTCAGATCCACGTCAGGCATATGCCAGGACACAGATTGCACGTGGACGCGTTATGGAGGCTATATTTCCCTCTCAGGAGTGGGACAAGGTCGATCCTTTAAGAAACGTGACCCCATCTTTCCCCCCAACTTGCATAGTGCATGGTCTTGCCGACACTCTAGTACCGGCCCGCCTGAGCAGAGCACTTCTTGACACGCTACAGAAAAATGGGGTCCAGAGCAAAATGGTCGAAATACCTGGAGAGGAGCATATCTTCGCGGCAAGAATGAAGGTCGGGTCGGAAACTTGGAACCTCCAGCGGCAAGGGTTCGATTTTCTGGAATCATTGATCAAATAAATAAAACAAAAAAATTTAATGTAAAATTTTTAGATGATTCATGCGTATCTGTTGTATTTCTGGTTGAATTCGCCGCCACTGCTGCCGCACAGCAGAGTGTGAGCTGGGTGACACCTGTTAGATTGAATAAAGATACAATATCGCGTACGCATGACTATGTCGCCATTAATAACAAGTCGTCGAATGCAGGCGTAGTCATCGTGAAAATTTGGTTTTCCGGCAAAAAATGGGAAAGATGCAGAGACAGCTTAGTTAACAAAGTTCTTGGGGGAGGCGAGGGGTTTCTAAACAGCTTTCTATCGTTGAACCTGAGCCGAGGCTCCTCTCACCTAGAATGCACTCAACGTACCAGCAATTCTTTCGATGAGAAACATTCAGATTCTTTTGCGAGAAAATAGGAAAGAAATATTGGGTTCTATATGTTCTTAATCTTCCTATCTACACACCACACAGTCACGTCTTAAGATAATAAAAATAAAGAGTTGTTCCCGACTTTCTGTTGTCAAAGCCACGATGTAGTATTCTAGCTCATTAGCTTGGAACCAAAAGTTAAGAATAAATACACGCGTTCAAACTAATACTTCCTCGATAAAACTTTACATAAAAATTATTTAGGATGTCCTTGCATGAGCCTGTGAGAAGTTGCTAACTGTGCAGCTTCGTACGCACGGAATTCCCGAAGGCGGGCGAGCTTAAGCCAATTAGAATGGCAAGTTGGCTGGGACATCCGATCACGCTGCTCTAGACCTCAATCTAACCGAGATCCAACACAGCGCGGGAAACCCTAATCGCCGATTGGCTGAGTAGACTGAGCGACACAACCTGACAGTGCAATCTAACCATAGATAGTGCTGTGTACGCATGCAGCTTTCGTGCCTTCTTTCCTATTTTAAAGAAAACGCCGAGGTGTTCAATCCACTCATAGAACCGGGGAACACTGAAGTGAAACAGATATTGCGCAGGATTATCATTTCAGATTCAGGTGAAACAAAGTTTTGCGTTTTCTGTGCTGTAATATTGATATTGAAGTATTTTCAAGGTAGTGTGGTGTATATCAGTTGGAATACAAAACCGAATTCGAGTTTTTACTCCGCGTCTTCATCTCCTCCCTCACCTTGCGGCCGGTTCATGCAATCCAAATGGCGGTGGTTAACACGAGAACGATATTCGTTGGACGCGCTTCCATAGGACGTAGCGAGCGACGAGTATGTCATATTTGGAGAAATATTTACATAGGATAAGCATCCCTCAAGCAAGTTGCGGATTTCAGAGACGCAGTTTTTGAACAATTGTGTCGGTTCACTCTGTGAATATGAAGTTTCGAGCTTCTGTATAACTACTGCCTGCGGGATTGTGTTGCGAGTTCGGAAATTCCGGATGTGGCATGTTGGATTCTGGCTGCCTGACCGCCACTTCGGGTTGGTGTTTCAGTAGCCCCAAACTCGATACGCATGTATTAAAACCCCTTCGTAGGAACATATACCATTGAACATAATTTCCCTGGATTTCTCGCACGACGTTATTCGTTGTTTCTTTTTTTAATTTTGATCATTCCAGGCAGGCTCGCGTCTCATACACATAAAAGAATCAAAGAGTAAATAGTGATTACTTTACCCAAAGAACTTCTGCGAATACTTATAAGGTAATCTTTCTCATGAAATAAGACAGTTAACCAGTATTCAAGCATGAAACACGCGGAATCATTCCTGAATTTCAGACTTTTCCCATCATATGACGCCTTTTTTCTTTTCTTTTTTTTTTTTTTTTTTTTTTTTTTTTCTAAAACCCCGTGAATTTTTTCTTTTTTTTTTCCCAAAATTTTT
>Ga0247757_10000403_pt1 | contig 36634 bp, 44 predicted proteins | sample UWRJL126311R4_FD_180929 | JGI IMG/M metagenome (GOLD analysis project Ga0247757, IMG submission 180929) | Plant litter microbial communities from Arlington Agricultural Research Station in Wisconsin, United States - UWRJ-L126-311R-4 | ecosystem: Environmental > Terrestrial > Plant litter >... | reverse complement strand
CCCCCCTCCCCGGCCAAAGGCTGAGCGCCGGCCCAGCTGCCACACGGCGCACCCGTGTCGTCGCTCGCTCGCTCGGGATGCGCCAGCCAAGACACGCAGTCCGCTGTGCCCGCATTGGGCCTTGGGCGGGTTGCACGCTTCCAGGCAGCATCTCGACCGCACCGTACGCGGCATCCAAGCTCTCGGTCTCCCGCTATGCATCATTCCCAAATCCCCCATTCCTACTGTGAAAGCCACGTCGTTTCTCCCAGGTGCCGTCGTATTGCGCGCGTCACCGCGCTGCTTTGCTCTCCTGCCCGCTTCCATGTCCCTCCAGCATAGGAACCTCGCCCAGGTCTGGCAGCTTCTCCACGGTAGGCACGATGTCGCAAACATTGTCCGCGAAATCCTCGGCCAGCACTCCATCGACGCCGCCCTCCAGGAAAACGATGCCCATAGCATCGAGGAAACCGTCCGCATTATCCTCTGGATCAAGGCCGTATTCGACTCGCAGCGATGCTATCTCAGCGGCACCTTGACCGGTGTCACAGAGTGCCCGCCTTACCTTCTTTCATGCTTGCTACCCCACCAACTGCTCTTCTCCACCATCCTCTACCTCATCCATGTGAAGACCACCTTGTTCTCCAGCCAAACCACCCTCATGACCCGCGAGTTCACTCGCCCCCGTCACATCCTTGCTCAGGCGATCCTTTCTGGCCTGCGCCTATTACTCCTCCGCAAAGAGCCCTTGACCACTCAGAATAAGCGAAGATTGCAGAACGCCATCAATTCCGCTTGGAGAGACGATCGACTGCAAGGCGTCGAGCGCTTCATCGTGTCCGACTTGTTCGCTGAAATAGTTAATGCTCTCCATGAGACTTCTGCCGAAAACCCCTATCAGCGGGAATGGGCTAACGCGAAGTTGCCTACATACGCCGCTGGCCTTGTACGTCCATCTGCTTGCCACACGTATCTCGAAACTGACGCCCTTAGTACCCACTGGACATCAAGCCTGAGACATTTGTTACGCCACTCATCCATGGTAGTATGGAGGAAGACTGGATATATGCATACTGGGTCCTGTATGACTGCCTCTGGGCAGTTGAGTGTGCAGTCACCCAGCGGTATGTCGACCTTCGACGGCAAACCGGCGTGCTTGGCTCCATCCAACCTACAATCGACACTGATGAGATTCTGGAGCAGCTTTGGCACACCAGAACCAGTCTCATCATTTCCATATTTCACGTGACCGGTCCCATGACACCAACACCCGCTCTTTTGGAGTCTCTGGCCGTCACCTTATTGGATTGGAATGAAGATCTGGATAGTTTTCTGTCACGTCAGGATTCGCTCCTGGTGAGTTCACATTTCTTTCGATACCAGAATCATTTTGGGCCTGTCTATTCATACCAATGAGTCCTCGAACGGGAATTAAAAACTCTGTAATCCTCGATGCTTAAAACTAACATCACGCGAAGCAACAACGATCATCCAATCGCCCTAATAATCGAGCCCAAAACTATGGCAGACACATTATAGAAATGAGTCCTTATTTAGAGACTGCTTTGACTAGCTTTGTGGACTGGTTGTCGAATCGAAAACCTGATTACGAGCAATTTAGCGTACGAAGGATAGGCGTGTCCTCAAACAACATACAAGAAATGGTGAAAGAATGGGTGGCGAAGATGAGTTCAGGGAATTCAGAAACAGTTTCCAAAGAACAAGAAGCGATTGCGCTTCCTGTCTACATAGTAGACTGTCCAAAGCTCCATGTAATACCCAAAAAGCTTCTCGAATACAAGCTTCGGTGGTGCGATAAATGGGCTTATGAGGTAAGAGAAGCATTTTAGACTTTATACTTTATTCCCAATCTCAGCATAGAGCGAGTCGAGGCGCCTTTAGCCTAGCGTTTAGCTTCCGCGGGGTCAGGGTCAGGTATCGAGCAACGCATAACCCACAACGTTAATAGCACTCTGCGCTCATTTCTACCACTGCAAATGCTGATCCATGCTAGGCTGTTCAAGATAACTCTCCCATAATAAACTGGAAAGAAGGTACGTTGGTGGCTTCTCAAATCCGTCTCGATCTGTCTAGCTTACAGCAAAAAGGCGTCAAGTGCCCTAGTTGCACAGGGAACGAGAAGATAAAGCATGCACGTCTTATTGAGCCCTTCCAGGCTCTCGCCACTGCACTCGACAATTTACAATTAGACGACTACAGTCTTGGCCAGTATAACGTGGGTGATTCGGGATCCTATGATGCTGCTTCTATCTCAGCTGCATCACATCCAGCTTCAGATTCAAGCAGCGCAGTACGCAGCATGGCCTCGAACTCTGCTATGAGCGCCAGCCTACCATCACATGCCTCGCGAGCAAGTGATCCCGATATCCAAGTACCACCATCTTTGCAACTTCCACAGTACACGGAATCACCAATCAGCCCGATAACCTTTCAGTCTCTATCTCCCATGACGACCAATTCATCTGGGCCTGGTTGTGAATACCCCGTGAGCCCACTGAACGAATCACTCAATGTACCCATATCTCTGGGGATTATCTCGAGGCAGTCTATGGACCTTCCTATTCCAGTACACACCCCGAGTATTGACGAAAGTCTAGAGGAGCTCGCCTCTGTTCCCTCGGAGCTCTCCGGCGACAGAAATTTTTACACAGCCTCAACAGAGTCTTTCAGAAGTACTTCAAGCTTCGGAAAAACAAAATCAACGAGCCGGACTGTCAGAATAGCAAGCTCGTTGCGTCGCAGAACGACTGCAAAAGAAAAAGATGTACCTTCGTTTCCAAAAGACGTTACTTTTACATTTTCTTCCTCAGGACACTCTTTGTTGCTGTGGAGCAAGGGAGCAGACCATCTCATACGTTTCGATGTTCCAAGTAACGATGCTGCTGCGATTCAGGGTTGCAAATATGAAGTAGCTGGCATAGAAGCTGCAGCTGCTGGGAACCACAAGTGTGCCATTGTCGTTGCTGGCGGTCTATCAACAAGAAGACTCGTCATCTTCAATGGCATCAACATCAAATCAGAGGCCGAGATCGATCTTGACCTTTCAGGGAAGCTTGGTGAAATATGCGTGGCGGTATCTCGGAACGACAAATACGTCGCGGTATCCCTAAACGACCAAATTTTGATTTTCACCCTAGAGAATGGAATAAAGCAGCTTGCATTCCACCACCAGATCCACGTATACGAGTTTAGAGGAGGCACTTGTCACAGGCGAACAATACCTGTTGGGCGAACCATGAGCGACGAAACTGTTGCGACATTTAGTGAGATTCAAAAAGGAGATATGGGATGGTTTAGTAACCAGAAGAAGGGACTCAGTACGAGAGAAAAGGCGGAAGAGCAGCAGCGACAAACAGCAATCATATCACGAAAGATCAATTTCTCGACCGACAGCAAGCGATTCGTAATAGCAACTCAGCTCGGAGACCATTGCATCTATGTTGATGTATGGGATTGTACAAAGGAGCCGGTAGCAACAATTGCTGAGCATTCGCGCTCGTTTAGAATGCCTCCTTGGACTCTCAACGACGGAGACTTGACAGGCATTTTCTACGATTCTGCTAAGAGATCGGCTCTCGTAACGGCATTCCTTGGGAAAGAGTATCCTCTTCTTGTGCCCTTACCTGGAATGGACACTCTACAAAACGAAACATATAGTACCAAAATTGTCCATGCGGCTCAGTCGCCCAATGGTTCAGCTTTTGTTGTCGTCAACGCTATGACCGAAATCATTCAATTTGAATATTCCCCGAAGGGCTCGCTCTCACCTCGAAAGCTCAAGAAACCCTCTTCGAAGATCAGTACAAACGTCTTCAAGCCAGGAGCGATTGCATTGGCGATGCCAATGGAAAATGTGTTGCAGATATTTTGGATTAGGGACGGCAAGTGTATGCTGAGAAGTGTTAAGATGGGAGCAACCGAGTCCTACAAAGATTACGACATCCGGCAACACTACGATCGATTGATGAGTCTGAAAAACAAACCAATTATCGCAAGGGCCCCGAGTTTGATGATACCTGAGCTCGAGGCTACTTGATCTACAAAGAGAAGGGAGTATCTGTTTGGACACAGAACTGGCGCCAACATCGACCACCATGAAAATCTTGGAAAGAATGCACAAACGTTGCTTCGCGAATGACGTACAAAGAGGAGGGATGGAGTCCTGTAGTCGAGCATTGCAGCTGCAAAGCGTACGCAGGATGAAGCGACTACGGAGTTTTGGAGTTTTCTTTTTTGATACCAGTCTCGTATCGGGAGGCCGCCGGGACGCTCGACCCGTGCTCTACGCCACGGACATGGGTGGGGAACAGGGGTCGAGAACAGGATTACACCCCATGCAGCCACTACTAGCCTCAATGTCACTTCGGAGTGGGGCAGAGTAACCATTGTTGATGTTGTACGATTGCAATTGCTACACGGTCGGAGCTTTGAAGACAAGAGACGGAATAATTTTTGGGCCGACTGTTGGGGCGCTGTGCAGCATGCTCTTGCGCACGCCTCCAAAAGCCAGTCTGTTTTTTTGCATACATGCATGGGTTTGGCGCAGTATACCTAGGATAGAAGGCGCTTTTTGCGGAGCCACATGAGCTAGTCGTTTCTTTTGAACGACGGCATACCTCCGCAAACATGCGACGACGCGACGACCTTCTCAATCAGTAGCAGGAATCACATTCACTCTTTGCACAAGCATTAGTCTTTGGCTGTGAAACGCATCGTGCCCTGGCAGCTTGAGAGAGACTGCCGATAGATCAAGCTTTCCTTGCCGCCAATCCTATTTCCCGTCCCAAAGATAGAAGATCTGGGACAGGCCAAAGATAGCACCGTTGTCATAAGTCGACAGCATTATTACAGGCAGAAAAGCTTCAACGGCAATTCAGTTTCGTACCCAAGGATCCCTTTCCCAGCATCGCATCTCCCGTCACGTAATACCGATTGTATATTAAGGGCAGCCACGAACGGAACCTTCGAAAAGTATGGCGGCCTTTCGCTTACCCCTGCTTTCTTCCGGGCAAACCTTCTATCGGAGCGCTACGCAGCATGGCATGTACAGTACCGCGCGCCGGCTTAGCCACCTACTCCATGTACCACATTGCGCGCAGCGATTCCTGTCCCCTCCTGCTGCTTTCGAGACAAGGGGGGTAAGGTGACTGCCCGACGCGGGCTTACAGGCGTCTGCAGGCGAGTATAGGCGGACGGACTCGGTACGGGGTCCATGTGGCCGGCGATTTTTTTATGGCGACACTGCTTCGCAGTGGTTACCGCGTGCGGAAGGAACGCCGGCGTGCATCCATCTGGAGGGGTCGGGGGGGGAGGGAGGGGTTTGAAGCGCCGCTTCTTGGAGAGTTGTACGTCAGGGTCTGGGAATGCTAAGAGATAGAAGGGAGCAGATCTAGAGGTATGTGTGCGTGCGTGTCTTGGTTTTTCTTATCCCTTTTTAAAGTTTTGAGGGAGATGTCTCTGGTGTCGATTGACGGGAGAATCGGACAGTCTATCGCACCAGACCTCCCTTTTCGTGCGTAGACAATAGAGAATCCATCGCTCCCTTACACAAGTGCGCCCGTCATCGTATGATCAAGCCTGGATGCGAAATTCAAGCTGAACGCTCTCTCGCTCATACATACATGCGCGCATGCATACAATACACATACACATCACACAGGCCCAATAACAAACTCGCACATGCTCTCCTGCGGCGAAATACGGGTGCCCCGAACCATTTTCCCCTGCGCCACCACCCTCTACCCACGCCCTCCCTCTAGCGAAACCAGGCCGTAGCGACCCCCGCCACCCTAGACGCACCTCTGCGTCTGTACGCTGTGTGTCGTCTTTGTCTCGTGCCCCCTCCAACGGCCGCCCAGCAGCACGCCACAGGAACCATCGAGGCACCGCCTCTGCCCTCTCGTATCCCGCCTTCCCTGGTCCCCAAGTATAGAACATGGTGCGCTGGGAGCCCACGCCGGTGACGTTTTTTTCCCGCAGCGAGAGAAAAGACAAACCAATCCCCGCTCGCTCGTCACCCAGCAGAGAGATACAGTCAACCCGCATACCACGCCCGACCAATCTACCGCCCGATAACCACACAGCAGCCCGAAACGCGCAGGCTCGCTAGCTCGCAGACATCCCCAACGTGATGCCCCGCCCCATGCCGTCATGCGCTTACACGCTCGTCTACGGTGGCCGAGTTTTTTACGTATCCAGCGGCCAGTTCTGACGGACTGAATCTGACGAGAGCTCGCCCGTTTGCCGGTCGTATTGGCTCGGCTGTTCGGTCGGGGGGGTCGTTGGCTCGGAGAGGGGTTTCGCAGCTGCGCTGGGTGGGTATCTGTGCGAGTGGGTTTGACTTGTGCGAGCGCAGCCTTGAGGTCCGGAAGACCATGGCTGGGAGGTTGGCCCCCCGTTGTCTACTCGCCCATCGCTGCGCCGACGGACTCTCATCACGTACAATGCGTGGGTACATGCATACGAGGGATCGTCGAGCGTCGGAGGCAGATACACGTGGGATACAGGGTGCTCGTGGGGGTTGAGTGTCGCCGGAAAGCGGCACAGCGTTCCTTGCAGAAGCGACGGGTCAGTAAGGAAACGGTCGCCATGCTGTAGGGTGCTGGTTTGATTATCTGTGTTTATTGATCACACGGAGGATGTACGTCCTACACATCTCGAAAGTGATTAAACGGATAGTAGTTACTAATACCGTGGCAGTAAAGCTACAGTTGAACTTACTAGAGCGCTTGCTCGAACGTCTCCTGTACCAAGTTAAGACGGCAAAGGCGGTACAGGAAAAGTTAGTGTTACATACTAATAGCCTAGCATAGAGGTAATTCTGGGCTGTTGGTATCGCTTTAGCAAGTTCAACTGTAGCTTTACTGCCATGGTATTGGCAACTGAAGCTCTCAAGTAAGGTGCAATCATTGGTGTCGGATACTGTTATTCATACATACCGGCCAAAGGTGAATCCCAACCTTGCCTTGAAAATGTTCAGTCCAGAAAGAGAGAAAAAAGACCCGCACAAGAGAACTTATGGTTCGAATCAACCCTTGGTGATGCCCTGAGAACTCCCTTGTAACGCCTTGGATGGAGAATACGCCTGATGGAATGTTTTGATGGCTTAACGTCCTCCACGGCTTCGGCCTCCCTTGATCCTCCTCAGAATATCCTCGCTAGCACCCGAGCCTTTCTTCATGCCATCGTTGTGTATGACATTACTCTTGGGAACAACAGTGTACGTTGTAGGACCGGCTTCCAATCGAGCGCGCTGAGTTGCACGCGGAAGCTCGAGTTGCTTCGCACGATGAGCTTGTGCCAAAGCTTGTTGGCTGCTTTGACTATTGGCGGGTCGAGCTTGAACGTTACTGGAACTGGTTAGCTGCATTCAGTCAATAAAGAATGAATACATACTTGGGGTCGTAGTCAAACTGAACAAACTCCTTTTTACGGTAGTCATCAGTACGCTTCAGAATAGGCCGTGTCCAGTCTGTGTAGAGACGCTCCGCTTGTCGCTTAATGTTCAATTCAGGTCTCTTGCTCTTACAATAAAACATGATGACTTTGCCAATGCCCGACGCCACCAGACTATCTTTGTTGACTGGCAGATTACCCAAAGCAGCAAAGAGTTCTTTCTGAATGTCGTACGCGGGTAGACTGCCGTCACTGAGCGGTTCGAGAAAGAACCGTACAGCTTCCAGAAGATTCGTCTCAGGGTCGCAAATGGCTTCCTTGAGGGTGTTCCTGTTCAGCAGGGCAACAACTTCTGGTAGCAGCTTCAGTTTGTGCCTGGCTGGTTCGCCACGCTGTCGGCCATCGTTATCCGCTTCCGCAGCCTGGGCCATGCGGCGGCGCATGTCTTCTATCTCAGCGTCGGCCATGCCTTCCAAGTCAATTCCATCCTTCTTGCGCCGGCGGGTTGATCCTGGCTTGAGGATGGCATTGATCTGCTGGTCAATAGCGCGTTTTCTCCCTATAGCATAGTCAGCATTTGCATTGGAAAAAATTAGCAGACAATACGCACGCTCTTCCGGTGTCAAATTCTCCTCAGGCTCATCGGGGCTGGCTCCCCTAATCTTGCCTGCTGCCTTCTTTCTAGTCCGACCCTTCCGAGAAGTAGTAATATCGTCGCCTCCACTGACCTCGTCGTCGCGATTCTTCTTCCGGCGCGGCTTATCTGCGCGCTTCTTTTTCTTCTTCGGTTGATCGCCTTCACCCTCTGTCCGCTTCCGCTTGTGCACACCGATCAAATTTACGTTTTCATTGTCGATGACCTGGGGGCGCTCTTCAATAGCGATGTTGGCTGCGTCAAAGTCCTCGAACTGTTGATCGTCAAGCTCGCTCAATACAGATTCATTGTCTGAAAGAGCATCTTCCTGGACATCATCTGGGTCCGGCATCTCGTCTATAGGTTCTGTGACTTCCATATCTTGATCAGGCGCACCAAGCGGCGGGTTTGTTCCATTTTCCTCATCAATTTCAGGGCGCAACGGGTCGCCTGGATCATTTCCAGCCTCTGGGAGCGGCGAATCAGAGTGTGAACGGTTGAACTTTACGTCCTCCATGGTGGCTGCTTATGTTTCAGCCGACGAGGAGAATGTCGCGTGTGTATCGAGCCACAGGGAGAGCAGTTAAGGAACAGTTTGATGGCGAAGATGTAGAGAATGCGTGCAGAAGCTATGTCAGGTGGACGTGGACAATGAAAGAAAGGCGAAAGTAGGAGCGTCGAGCGCGCCGGTGACACGGCAATACGATCTTCCGACGGCCCAAGCCGCGCTTCCTTTGATGAGCGACCCTCAGTCTCACTCTGTTCACTCATCTACCACGACCACCGACTACATTACACCTTACGCCTGACTACGTGGCTGCCATTGCAGATTAACTACAGCAGTTCATGCCGAACAGGCTAACTACCGCGCCTACACAGTACCAGCAGTAGCTCTCTACCAAACTATCCCCCAACCCGTCTTCCACTGCTCCGCAGCAGTTCCTGCTCACGGAGCGCTTCAGCGTGTTTTAGCTTTTGTCGCGTTTACGCACTGTTTTCGCTCCGGGTGGTGTGGAGGAGGAAGGCATACGGCAGGCAAACCCGCAGGGGTCGTCGGGCGCCGGCAGTGGCAGGTGGAGTGCGAGATTTGTCGCAGTTCTAGGTACCTGGTGCAGCGCTCACGCTGCCTTTTACCCAGCGGAACATCATAGCTAGCATCAAGGCGAAAAAGATCCCCTTTGTCTTCGTGTGTTCGAGAGCGAGGAAGCACATCGTCCATCTTGTTCTTGCCGATCTCGCCTGTCCGGGCCGCCGGCGACAGCGCGACCAGCACCACCAGCACACTTCTCCTTCTTACCCCACAGCATATTGCCTTTGACCATAGCTTACTCCCTTCTACCTGAGTCCTCACGCGAGCTTGCCCATCATGTCATCAGCTTCCGAAGAGGTCGCTGCCGATTTCAAAGACGCCTTGCAAGATCTGAAGATCAACAGTAGACCCGAGATCAGCAACCTAACTCTCATTGCGAAGGAAAACACAGAACATGCACAGGCGATTTCGGTTGTATTGGAGAAACACATTCAATCGGTAAGTTGACGCTGACTTGTGTCAGGCTACGGGCAGTGCAGTAGATGTGTTCCGTAACTAACCATTGTAGACGCGTCCGGAGTGGAGACTTCCTTCTCTCTATGTTCTTGACTCCATAGTTAAAAATGTCGGAACTCCATATACCGTCTACTTGGGTCGTAACCTCTACAAGACATTTATGGATGCATACTTAGTCATGGATCAAACCACTCGAAAATCAATGGAAGGTCTGCTTAGAACATGGAAGCAACCAGTTCCTGAGTCGATGGACCCGCGTCCTGTCTTCCCCCCTGAGGTGACAGGTGATATCGAGAATGCCCTCAACAAGATCCGTTCCGTCCAGGCTCTTCAGCCCACCCAGCGAGCTATGCATGCCTTGCCTCCAAGACCTGCAACTACCGCAGCCTGGAGAAGCACACCCACTCCACCGCAGAACGTTCCCCGGTATGGTGTACCGCCGGATCCTCGAGGACGATCAGTATGCTTCCCTTTCCCCCCATATGAGGCAGGCTAACTAGATATCTAGCTCACTCAAACTCCACAGTTTGGACAGTATACACAGGCAGTCCCCAGTCCAATTCCTTTTGGAACACCTCAACCTTACTCGCAACCCCTGGGATCCCTTGATCTTGAAGAGCTAAAGGCTGAAGTGGGCAACCTGATTTCCAGCACACAACAAGCATTTGCTCACAATCCTGCGGATACTTCTCTTCAGCAGAAGCTACAAGCTCTTCTTGCCCTGAAAAAGGTTTTAGACACGCAGACCTTACCGCCGCAGCAGCTCGAGGCCGTCCGCAATCAGATTAAGGCATTGGCGCCTACTCCAGCACCCATGATTACGCCAATGGCTTCTTTCATACCGTCTGTTTCGCTACCTCAGGTTATGCATACTCCGCAGCCTCCTGCTGTTCCCAGCTTTGCGCCTTCTACGAATGCGCCTCCCTCAAATCTTGCTCAGCTGCTTGCAAGCGTCCTGCCACAGGCACCGATTGTTACCAATCCTTCACCTGCCCCTGCCTCTGGTCCTGCTCCTTTAACACAGAATTTGGCTGACCTACTTCGACATGTTTCTTCACCAGCACAATCATCAACCCCAGCGATGGCACCCTTCTATCCACCGCCTTTTGCGGCTCCACAGGTTGTTTCAACCCCAATTCCGGCACCAGCAATCCCAGCCCCCGCTCCCGCTCCCGCTTCTACTCCCACCGCTACACCTGCAGCCAATCTTGCACAGCTCCTAGCGAATCTAAGCAAACCTGCCGCTACCCCTACTATTTCCCAAGCCCCCCCTGTGCAACCACTTCCGCTTCCACAAGCTCCATCCCAGTCACAAGCCCCGGCTTCTACTGGTGGAGGCGCACCTAGCACTGTTGAATGGCTTTTGAAGGCGCTCAATGGTATGCCAGGTGGTGGCACACCGTTGAGCACCACGCCACTGGGCTCAGAACCTATGACTCGGCAGTCATCTGGCCCCATTGGTGCCTTGAATGATATAGAGCTGACAACAGCATCGATGAAGAAGTAAGTCTCCATTTTTATTCCTTACAGACATATTTAACCGATGACAATGCAGGCCCCGGTTTCACCTCATCTCTCGACTGTACGATGCGAAACCAAATATTTGTACGACATGTGGACGACGCTTTGAGGCTACGTCCCAAGGAAAGGACAAGAAAGCACGCCACATGGATTGGCATTTCAAGATGAAGGACCCGGATGCTGCTAAACGCGGCATTCACCGAAGTTGGTACTTCAGCGAGAAGGTGAGCGTGATTTTTGTAGAAATTCAGTGGTATTGCTGACAGGTTCAAAAGGAATGGATCGAATACCGTGAATTCGATGAAACGTCTCCAGAACAACCAACCAATGGGACATCGGGAGCGAGCACAGCAGTCAAAAAGCAAGCAAAGGACAGATATGTTCCAGTTCCTCAAGATGCTGCAATTTCTCAAGCACCTTGCCCGATATGCCAAGAGAAATTTGAACCTCAATGGCTAAAGGAAGCAAACGATTTTGTGTGGATGGATGCTATCCATGTGGGTGGCAAGATCTATCATGCGACATGCTGGGAAGAATATAGCAAAGGCGTCGGGATCGTTGCTCCAAGCACCCCAGACTCGATACTAGGGAAACGCAAGGTCGATGTGGGCACTCCAGCGTCGGGGAAGAAGCTACGAGCATACTAGGCCATTCAAGACCTTACGAAACTTTTTCGGAGGCAGCACAGTGAGCATTGAGTTAAGGATATTGGTGTTTTGAACCTTGCATAGCATTGGCGTTGGCACGGAATTGGCTACTGCGGGCATTATCGTTCGAGGTTTTTTTATCAATGCCAAAAGCAATGGTATGGCTTTGGTAACCTCTAAGGCAGCCCTTTTTGGAGAATTTACATGGTGAATTGACATGGAGCTTCCAGTAAGATATAAGCATATTCGAATACCGCGCGAGCTCCCGATGTTGTTGAGACTTCACCGCGGACGTGGATTCTCAACCCGCTGCGAGCAAGGAGGCCCGAGCTTGTGTACATACAAAGAACCAATCTCAGCACCGGAACAATTCCAAAGAGATAATTAGAACAGAATTGGCTAGTCAGAACAAAGAACTTGAGTGAAATCGTCCAGGCGTGTGAAAACGTGCGTGTTGTCAGGGTGACTTGATCGGCTGCTAACCGGACATTGAGCAACCCTCGGTCTAAAACGCTCGGGCCAGCTTTCGGTTGGACGGGACGGGTTGGATGGGCAGCTTTCCAGCAACTGCGAAGCTTCATCCTCATTTCTGTCCGACGCAATTGCCCGCCCACGCTGCCTCCATCGCCCTCGACCGGCACGATAAAGAACACGTCTGTTCTCCATCAACCTCCACCATCACAATGGCCCCGATACAGGACGTCTCGGTCGATGACCTGAAGAGCAAGATCTCGACGCTTGAGGCGCGCATCGCGCAGCTTGAGAGCAGGCTTGGAGGCGGTCAGGGCACCTCGGCCTCATCGCAAGATGGCGTACGCATGATATTGATGGGCCCTCCAGGTGCTGGTAAGTCGCATATGTCTCTTTTTCGCGCTGTCGATGCGCTACGCGGAGCACGCCTGTTGCTGACACGAAGCTACAGGAAAGGGAACACAGGCTCCGCGGCTCAAGGATAAGTTCTGCGTCTGCCATCTGGTACGTAACTGCGCCCCGGTCACACCAAAAGCTCTCACGGAGCATGGCATGCGGATGCTAACTCGAGCAGGCCACAGGAGACATGCTCCGGGCACAGGTCGCGAAGAAGACAGCGCTCGGCCGAGAAGCCAAGAAGATCATGGATGCTGGCGGTCTAGTGAGTGACGAGATCATGGTCAACATGATTAAGAGTGAACTCGAAAACAACCAAGAGTGCAAGAACGGGTACGTCTAAACAAGCAACGTGTGAGAGGAAGGCATTACTAACAAAACGCGTGTAGCTTTATTCTTGATGGCTTCCCGCGAACGGTTGGCCAGGCTGAGAAGCTTGACGACATGCTTACCACCACGAACAAGCCTCTCCAGCACGCCGTTGAGCTTCAGATTGACGATGCCCTCCTCGTTGCGCGCATTACTGGCCGCCTTGTCCACCCTGCATCTGGACGCTCTTATCATAAGATCTTCAACCCACCCAAGAGCGAGATGAAGGATGATGTGACCGGAGAACCATTGATTCAGCGTTCTGATGATAATGCAGACACCCTCAAGAAGCGCCTTGGAACGTACCATGCCCAGACTGCTCCCGTTGTCGCCTACTACCAGAAGACGGGTATCTGGAAGCCGATTGATGCTAGCCAGGAGCCTGGTCAGGTCTGGAAGAGCATGCTCAAGGTCTTTGATGACAACAAGAGCGGCAGCCTTCTAAACAAGATTGGCCTGAAGAACTAAGGTGAGGATGTGGTGTTGGGGACAGGAGGAGGTGTTAGTATTGGCTAATGCATACGCCGAGTTTGGAAAAGCTTTCAATGACTCTTGATCGGTTCCCTTTGGAACCACATGCCCGGCACGCAAAAGTTGCGCCTTAGCCAAGGCAGGAGGGCGGACCATGGTTGCACATAGGTAGTTTCCCTGCTACCCGGATTCCCTGTACTTATAAAGATCGGCTGCTTTAGGGCATGGTGACGACGGACATGGGCGGCCTGTGTTCTGTATTGTAGCCTTTTTCATCTCTTTTACCAATGTCTTGACATTTAGTCAAGAGCGTTGAGTGAGAGGGGTAAAAAATGCATGAGTGATGCTAATGTGCCAAGCATGTCCGTTCAAATATGGTCTGGTGAATAATGTCATAGTCGAAACTCTATGGAGAACGAAAGTAATGGGTCTTTTTTGCGGGCACTTCATCGTACTTTTTGGCCATAAGGATTGTACCATGCAGCGCACGGTTCACTTTGGCCAGTCTGTACAAATAAGGTATCCGGCACCAACGGTTACACATTACTCAAGTGCCTATAATTCCCCTTTTTTCAAGTTCATACACAGGACGTGGACTTGCGTCTAGCACACAAGGAAAATAATCTCGAGATAACAGCGCTTCCCCTGTCACAAAAACCCAAAACAACAACAAAAAATCTCAAGAAGAGAATATATAAGAGCCTTATGATAAAGGTATCCAGAGTGCTATTTCCGACTTTTTGCTTCCACAAGGGTACTTAAACTCAGGTAACACCAACAGAGGATCATAAAGAAGTGCAAGCCTTATTAATCAAAAGGCTTCCTTTGATGGAAGCAAGTAGCGCATTCTCAGCTTCTGCTATCCCAAATCTACAAGATCTCACGTATTCACGGCCTTGAATCCGCCATGTAGTGAGCGCGCGTAGTGATAATCGACACCGCCGGACACCGGCCCTTCAGCCTTGCAGATTCTCTAGAGATTCTCACACTACCTTAGCTACCTTTGCAAACAAACACTCTTCTCTTAATTCCAGTTCTCCACATCCCAAAATACATTACCCCCCAATCCTCCGTTCGACCCTCCAAACCCCCTAACCCCCTCTTCTTCAATCTTAGTTCTGGATAGCTAACCCGCCACTTTCCCCCTCACTCTGTAATTCTTCTCTTCATCTCTAAGACCCACTTAACTCTTATTTATGAGCGTGTGGGAGTGCCTGACGAACGAGACGGCGATTTCGATATATGCTCGAGGAAGTCACGGCGAGCAGCAGAAGTCAACCACAGACGAGATACTACCGAGATGGGTGCTCTTCGTTCCCCTATAAAAAGTCGAAGTATCTCAACGAGTAGAACTAGAGCAAAGGGAAAAGGTAATCTAAAGCCCAAGTAAGAGCTAGAGTGCGAGGAACTTAGTGACGGGTTTTACGATAAGGAAAAAAGTGTAATAAAATACCAAGAAGAGTTACTAGTTCCATTATGATATCTGATATATCCCTTAGTACTACCACTGCACCAGAGAAACACAATAATGAAGAAGCTAATCAGGATCGTGTTAGTAGCATTCTAAAAGTAAAGCTAGGCTAAGAAGCCGTAGATCAAGAATAAGTGTACACCATGTAGCAAGGCTTTACTGCATGATGAGTTTGACTCAACATTTGTCTACCAAGTTGCATGAGAAGAGGAATACGGATAATCCTATACCGCTACCTGTACATAACTATATTCATTGTTTCCTAATTTCTACCTCAACTTTTCATATTTTCTAAAGACATCTAACGTTGCCATCCAGCAAGTGCTTCGATGCAGCTCAACACGATGAGATCTTCCGTCGCTGATGTACACCTGAAACGCACCACCAATTTCTACAAGACTATCCCTTTTATACTTCGCTTAGGCCCAACTTCGTATTGTAAACCTGCCGCCTTCGAAACTATAAAAAGACCGATACTGTCTTGTGATGCGACTAAAATGGGCGACGATACACTAATGCTGGACGCCGACACCGTCAAGGAGCGGACGCTTATGTACAGGGCCGATGGCGAATTCGGTGCTAAGCACCCTTTGAGATGTACAAGTCACTGATGGCTTCGCCTCGAGCTTTGTAGCTCAGCTTCCCATGGGACTATTAGTACCGCCATCCTTATTTCTTGCAGATCCTGCCTAGGATTCCAAGAACTGTGTGTAGATGTAAGGAGTCGCGATCATATGGATGAAATAGGTGGTACATGACCATCATCAAGGCCTTCAATACGCGAATCAGTCACAGTTTTCAATTTTTCTGCGCAACGTATTATGGTATCTCAAATGCACGGACCACATGTCATCAACCCCTCTAGGCTGCTACCCACCTCCTCGTTCCTAGACACTTCTATACAAACGCCGTCAATGGTGGATCTATTCCACCTTGGTGCATAAATGGCTCAAATCTCAGACCTACCATCAGAACTTGTGGAGCAGATTCTATCTTACCTGACTCAACCCAGTCTCTACGCGCTGTCCTGCGTATCGAGATCGCTATATGTGATCAGTATTCCATACCTGTATAGCGATGTCGATCTTCTTATACCAGATCCGCAGCTAGTACCACGAGTTGACAGAATTCTTTTCAATATCCTCGAGAAGCCATATCTTGCAGGGCATGTGAAAAGTCTGCAGGTAGGAGTGGCACCAGGTGTCGCGGTTGCGTATCGACGAAGATGCTTCCCGAAAGACGGCGGTGATCAGCATCAAATTAACTATGAAAAAGCAATGGCATTCGTCGACAGAATGCCCCTGATTCCAGATCGTTCTGACATGGAAGAACCGATATTTGCCAACGATTATGGTGCATATAGTGCCTTACTCCTTTTGGCTCTTCCCTCGGTACAACGTGTCACTCTTACGGACGATAGTTCCGAGTCGATCCGTCCCATACGTGACATTCTAAGCAGACTTGATGCAGAAGAATTCCTCAATCGCCTCCAGGGAACAAGCTATTTCACATCAATCAAAGAAGTGGCCATCAACGTGGACAAGACGTCGGGCACACGCTGCCATCCGAGGTCTCCAAACACAGTATGGCAAGCTTTGGGCCTTCCAAATATTGAGAGGTTAGAGTTTACTGTGCTAACTAATGACTGGTCTGAACTCTTCAGTCGACGCCGGCGTCTAGGATTCGGTGCAAATATCAACTATACATTTCGCACTACTGCCATCACGTCTATAGTCATACGACACACCCGTCACCTTTCTGGAAGTTTGCGAGGAGTGATCCAAGGAACGCCTCAACTGCGTTCACTTACCTGCGAGATGTATTGTGATCTAAGCGAAAGCGAGGTGCAGGCTCTTCCAAACGCGTTCAATCGGTCCTGGATTGCCCTCATCGATCTTAACACTGATTTAACTACCGCTAAATATACCTTGGAAACACTTGTTCTCAGCGTGGAACTATGCCATGGGAATAACCGTTTCTTCCAGCAGCCCGATATCAGAAAGTATTTCAACGGTCACCTTGATTTAAGAGGCTTCGTACGCTTGCATACACTTGAGGTTCCCGTACCATTTCTAACTGGTGATCCAACCTTCTGGGACTCCGAATGTCTTCTACCTGAAAGTCTTCGTCACCTCACTTTGAGGACCGACATGTCTCGCGCACAGTTCCCCTACCCGTGGGACACATCCACCCTTCCTGCTGGACTCTCGTATACGGAATCTCTCGAGGAAAAAACCCACTTGGATGGAGCACGAATGGACATGTCTCTCATATACCGCATCGCTCTTGATCTGGTCGATCAGCATCATCATCACCTGGAATCAATGGCCTTGTGGCAACCTCCCGATCCCTCTCTGGAAATCTTTGGAGACCAACTTCGTGATTTCGCGGTTTCGTGTAGGAACAAGGGAATGACGGCTAAGGCCATCTATCCTTTGTTGATGCGATGGAGAGAAGCAAGGCATTGGGACCTAGTCCGTGAAGTTACCCTCTTCGATCGTTACCATCCTGCGGGTGAGAAGTTTGGGAGGCTTTTCCGAGGCGATCGACAGGGGATTCCTCTTGGATTGGCTACCCAATATCACCTGATTGAAATTAAGCAAGGCCGCGTTCGAAAGCGTAGGTAGTCGTCGGTAGCATCTGGCACCGGCGACACCTGCCTATCTAATGGAGCTGGCTTCGGCCTCGTTCGCTCTTTGCCAATACATTGCACACTTGCCGTCAAACACGCCTCATCTCCCGGTGGATGAAGTTAACAGTCGCCTATAGAGAACCCGACGTTGCCTGTTCAGGCAAACCATTGCATATGACGCGAAGAGCAGTTGGGATATTACAGGCATAGCGCCAATGCACTCGTGCGTAAAGCTGCGGATACACCCGCCTTGTCGCATCGCCAACCAAGACCAAAATGGCGAGTTTTACTAGCCACAATTGTCCTCAGCCGCACGGCAGCTGTGCTACTTGCCTAAGGAGGATTATAGTGGCTTGCAGAACCGCGCGCACGGGAGCGATCCCATCCGCTACCATTGGAGCACGATAAGAAGTCACGAAAAGTCCGAGCCTTTTCGCTCTGGCAGGCAACCATTCAGCTAATGGTCTTACGCTTGCTCAATATCGAGTTAATCTGACCCGGGTCAAGCGTGGGCTGGCCCCTTGTCAAACTTCCGATCAAGGCAACGGCGTGGCGGCTAAACCTTGTGATGAACTCTACTCGACTGCTATTTCACCTTCCTTTCTCCGTCAGCGCACCCCCGGATTCAATACTGCCTACAAAACCAGACGTCGGAGCCTCGGAGCCATGAAAGATTGCCGTCTCGCCCAACTCCTGGAATGGTATATCATGGCCTGACCTTCGAAGGCCTCGTTACACAGCGGCGGTCACGAATACGGCCTTGACAACCATGGCGCGATTATCTGACTTGCCGGAGGACATCATCTCACTCGTCCTAGAGTATCTGAACAGGAGCGACTACTATGCCATCATTCGAGTGTCGAGGCTGTTTTATCATACTACCCTTCCCTCCCTGTACCGTGACATCAAGTTCACAGCAACGAAATCTCGCAGCTGCGCAAGGAATCTCGCCTTTCTACTCCGGACTTTGCTTGAGCGGCCGCAGCTCGCGTCCCACGTCAAAGTTTTCAAACTTCGTGGGCCCCTCCCTTACTGGTCCAAATACAATCCTTGGCCTGAAGACACCACAAGCACGGCCTCGTCAGTTAACCTTTGGGGCCTGAAGGCATGCACGACCTTGTCGAAAGCTCAGAAGATTTTTGCATCCAATCAGATCTACTCGCTTGTTGATGAGAGCATGCACAAGGAACCAGAGCAATTCAAAGGCCGCAATAAGGATGCTCTAGCAACTCTGGTCCTGACACGCTTCAGTGAACTAAGAACCCTCGATCTTGGAGATGGGTTTTTGAGGCATTCGCTTTTTCTCCCACAGATCCTCAAGCGAGCTGAATATTTATTTCCGAAGCTCCAACATGTAGTTCTTGGCGATCAAAGATGGGATCCGGAAAATCCCGTATCGTACATGGACCTCGACCTCATCCGTCCGATATTCTACTCAGACAGTGTGCGAACTTTTGAATACATCATGGCTCAGCCTTGGACGCTGAATTGGAACCGGCCTCAGCCACCTCGGAGCGAGAGCCTGACAATGCTTCGCTTGTTCAGGACCAACATCACCAGGGCTACGCTAGATCAGCTTCTTGTTGCGACACCGCATCTGAAGCGGTTCCACTATGAACAAGAGATCCTCTTTAATAACCACACGCCTGTCGCCCCTCCTCTTGCTCCGTACCTCAATCTCGACGGCCTTAACATTGCACTGGCAAACCTAAAGAACACACTCGAAGAGTGCAAATTAACGCTCGCCATGGCCCCAGGATCCTTCACGCCAGCGGAAATCAGGCTTCACGGACTCACGTTCCCAATCATTCCAGGAACGCTTGCGGTTTTGAAAGAGATGAAACGCCTGACCAAGGTCGAAGTTCCCATGATCATGTTCCTGGGCTGGGCCGCCGACTTCGCAGCCGAACTGAGCGAGGTGCTGCCTGGGGGGCTGCAAGAACTCACCCTCCGGGATGACTTTGTGCTCCACTGTTCCTGGGCCACAGGGCACAACTGCAACAAGAAGATTGGGAGAATTGCGGAGTACCTCGAGCAGAAAGGTGTGCATGCGCCCCAGCTACAGACATTCCAAATGCGCTTGAAACCTTCGGCAAAGGATAATACGTGGTTGGAGGATGCTATCAAAGATGTCGGCTTGCCGACAGGTGGGAGCGATGTCTCGTATCGCATTGTAAACGCGCGAAGAGCAGACGTGCACCTATGGCGCTTCGGACATGACCTTGGAAGGGACAAGGATATGAGGGTGGATAGTATGTTTCCATCGACTTTATGAGCGTGGTTCAGATTGATCTGTATTTCAATGACTTTGCATGATTCACGAGTACGTCACGCCATACTGTTTACGAATGTATTATAGTTTATCATCAGATATGGAATGCATCTTTTCATAACGCCATCAATATCATCTAGTTCAGGGGTGCAATCGATCTCAAGACAGCTTGAATGGACAACCCTTATCAGCCGAGGACGCCTGCGTCTTCTCTTTGATAACTTTCCACGTCAGCTCCATCAGCCTCTCCCCCAACGCCTCGTCATTCGCCATCGCGCTCCCCTCCTCGACGATCGCAGGCGGGCATATGTACTCGCCGCTCTTCTCCGTCTCCGTCGCCGCGAACATGGTCGAGACGGCGCCTTCAAACTGGTTCTTCTTGAACGGGGCGAGACCAACACTCATCCCATACCCGCCCAGCGGATACGCTTCGTGGATATGCTCTGTGGACTGCCTCGTCTCCACGATGCCGGGATGGACAGCGTTGGCCAGGATATTCGGGTACCGCGCCGTGAGATGGCGCGCCAGGTACTTTGTGTACAGCAGCGCGGCGAGCTTCGACCGGCCGTACTGCGGCTGGGGCCCGTAGTCCTTGTTCAGCTCCTCGACGCTCTCGAAGCGCGTCTCCTTGGGCGCGTTCTCGTGCAGGTTCGACGACGTGGTGACGATGCGCACCGTCTGCTTGTCGCCAGCCGTCTTCTTGAGCAGCGGCAGGAGGTGCGACGTCAGCACCACGTGGCCAAAGTGGTTGGTCGCCATGTGCAGATCCACGTCGTGCTTGCTGCGCTGCGCCGTCATGATGCCGCGGGCGGCGTTGTTGATGAGTATGTCGAGACGGTCCGTCTTCTGCGCGATGGTCTGGGCGGTTTGCGCCGTGGCTTCCCAGTCGCTGAGGTCGCAGCGTATCCACTCGACCTTTTTCGCCATGTCTTCGCCCATTTCGCGGGAGATGGCCGAGACGGCATCCGAGGCGACGTCGTCGGATAGGGAGAGGACGAAGAGCTTGGAGATGTTGTGCGAGAGGAGGGTGTGCGTGCAGCCGTAGCCGATGCCTTCGGAGCCGCCCGTTACGAGGGCGACTTTTCCCGTGAGGTCGGGGACTTCTTCGAGAGAAAATCGGGAGAGGGGTGGCGCGAGGTCGTTTCCTGGGATCACTTTACCCAGGTTCTCGGCGATGGTGTTCTTGACGGTTTGCATGATTGGTGCGGTGTAGGTACGTAATTGTGGTTTCCAGATGTTTGTACAAGAAAGGGGTTTGCGGGTGATATGAAGGGTATAGAGGCGCAAAGAGGGAGTATATATGCTTGTCATGGCTGGTGGATGAATAAAGCAGCAAACCGAGCAATCAATCGGGGCTGCGATTGCCAGATCGATCCCATGTGCAGCGGGATGACATATAGCAAAGGACTGAATAAAGTCATGACGTCTACCTCTTTTGACGCGTTCTCTCCAGAGCGGCTGTGAAGCATTCGAAGGTTGACGACACAATTGCAGTGACTTCGCGATGACGCGCTCTGGATCGACGTCGCGTGGGCGGGCTAGCGCGACCGTTGTCTTATCGATAAGCCACACGACCGCTTCCTGCAGGAACGCGACCCAAGAAACCCAAATCCAGCGGACGGTCGTGCAAGATAACCCTCGAATTCCAGACCTCTCAACCGACGCCCTGGGTATCAGAATGACGAAGCCCGATGGCGGACTGCCGGTACGCAATCCCCTACCTCGCTGCACGCTGTCTCACCTCTTCCGACACCTGCCCAATAGCATCATCCTCCCAGAAACGACTCCGTAGTCGAAAGTCCCCTGTCGACTGCCTCTTGCATTCTCCCGCCCGACGTAAGCGCGGCCTGCGTGGCAAGCTCGAACAGATCTATCCTCCGACGTCTGCGTATCCCACCCTCCGCCAATACACCCACGTCGTTCCAGGGATTCGGCTTGTACACGCACGTCCAAGTCCTTCCGCCCCGGGACACCGATGCACCCGCCGCCTCTCCGGCCATCGAGCGAGCGCGCGCTGCCGCACGTGCTTTTATGAAGAGACGCGGCCTTAAGCCTCCTCTGCAGCCCAAGCGGCTGAGCTTTCTGCCCTTGGGCGGACCACAACGGGTTCGGAAGAAGGGGCTGACGACGTATGCGCCGCGTGAAGGAGTGAGGGCGCTGTACGACGAGTTACGAAGCATCGTCCAGCGTGAAGAAGAGTACTGCCAGAGACATGGGGACAGCGATGTGATGCTCCGCTTCCGGCCATTGGATGTAGAGCATGCAGCGGGATCTGCACCGCCTACTTCTCTTACCCAGAAAGCTCTACCACCACCACCACTTCCTCCTCCTCCGCCTCCACCTCCACCGTCGCCGCCGACATCATCATCTTTACCCCCTCCCCTCCCTCAGGGCAAGGAGGTCGCACCTGCGACCAAGGGCATCGAAATGGACGACATGCATACAGCGAATACCCACAACGCAACAAAGAGCAGTTTATCGCTCTTACTCAGCCGAGGCTCGACGTACGATGCCGTCCGCGATCCACGGCTGCGAGGAAGATAACGGGGGGCTCCGTCCCAGGGCGATGTTTTTGCCTACAACATGCAGTCAAGCTGTTACCCATCGAGAAACGGATGCAGCACAGCACGAAAGAAAAAAAGAAAAGAAAAGAAAAAATCCGGCGTGGCGTGGCGTGGCTTTTTGTTTTCTTTTCCAAATATCAGATACCCCTTTTTATCCAATTACCTTTTCGAAAAAAAACGGTGGGGAGGCAAAAAAATGGTTGGGTTGGGTTGGGGATGGTTCGATCTGTGTGCCCTTTTGACCTTGTCGATTCGTGGCTTAGCATTACTGGACATATATGGTATAGGAGAATGTGTGTGTGTGTGTGTGTGTGTGTGTGTTGGTGAGTCCGGCTTCCTTGCAAGTAAAGTCGCTGGTAGCGTGCTCTCGAGAAGATGAGAGCGGGGAGACTCTTCTGCGACGAGTTTGAACCTTTGCGGTACTGCTTCTTTAAGAAAAAAAGACTGGAACGCGGGCGGAATGGTCTACGGCTGTGACCCCAACGGCGTACTCGTATAGTTGGAGCTATCCAAGTGCTAGTACAAACGACAGAGACCGCTCGTTCATCGCCAGGGGGGGCTCTTCTGCAAACAGCACGAGAGAGCCTTGGAACGGAATAGATCTAGTCACAATAGCTTTATACATCACCATTATCATACTTGCTCCCCACCACCTACTCGCATGTAGTACCGGGTGATTCCTACATACCTAAATACCCACCACCCCCATACCACGAGAATACCGTAGCAAGAATCCCTGCGCCCTTTCCCGCATGCACTCGTACCGTCCCGCATAAGAATGAACCGTTTTTTTAAATACCGCCACCCTAAACGGACGCTATGAAACCAGTTCCTCCCCCCCTCCCCCCTCCCTCCCGAAACCGTATCCCCCACAGCACTCATTCCCTATTCCCTAGCCCAAGAACCCCGATGCCCACCGCCGGTAACCCCCGCGCCGCCACCCAGGCCCCTCAACCCGCCGAACGTAGAACCCCCGGATCCGCCGCCTCCGCCGCCGCCGCCCTCTCCGTACGCGCCCGCCGCCCCGGGACTCGCGTACCCGGCCGAGCCAGCCGAGGCCTGGGTGCCGAGCAGCTTGGTCATCTGCTCGATGGCCGTCTTCGCGCGCTCCCTGATGTCAAGGTCGATGTCCCTGCCGAGCAAGCGGGCGCCGTCTTCAAAGCCGAGGACGCGGAGCCGCTGGGCGCGGTCACGGGTGGCGGGCTCGTCGGTGGCGTCCTCGACCCAGACGAGGTTGTTGATGAGCCAGGCGCAGGGGAGGCGGACGTCGCGGCGGGGGTGCGTGAGGAGGGGGAGGATGTGCGTCATGAGCGGGGTTTCGGATATGAGGAGGGTGCGGTGCGAGGGGTGGCCGTTGGCAAGGTGGACGAGGATGTAGAGCGTGGCTATGATGAGGTCGGTGGCGGGGTAGGCGGCCCAGTTTGTTTGGGAGAGGGTTGTGGGGGTTGCGGCGGGGAAGGAGAGGCGTGAGGGAGTTGGAGGCCAGTAAATCGATGGTGCCGTTGGGGCGGAGGTGGGCTGGCTGGCGGTGCTTGTGGCTGAAGGGGTGGAGCCCTTAGGTCGCAGTTTGGAGCTGAGGAGCTCGAAGAAAGCGGAGTGGCCGAAGGATTTAAGGAGGTGGTCGATCATATCGCCCGAGGCCTTTTCCTCGGTGATGAAGTTACGGATGAAGTCGAGGGCCTGCTCCTGGATGCGAATATCATCTCGCTCATTGTTCAAACGTGCGTCTTGCTCGTCGTCCTTGATCTGCTGAAGACGCTCGCGGATATTGGTCGAACTGGTGTAGCGAGAACCAGGGCCCTGGTGGCGACGCATGGAGGGGATGCTATCGGTCATGGTGTCTTCATCCTCGGATGACGAGGGTTCTTCGTCGACATCCATGTCAGGATCTTCTACGGCATTCAGAATGTCTACTTGTTCGCCCGCGGCATTAGCTGTACCCATAGCCAAAGGCGCCGAAGCAGCAGGTTTTGACAGCTCGCCATTGAGCACTTGCACAAGCCATCCTACACCTAGCTCGTCCAGGCAGTTGATCTTCATCTCGTACGGGAGGCCCAGGCAGAGGTGTTTAAGCGCCCATATGCTGCCATAGCGCAGGTCGAAATTGGCGGAGCGACAGTGTTCACATAGCGTCTTCAAAGCGCCTGCTTCGATGATTTCCTGCTTTCGAGGTTAGTCCACCGAAGCTTTGGATGGATGGTGATTACTTACCGTGCGCATGGGTGACACCTCCAAGACCAAGTTTGTGATGACTTCTGTTGCTGCAATCTGCACCTTGACATTGGGATGTGTCAAAAGATCAAACGAAGGCTGTGCTATGCCATGGTCTATCAAGCTGGTCCTCAGCACGCTGATCGATCTTGAAAGTGACCTTGTAACCTTGCATGCTGCAATGAGTACAGCCTCTGGGTTACCTTCCTTCCCTGGGCTTGGCTCAGCGCCTTGCGAAGAAGAATCACTCGGGCTCCCTTGATACGGCACAAGAGAATCGATGATGAGCGGAGCACTGCCCATCTCGATGATCAATTTCCTGAGAGCATCCTGGTTGTCTGCAATGGCCGCCAGAGCCAGCAATGTACTTTCCCGGTACCTGTACGCGTGAAGAACGGTGGGGCTGAGGCCCGGCTGGCCCAACGTCGACGACGCAGGATCGATCATAGGATCTCTGACCGGAGGTGCCGAGGTTCTTGGCTGCCACAACGGCTTTGTTGAAGTCGTTACAGGATCGAAGGACTTTTTCAGCATCTGGACTATCCTAGGGAGGATCTTTGCATCGACAGCTGCGTTTTGCAACGTTTTGTTGCTTGCGACCAGCTCGGCAAGGACCAGGGGAGCACGCTCGATAACAAACTGCATCTCATCCCTTTCGGCGAGGTCGAGAGTGCTCGACTTTTTTAAAGATTCTGATACGGGGTTTGCTTCTTCAATCATCTGCGCAACCAGGGGAATGATCAGATAGGAAAAGTGACGTTCACGCGTTGTTTTCGAGGGGTCGTTTAGTGACCACCGCTCGCCAAACTTCTTTAGCAGTGCAAGTAACCAACACGCGGCTAAGCGTTCTCGACCTTCTCCTCGCCTCGCCACAAACATGAGCCAAGTGAAAAGGGGAGTCTCAGGTTCGTCCGTTACAACGTTCCGACTAGAGCCTTGTTGAATCGATTCCATACTCGGTAGCTTTGGGTAATTCTCTCCGCTCGCAGCAGTGTACGACCCCAAGGCTGGCCACGATTTATTGTATGGATCGGATTTACTTTGTAGTGTCTGCAACCGAGGTATCAGCTTGTCCCAAGCGTTTGTCTGTGATGTACCGTAACCCTCGTAGGATCCGGAAGCAGGGCCCTTTGGCCACCCGAATAGATGCTGAATATGCTGAGAATATAGGAAGCGTGCCATGTGGTAATTCGAGTCCTTGATGATGGTGGAGATGGCTTCGAGAATGTCTGGAAGGTACATTGTCGGGAGCGCTTCACCGAGCACATGCTTTGACTCCTGTCTCTGCGACGGATTATCCAGTGCCGCAATCGCAGTCATCTTCGCCGTCAGCAGATCCAACACGCCCGTTTCCACCAGCATCTTCTTCTGATTTTCTTCTCGACATGTCTTTATGATCAGTTGTGTCGCCGAGGAGATCTGCTGGTACACAGTGCGCGATCTTGACGTCTGGGCCAGTATCTCAGCCAAACGCTCAACGACAGGCTTCGTATAGAGTTGCTGATTGACGGCATGCAGAAGAGAAGGCGACGATTCCCAAAACGGCTTTTCCTGCGCCACCGCATCGACGATCTGATTCAGCGTGCGCAGCGTAGTCACGACGAGTTTCGAGCACGTCTCGGCCGGCGACAGGGCTTCGAGAAGCGGCGGCAGGACGTTTCCCGCCAGCAGCGGCGTGATGAAGGCCGATCCACCTGCAGTCCACAGATCAGCATTCCCCCTCCTGGGCACCTGGGGATGCGCTGCGCGAGCGCCCCTACTACTCACCGTTCGCAAGACTGCCCACCACGAGCGTGGCCTGGAACCGCAGCTCGTCCTCGGTCGTCCAGTCCTCGGCCCGCTCCGTGTTCCTCCCCACCCCGCTGTTTCCGTTGGTCACGCCTCGTCTCTTCTTCCCGCCTTTCCTCGTCTCCGTGCGTAGGAGACGGGCGAGAGGTTTCACCACGCCATGGACGACTGCCAGCTCTTTCCGCTGCTCATGCCCCACAATTTCATTCTTGAGGTTGCGCAGTGCATTCACCTGCGCTTCAGGGGTACTGGGGTTGGAAAGCTCCATGAGCGCAGGAGGTATAGTTGAGCGGCCCATGTCGCGGAGGGCTGTGCGAGTGGCAGAAGTGCGTGCAAGCAAGCAAGCGGCTGCTTTCCGAGGACGAAGGGGAGGGCTTTTACGAAGAGGCAAAGGGCGGCATGGGAGCAGCGCAGGGGGGCGGTAGTGTGCACGCGTGCGCTGGCAAACGACTCGAGGAACGTTGCTGCTGCTGCTGCTGCTGCGCAAGTATGGAAGCTATGGATTGCGGAGGCAAGGGCGTGGAGCGGGGACCTGCAGCGTGGGCCGCAGCACGAAAAGCCGAGTGGGAAAGGTGGGTTTTTGCACTGAAGAGGGTCGCCTGGGAGTCGCTTCGGGCACGGCAAGAGACGTCGCTGGGGTTTCACTGCGCCCGTCGGCTTCCCGCGTCGTGCTGGAAGACCACCTCTGAGGTCACCGATCCTAGAACCCGACCCACATGCGATCAACCGGCACGTGACCTCATATTCCGGATCACCGATGCGCACCCGTCAGCTGCCGTTGTGAAATACTATTGTCTGTTGCGTGAAGGACAAAAACTCGGTAGTGTATCGCGTATAACTACCTAGTTTTTTGATCAAGTCTCTATTGACCTGAATTATATCTTCCATTGTTCACACGCTCCTGTAATGAGTTAAACATCCAATGGGAAAAAACACCGACTCGCAAGTATCACGAAGAGTTGACTCAAAGCATACGAGCTGAACAACCAATTGGAAAAAAAAAAAAAAAAAAAAAAAACAGAAAAAAAAAAAAAAGCAAAAAAACAAAAAGAAAAAAAAAAAAAAAAAAAAGAAAACCGAAATAGTCTCACATCAGCCAACAGGCTAACTAACTACGAGGGACTCAATTCCACTCAAATCGTAACGCTCCTGCGAGCTGATTCTGACACCCATTTATGACGTGCAGTGCTAAACTCCATAGCCAATTATCCATAAACCCCCCAAAAGGTAAATGTTCACGATCAAAGATCAGACGAAAGTAAACAGAAACAATCAAGGTCATATCTTTTCATAGCTCATATCGCTACGTGACACTCATAAAAAAAAGGTATCTCGTAACCAGGTCGCCGCCCATATTCCCTCCCTCCTTCCAACCGAGCCGGCCCACCTTATCATAACCCACCCAAACCTACCCCCCGATCCCTACCGAACAAAAGAAAGGAAGAAGAAAAAAAAAGAAGAAAAAACCCCAAATATCCTGCCTTTCCCAATAGGAAAGCCGAAGAAAAAAGAGATGAGAAAAAAAAAACTCCCCATCTTCCTCTCATTAGAATAGCTGCATGCGTGGATTCTTGTCCGGAGGAGACAAAGTTCCAGCGCCCTTTTCCATCACATCCGCACTCCCTCGTCCTTCTCCGTCTCCTTCCCACCCTGCGTGAGTATGACCACCGAAACACACACGGCATATGCTTCCCGGATTGCACACGCCATGCACGTCTCCTTGATGTTCGCCACGATGGCGCTGTGCCCGTGGTGCGCGCACCACGCTCTCGCAAACACCTCGTTATCGCTGACGCCGAGCGCCTCGATGACGAGCACCTTGTTGACCTGCATGTGAGCGGGTTCCTCGGGGCCCGGGAGAGCGAGTGCCTTCTTGGAAGGAGAGGAGCGAGCGGAACAGGGCCGTGAGGGACGGCCGGATTGCCGGCCCCAGTCGTGGATGTCGACCAGGCCGTCGTCTATCCGCATGGCCTTGTACTTGAAATCGTAGAAGAGAACTGGGTCAAAGTGAGCTAGCGTACTGGGTGTTGCACGAACGAGGAGCTTACCATGGGGCCCTTGCTGGCACGGGAAAGCGCTGATGAAATCCACATCGTATCTGAGCTTCATGGGCCAGCTCTCGCCGCCACACGCAAAGTAGATGCCGGCGTCGAACAGCAACGGACCTCCAGAGCTTTGCCGGGCAGAGCCAGACTGTTCTTTTGCGGGCATGAAACTCAGCTTTTCGATCCGAATCAGATCGGTCACGTCATCTGTATCAGGCATTGGCATTTCGTAGTCGTCGACCGGGTAGTGAGTATCCTCAGGCCCTAGAGGGTTCGTACGAAGGCTCATGTGCTCAACATCTTTGTGCGTGAGTCTTGGGTCTGTGGAACGGACCTGCTGGACGCGAATACATTCCGTGCGCTTGAGATCGGGGGTGTATATGCAAGGCCCCACCCAGCCAGCGATTTGCTTGACACCACGTGCCGCACCCAAGACCTTGCCCACGATGCATTGCGCTGACCAGTATGTGTTTGCCCGATACTGAAAGCCGGATGAGGCATGCATGTGCGTGAGATACCTTAACGCATCTCCCGTATCTCGGTCGCAGTCGATCAGGCTATTCATGATGAGCCACGGTAACGTCTGGCCAGGAAGAACGATTCCGGAGAACCACGACATTGCATCTGCTGAGCGGTCTTCGAGCGGTTTCTCTTTTTTGTCGGCCTCTTCAAGTACATAGTCTATCTCATCCATGTTGGGCCACTTCAACGTTGCCGCAAACAGCCTGAGTGCTTCCTTTTGCCGCTTCTTGCTTGTCAGTTCAAAGCTGAAAGTGCTTTGACTTTGAGACGTCCGTAACTTTGTTATTTGCATGTTGTCCAGCCAGCGCCGTGCTAGTGCAAGGTCCCAAGCAATGGAAGGTGGAAGCTGAGCTACAAATTTACGCTTCATTTTGTCTGTGTCGTCGCTCGCACGGATGCGAAGATGCAACTCCACAGAGAGAAGTAGCTGATGAAAGAACTCTTGTTTCTTGTGCTGGTCAGGCGAATCGAAGAACTTGGCGACCACCTGGTTCTTCGGGTTTGAGAAGTCTATCCATGCGGGGTCTTTCAAGACCGTAATGAGGTCTGCAACCTGTTGTTCGATCCCATAATGTGGATTGTCACTATAACGTCCGGGATCTTCTAGCAAGGTGCTGTACAAGTACCGGTACATTTCATCTGGGTCCTGTTAACCTAAGTCAGGTCACTTCAACCAAATTGGGTACGAGGACTGACATCTACTTCGAGGCCATCTTCGAGCTGCCGAAGCCGGTCCAGGATCTGGAGGAATTTTATCTTTCTCGGCTTCATGCCTCCGGCAGGCTTGACCGCCGGATAGCCGCTGCCTGCCTTGCTGACCCAGTGGTTCATCGTGGTGGTACCAGCGCTTTTGCCGTACGCGTAGGCCATGCAAGGCTGCTCCAAGGACTGCCACGGAAATTGGCTTTCTGAGTTACCCGTCATGTCGATGGAAACGTCTCGGTATGCTTCATGCTGGAAAGGCCCTCGGTCTGTTCTGCCCTGATGCGCGGAGTTCATGACAGCATAGAAGTGGTCGTAGCCCGGGCTGTGCGCGATCTCGGTGAGGTAGCCCTTGAACGTAGATGCCCCAGCACATATCAGCTTGTCGGCATCGTCTGGACCCAGCGCATCATCCTGCCTGACGCCGCTTGGTGGCCATCGCCTTGCGTGACGGAACTCCTCGAGAGGCGTGGGATGCGAATAGGACTCGGCGCGTCGCGGAGGCGCAAGCTGGCGGTACGAGAGCATAACGTTCTCTCCCCCGCTACTAGAAGGGCGCACGGGATGCGGATTCGAGCCATGGCGGGAAACTCTTGTGCGGGTCGCTACGGGGCTGGTGCGGGTCTTGGGTATCCGTCCGAGCTGTAGCTGGGCTAGGTCGTCGGTCAAGGCTGGGTGCTCGGCGACGGGGAACGGGTGCGGCGCAACGGGGACCTCTGGATACTTGAGGCCCCAGTGAACATCGTGTTGTCGCTGCGTTAGTTCCCATCGGCCCATGTTGTTCATGTCTTCTGCATAACGCTCACGCGGTCTGGTGCTGCTGTCGGCCATGTCAGTGAACGAGGGGCGCGTTGGTGTGGGCGGCGGGTTGTGGTATGGGGAGCCATGGAGGCTACTGCTCCAGGCCCAAGGTACAGCTACTGCCCGCGACGACATGCTCGATGGTCATGGAGCGGGGAGACAGCGTAGCGCAACTTACTCTCATGATACTGCTTGCGCTGCTGTCGCCACCGTGCCAGGCGTGGGAAACGTGGAGGACGTGGAGACGCGAAGACTCGTGGCGTGTCGAACGATGGTCCCCTGGACAGACGCCGGTGTCTCTGCAAAGTAAGCACACGACCGTTCAAGCGCGGCCTTCGCAAGGAACTCGGCTCTCTGAGCGGATCGTGGGGGTGGGGACCGCTGGCAGCTTGGTGGTGGGAGGGACCGTTTCAAGTCGCTAACGCGCAAAGCTGAGCGGCGTCTTTGACACATGGTTGTCTGCGAGGCCGGGCTGGGAGCTGCCGGCCTTGCTCGAGACCTGACAGCGGCGGTTCTCGAAAGATGCGAGGAATAGCCACAGGATGCAGAGGGCTAGCCTCACTCTTCGCCCACGGCGTGCGTATCGACCTTGCATCGGGGCAGGGGGGTGGTGAGGACGAGGCAATATCATTTGTCCAGCGCATCACTCGCGATGGCGCCGCTAGTTGTTCATCCATCGACCCTTACTCAAGCCCCAATTTCGACGCCTCTGCGCGTCTCCGTTGCCATGCTGCCTAGAAGCTGAACCCAATCACGCCGTGCCCTGTGCTGCCGTCCCCTGATGCCAGCGTGCGCTTGCATTCCGATTCCTCCTGCCCGTAAGCCGGAACCTGCTGCCCTCCTGCACCGCGCTGCAAACTCCCTCCTCCGCTGCCGCTGCATGGAGATACATGACCTTTTTGTTATCGTTTGCACAGTCTACCAACCGGAACTATCCCCCCTGGACTGACCGGTCGCAAAGTGCCCGAGAGGCATGGCCTATCATGCCACGATGCTCTCCTCCGTCTACCAATGCCATCCCCGCCATGGTAGCGGTTGGACTGTAACCTGAGGTGGCCAACGCAGCAAGTCGCCCGGCTACATGCGTTTTTCTGCATACCTGTGCTGGTGCCGCGTGGCAGGAATCTCCTTTTCTCCTGACTAGGGGAAATGCAACGTCGATTACGTGACGATCAGATATATAGGCGGCAGCGGTGACGTTACCGAGACGTCGTATGGCGACAACAAAGGACTGTTGAAGGGGAATCAATCTCATTGCAAAGTGTCGTTATCAACGCTATGAACGGCTGGAATTGGCAGTGCCAGATTCTATTGTATTAGCCTGGGAGGGTGCCGTGGAATCGGCCCTGAGAGAAGCCGTCTCCATTACTGTCTCTTTCTCCAGCACATAACCCTCTCCGCGATCCACAAGCCCCTTGTAGTAGTCCACGAGCGTCTCTGGCTTCGGGACAATACGCCAGTCCAGCTTCCTCAGGAACTCGAGTTCCAGCAAGGCCAGCTCCCGCACACTGACGCCCCCTACTTTTGCATACAAGCTGTTGGTCCAGAAGCTGTCGCTGAGCCCCTTGGCGGCTACAGTTGCGGCGGTGATGAGGAAGCGGTGCACCGTCAGGCTGCTTACGGTAAAGGCGGGGTACATGGTGCAAAGCTTGTCGACATAGAATACCATGGACAGCAATATGGGCGGAGAAAGAGTTGCGTGCACGATGAGGCGGAAGAGGTAATCCTTGACGGATATGGCTGGAGGCGCTCTGTTGGACACCCGTCAATGACAACTCTTTTCCGTGGGACCTCGAGTGGTGTTTCTTACCTTGAGTGGAAGCGCGTGAGCTGGCCGTCCCGCAGCGGAAACTCATCGTTCAGCCGCACCAGCTCCATCAGCATGTCTGAAATCAGCACGCCCAAGTCTCTCACATCGCACGTCTCGTATTTGAGTGGCATAACCCTTATGGACGCACTCGGAGGACGTGGACGCTTTGCCGGCGATGACACGCCCTCAGGCACGGCATGGCCCTCGCCCTGTCTGGGGGTCTGCTGCAGGCGTTGTGCTTGGCCACCCTCATCGGCATCGTGCGCCGGCACCGTGGGTTGCGGGTCTGTCCGCAGAGAAGGCTCCGGCGGCTCCGTGGCGGTGGTTTCGGCAGAGGTATCCCCCCGCTGGAGGTGCACAGCGGTGCGTGACGATGTGGGAGGGCGGATCTGGGCGGTGGTTGAGGCGGTCGGCGGGGGGTGGCGCGGGGTTGGGCGATATGTGGGCGGGTAGCCTTCGGGAGAGTATTGGGTTGCGGCGTCTTGGTACTTTCGGCGGCGCAATTGGGGAGAGCGCGCAAAGGAAGGCACCGGCGAGGGGGCAGAGGCAGCCGAAGAGGAGGGCTGCGCGTCCGAACGACGCGAGGGCGCGCTGCTCAAGGAGAGGCGGGGAGAGTGGGTGCAGGACGAGGTCGAGGTTCGTCGGGTGGCATGGTACGGGCGGCCGTGCAGATGGAAGGCGGTCGAGGGCGAGGGCGGCGCGGATATGGTGGGCGACGTTGAGCTCAGCATGCCGGGGGACGTGGGCTTGTTTAAGTTGCGGGAGAGCAGCTTGGGGCGCTGTGCTGGTTGTGTCACCGACGCTGGCTCGCTGCTCCGTTGCACGGCAAACTGCAGGCTGCACAGTCTAAAGCTGGTTAGGTCTCGCGGCCAGCCGTTGTTGGGGCATGCCGTGGCCGTGGCCGTCTGTCGTCGAGGCTCATGGGGACGGGGCCGGGCAGGACAGGAGAGAGAATGCGTCTCCCTTTGCGAGAGCCCACTTGTGGAGGCGTTGGGCGGGTGCCGCTAGCAGCGAGGATGGACGGCCGGTCGGCCTGGACGGCCATGATTGCGTCTGCGGCCTCGTGTAGAAACGCGCCGCAGTGATTGGATGCCTGGGGGGCGCTGCATGTCTTCTTCCTGGCTGGGCAGGCCAGGGCAGGCCAGGGCAACGCACACCAGCGAACTCTGCTGCGCTTGACCGCCAGCCTGGTGGGCTGCTTGCTGCCACACGCCGCTGTTGTGGTGCAGCGTAGCATGGTATGGTATAGCATACGTTCTGGTATGATGCCTACACGGAGAGAACTGCCAATGGCCCTCCCCCGACCTCCCCGCGCCGCCGTCACCGCCGTCACCGCAGTCACTACAGTGTGCTGACTAACAGCCCTATCGGCGGAACAACGTCCCCTGCGCCCTCCATTCACTCTCCCCCGCACACACGCCAAAGCTTTTCGCCTTCAATTGTATAATTAGTATGCGGCTACCCCGAACCATACGTGGTGCCATCCTAGTTAAAAACATATACACAAATCGCAGAAAAAGCCTGCCCGTGAACTGACGCTAAGAGAGAGACGTGAAAGAAAAAACCACACAAGCCTAACGATCCGTGTGTGCGACCGTTGCAGCAGGAAAAAGGGTCCGGTACCCGGCCATCCAGCACCTATCCCCATGTCGCAACCGGCCGAAGATGAAAAACAGGGCCGCGGGGTATATCTGCCGTCTTCGGCCAAAACAAAAACAAACTAGTCCCGAGATAAGACTGCTACTGCTCCCCTCCTCCCTGGTATGTAGGTAACCCGACTATCGCGGCGTCTTAGCCGGTGCTTCGAGCTCAGCCGTAAAAGACTGCTGTCCCGGTGTGGGTGACGCCAGCTCGACAGGAGCGTGGAATCCTGACTTGACCTCTGCCATTCTGCTTCTCGTTAGCGACCATCTTGTCTCCTGTCTGCCGTTACACTTACTGAGGGGGAGGGCTTCCCCAGCTGCTTGGATGGGCGTCCGTCGCGTTGTGCTGTCCGTACTCTGGCAACTGGCCACCATACTCTGCATGTCCCATGTTCGGCGAGAACGGCCCAGGAGGAAACCCAGGAGACTGCGGGTGCCCTGGATGGCCGTAGGGATCTGCTGGGGGAGCTGGAGTCGTCGCGGTTGCGTCCTTGTGTTTGATCACTTCCTTGAGAGACTTTGCGCGACCGACGTAGAAGAAGAGCGCAGCACAGATGGCGAGAAAGGCGACGGCACCAACGACGATACCGGCAATCGCTCCACCAGAGAGGGTGTGGTGCGATCCTCCACCGTTAGATGACTGGCCAGAAGAGGTTGGTGCTGCTGCACCGGCTGAGCTCGAGCGGCCCTCGCCGGGGGTGGGGTCGCCGGGTGCCAGCTGGTAGCTCGAGTCCTTTGCAGAGAGCTTCTGCTTGTCGAGCGTCTTGTCCACGGTAGGGTTGATGACACCAACCATCTGGTGCCCCGTACACGATTCAGGTGCTGTGCAATAGTAGAAAATTGGTTCCGTCGAGTTGATGGTCAGGTTCCAGTATTGCAGCTAACCACAGTCAGTCACTCTCGCCTCATTCCTACTCGGTGGGCATGCATACGCTGTTGACGTCGTCTACCCATCTGGTCTCACTGTAGAATCCTGTCCTACCCGGTCCAAGGTTTTCATAGGGAACACATGCGTTGTTGAAGTCTGCCCTGGCAACGGAATGGTCTTTCGGATAAAACTCAAACGTGACAGTGTCACCCGCGTTCACGTCCTTTAGCTCTTCTGGGTCGTATTTGAATCCACCGGCTCCCACCTTGACGGTATAGACTTGAGGAGGTTGACTTGAGGAAGAGTTTGTTGATGATGCTGTCGCTGACGCCGATGGCGCTGATGTTATCGGTGTCGATGGAGAACTACTGGACCGTACGGATGAAGGGAGGACCGACGCTGTAAGCGACGCCATGATTGAACCTGATGATAGTCCTTTGATGCGAAGATGGGGTTGTTGTGCTACCTTGGCCTACAGAAGCCTTCCTTGGTCCTACCAGGGTCGATATCTTAAGTTTGGTCCCTCCGTAGATTAATTGCGGTCCGATCCCGTTTCCAGTCGCAAGGAAGTCACAAGGAAGGAATGAAAGAGAAAAGAGGGGAAGGCAGGCTGAAAAGACAGAGCATGCGTGGGTCGTGTAATATTAGCCTATGCCATGGGCATCTGCCATGGCCATGCCCACGGTACCACGCTGTGATCGCTTTTCCCGACCACCCCACCCGTCCCTATGCCACCCATGCATGCACCCTCTCTGTGTCTCCTCCCAAAACCTATCTAGCCCTTCCCCGTTCCCCCAATCACACTTCTGCCGCCCTACCACCCCAGACCACAGCCCACCACAATCCAGCCTTGGCAGTGGATATTACTTTAAATAGGTAGACATGCTGACGTGAACAAGGGATGGGCCATCTGGGCCCAGTACCACGGCGATAGACAACCCAAGGGAGCAATGCTACGGAAGGCGGTAATGCAAAAAGGTACCCTTCGTATTGCTTACTGAGACGAGCCATTATGCTTAAATTTGGGAGGCGCCGAAAACGACTTCGTATCTGGGTTTTGCCCCTCGAAAAACGCTCGTATCTCACACCACTTAGGATCCAAGGAAAACAATTGACAAACGAAACGAAACAATTGTGCACGCCTCCCCCCTCTTCCCCGAGAGCACTCCGACCCGCATCAGCAGGCCAACACGGTCAGAACAAGCGCTCAGCTCCGCCTCTTTTCCCCATGGCTCACCTGAGGTCTGCACAAACCTTCAGCCGGCTGGCAGGCCGGGACCCCCCTCCCATCCCGCAAACATGCTAGCCGCGCCACGCTAGAAAGCCCCTCCGACACAGTGGAGATCACCTCTGTTGCTGTGCTCTCTCGCTCGCTCCCTTATATCGGGGCATTGCTAGAACACGCCTGGAAATTCGACGGTTGGCTCGGGTCAGCATCAGCACTTGGCGCAATAGCGTCAAAATGCACACAAACATCGGGGGCAGTAATAAAGGCCCGCTTTTTTTTCTTCCTTCCTCCTTCGCTCGCTTGTCCAACGCCCGGCTTGTCGGTCGCCTCTTTTGCTCGCGCAAGCGAAAGACATTTCTCGCGTGGGTTATTTCCGAGCATGGGGTTAGTCAGGCTGTCGGAGAGGCCATCGTGGTAAACTATATGTTGTACATTATTTCACGTTTGCGGACATACAACAACTGGTATTATTCCAGTCAGCAATCCTGAGTGAGCGCGCAGCGTCAGCGCAAAAGAAAAATAAGACTGCGGTGATTGCCCTCTCGATCTGTGGTCTCTCTGCGTCCAACGCTCCCAGGAACGTTGAACAGGCAAAGTCACCGAAACGCTCTGTTGTTTTCCGCAAAA
>Ga0247757_10000402_pt1 | contig 36667 bp, 34 predicted proteins | sample UWRJL126311R4_FD_180929 | JGI IMG/M metagenome (GOLD analysis project Ga0247757, IMG submission 180929) | Plant litter microbial communities from Arlington Agricultural Research Station in Wisconsin, United States - UWRJ-L126-311R-4 | ecosystem: Environmental > Terrestrial > Plant litter >... | reverse complement strand
TTCACCCTGGCAGCCCAACACACGAATTGGCGCTAAGCCGCTGCGAGGCCGACAACTCCATACCTGCTTCCCCCGCGCCGACGCCTGGCCCGCCCAATGCCAAGCTCTCGCGACAGAGGGGTCACTGTCTTCCGCTGCAACTGCAACGCACCTGGTTCTGCTCTCGGCCTGGCTCTCGGTCCTAGTCTCCCCTTCTGCGCCGCTCGCCATGACTGGGAGTGCCGACATCCACTCGCGCTGGGTGAACGCGTTGCGGACGCAGGCAAAGACGGCTGATGCCCCTCCTACCGATTCGCTCCCTTGCCCCTACTGCTCCCACTCTGGCCGCATCTTCCAGTCTGCCGAACAGCTCTTCAGCCATACCACCGTGGAACACGCCTCGATTGTGCGCGGCCTGGACTCGGACACGGCCCATGCTCAGGTGCGAGATGCGGCTCTGCGCATGTAAGTCACAGCTCATCATGCCATGCCGTGCCTTCGTCGTCATGGACTCCTCTGATCATCACGTGCAGGAAGGATGTGGCTGCCCGGTCCATAGAGGCTACCGTCAGTGCCGCCACCACCCCGGACATTACCACCCTATCATTGGATGCTTCCAAGGGCCGTTATTCACCTTCTGCGAGGAAGAGGCCGGCCGACTCCGACTTTTATACCCGCCGAGGAAAGGGTCAAGCCTACACAGACTATTCGGATCCTGACTTTTCCAGAGACATACCCCACACCATACTTCCGGAGCGCATCCGGCCCATGCCCAAGGACCCTCGCCTTTACAGCCCGACCCCGACCCCGACCCAAGCCCAACCCTCTCCACCCCCACAATCGGTAAACCGGCCCTCTATCCAGCGAGGCCCCGCCGCTCAGACTTACATTGCCAAACTAGCAGCGTCTCCTATTCCCTCGCCCCACCCCGGCGTGATCGAACTTCAGGCTTATGATCCGAGGTATCCAAACCTCCTCCTGCAGCCAGACTCTCGTCCCATCTCTCAGGAACAACTGGCCTCGGAGGTCAAGTCGATTTATGCAGGGCTAACCATGGTGGAAACGAAATGCATCCATGTCGACCGAGCACAAGCGGCTGCTTTACAAGACGGCTCAGACCCAAGCCCCAAACTTGCGAGTGACCATTGGCAGGCTTTAATTGCCCTGCACAGGACGCTCCTTCATGAGCATCACGACTTCTTCCTTGCCTCCCAGCATCCTTCGGCCTCGAAGGCCCTCCGACGCCTAGCAGGGAAGTATTCCATGCCAGCCAGGATGTGGAGACACGGTATACATTCTTTCCTTGAATTACTTCGTCGTCGACTCCCCGAGAGCATTGACTACATGCTGGCCTTTATATATCTCGCCTACCAGATGATGGCTTTGCTCTACGAGACTGTTCCAGCTTTCGAGGATACTTGGATAGAGTGTTTAGGTGATTTGGGCCGATATCGCATGGCAATAGAAGATGAAGATGTCCGTGATCGTGAGACTTGGGCCGGCGTTGCGCGTTCATGGTATAGCAAGGCGGCGGACAAAAACCCTTTTGTCGGTCGCCTATATCACCATCTGGCTATTTTAGCACGGCCTAACGCACTTCAACAATTATATTACTACGCCAGGTCGCTAACTTGCGTCAGGCCATTTCCGAGTGCCAGGGAATCTATACTAACCTTATTGGAGCCAGTCCTTGGTCGTTCAAGTGCATCATATCCCCATGTGCTTTCGATTGACACTAGTTTTATCCAAGCTCATGGCATATTGTTTCATAAGATCTCTACTGAGAAATTTGAAGATGCTCGGTTAGCATTCCAAAGCCAGCTTGATAATCATATTGGACGTGTGGCTGCTAAATGGAAAGAGCAGGGTGTATATATAGCTGTCACAAATGTTGCTGGCTTGTTCGATTACGGTAGCGATGATTCGGTTCTGCGGCAGGCTCTCGTCCTCCATGGCAAACGTCTAACACCACCCTCTAGCGTAGCATCACAGTCTGATGAAGATAGCCGATCTCCATCCCCTATCGAACAGGATGCGTCGGTTTCTTCGATGACGGAGTCAGATATCTCCCTCCGTGTATCGACCCTGGCATCCGATGTCACTTTTACAAGCGCCTGTTTCCTTACGATGACTACTTTTGCGCTAGTGCTCCGCCGTATCGGCGACAAAAATGTGCTGCCTCACGTGCACGTCATTATCTCCTTCTTAGCAACCTTTGCTTCTGTTAACTACGTATCCCAAATCATAGACCACGCTCCTTGGGCCGAGCTTGTTTTATTCCTTAATACGTTGTTAAAATCCGAGCAAGGGCCCGAAATTGCTGTTCTGGAACCCGTGTTTCCAGAAGATCAAGCTGATAATCTTCCTCTTCCCGAGGACTACTTGATCCGTGGCCAGATTTGGAGTCAGTGGTATTTCCCGGAAGGTTGGTTTAAAAAGGAACATGACGAAGAAGATCGATACATGGAGCTTCCTAGCACTATAAAGTTAAGGACCGAGAGGGTGCTACATCTAGCCTATGAACTGGCTAACGTGAGTAATTCATGACCACTGTCTTGGTGTCTCTGACTGATGTTCTAGTTCAACCGCTGGATTTCTTTCGACCATAGAACACATACGTTTTCTGTTCTTAATGCTTCTCTTCCATCTTAAGTTCAACTTGCGTTTTCTAAATCTCTTGCCTCAACACCAAGTAACATGGCACTAGCGTGAAGCACGGCCTGCTTCGAATATAGTCTGCTTCTCCAAACCATCCGAGTAAAGTCGATGGCTCGCAAGATCAAGACCGGAGTCTGATGAGTTGATAGAGGAGCTTGAAGAGCGGAATCGTCGGACCGTTGAAGAAGTGCAGAAACATAAGATAACAGCACGAGGGTCCTGTTCGCTAGGCCGAAGGTAACCGACAGACAAGGCGTCGGGGATCTTTGTTTGGCCAAGAACCTAAACAAGGAAACCAGAAGTTGGAACAACCAAGCGAGTGTTCTACTTGGAGACGTCACGAGAATCAAAGCGAGGAAGACGTAGAATTTAAGTAAAGCATATCTAAGTATTACCAAGTACGCCAACAAACAAAACTAAGAAATGAAGCCGAATTATCGAAATCAGATTCTAGGAAAAGAAAACCATAAGCTATGGCAGGGAATTAAAGAGAGCGGTACGTGATGGAGTCCATGTCGGTTGAACTATTATCTGAGAACGGACATTCACTATTACATAGAGATTTAGGCGAATCAACGTTGGTAATGACGATGCAAACAATTTTAAGGGTGTGCTGGATCCATAATCCAAAATACACAAAGTACATGTTTGATCCTGAGGGGTCGAATCGTGCATGAGAGCACAATGTCGTAAGAACTGCAACGTGTTGTGAAACGTGGGGTTGAACAAAGAGCTAGCCTGGATAGGTCTAGTTTCATGCTCGTTATATGTACGATTAACAATCGAGATATGACAACGTCATGAAATAATTCGAGTCGCATTGGCTGTCGGCAGCCCACCAGATAGCGTGGTATCGATACCACTGGGGACGCAACGGACCAAAAGCCACGGACTATACTTGTTGTCTCTACTTCCTATGTGGTGGGTACCCTGGCTCGGTTTGGCTGAGCGTAGGACGGGGCATAAGCAGGACCGAAGCTCCGAATCGCTTTACAATCAGCCCCAGTACGTGTGTCCGTTCAGTGCTATCGATTTGCGCGCATCGAACGATGAGAAAGCCTTGCCGTATGCGCTGCTAACTGTTCGCAAGTGGGCCGATCAGCAATGATATCACCTTCGTAGACATTCACGTCCTGTCGCCACGCAACACCGCTCCGCTTTCTCGAGATCATCCCATGCTCACGCTGCAACCTGCCCTCAATGGCCTCCTCAAGCAAGACATCATTCATCACAGGTGCAGGCGTGCACAGAGAGCCCCTCCAGCACTCGTCTCCGCACGACATAACCTCCGACTTCCTGGTTAACGGAGGCATATCAACTGTCGGCATCGACGAGGAGGCACCGTTGTTGGCAGATGGCAGACAAAGGAGCGGTGTAACTATTACCGCCGAATATGATAATGGCATTAACGAACCGGAGTGGTTTGGTTATGCAGAACTTCGTGGGATACCCTGGTGGAAAAGGCCATCGGTACCTATCAGCTTGTTACTCGCCAGGCGACATCATCTAACACCCGTAGATATACTGGCTGCTACCGCCATTCCTTCTTTTTACCATCGCATTCGGCGGCATCATAGTCCCAAAACTTAACCTGATCATGAACCTCGTATGCGACGAGTACTACGCATCATCTCCTGACCCAATAAGCGGCCCTGTGGACCCTGGCCAACAGCCAGACCGATGTCAGACAGACGCTGTTTCCTCTCGCTCGTCACTGTTCCTACTCTATGGTAGCCTCTGCTCTGGAATCTTATCAGCCATCACGAGCCCTAAGCTCGGTGCTCTTTCAGACCGATTTGGAAGAAAAAAATTGCTCGTATTTACCACAACTGGAGCGCTTTTGGGAGAAATTCTTACAATTCTAGCCGCCAAATACCCTCAGACTGTACACGCGAATTGGATCCTAGTTGGTTACGCTCTTGATGGATTGGCTGGCTCGTTCATCGTGGGCATGGCACTAGCCCATTCGTATGCTACTGACTGCACTCCGCCACAAAAGAGGAACGTCGCTTTCGGATACTTCCATGCCTGTCTCTTTACTGGAATTGCAGTCGGCCCCGTTGTCGCTGGCTACGTGATCAACGAGCGAGCCAGGTACGTGGGTAAAACACAAGCTGTTCTTCTGGTGTTTTACATTGCCCTTGCATGCCATGTATTCTTTATTCTATTTGTAAATTTTTTGGTGCCAGAGTCCTTGTCTGCGAAGCGACAAGAAGCAGCACGTCAAAGACATCGCGAAGAAAAAGAGAGGAACGGGCCTTCGGATTGGATCAACCAGCTTCGCAACATTAACCTCCTGGCCCCCCTCAAAATTCTTTGGCCCACGGGACCCGGAACTAGCTCCGCTCTACGCCGCAACCTGATACTTTTGGCGGCTACGGACACGATCACATTTGGTGTAGCTATGGGCGCGATGGGTGTCGTTGTTATCTACACAAATCTCCAGTTCGGTTGGCAGGAACTAGAATCAGGCAGATTTGTCAGCGTTGTCAACAGCGCTCGTGTTCTTACCTTACTTGTTGCCCTCCCGATAGTTAGTCGGTTGGTGCGTGGAAAAAATGGCACGAGAAAGCAGCGGAACACTGGGTCAGACCTCTTCGACCTATCCCTTATCCGATTCGCCGTGTTCTTCGACACGGTGGGGTATCTAGCTTACGCTCTATCCAGAAACGGTGCACTCTTCATGCTGTCGGGCACAGTAGCTGCTGTAGGCGGCATTGGGTCGCCAGCACTCGGCTCTGCGTTGACCAAGCACGTTCCGCCTGATCGTGTTGGCCAGCTCCTTGGGGCCACAGGGTTGCTCCATGCATTGGCAAGAGTGCTGGGCCCGACAGTCTTCAACGGGATCTATAGTGCTACGGTAAGCAGTTATCGACAGACCGTTTTCGTGTGCCTGGCGATTACATTCGGAGCGGCTTTTGTGCTGAGTTGGTTCATTCGGCCCTATGGTAAGCATACCGCGTACTTTCCGAATAGTCGGTGCTGATGCCTAATTTTAGTCTACTTGGATGAGCCTGGACAAAATGGTCCAAGGCGAAGAAACGATGATGAACTGGAAGAGAGTGTTGTTGCTTGACGGAATACATGAGGTTCTCCCATATAAGCTGAGATGGATAGAATGTACTGGAATGTCTTTTGTTTTCGGCGCATTTGTTCGGTGCAAGTTTATACATGGTGAGGTCGTTTAGTGGAGGGGGTTATATGGATAGTAGAGTGCTGGTATTCTTGAACAGCACCTGAGACTGCTCCTAGCTTTTAGAGAAGCATTCTGAGCATTGCAGAAGTATTGGTCATGGTGTCTGATGAATGTTTACTCACGCTTCATGGTGTTGGAAGATGCCAACGGTGTACACTGGCCGCGCAATAGGCAAGTCCGATGTTTCGCCGGTGTGAAGCTACGGTATTATAAGCTGTCCACGTTGCATCTTCGGAAGTTCTTAAGTCGCGTCCGCAACTGAATCCCTGCACGACATTAAATGTCGCTTGCCGCTCTTTTCGCTTCTTCTCCGTTACGCCTTCTTCACTTCATTGCATGCTTGAATCCTTCGCAGCCACGAGACCCGCGCATCCATGTTCACGAACAGCGTTCCCCGCAGGTAACCCTAGCTCCATAGCAACGATTGTTACGCTGCCAGGAAGACAATGGATGCGCCCTATGGCTTCCCCAGAGCTATTCCAGAGCAACGGATACAATTGCCACCAACATGGGCCCTACTTCTTGCCTTGGGATTCGTATGCGGAGCTGGCTTATTTTGGGTATGTAGGAGCGCGTTAGGTACGAGTCCTCATGTAGGCTGACAACGGCTCGCAGTGCTACATGGCTCTCGTGATCTTTGCACCTGTGCCTCGCGAATCCCGTCGGTCGGAGAAACAGTACATCACAATATTACCAAACGGCGATCGGAGCGAAACGAAAGAGCTGCCATGCTGGATAGACAAGTGGACCGCAGAGAAGGAGCTGGCAAACAGGAAGGCGCGTAACGGGAAGGCTATTTTGCCGCTCCAGATACCCATTGAACCGGCAGAGGTGTTCATGTCAGTCGTAGTGCCTGCGTTCAACGAGGAAGATCGGCTAGTGGGCATGTTGGAGGAGGCCGTCGACTATCTGCAAGAGGAATTTGGCGGGGCACATGATGGTGACGCTGACCAGAACAACAGCAAGACAGCAGAGAAGGGCTGGGAGATTTTGATTGTTAGTGATGGGTCAACAGATGCAACCGTAGATAAGGCTTTGGAGTTTGCGCGCGAACACCAGCTTTCAAAACATGCTAGGCCAGCGTCTGGACCTTGGAAATCGGGCCTCACGCATGCGGACCGGATCCCGTATGGCAGCATCCGGGTCGTCAGCCTCGAAGCGAATAGGGGAAAGGGTGGGGCGGTCACACATGGAATGAGGCACGTGAGGGGCAAGTATGTTGTCTTTGCAGATGCAGACGGAGCTTCGAGATTCAGCGATCTGGGTAAACTGCTGCATAGTTGCGAAGCTATTCAAGACAAACAAGGACGGGGAGTCGCCATTGGTAGCCGCGCACATCTTGTTGGTAGCGAGGCTGTGGTTAAGGTAAGTCATATCCATGCCTCTTCTTGTTTCTCAACGGCATGGCTAATCCCTTATCTAGCGCTCTAAACTCCGCAACTTCCTCATGCATTCGTTTCATCTTTTCCTCAAGTTCATGACTCCTCCTGCCACTGCTGCAATCAAAGATACTCAATGTGGCTTCAAGCTCTTCAGCCGCCCATCTCTTCCCTATATCGTCCCTTATATGCATTCAGAAGGCTGGATCTTCGATGTGGAAATGCTCATGCTAGCAGAGAGTGAAAACATCCCCATGGTAGAGGTTGCAATTGGATGGAAGGAGGTCATGGGGAGCAAGTTAAATGTGCTTTGGGACTCGTTAGGGATGGCTTTTGGGCTTGCAATTCTGAGGGCGGCATGGATGCTGGGCGTGTACAGGAAAGATTAGGATTCAGTCACCAGTTATTTATCCTTAACACCGAAGAGATTTGAGTACATTTCACGCTCTCATTCTGAAAATACCGCATAATGCAGTCCTGCTTGAGCATTGTTATCTAGCAATGTTACCCGCCATCTCATTAGGCCAATAGTACCGGTATCAGTGTTAGGACATCATGGCTGGATAATAACGATGGAGCGAACAGAATTACAACGCTTCTATTGGCCTACAGTTGGCAGCTGTGTTCATGAACTAAAACCGAATGCTGTAAGTCGCAATCCAGAGAACCGCCATGAAAGTTGTACAATCTTCAGCATTTGAGTCATAAAAGGCACTATCACCTGCATTTGAAAACATGTTCCCCAACATGTGCATAAGATCACCAAGTGACTCGCAATAACGATGTCGATGGAGTTTGCTTTGGCACCAGTAGTCTTCGCTCTGGCCGTTATATTTCTCTATAATACACCACTAAAAGCAGGCTGTACTTGTGCCCACAGTCTACGCTGAAGAGTCTTTATGCGAGTTTGATCTCTTAGTGTCATAGTATCTACTTTCCGGGGCTATAATCTCTTATCTATGAGAATATGCTATCACGCAGTACCCTAACAATACAGTCCTGTACATGAATCTAAGAAATGATGATTTCACCTCATGGATTTAAATTTATATACAGAAATCCTGCATCTGCAGCACAGATCACGAATGAAGGCCTGGGTCAAACTCAAACCGAAACACGTGCTGAACCGCTTAAGAATTATATTTTCACCCTCGACCGCAGTATTGCATAATGACTTAAAATGCAGGAATAGTTCTTGAAGGTAATTACGAGTTTAGCCAAAGAGATTCTTTGTATTACAACGGCGCTTCTCACCCATCTCCCTCATGTGGTTCCTTCCCCAGGTTAGAGCTTCTAGTATACGCTTTTTCCACCTATGGTTCTCGCTGGATTTTCAGTCTTTGGACTGCACTTCGATTCTCACATATTTCCTGAGCCACATGAATTTAGATCGGGGCGTCGGTTGAGTGGACAGACAAGTGGTAAGACTAGAAGCAGGTGGTTTGCAATCGGGGCAACTTCCAGGCCTTGTGCAGCGCAGGTGTTGGTAACTTGGGAGCTGAACTTTTCTGTAGAGAGGATTTTATCCAGTGAGGCTCTGAACAAGTAGGACTGGTGGATAAAAGTGAGGTGGTAAGTGCCAGAGCTCTGTGTCGTTGTTAAAGTTGCGTCAGCTACTTAGCTAATCTATAAACGATGCTTAATTCGAAAACACAAAACAGGAAGTTTGACTTAATCTAGAATTAGCGATGTGAGCTTCTTGGGACAGTAGCAAATTTAGGTACCACGAAGCTGAGGGCTCACAACCCTTTAACTTGTTGCCCATATGATTTTATTACGGTATGATTTAACTAGGATTAAATAGGCCATATTTACAGTCTTTTACGGTATATCTTTCATATTGATGTTTTTACATCAGACGTGTAGGCTGTGTAATTAAAATTAAAAAAAATTAATTTTTTGCCTCCGTATGCAAGCATCGCAGTTTCCTCCCCATGTCGATGGGCTCATAAAAATGCGAGCCTTTGACTTCTAATCGCTCTTATACGTAGGATTTGTTAAGCCAACTCAATTTCCTTCTCATATTTTAATCTGTCAAGCAGCCTAGTATAGTTGTTTAAAAAGTGCAGGTTGGAGATTGAAGGTCCGTTGGCAAATGTGCGGCCCAGGAACTGTGAAATACTTTCCTGTGTGATTGATCTTACAGACACAATCAGGCCGAGTATACACTCCACTCTCGCGATCGAGTACCACAGCATCATACCTCCAAGACGACTCGAAAAGCTTATACATAACCTTAACATACTCTTCAGCTTGGTTATGTTGCTCATCGTGCTACGCAGAATTCACCATACTCCTCCCAGCTGAGTCGATGTAGCTTGTGACAATCTACCAGCCATTTTTGATAATTCTCTACAATTTTCCTCGTTACCTACGTTCCAGCCAAGCCTGATAGGGGTAAGCTGTACCTCTTTTGTTTAGTAAAATGGACAGTACCGTCCACTAGAAAGGTAGCCAATGGTTAATAATCGTTGGGCCAGGCGATATGGCTGCTCTTAGGTGGTCGAATAAGTTACATCGAATCTAATACTTCTAGTCGCGGCTGCCATTGCAAATAACATCAATTATAAAACATGTATTGCAAATGATTACCTGCCCCTATGGCACTTACTTGCAGGCACAACAGCGAGTGGCTCGTTTACGGGCCATTGTGTGCATGATAGTTTTGCGGCTTCGAGGTTATCATTGCAGACATCGTACCCTCTAAGGACGTCCGCTATAAAGATGCCGTGAAATTTAGCTTTCTCCAATAACTTAGTAAGCTCGATCCGGTGTTGAATGCGGTTGAATTCATGAGAGTAATCATCAGGATGCCTCCATAGTCCTAGAGATTGGTGTCGACTGCCTGTTTGGTGACAGCGTCAGTTCTCGGCAATTATGCACACATGCATAATTGAACCGGATGCAGTCACGTGAACTCGCACATCTCTACTGAGGCGTTCAGGATCAACTTCCGTGCAGACGCCATGATGTCGTCTACTCAGTCAAGCATATCGTGCTTCCGGTTCCTGAAACTTATGCTATCTGAAAGCTCGATGCATTCCGATATCGCAACTAGGAGTCGGCCAACGCAAATGTAGGGGAAGATGATGTGCTTTCAGCGTCTTTGAACGCCATCGCCCAGTCCCCTCACCCCACCTTGACCACGCATCATACCCCACAGCATCATGCATCCAATCCCTACCAGAGTATCTTTTGGAGTCGGGGTGAGTTCGAATTTGCTTATCTTCGATTGCGTGCTTTCCTGGGGCCTTGGGTAACCCATTATCATCCAATAGACTCGGCATCTAGTTAAAAACCCGCCAGCGGACAAGCCGGTAATCCGAGTGTATATCCCCGTATGATATGACGGGCCAACGTCAGCGAGCCCCAGACCCGATGACTCAAGTGATGAGTGAACATACTGGACCCTTGCATGCCGTGGACTTCAAGATGAATCGCCCAGTCCTGAGCTCTCAAATACAACACTCTCGATCTGCATATATAGCATGCCACACACGAAAGCTATGGTCCGATGGATGACCAAAGTACAAGGACGAAGTGTGGTAACCCCACCTCAAGCAAGAACAGAGCTTGATGCTACCGTAGAGTTCCAACAATGCGACCCAGGACACTATATACCAAACAAACAGAAAGCTTTGGTACTAAGCTCACTTCGCCAGCCTTATGAGTTGACAGCAGGTCATGCTGTACCGACCACTCGGTCTGATCATGAGTTGCTTGTGAAGGTGAATTTTGTTGGTCTCAATCCCATCGATTGGAAAGCACCGTAAGTACACGCTGCGAGCGAGTTATTGGCTATCATCTTATACTTCTTTAGTGACTTTGGCTTCGGTATTCCGGAGCTCCCTTACGTTTCAGGTCGAGAACTGGTCGGAACGATAATACAAGCGCCGTCATCTCCAAACTCTCGACTGCATAGAGGGAATGTTGTCATTATTCCCTCAACGGATTACAGAGATCTACGAAAAGCAGCATTTCAGGAATACAGCATTGCTTCGGCCTTCAATGTCATACGACTACCTTGCGGTATACCCCAAGAACAAGGTTCCATACTAGGGGTAGCTTTTGTAGCTGCAACACTCGCCCTCGGAGTCTGCATGGGTGTCAATTTTATAGACATTGAAGATGGACCTGATTTGTACCAACTCTTGCGTAGCATTGATCCCGAACGCATCCCCGCCGACATTCGGTTAGAATGCTTGAATGGCATTAATGATCATGAAAGAGCTAGGAGCGGAGACTATGTGGTAGTGTGGGGTGGAAGCTCGACCTGCGCACATACATTTAAGCAAATTGGTCGACTCGCCGGGCTAAGAATAATATCAGTTGTTGACACTGCGAAACATGGGCTGCGAATCTCGTCGCAGCAGCAAATTCGGCCGGATTTGCTCGTTGATGCTCATGATCCTGAGCGCGCCGTGCATATCATTAGGGCGGCAACTGGCAATAGGGCTCGCTTTGGCTTTGATACACAAGGCAAAGACACGGCTGCTCATCTGGTACGCTCTCTATCTTCGAAGTCAACATTATTGCAGGATTCGTCCAAACTTGAATCTTTCGCCTCAAGAAAATTGCCAACCCCACCCTCAACCCCTCACCAAACATCTTCTGAGAGTCGATCTCATCTCGTAGGCTTGAGTGGGGTTCCAAAAACGAACATCCCGGAAGGTTTGGCACTACACAATATTCCTATGAAGTTGTTCCACGAAATCCCTGAAGTGGGTGAAGCGTTATCTGCCTGGTGTGAGAGATTGCTAGTCAAGGGCTGTTTAGTTCCTCCTGATGTCGTAGGTACAGTGAATGGACTGGATGGTATTAATGAGGGGTTGAATATGCTGAGAAGAAGAGAGGTTAGCGGTGGGAGATTGGTTGCCATTCTACCATAGTCTACATTATGTCATGTAAGATCCCATCTGTGGCTACTAATAGATGCAAATTCCGGCGGCCCCAGTTAAGCAAATAATTATGTCTGCAAGTTCGTGATTTACCTTGTTACTGTTGAATGAGCCCACAACCAACTAAGCATACAAGCAAAGACGCCAGTGGAATAATTGCTGTGAGTCTTCTAATTTAATAATACACCGGGTTGAATATACATTCCTATTAAACTGTGTTCCATTTTACCTACCCTACTGCCTAGTTTTCATGCTTGCTCTAGTTATTTAGGATGAGTCGGTTATCTCGCTCGCATCACTTCTCCTGTCGCCCTTCTTATGTTAGCCAAAATGTCTCAATACCAATCACACTGGACTAATGGACAGCGCCCATAACAATAAGTTCCAGTATACATCACCAAATAGAGCAAATATAGTGAGACTTGTCACACCTGTTCGTTGTTAGTAATGTGGTCTATTAAGGTCATGCAGCAAAATGGTGACTTCCCGTAGCTGACTGCTTGCTACGCGTTCTCCATGCCTCCTAAGAATGCTGCGAATCGAATAACCTGTTGTTCATCGCTTACCATATTTGTCACAATGAAGTACAAGAACAGATAGTTAACTCGGAACCACGCAGTAAGGAGGATAAATACAGCAAACGCGCTACTGAAGCTAGGAGAGCTCTAGTCATACACGTGGCGGGTTTTCCGAAAACGGGTCATAAGCACCGAGACCCAAATCCAGCATACGCCCTGGAGGGCTGCAATGAAAACGAAAGAGCTTCGAGTGCAAGTTTTGAGGCTGATAATGGGACTATCAATGCACCAATAAAGAAGATTGCCACAGATTACAGCCATGGCACTAGAGACAAAAGACCTAAAAGCACAAGCGCGCATAGAAAACCAGACCGTAAAAACGGTCCATGGTGAAACCCAGAGATCGGAATATGAAGTCAGCTTCTGCAAAGATGACCTGACCAATCCAAAGTATGATGGGAAATTTTTTCTTTGTGAAAAACTTTCTAGTGGTTTCTTTGATCTCAAACTAAGAACCAGGTAGACAATCAGAATATGATTTGCATATATAAAATCTCAACGACACCCACCCTCTAGAAATTTTTAACTCGACTTTCTTTCTATCCTTTATTTGTACTTTGCTAGGTTGGTTGAGTAGAAGCGCACAAACGGCCCTGAAATCTGTAGTGTAATTAAGATGAGATATACCGTATAGGATACTTTTCCAGCCTCATATCGATCTGCATTTATGCCTAAATCAATCGTCCCACCCAATATCTGCCCCGTAAGTCGATATGTCAGCCAATAGCCCAGTGATTTCCCTCTGTTCCAAGGTTCCGGATATGCGATCGCAATTGCAACCTCAGTCATCTAAAACACCTGCTAAGATTCCAGAAAGGGCTTCACTCAAAAGCATTAGCCAAGTGGTACCGAAGTGGTTATTTTTATAGAAATTAGCCACGTTCGTTCATATGCTCCTACGGCTAGAAAATTAGCCTTACTTACGCCCCGAATACCAATGCTCCCATCACGCCCCACATATCGGGGCAGCTAAGTTGCAGAGGCCCAAAATAGCCATATTACAGAAAGTTGAGCGAAAACATTTTGCCAGAGCGGAGTTAGCGGTGAACATGCGAATGCCGGTTTTTGTTTCTATACTTAGGTATTAAAACTTCTCGAAAGCAGGAAGAATAGCATTGCCAAAGGCCTGATTGTTGTCTACCATGTCAAGAAAGCCAGCGTATACTTCCACTAGATTTTACGGGAGTTTTGTGTATACATAAATTGTATAGCTTAAACAAATTATGAGGCTTTCGTTCTTAGCACGCTTAAAAAGACGTCAAAAATAATATTTCCCCTGGTATATGGTGACGGGACGGATTTACAAAGAAAAATTTTCAAAAGCACATATGTATGTGGCACTCATCTAGTTACGCGAAACCCGGCTCATATTGAAAAGTTTGCGCTGCATGCCTGCATATGCAACCCTGAGCTTCACAGTGGATGGCTAGTAGTACTATGAAATAACTGGACCTTCGTGTTCTCGCCTGTAGCCATATGCAAGTCGGTCACGTAATAGGAAGCACATCAATTCGTCTAAAGTTGACAAAGACTATTTTATAACTGGTGTCTTTCCGCTTAGCATATCCAACCTTGTTGGTCAGAGTATCACATGCGAAAAGATAGTTCCCACCGAGCGACAGCATGGATGATATCAAGGATAAACGATTCCCGGAACACAGGCAAGCACATGTATAAATGAAGGATGTTTGGGGGTTCCATTATCCTGTCAAGTCACACGAGGTCAAGTTTTTCCCGACTAGTTTTTTTGCGTGTACCTGGAACGTCCCACCAACTCTCGTGTATGTCTCTCAAGTCCAGCTCTTGGCCTGGAGCTCTTAGGTATGAAGTCAAATCTGAGTTCTCATCAATTTCGTTTTCTGTATATCCATTTCCGAAATAGGCAAAACGATTGATCTTGTTAAAGCATTCGTATTCCCAATCTTCCCATCTTGGCTCGCGACGTGCAATAGTCTGATGAGCTGCACTACCAGGCCAAAGACCATGGATTCGAGCGCCATGAATACCTCCGTTGTTCCAAGAAGAGCATGGATCGGTCAATACCGTTGTTGGAAAGAAAGCGTCACAGTAGTCAACAAAGTCATCTGCGGCTTCCTGTGAGGGTACAATAGATTTAATACCCTGCGAAGACACCTTGCGGAGGACTTTCGCAATATATGTTAGACCCGTCTCAGCCGCGAAGGGTACTGTGCCTGAAGGTCCAGTAGCGTGGGGTCCCATGAGAAAAAACAGATTTGGAAATCCGGGAGTTGATATTCCCATGTATGTGTATGGAAATCCGAACTTTCCCTCTGGTCTCCAAGCTTCCTTCAAGTCAATGCCTCTGGATTTGATCGAGAAAGGGGGTGCTAGATCAGTATTTGCTCCTGTCGCGCACAATATAGCATCGAATTGATATCTTTTGCCGTCTTCAGTCTCAATACCATCTCCCGTGAACCGCTTGATGGGTACCTTGACGAGATCGACGTTATCCTCAGTAAGTGACTCAAGATATCCTGGCCCAGGTGTCAGCCGTCTGCAATGCGGAGCAAAGTCCGGTATAAGTCCGTCGAGAAGCTCGGGCTTCTTTGCGACTCGCTTTTTCATTACATTGATGAACAAATCCCTCATGCTCTCATTCTCTTTCGATCCGCGAATCATGGCACGGAAGCGTCGCCAATACCTTTCCTCAATATCCTTCCGAAATAGGAGATAGACTCCAGGCTCTTGAAATGGTCTGCGTTGTTCTTCAGAGTACGGTTGGGGTTCAAAGGTTCGCTCGTCGCCGGCCCACGAAGTTGCGATCCAGGTGGGATTGCGCACAAAGTGGGTGACTCGATTCGAAATCAACTGTAAGTTTGGTACGACTTGAATACCACTGGCACCATTGCCAATAACAGCAATGTTTTTGCCTGTTGCGTCAAACAAAGGGTCGTAGGCGGAGGTATGACGCAAGTGTCCCTTGTAGTCTTCCATGCCTGGATAGTTGTCCGGTAACTTCCACGCATTGAACCGACCAATGGCAGTGATTACAAAGTCAAATTCTTCGGTGGAGATGGTGTTCTTTTCGACATTCAGTACTTTGAGTTGCCACTTTCCTTTGTCGCCATCCCATAAGGCCTCGTCGACCCGGTGACGTAGTTTGAGATATTGGTAGACGTTGAACTTCTTAGCCTGAAACTGCCAATAGTCACGAATCTCGGAACCTTTAGCGAACATCTCCGACCACTGTGTATTGGAGGAAAATGTTGATTGATAGACGTGGGCCGGGATGTCGCAGCGCACGCCTGGGTAGATGTTCTCGAGCCAAGTGCCACTCACGTCTTGGTTCTTCTCGAATATCATCAGACGGATTCCTGGTACCTTTGCGGGGAGCAAGATGCCAGCGTTGATGCCAGCAAGGCCTGCTCCAATGACGGCGACATTGAGCGAGCGCACATTGTCGATGTGATGCCCTGTATCGAGCTGAAGTCGGGATATCGGGTAATCGATAGGCAATTTGGAGCTTTGGTTGACTTGATCCATTTGTTTACCATTTGCAAGATGATCAGTGAGCTGAGCAACGCGCTGTGTGGTGTGAGTATTACGGGACATGGCTGATTATCATAAGGCTGATAATGGTCCCAGAGTATCTTAGGTTCTGCGTGATGGAGTGCGACGCCTTTAAATCTCTATGGGAGGTAGTTTGTCGCTGTATTGGCATTCAGGTGACCATGGCTAGGTGTGCCATGGGCGTTTAGATACGATATGATAAATGGTGTCTTGATAGGCCAATGACGCCTTGTTCCCACCAACTGACGCCATGAACTCCTTGCATCACGAAACCCACATCTGAGTCCGAGAAGGAGAGGAAAATCTATCAACAGCTGCAATAAACGGATAATGATAAGCGTCAACTAGACATAAACCTGGACTTTGTCGTTGTCATCGCAACAGCGCGAAGCTGTCTTCTGGAGAACCATGGCAGAAACAACGCGCACCGGTATCAACGATTCTACCATTCCTGTGTTCAGCGATGCTACCAATATTGCCGGGAAGAAGATACTCTTGAACGCCTTTGATATGTCGACAGCTGGATATCTCTCCCCGGGCCAATGGCGAAACCCCAAAGATCGGTCCTCTATCAAGCGCAAACTCGACTGTTGGATTCATCTCGCCGAACTCTTCGACCAAGGTGGAATTAATGCATTGTTTCTTGCCGACACATGCGGAAGATACGATGCCTATGAAGGAAGCCTGGATAACTGTATCAGAAGGGCCGCCCAACGGCCCATAACCGATCCCTCAATCGTATGTGCCTCGCTCCACCATCCAACTCTCTCAGCTAAACAAAAGAGAAAAAACCCCTAGCATTTACCATCATTGCGTTAACTTCCTTTGAACCCCATTCCTCCTAGCCAAATGTTTCAGTACCTTGGACCGTTTGACTGGAGGTCGCTTTGATTGGAACATTGTCACAAGCTGGAAGAAGGCCGCCTTTAAGCTATTGGCTCTGACACTCTAATCGAGAATGATGAGCGCTATGCGTAGGCGGATGGGTATCTTCGTGTTTTGTACAAGCAGGTTGAACCTAAGCTCTATCGATTCGCGACAAGACTGTTATTCTCGTGAGTGGATGGACGGGCATAGACCTATCAAAAGTATCCCCCCGGACCATGAGCTCACGGCTGCAGATGAACTGGAGAGGTGACTCAGGGTGGCCAATCTTGATGGATTTAATATTGCATAGGTAACGACATCTAGGAGTTTTGAGAATAGAATCGAACTTTCAGTACCGGAGTTGAGAAAGAGGGAAATCTGAGGAGAGGCAGCCGATGGAGAAGATTAACGGCAAAGGAGAAGGCCTATGGAATTGGGCAGCGGGAGCTAATGAGTGACCATGTGGGAAGTCGGTATATATATGGCGTTTGTGATGAAAGTCAGCCATGATGGTCCAGCCGAAATCATTTACTTTCAAAACGAGGCACATACTCTTCAAAATATACCGCGCTATACTCAAGGCAAGATTACGACCTGTGTAGACCCTAACCAAAAAGGGACGTGGCTCTCGTTCGAGAAGAATATTTTTCGATTTTCGGAACACTAGCCTCTAAAAAATTTAACTGCACTGAGGGAGCTATGAAATTGTGTTTTCTAGGCGTTCTACATTGCCACTGTGATTGACAGACTGTTGGATGAAGTGAACTAACTCTAGCAAAAGCAACTGTAAACAGGCCAAATATCAAGAAAAGCGCTCCGTTTATGTTGATTCGTAGAAGGGATTCGTGTCATGTTTATATCCCAAAACACGGCGCAAGCCCGGAGGTTGTTATACCTGGATTTAAAACCACCAGGTATGGGGAGGACACTTTTATCTTTAAGGGGGTTTAATCGGCGTATTTGGGGCATAGGTCTTGTTTCTTTACATCACATAATGGATACTTGAACGTTGAATCATAGTATTTCAAATTCTCATGTTTTATGGGCTTTGGATCTACCATGAGGGCGCAGTCAAGCGCCAGCCTGGTGTATCTTCCCCTGCGATATGCACCAGCATCAAAACAACCACGATCATCCTTTAGCAGATCATGTCTCAGGCATCGGTAATACCCGTAGACACAAAACAAATGTATATCCAGCATCTAGTCTTTTTGTTTTCTTCTGCATTGTAACAAGCCTCGATTTGAATAGAGTTTCAGAATCTAAAGCTCGAGTTTAACAAAATAAAAACAAAGAGCGAAGGAAATGCTTGCTTTTTGTGGTGTCTAAGTGCTAAATGGGGAATAATATGAAGGAAGACATTCAAAAACAGAATCGAACAAGAGAAACTGAGTACACAAAAGGAAACCAAATGGGGATATCAAAGTGCATCACACATAGAAGGTACAAGAAATGAAATGTGGCGCAGCCAACGGATCAAGACCAAAGCGAGGCCTCTGGTGCCGGATCGTGACTGAATTCACTGGAACCGTGCCATTCGTCCTGCAACCAATCCGTAGCATCGAATGCTATTTTTTTTCCCATTGCCCGATCCTGTCCGTCCCGGGCTCTCCATTATCGGGATTGAAAAGAAGAACCAGATGCCCGAAGCTACGAGCGGTACGATGCGTTAGGTGGTACTATTCAAGGTTGATGTTGCGAATTTGTAATGAACGGGTTGAGACAGCCTGGATGAGATAAGGCACGTCTCTTTAACAAACACCTTACGGTCATCTCTCCGAGGCCAATTGCTCAGACTCTTCATCTTCGATACGGCGCCTTATGCCTTCATCCACTTGGATGCCTTGTCGTACCCAGTCGATCCTCTCAATTTCTTCGAGGCCCTTGCGTCCTCGTGACACCTTTTTCAGCAAGCCTTCAACACAAGCTCGGGCACCTTCCCATTCTTTCCCTTTCTCGACATCCCACTCACCATCTTCGTCACCGAACCGGACCCATATCCAATCGCACCTTGCGATTCGATGTGCCGGTCGGCTGCGAACAGGTTTGCCCGGAGGAGGATCAAATGGTAACCGCCCTTCCATCAGAGCATAGAGCAAGACACCGAGCGCCCAAGCATCCGTCTGGCGGCCGTCATATGGTTGACCGAGGAGGATTTCGGGAGCAGCATAGTCTTCACTCCCACAGCGGGTGGTCAAGAGGGGCGATTCGGGTGCAACGGGAATACGCCGCGACAAGCCCAGGTCGGTAAGCGTGGCTACAGGATACGAGTGCGAACGGGGGTTCTTCAGCAACGGCACTGTAGACACTGGAATATTAAGGAGGACGTCTGTGACGCATCAGCGAAATGGCACTTTTGATAGAGCCACCAATGGAAGGGACGGCGTACTTTCCAGCTTGATGTCGCGATGCACAATCATTCTCTCGTGTAAGTAGCGTGTGGCACTGACCAGCTCAGCAAAGATGCGCTGCACGAGTTCGATGGTGAGCAGGTCACGGTTCTTGCTAGCTACATCGAATAGGTCGCCACCGGGGCAGTAGGTCAGAACCAGCAGTGCCTGGGCCTCATCGTGATCAAACGCTCTCAGATGCACGAGCGAAGGATGCGAAACCGAACGGAGCATTTCGACTTCCCGCTTGAGGCTTAGTTCCACGCGTTCTTCGTCGGCGCCGCCAGCAGGACCGTGCTCGACGACCTTGATGGCAACCAGTTTGCGGGGATCAAGGACGGCCTCATCCAGTGGGTCTCTGGCGGACCGTTTCTCACACGTGGCTAGCCAGACTTTGCTAAATGTGCCCTGGCCAAGCTGCCGTACGGGACGCCAGAGCTTCTTCGTCATCTGCGGACCTTGCCTGACCGCAATGTACTTTATCCTGTCTTCTTCGGCAACCTCCTCTTCCTCGCTCTCGGTGACGCTTCGATTGCTGGCCGGGGGTGTAGGGAGGGCGGTTGGCACCAGGGCTGGCACCAGGCCGCGCTGGGTGGCCAGGTAGGCTTCGCGGTGCAGCGCGGAATCCAAGGCATCCCTGAACTCGGGGGCGACGTGGGAGACGGTGGCATGGTGCGTGCCCACGTTGTGCATGGTCTCGGGCCTGAACTCGCTGAGACTCCTGTTCCTCTCGCGATTGGCGTCGTTCTTCTGCTGCGTCTGCATGCTTGCACCCACGGCCTGCTCCGCGGCCGTCTTCAGGCGCTGGTATCCCTTCTTCTTCAGCGAAGGCGTGGGCGACAGGGTGCCTCTGCCCAGCATGGCGAGGGAGTCGTCTCGCGACGAAGCAGAGGCGCCTCTCGAGCGGGGACGCATGGCAACGCCGGCACGGGCCCAGGGTCCTGGAGAGTCGCTCATGACCAGCGGCGAGGGCAGCGGGGTGATGTCGACCAGGGCATTCAAGGCAGGCGAGGAGAGGGCAGAGCCAGGCGACAGGGACCCGGCCATGCTCCCCGCGGAGAGGGTGCTCCGCAACAGGCCGTCTTGTATGGTGACGGGCGCCGTGGCCGACTGGCGCAGGATCTCGGGCGGGCTGGTGTCGGCGCTGGCGGCGTTGGCTTGCGGGTGGGCTTGGGGCGCCATGAGGGGGATGTCGGTCTGGAGAGACAGGCCGGCGGCGGAGGGGTTGCGGATGTGAAAGCGAGGCAGCAGCGCAGCCAGCGAAGGCTCGGGTGCGTCGCCCGTGGCAGGCGGTGGCGGCAGCAGCTGGGGGCTCAAGAGACTCGAGGTTGCATTGCCGGCGTCGAAGGTGGCATTCCTTATCGTAGAGGGACCGTCGGCGGCATGCGGCGGGTTGGGGGGACCGGCGGGGGGGTCGGGGGAGGGGGAGGGGGAGGAGGAGCAAGAAGAGGAGGAGGGGGGCAGAGGGGCGCCCGAGGACTGTGACTGTGGGCCGGCCATGGTGTTGATGGCTTCGTCTCGCTCCCCGTGCATGGCCGGCATGGGCCCGCGTGGACTGTGCTCAGCCCGCGCCGGCGCTGAGCCAGGCAGGCGTTGCGGAGGAGGGAGGGAGCATCGTCGCATCGCCGCATCGCCTCGTCCGACGACGTTGTGGGATCACTTCACTTCACTTCACTTCACTTTACTGCTTCACTGCGCTTCGGACGCCATGCCCCACGCAGAATCCGATCGCTGCTGCATGCGTGCTCGCCACGAGGCCATACGTGCTGTGCTGTGCTGTAGTACCATACATGAGTCTGCTCGACATGGCTGCTGTGAGAGCGCCGTGCGTACATGCGTACATGCGTACATGCGTACGTGCATACAATACACGCATCCATCATCCGCTGCGCCCTGCCGTGGGGCTTATCGCTGCCCATGGCATGCCCATCCGTGCCCTCCTTCTCCCGTCGCCAACCACCAAAGCACATGCCGGCCATCCAGCATGCCCCCAACCTCTCTGCCTCTCCTCGTTACTAATCCGCCTCCCTCTTCACTTGCTCTGGCCTTGGCCTTGGCCTTGGCCCTGGCCCTGGCCCTGGCCCTGGTGCATTCCGTTGCCATGGCCCATTCCGCTGCCGGGGAGAAGCCCATGGCCCTGGCCGAGGCCGTACGCCTGCTGTTCCGCACCCGGCGAGTAGCCAAACGTCGCGGGCTGCTGGAAGCCGCCCATGTATGCGTTGTAGGCGGGAACGCTGGCGCTCTGGTACGGATTGGTAGCCGAGAACGGGTGCACCTCATCCCTGCCATCACGGCTGTACGCCTGACGACCTGGCTGGCTGCCGTGGCCGCCGCCATGGTTCCCGTTTCCGTAGCGAGAGTCAAAGTACCCAGGAAGGGAGGGCTGGGAACGGTGGACAGGCAGGCCAACCACCTGCCCCGCGCCGTTGGGCGGGACTGGGAAACCAGCCGGCGGAGCGTAGTTCGGGCTCGGTCGCTTTTGGAGCTCCTGGATGGCTTGCTGCAGTTCCTCGATGGTCCGCTCCATCGCCATGGCCTTTTGCGTCTGAACCGCTAGGGCATCCACTACGCTCTTTTCCATCAGCCCTTCGAGCTTCTCGAGCCGGAGGCCCATGTTGTGTTGCTGGTTCGCCGTGTGGTCGGCCTTCTCGCCCAGCGTGTTGATCTGCGCTCCTATGCCAGCGAATTGCCGTTCCATGGCGGATTGCAGTTTGTCTTGGTGCGAGCTAACCTCCTGTGCCTGGTTCCTCGTACAGGAATCCACCCAGTCCCAGATGCTGCAGGCTACCACATCCATGTGTTCGTTCGTCATAAAGAAGTGGTCCTGCATCGAGTCTCCCGGACGCCTCTGCGGCGGCATATTCCGCAGCAATGGATGACGCTCGTCCGAGGGCAAAGGACTCGGCAGGGCACTCGGGGCGTTTGCCGAAAGATCCTCGAGCTCTGCCTTGCTGGGGCCCGCGCTGTTGACCATGCCTGTCAACTGGGACGACGAAGCTACACCGAGAGCCCTCGGAGCAGGCACAAATCCTGATGGCTTCCGAGGCGACGACGGGAAGGCATCGTCAGCCTGTGCCACGTTAGCTGGGTCCGAGATGGGTAGCCAAGGCAGCTTCGATGTCTTGGAGTGGAAAGAGCTGACCGAGCCACTCAACGTCCCAGTACCTCGAATGGCCGTCTTGGGAGGTGAAGGCCTGTATATAGTGGGCAGGAGGACCTCGAGCCGTGGCGTCCTGGGAGGACTATACTTTCCTCGATTCGCTTGACCAGAAAACGGCGATGGGATGCTAGGATAGTCTTCATCTTCCGCGCCTGCGTGCGCCAATTCTCCATGAGCCGAAAGGACGCGACCAGCCTGTATAAGCTCCGCATGATCTGCGAGAGTAGGGCGAAGTTTGCTAGGACTGCCATCACCAGCACCGAGGATAGACTCTGCTTCCTTGGCTAGTAAGGTTGGAAAGTGCAACTTCATGCCACCATCAATCAAATCCTCGGGCTCGTCCCCAACCTCCTCCGCTGGTGGAGGGCAAAGCAGCTGACTCACGCTTTTGACATCGGCGTTAGCCTTGGGGGGCGTGTCTTTTTGCGGCGGAGTTGGCGGGATCGTGTCCTCCGACAAACCTGCAAGAGCATCAGCAGTCTTTGCATCTTGGAACTGAGCTGGCCTGGCTGGCCCGGGCCGGTTTCGCGCTGGCTTGCCGTGCGTAGGACTGCGTCGGCGATGCGGATATCTAGGCTGTCCATACAGCTTGGAAGGAAGGGATTTGGACGTGTCGGAGCGCAGGGCAGCAAACGGGGCGGTGACTGCCTTGACTTGCGGAGAAAAGTGACGCGCCTTTCCTGGCGGACTTGCTCCCAGCACCTTCTTGACCTTGGGTGGCATGGGAGGCGTCGGGGCATTAGCAGACGAGGATCTGAAGGACGGTATGCTCACTCCAAAAATCTTCTTCTTCGGGCTCTTCGTCGGCACTTCTGCGCCCTCCTTTCTAGTCTCTGCACCTCTGCCCGCCAACCGTAGGTCACTGATGCTGACATGGTTGTCCGGAAGAGGAGCGACGCCTGTCAGTGTTAGCCAGCCGCCCCGGCGCATGCGTCTTCGACACCAGGAACCGAACTTACCCGTCTTAGGTGTCTCAGGCACCTGTCCCATCATCTTGAAAAGCTTACGCTCTGTCTGTGCCTCTATCTCGCCGCGTAGAGACTTCTCCTCGACTAGTCCCTCTAGTTGCGCCTGGCCAGACATGGCACTGCGATGGCTACGCTCAGATTGCCTTGAGCGAGCTGTCGACCCGTGGCGACTGGAGGCTGACGAGTGCATTGAATAGTTCGACTTCCTGGGAGACTTGCGAGGCGAAGTGCCACACGCTTGCTCCATTAGGCCAGAGATGGTTGTGATGCCAGAAGCTAGAAATCTGCTCGTAGAATTCGATCGAGGCAGACGCGGGTCGGTACCTTCGTAAACAGCCTTCTGCGGCGTATTCGAGCCTGAGCTGGTGTGAGGCCGTCCCTGGTCCTGTTCATGGGGCCCTGCCTGCGCAGCAATAGCAAACGCATTAGGACCTGGAACGGTAGGTCGCTGCGGATAAGCCAGTGGGATTTCAATGGGTGGCGGTCGCCTCTTCTGCGCTGCATCAAGGGGCGCCATAGTATGCTCTGTGATGCAACGATCCTGCTGGTAGAGCTTGTGAGAAACTGAATCAGTTAGTAACGAGCGAACAGTCCAGGTTGAGACGTACTGGGTCGTTGTTTTGTCTCAGCACACTGTGTGCACCAAACCTTGCTCTCACGGGAGCGGGCGCTGAGCTGAGTGTGAGAGCGAGCGTTGGTGGATGTTTAGCACGGGCGAAACTGGAGCGGGATGAATAACATTAGCGATAAAAGATAAAAGGCGTGGTTTGTTTTGTTTTGTTTTGTTTTGGGCAACTTTCTTTCACTATCGTCGTCTGAGAGAATGCCCTTAGGTTACTCCGCCAACCACTGCACACTTGTTCTCACCGGACACGGGAGGAATACAGTTGAGAAAAGGGAAACAGGTCTCAGTCATGGATCCGTTCAAGCGTCAAGATATTACATACCCGCACATAAAATAGTCCTTACGTAGTAGCAGCTACTGGAGACATTTAGCAGGCCCGACGAATAGCCCAGAGGAATTTGGTCAGAGGCTAAACTCACAGTCAAGTGGAACATATAAAATGTTTGTTTCAAATCTGGAATTGAAGTAAAGCTAGAAAGCAAGCTCATAACTGGGAAGGACACATCGCTGCCCATTTGGCGCCGGCATCCACAAGGTATCCAACAAAACAAAAAAAAAATCACGCCAGGCCTTAAAGTAATTGGTTTAGAATAGAAGTATCATCAACTCTCTGGTTCAGAGAACGACGCAGACCCTGCCACGCCGCTTCCCGCTTCCCGACTTGCCTCCTTCTTTGCTACCTGTCGGGGGCTCGAGCGCAGCCACAATTGCCTAGAGAATGGTAAGCAACTCATCGACGATACTCTACATATATATATGCATACCTCATCAAACACATCCTTCAACTTATACTGCGTAAGGGCTGAACATTCAACATATTTGACAGCTCCAAGATCTTTAGCCATCTTCTCACCGTCCTCTCGTCGCACAGGCTGCATCCGCTGCTTGGCAAGCTTTTCCTTGACCGAAGCATCCTCTCTCAGGTCCACCTGTGTACCGACGATGAGACACGGAACGCCGGGACAGTGATGGTGAACCTCTGGAAACCATTTCTCTCTGACGTTCTCAAACGAGGCCGGCGAAGTAACGGAAAAGCACACGAGGAAGACATCCGTCTGAGGATATGAAAGAGGGCGCAACCGATCGTAATCTTCCTGGCCTGCGGTATCAAAGAGACCGAGGGTGTATGGTTCGTCACCGATCCTGCAGCATCGATCAGCATTCAGACCCTCGCACGTCAACTTTCATATCGAGTATGGTCGCTTTCAGCGATGGCACACGCTGATATGGAGAATATTAGTCGTGAGGCTCACATTACGGTGACGGCATAGTTGTCAAACACAGTAGGCACGTATTCCGACGGAAACTTATTTGTTGTGTAACTGATAAGGAGACATGTCTTGCCGACGGCACCGTCTCCGACGACGACACACCTAGTAAACGACACTCATCAGCAGCCACTTGAATTTGCGAGAAGCTCCTAAACACGCACTTTATGGTTGCGACCACCATCTTGTCAGAGAAGAGGGCCGGAGGAGTTGCCGCTGCGGGAGCCTATGGGCAGTCGAGGAAGGTTGATATGAGCGTATACGACAAGAGGGGGGCAGGGTTGAAAGTAGTTATTCGTCGTCGAGGCAACAGAATGCCGAGCAGGCTGTCCAAACGAGGGGTTGAATGAGCACCTGCTTGACGGGCTGGTCAGTCCAAATGCACGACAAGTGCTAGCAACGTTGGAAGAGCAGCGAAGCCTTCGTACCTGTGAGCCTTGGGCCAGGACAGTGAGAGGCGCGTGCTGCGTAGTTCGTTTTCGTTGAAACTCGCAGCGTCAGAAGCCTCAAGGTTTCAAAGCGTCGCCGAGGGCGAACAATGAAGCGAGCGGACCGGCTCCGACGAGGCAACGTAGCAAGCGACGGGAGTGGCAATGGTGGCTGCAGCACAGCGCAGCGACGGGAAGGGTTTGGGTGGGCAGGTGAATGGGAGATGCAGAGAGTGAATTGGCAGAGCAACCGTGCAGCGGACGTCGAGCTGAGCTAAGCCCCATATGAGCGGGCGACCACGACACGACAACTTGCCCAGGGCTCGCACCAGGCAGATCGGCTAGCTCAGGTCACAGCCCCGTCGTTTTTTTTTCGTTTCCACTGCTCGTTCCGTTCCGTTCTGCTCGCTCTTTTCCTTGTCGACGCGTGGAAGGGGCGCAGAGCGTGTAGGAGCTGGTTCTCCATCTCTCTCATGAACGTTTGGCCGCCTTGTTTCCTTCCCCAGCCCTTCCATCCTCCACCTTTCCCCACTATATGCACACACAACACACGACACATCGCCAGTATAGTAGTATCCTACCCTATCCATTCCCCAACCTACTCGCCTCGCTCTCGGCTTGCACAGACGCCTGCGTTCCAGACCCCGGCACGTGCCTGGCTGGCGGCCACGCTGCAGGCCACCCCGACATTCAACACTGTCGGGGGACGGAACCTCGGCTGCGGCAAATCGTTTCGCCGTGCAGGAGCTTGGGTGCCTTGGCGAGCTCCTCCCGCCGCATCTGTGGTTAAAGTGTGCATGCTTGCCAGTCTAGACATTGCGAGCTTCTCCCATGCGGTAGCCGGTCCCAGTTGCGAATGCGCCCGGCACCATCATGGACGATCTCGAGGACGAGCTCGATCTGCGCTTCCACCGCGGCTTGAAGCCAGAGGTCTACTATCGCTGCCCTTCACTTGAGGTAAAAGCTCCTCCGCATTGCCCACCGCCCTGGCTAAGGCAGCCCCATCTAGTCTCTTACCGGCGCCCTACGCAACGAATTGGAGAAGAATGCTGCAAGCTTGATCCCCGTGAAGATCGTCACTGAATTTGTCTTTTCCCAAGCCTCAACCATTACCGTGCCCGTGGCGCAGCAGCCGGATCTGGAGGCACTGTTCCAACCAGCAGAGTATTCTCAAAGTATCACCGTCGACGATGCCCTATGCCGCGGCATCGAGGGCAAAGACAGACTCAAGCTACAGAGGGCCATTGCGCGGTGCGGTCACGTGAACGCATGCATTCTCTTTCCAGCACGGCTGACATCGCAGTAGCTCTTTTATCGGGACCATCCAGGAGATCGATGGATTCAGGTACCTCGAGCGCCGCGCCTTGAACAAAGATGGCAGCGACGGTATTCGTTTCAAATATGTTTGTGCAGACAGTCTACAAAACCGGAGGGGCCATGCAAAGAAAGCGCCACTTGGAGAGGCTGAGCAGGGAGAGCCGAATGGAAAGCGAAAGAGTGCATCAAACCTTTCAACGTATGAATGTGACGGCGCAGTACACATCAAGTTTTCGACGTCGCGTGAGGCTATCAATGTCATCTATATTCACAATCCTATCCATCGTGACATTGACAGTCGTTCCGCCCAAAATGGAGAAAGGCAAGTCATTTAACCTTCCCAGCGCCTAATATAGCATCGCCTCTTATATCACCTATTCCTAGCCTTGTGTCGGTAGGCTGACTGTTAATAGCCAACTGCCGGATAGTAGTATGACACACCGTAACTTACAACCCGAAATAGCCGAGAATACCAAAAAGGGAAATCGAAAACGCAAGAAAAGAAATGAGACAGAGCATGGATCCGAGTTAAACAATTCCAGTCTTGAGCCTACTAGCTCGGACTCAATCGGAGAACCTCCAAAGAAACAACAGAAGAAGAAGGCAGCTATAGAGGCAGTACCTTCATCATCGGCAAAAACAACCAAGAAAGTAAAGCCAGTGCATTCGCCGTCTAAGTCGCGAAAACAAGCAACCTCTATGAGAAATTCTGCTCCTGAACCGGCTCTGCCTGCAAAGGGAGAGTGCTTGAGATGTCGAGAGAAAAAAATCAAGTGCAACGAAGTAAGACCCACTTGTAATCAGTGCCATCGAGGCCTGTGGATGTGTCAATACGAACTACCTGGTACGAAAAAACGGTCCAAAAATGGTTGCCTAAACTGCAAAACAAGAAAGCGGAAGTGCACAGAGGAGAAGCCTTTCTGTGCTTACTGTTTAAAAGTGGATGATGACTGCGTGTACGCAGGCTCCGGATGATCTGCGTGACTTGTTCCGTGTAATGAGTCCTCGTGATGCCCCACGGCTGTGCTATCCAAAGCATACATATCTTTTCCATTTGGCGTGTATTGTGGATGATAACGATCCACTCAAGGTCATATCCTTCTAAGTGTAGGTTTTGCCTAGGCATACGCGCGCCGCCAACACTAAAGTCACATCAGCTGTTCCTGGACTTCTGTAGACACTAGGCCAACAAACAGTTTTCTTCACCAGGGAAACGAGGTTCCTGCATCGCTGGGTGGTATAGGACAATGCTTTCATTGAGAGCAGACGGAGGTTTTTGAAAGAGATTAGATATTAGAAGGTACGACGACTGTCCCTGCAGACAGAAGCGTGATCATATTAAGCTGAAATGTCAGCGTTGTCTTCGTGCGGGGCATATAGAGGCTACTCACATCCCAAGACCAACCTGCCAAGCGAATAGAGCTAAAATTCCCACCGCAACCATACCAAGACAAACGACAGGTGATTATCCCTTATGCACCTGTACAGCGGTCCAATGAGCGATGCGCCATCCTTCAAATGCTGATTGTTCAGATGACGTCTTTTAAGTGTCGATCTCATATAGACGTATCCCTGTCAACAGTTCTAATATCCTGGAGTACCGGCCCGCTGCATGCTTAAATCTATATGATATTCACCTTCGCCTCAATATATCCAACCCAGCGAGTAAAATCAGTGCAATATACCCCACACACGGCCCGAAGGTGGGTATCTTGGAGCCTTGAGCCGCCAAAACACCATTAAACAGGTCATGTATCGGCCAAAGATGGCAAATTACTCCGCGCAATTAACTATAGTGACCTGCCGATTCTACGCCATTGAAGATTTGGCTACTATTTAAGGGTCAGGTGCCTCTTGAGCAGTAGTATGTGCGAGAGAGGACGCTGCTGTCAGCTACTAACACGATGCGCAGATACACTCTACCTTTACTGGCATCGGCCATTCTAACGAGGGTCTCGGGTAAACTTGGCTCTCCCTTGGCCGAAGGCATAGAATTAAAGCTAGAGTAGGTCTTCCTTCCGAACAAAAGCGAGCCACGCCCCTTAGCTGGGACGACGCATACACAAAGGCCACGTCGGCACTTTCGAGGCTTTCCCAGAGTGATAAGGTTGGTATAGTCACGGGAACAGGTTGGCAAGCAGGAAACTGCGTGGGGAACACAAAAGCTGCCGGGTCGATCGGATATCCATCCCTCTGTTTGCAAGGTAAAGTGCACATGAAAAGCCAGGGCCAATTGGTGTACTGACATGAAGAAGATGGGCCCCTTGGCGTGCGGTACATCAACGGTGCTACAGCGTTCTCTGCGGGAGTTCATGCTGCTTCCACATGGGATACAGACCTCATCCGTGAGCGGGGTTCTTTTCTCGGACAGGAAGCTAAGCAGCTTGGTATCCACGTGCAGCTTGGCCCAGTATCCGGGCCCCTAGGGAAGATTCCGACTGGCGGAAGAAATTGGGAGGGTTTTGGTGCCGACCCGTACCTTTCTGGAATCGCTATGAGAGAGACGATTCAAGGTATGCAAGAGGCTGGAGTGCAGGCTTGTGCCAAGCACTACATTGGGAATGAGCAGGAGAGAAATCGCGAGACGATGAGCAGTGGAATACCGGATAGGGTCATGCACGAGCTTTATATGTGGCCTTTCGCAGATGCTGTTCAGGCTGGTGTTGCGAGCGTTATGTGCTCGTACAACAAGATCAATGGCACATGGGCTTGCGAGAACGATGGAATCATTAACAAGTTGTTGAAAGACGAATTGGGATTCAAGGGTTACTTGATGAGTGACTGGAATGCGCAACACACTACTACGGGTAGCGCAAATGCAGGTCTTGACATGACCATGCCCGGAAGGTAAGTTTGTTCTTTCTGGTCTGTACTTTTTATTCCTGACGTTTACAGTGATTTTAACAAGGGCAATGTTCTTTGGGGTCCAGGCAAGTCTATCATGAGTAGGCTACCAAATGGTATGATAAACTAATACACTGAAGCGCTTCAATCCGCGGTCTCGAATGGCCAGGTCCAGCAATCCCGTCTAGACGATATGGTTAAGCGCGTACTCGCTGCTTGGTATAAGATGGGCCAGGACCAAGGGTATCCTACTGCATCATTCAACTCATGGAACATTGGCTCGCACAATGTAGGTGGCACTCACAAGACAAATGTGCGGGCTATGGCTCGAGACGGTATTGTCCTACTCAAGAATACTGCCAAAGCTTTGCCACTTTCAAAGCCAAAGAGTATTGCTGTTATTGGCAGTGACTCGGTCGTTGCGCCCAAGGGTGCAAATGCTTGGTGAGACGCTGTGACTCATATTATCATAGGCGGTTGCTAAGTGAAGATAGTGCTGATCGTGGCTGTAATGATGGTACACTTGCTATGGGCTGGGGCAGCGGCTCCGTGGAATTCCCATACCTGGTCGCGCCTTTGGATGCCATCAAGACTCAAGCTCAGAAGGATGGCACCACAGTCACAACTTCTTCGAATGATAATACCCAACAGGGTGCTTCCGCTGCTCAGAACGCCGAGGTTGCGATCGTCTGCATCAATGCTGATGCTGGAGAGGGCTACATCACGGTTGAGGGCAACGCTGGCGACCGAAAGAATCTTGACCCATGGCACAGTGGCAATGATCTTGTCAAGGCTGTCGCAGCAGTCAACAAGAAGACCATTGTCGTTATTCATAGTGTTGGACCGCTTATTCTTGAGCCATTCATTGACAACCCAAATGTTGTCGCTGTCGTCTGGGCTGGCTTGCCTGGTGAGTTTGAAAATGATATGGATCTGAAGGGTCAGCTTGTACTAATGCACCTCAGGTCAGGAGTCCGGCAACGGTCTCGTCGACATTCTCTATGGGGCAGCCTCGCCTAGTGGAAAGCTTCCATACACCATTGCAAAACAAGCCTCTGACTATGGCACTGCCGTGACTAGTGGTGATGACAATAGCTGGGATCTATTCGTCGACTACCGCCGGTTCGATAAAAACAACATCACGCCGCGTTTCGAATTTGGCTTTGGGCTTTGTAAGCTGTTTCCCACCCCACGTCTTCACGGATCATCTGACCATTCTGACAGCGTACACAAATTTCACCTATGCCGATCTTAGCATTTCTGGTAAGCCTACATCTGGTCCTGCTACCGGCAACAAAGCCCCTGGTGGCCCAGCAGACCTTTTCCAAACGGTGGCGACCGTTACGGCGAAGATCACCAATAGCGGCGGCGTCGCTGGCGCTGAAGTACCACAGCTATATCTGGGCTATCCAACGAGCGCCAACACACCGCCAAAGCAGCTCCGAGGCTTCAGCAAGATCAAACTGAATGCCGGAGCTAGCGGAACGGCAACATTTGCATTGAGAAGAAGGGACTTTAGCGTCTGGGATGGAAGTAGGTGGGTTGTCCCCAGCGGCGATTTCACAGTATACGTAGGGTCCAGCTCTAGGGACGTTAGGTTGACGGGAAAGATCACTGTCTAAAAGTTGGTCAAGTGACAGCTGGGCCTGCCTGTATATTGTACGTACCTATACATACATGGATGGGACTGCGCCGGGGTAGCAAAGGAAATCGATCTCAGTGTTCTGCGAAGTGCTCACGATGATGGTTTGGTGCTGCATCCTACTTGGTCTGGCCATCTGGAGACTCACGCCGCGGCGGGCAGAGGGACAATACGGTATGACAGCGATATCTCGACACGACAGGGCGGAACACGGCCATTGGAGCCAAGTCCGAGATCGGGCCGGTGCTGCTGGCGCCCACAGCCAATCAGCGGAGCGGTAATTGCCAGCGGCACCTGTGACAGCCGTGGCGGCAAAATCTCCAAAGTTCCTGCTGCGTCATTGCTCGGAGCTAGTGCACACGCTATTCTATATCTGGCTTAGAGCGCATCCGTCAGTCTGAAATGTTCTCTTGACCGCCGGCGGGGTTTGAGAGTCACACACATCTTCATCAACTGCTACTCCAGCCTTTCTGTGCCTTTTGGGGTCTATTGTGCCCGCTCTGCCCTGACTCCACTTCATCTGGTCTCCCGCCGCGCTTATGCGTGCTGTTTCCATCTTCACTTCCCAGGTAAGTTGATCCGTAGCCCCTGGGCCCTTGACGCTTTGTGCGTTTTTCCTTATCGCTGGCTCGCCGAGCGCACACCGTCATTTCGTCGCCTGGCAGGGCCAGCAGCCCTCCACACGATAGCTTGCTTTCACAATCCTCTCACCACTTTTGCTGGTCAACAATGGCTAACTGATGGCTGCAGGACTACATTTCGGGTATGCCGATGTCAGCAAACCTCCTTGCACGATGGCTAACTGACGCGTCTCACAGACCACCTGTGGAAGGCTTCAATCAACTGAATTACCTATCCCCTGCCTAGCCTCAGCGTTGCATACTACTAAAACACCTTCAATATGATGTCGCAATTCCTCAATCCTGCCGCAGTCCGGTCCGCTGGTGTCCTGGGACGGGTGACAAAGACCCAAGCACAGGCCCGCTTCATGGCCACTGTGCAGCACAACACCGCCCGCCAGGTGCCCACCCCTCACCGAAAAGCCACCCCTATCTCCACAGAGAGGGCCACGTTCACTATCAAGGTGTGTACATCTGAACTGGCTTCTCCAATGCGTTACTTACCACCGCTTAGAATGGGCCAATTTTTTCCGGAAAATCGTTTGGCGCTAAGGCCAATATCTCTGGTGAGGCCGTTTTCACCACCTCCCTCGTTGGATACCCTGAATCTATGACCGATCCTTCCTACCGGGGTCAGATCCTTGTCTTCACTCAGCCGCTGATTGGCAACTACGGCGTGCCTTCCGCCGCCCGAGATGAGCATGGTCTGCTCCGTTACTTCGAGTCGCCTCACATCCAAGCCTCCGGTATCGTTGTTCAAGACTATGCTCTCAAGCATAGTCATTGGACTGCCGTTGAGAGTCTGGCCCAATGGTGTGCCAGAGAGGGTGTTCCTGCCATCTCTGGGGTAGACACTCGTGAGGTCGTGACATATCTCCGTGAGCAAGGCTCCTCGCTTGCTCGCATATCTATCGGAGAGGAATACGATGCGGATGAGGATGAGGCTTTCATCGATCCCGAAGCCATCAACCTTGTCCGTAGGGTTAGCACTAAGGCTCCCTTTCACGTGAGCTCGTCCCTTGGTGACATGCACGTTGCCTTAATCGACTGTGGTGTGAAAGAGAACATTCTCCGCAGTCTGGTCTCCCGGGGTGCTAGCGTTACTGCTTTTCCTTTCGACTATCCGATCCACAAGGTTGCTCATCACTTTGACGGCGTCTTCATCTCTAATGGTCCGGGTGACCCAACCCATTGCAATTCAACTGTGTACAACCTCCGCAAGTTGTTCGAAAGCTCTCAAATTCCCATTATGGGTATTTGTATGGGCCACCAACTTCTTGCACTTGCGGCTGGTGCCAAAACAATCAAGTTGAAGTACGGGAATCGCGCTCATAACATCCCTGCTTTGGATCTTACCACCGGCAAATGCCACATCACCTCCCAGAACCACGGATATGCGGTCGACCCCGCCACTCTGCCTGCGGACTGGAGGGAGTACTTCACCAACTTGAACGATCAGTCCAACGAGGGTCTTATTCACAACTCCCGACCCATCTTCAGTGCGCAGTTCCATCCCGAGGCCAAGGGGGGTCCCCTGGACTCTGCTTATCTCTTCGATAAGTATATGGAGAGCGTGAAGAAGTACAAGGATCACCAGGCCATGTTCTCTGATAGGAATAACAAACCGAGCCCACTGCTCGTTGACTTGCTTAGCAAGGAACGTGTTGGTGTCCACCCGGCCCATCCAGATGACTCTGAGGGCAGCCATGTCGCTGGCAGGATGGAATCCGTTGTCATGGATACTCAGGGAACACCCCCGCCGCAGCCCATCGCCGCGGCCGCGTGACCGGCGTGCACCTCCTAGAGTTAGTGCTTGCAGTGTTAGGCGTACGGTGACTTCGGAGGCGTTTTAAGGTTGTCTATATAGTTTGGGTGGATTTCTGTTTGGGTCCAGATGGAGGGAAGGTGATGTCGACTCTATGCCGGAGGGCTTTTTGTCTTGCCACTGCTCACATGGTTTTTTTTTTCTTGGTTTTTTTTTTACAAATACAATTCAAATTGGAAAATGCCACAAAGAATCAGCTTTCATAAAAGCGTCTTGTTCTTGCCTACATGTAGAGCACTGGGGGGTATCATAAAAATGCACAGGCCTGTTGCTGGGTTCCACCACCGATCTCGACGGATTATGCTTTACCAAACGGAGCCTCGTCCCCCTCTAGCACTTGTTCTTCATCCGCATCCTCACTCCCTTTGTCCTTGTCCTTGTCCTTGTCCTTGGCGTCCATCGCGGCAGCCCCGCTAGCCTGCTGCGTGTCCACGTGCACCTCCGCCTTTCTCTTCGCCACCCTTTCCTGCTCTTTCTTCCGGGCTCCGGCCTTCAGCTTCTCCCACTGTTCCCTATAGCGACCCAAGACTTGGCCATTCTTCTCGTTTTGCCTGGTGAGCTGCTCGTTGGTACTGGATAGATGGTTGATCTGCGAAGTCTGCGCCTTGAGTTGAGCCTCGAGCTCGGCGATCCGCTTCGCATATTCAGGGTCTGGCTGTGGCTGTGGCTGCGGCTGGTGATGCTGGTAGAGTGCAGGGGGTGATGCAGCAGCAGCAGCAGCAGCTGGCGGCGAAGGGAGCGCTGGGGCCACAGCGTTGGAACCCATGGCCAGGGCTTGTGCAAGGGCGGTGGGGTCGCTTGGCATTTTGCGAGCACGGAAAGACTGCGCGAGAGCGGAGTAGGATGATTGTGAAGTGGTTTCCCACATGGAGAGCCGCTTGGATTGCTTGTCGACGAGCTGTTTCAGGGTTTCGTTCTCCAAGCTTAATTCTTCCATGGTTTTGAGGCCAGAGCCGCGACCTGCAGGGATCGTGCGCACAGCTGTGACGCCCGTTGTGGTTCCTCTAGGGCGACGGCGGGATGTAGGGGAAGGGGGACCCACGGTTTCGTGCGCGTCGACGAATTCTTCGTGTGAAGAGCCCCTGAGCCCCGACTCATTATCCATCTCATCGATAGAGTCTAGATGTGGATTCTGCGCTGCATGGTGGGGATGGTGCGGTTCATTTGGATTTTGAAGAATGCTGGCGTAGGATACCGTGCCGCCCGACGTGGGAACAAGATAGAAGGACTCGTTGTTTACAAAGGGACCAAAAGAAGAGATTTTCTGCTCACGGAGAGCAGCAAGAGCGGGCTTGCTGATCAAAGCAGAAAGATCGGGCTGGGATGATTTGACAGTTCGGGAAGCTTCAGGTGACTGATTCCTACTCTTTGACTTGGCAGGTTTGGGCTCCTTTGGGCTGGCCTCGACGGCGGGGGTGGGTGGAGTCGGGTTCAGCGGGAGGGATGTGAAGGCAAGCGGAGCGCTAATGGCAGAGATTACGCCCTCAAAGGCGGAGTAGAAGCGTCGGAAGTTGTCCTCCGTGGGGGGAGTGGTGGCATTCTGAACAGCAGAGATGGGCTTCTCGTCCTGCTTGGGCGACGATTGAGACTCGTTCCGTTTATTGGCTTCTGCCTTTCGCGACAGCAAGTCTCGCACCGGAGTGGACGGTTGGTCATTGCGTGCAGCCAGAGCATTCGTCGCCGACACAGAGGCATTGCTTGGGGTGCCTCGGCGCGGGCCCTGGATGCCACGGGCTTCGGCGAGGTTGCTTGCGATAGATGACTGTGGGAGTCGGCGACGAGCGGACGGCGGGGTCAACGACGATGCGGCGGCGGAGGCAGAGGCAGGCTGAGCTGTGGTGCTCTTCGGAGGCGGCGAAGAGGGGCTGGATTCAGAGGACGGGCGTGTAGACTGACAGGCCTTGTCCTTTTTGCGGGGGGGTTCTTTAATCAGACTAGCAAGGCGCCGATGGTGGTCTTCCAGGAGAGCAAGGATGCGCAGGGCCTTTTGGTAGATGAGCTGCAGGAAGCCTTGGGCTGGGAAAGGGTCGACAAACCTCGGCATTGTGGGTGTCATGGGCAGCCTGGCAGAAGGCAGAGGCAGCAAGCTCATGCTCGTGGCCGGCCGTCGCGATGCTGCTGGCATGGGTGGCTGTGGCGGCGTTGCGAACGTGCTCGTGGGCTTCTGTGATGTGTGCGGATTCCATGGCGGATGCAGATGCGGATGCGTGGTTGCATGTGCATGTCGGGAGGTGAGGTGTGTTTGCTGCGCGCAGTGGTGGCAGTCTGAAGGTGCGGCGGCGGCGGAGGAGGAGGAGGAGGAGGAGGAGGAGGAAGAGAAGAGAAGCAGGTGTTACGATGGCTGCTGAGGCAGGATTGCCCCGAGCCCCCCGAGCCCCCCAGGGCCCCCATGACGAAGGTGCAAGTGACCAGCGAGGCTGAGTTTCACATCCTCCCCGTCTGCAATGGGCCCGATGCTCCAAGACTACATACATACCTACCTACACGGCCCAAC
>Ga0247757_10000401_pt1 | contig 36673 bp, 24 predicted proteins | sample UWRJL126311R4_FD_180929 | JGI IMG/M metagenome (GOLD analysis project Ga0247757, IMG submission 180929) | Plant litter microbial communities from Arlington Agricultural Research Station in Wisconsin, United States - UWRJ-L126-311R-4 | ecosystem: Environmental > Terrestrial > Plant litter >... | reverse complement strand
TCTTTCAGGATCACGGAGCTGCGCTGCGAAGGGGCGAGCTCCGAGAAACGCGAGATGGCGAGCGCGGTGGCTTGTTCGCGCGCCAGTGCCGCTTCGGGATCCGACTCTTCTGGGCTCGCGTTTGGCGGGGTTTGCAGCGGCTCGCTCATGCGGTGCTCGTAGCTGCGCAGTAAATCGACCGCGCGGTTGTGCGCGATGCGAAATAGCCAGGGCCGGAAATCGGGCATCTGTTCGAGGCCGGCGAGCGCGTAGAACGCGCGCGCTAGCGTGTCTTGCACGACGTCTTCCGCGTCCGCCACCGAGCCGAGCATACGCGCGCAGTAGCGGTGCAGCTCGGGCCGTACCTCGGCCACCAGCGCCAAGAAGCGCTCGCGACCTTCGAAAAACGGCGTTACGTCCGGGGTGCGTTCACTCATGGGCGGTCATTTCGTGTCGAGTGGGGTGATGCCGCTACTGCCCTTCAAGCCGTACGCGACCCCGCTCGCGTACGCGGGCTCACTCAAGATAGTAGCCACATGCTCGCCCACCTGGCGAGCCGTGAGTGGCACGCCATACCCCGCCCAAAATGTCTCGAGGCTGACGCCCTTTTGTCGCGCGTAATACTCGGCCCCCACGTGACCCAGGTCCGTTCCCGACACCAAATCCAAGGGCACGATGGCCTGAAAATGAATGCCTAGCTCGAGCGCCTGCGCCTCGGCATTGGCGTAATGCGCCATCAGCCACAGCATGCGCTTCGCGCCCGAGTAGCTGCCCGAGTAGAGCGCGCCTTGGATCGCCGCGCCGCTCGAACCCAAGAGCACCCGTGACCCGGCCGCGAGCGGTAAGCGCAGCGCCGCTTGCAGCCAATGGAAGCCGAGCCTCACGTCGCTGTTCCAGACGCGGTTGAACGTTTCCCAAGAGACCTCGCGTATCCCGCCCATCGCGGGTTTCTCGCCGGCGTTCAGGATCAGCACATCGGGGCGCACGCGCGAGAGCACGCTCGCGGCAAGTGAAGGGTCCGTCGCATCGCCCTCGATGGGATCGATCGCGAGTCGCTTGGCCACTTCGCGCAGAGAGGCCGCGCGTCGCCCAACGACGCTGACCGTCGCTCCGCCCGCAACCAACGCCTCCACCATGCCGAGGCCGAGACCCCGGCTGCCACCCACGACCACGACCTTCTTGGTTGCGATTGAGCTCGTCATGCCGCGAAGACGAGCGAGCCGCGCGAAACGATGCAGGCGCCCATGAGATTTTCTCGGCGCGCCCATCGACCACAAATGATCAATGAATACGATTGTTTGTGATGGTCACGCGGCACGCGCGACCGGCCAAGCCTTCGGCGGCACGGACCGGAACCCTGCGCGCTACGAGGTGCGATGCTGGATCGCGATCGCCCAAAATCTTCGCCCGCGCCGCGGCGAAAAGAAAGGACCGCTTAGGGCTTCGACACGTCAGCCAAAGCGTAGTTCGAGGTAACGGCTCGCGTCAGCGCTTGCAGCACGGTCGGGTAAAGCACCGTGTTGTTCGCGCGGTCGATCAGGCCGAAGCCATCACGGCCCGAGTTCTTGCCGCCGTTGTCCCAGTAGAAAGGCGTGATGCCGACGTCGTGGGCGGCTTTGGTCACGTACTCGAGGTAGTAGCGCCGGTAGTTTTCGTAACCCGCTTGGTTCACGGCCCCGTACTCGCCCAAAATCATGGGCACGCCCTTGTCGATGAACGTGGACTTGAGCTTGGCCATTTGAGTTTTGACATAGTCCTCTTGGCCCCAGTTATCGATGCCCGGATTGCCGGTGCCCCAAGTGTGCGTCTCCGCCGAGCCCGCGAACGTGAATGGGTCGTAGTAGTGGTCGCTCAAGATGAGCTTGCCGGTCGACGTGTCCTTGGGCAGCGTGAAGCCCGCGACGGTGTAGTCGATGTTGGTGTTGTAGCCGGGCACGACCAAGCAGCGCGTCGCGTTGTTGCCGCCGGTCGCGCGCACGGTGTCGACGAACGCCTGATTGAGGCTGTTGATCACCGTGTAGTATTCGGGCTTCGGCATGCCGTAGTCGACCATGACCTCATTCATGGATTCGAACACGAGGTGATCGCCGTAGGCCGTGAAGCGGTTGGAAATCTGGGCCCACAGCGCCTTGAACTCGCTGGTAACGGCCGTCGTGTTGGCGGTCGTGACCTGACCCGAGCTGTCGACCAGCGACAGCCACTTGCCGGCCACGTCGTGCCCGCCGTCGTGATGAATGTTGACGATCACGTACAAGCCCGCATCGAGCGCGTACTTCACGACTTGCTCGACGCGGCCGATGAACGCGGAGCTGAGGGTGTAGCTCGGCGCGGGACCCATGCGACCGATCCAAGTCACGGGGATGCGCACGGCACCGAAGCCCGCCGCCGAGACCGCCTTCAGCAGCTCTGCCGTGATCAGCGGGTTGCCCCAAGCCGTCTCCACGGCGGTGTCCGACTTGCTCGCGTCGGGCACGTCCAAGCTGTTCCCCAGATTCCAACCGAGCTTCATGTTGGCGACGGCGGTCTGCGCGACGCACACGGTGGCGCCCGTGGAGCCCGCTGAACCCGCAGTTCCGCCGGTTGCGCTCAGTCCGCCCGCGCCTGCGGCCGGAGCACTACCGCCCGCGCTAGTGCCAGCGGTTGGAGTCGTCCCTCCGCTGCCGGCTTGCGCGTGCGTTCCGGCGCTGCCCCCGCTGCCCAGTAAACCACCCGTGCTAGGGGCCCCGGCGAGCGCCGCGCTGCCACCGGTCGCGGTCGAGCCGCCGAGCGCGCTGCCAGCGGAGCCCGCTGCGCCGGCGATGCCGTCCGAGCCACTCGAAGAAGAGCCACAACCCACTCCGAGCAAGGCCGCGGTGGCCAACCAAATGCGAACGGATCCTCGGAAATGGGTGCAACTCATGGCGGTCATTTTCGTGGGCTTGGTCGTGTGAGAGGAGGCCGGGCAGGCAGCCTCGTGTCGATTTTTGGCCGGTCAATGGCCGCGCTGGCCACTTGCTTGGCATGTGAACACGGCCTGCCAAAAGAAAAGCGATTTACGAGTAGGTCGGATGCGCGTCGAAACCGTGATCCGACGCTAGGCGTCGCTGCGCGTTCACACCGCGGCGCGCCCGTCACCACGCAACGCGTGCAACCGCGCATCGCCGCCCGCGCAAGTTCGGTACCGAATGGAGAGACACTTCGGTAGCGGGTCATCGCGGCTTGCTTGCCGAGCCGCGGCGCGTGGCTTCAGACCAGGTCGCTTCCGCGCGAGTCGCTCGGGCTGTAGAGGTCGTCGCGACGCTCGACAGCAACCGCTGCGGCTTCGGTGTCGGCGCGAGCCCAACTGAGTGCATCAGCGCGCACACCGCCTTGATCCCTGAGTTGCCCGGACGAAGTAGGCGCAAATTTTCCGAATTCAGGCCCGCCACTGGAAAGTTTCACGGGGCGACGCGCGAAAGCTCGCCTGGGCGCGTCCCCTGCTTGGGCTAAATCATTGAAATTGCCCGCCGAGCGGAGTGGTCGACGGGGCGAGTTCAGGGAGTGGCACCGTGAACGATCAGAAGGGTCAGCAATGACGTATTTGAACCGAAGGATCTTTCTGCGCGGTCTGGGCGGGGCGGTCGTGGCGGCGCCGTTCCTCGGCTCACTCTTCGAGCGCCCGGTGAAAGCGGACGCGGCGCCCACACCGAAGCGCACGATCTTGATGTTCACGCACTACGGTTGCATCACGAACAAGTGGTTCCCGCTGAAGCTAGACGGCGATTTGACGGCGGAGGATCTGACGCCCACCAGCCTCTCGTCGCTCGCGCCGTTCGCCAAGAAGCTGCTGCTGCCGCGCGGCATCCGCACCATGAACGAGTGGTCCGCAGACAACCGCGGGCCGGGCCGTGGCATTGGACAAGGCAACGACGTTCACCTTCAGGTGACCGGTACGGCCCTGACCTGCCAACCCGTGTCACCGAACTCGAACGACCCGTTCAGTTTCAACACCGCGACGAAGTTCAATGCAATGCCCATTGGTCCCTCGCTCGACCATGTCATGGCGCAGCAGCTGAGCCCGCTGGGCACGCCGCTACTGATGCACACGGCGGGAACATTGCGCGAGGGCGCTCAGTCTGCCATCTCATTCCAGGCCGCCGACGTGATTTTCCCGCCGCAGAACGCGGCAAACGCCTTTGCCGGTCTCACCAATCTCTTCGACCCCAATGCCCCACTCAACGCGGACACTTGGGCCGTTGCCAAGGGCAAAGCGATTGCCGACATCGTGAGAGGGGACCTGAATCGGCTCATGGCCAAGAACATGAGCAAGGCGGACCAGGAAAAGCTCGCCGCCTGGGTAGAACTCGCTAACACGGTCGGGCGCGCGCTACCCGTGACCGCACAATGCAACCGAGACGTAGCGGGGAAGCTCGGCGCGTTGAACACGGTGGCGAGCGCAACGGGTGACGCGGCTGACGCGCTCACTCGCAAGATCAATGACACGATGGATAACGCCGACCTGTACTCGGCGATCGCCGCGCTGGCGGCGTCGTGCAACGCCAACCCCGTGATCGTGCTCAAATACCCTAGTAACTTCGTGTTTACCGGGCTGGGTATCTTGAGCGACTCCGCTAGCCTCTCGCAACGCGTTACCTCGGCGAGCATGAACGGCCCGTGCGCCCCCAATGCCGTACAAAATTTGCTCAAGCTCGATGCTTATTACGCGCAAAAATTCGCCAACCTCGTGCGCATGCTGGACGGCATCAGTGAGGGCGACGGCACGGTGCTCGACAACACCGTCGCCGTTTGGCTGAACGAATGCTCGGACGGCGCCGCTCACAACCTGAACAACGCGCCCATCATCCAGGCGGGCAGCGGAGGTGGTTACTTCAAGACCGGCAAAACCGTTCACCTCGACCCTGAATCGGGCGCGACGCCGCAAGACATGCTCGGCCGCAGCCTCTCCCAGTGCACCGAAGACACGACCGATATGATCGACGGAGTGGGCAAGGGCACCGGCACGGACCCTCGCTTCGGCAATGCACCGATCAACAAGTACTTCTGCAACATCATGAACGCCATGGGCCTCCAGGCGGACGCCCGCGGGTATCCGACCAAAGATGGTGGCAACCCCGAAGTGACTCACTTCGGGTACTCCGACAAAACCCAGGATTTTGCGGGCGGAGCCGGCGCGGTCGAGGGCGCGACGATTCACGACCCGGGCGGGTTTGCCGCGCTCAAAGCTTAGCCAGGGCCCTGTGCGCAGGCGGCCACCGCGCGCCGAGCAATGAAGGCTCTGAACACCGAAGCACTCGTGAGCGCTCCGACGCCGAAGCGCAATGCGGCGCCACCGCGGGTAAGGGCGCTGCCGAGAAGCCACTACGCCCCATCGCGGCGCTGACTATTTCGCGCTAGATTGCGCGGGCGATGATGCTGCGCTTCGGGCTGACGGTGACGGCGTGCTTGGCTCTTTCGTTTGCGTGCAGTTCGAGCGAACGCGGCTCAGCCGACGCGGGCAGTGCTGGTTCGGGCGGCGCGGATCATGGTGCTGGCGGTCGAGCCGGAAGCGCGACGGGCGGCGCGGCGGGCAGCGTGAATGGCGGTCAGGGGGGTGACGCAGGCAGCGCGGGCGTGGGCGACGACTCGAACGCAGGGGCGGCGGGCAATGGCGAAGCCGGCCACCTCGAACGCGGTGGCGAGGGAGGAGCGAGCGGGGAGGGCCGCGGAGGGAGCGCAGGCGGTCCTGCCGAACCAGGATCCGCCTTCGAGTGGGTTCAAGCGACTCACCACCACGCCTGTGGGCTGCGAGCGGATGGCCGCATCGCTTGTTGGGGGTTGGGCGACATCGTTCAGGCAACGCCCGCGACGGGCACGTATCGCGCACTCACCCTGGGTGATTATCATACGTGCGGCCTGAAGACCGACGACAGCGTTCAGTGCTGGGGCAGTGGGCCCGTGACTTCTCCCATGGGGAAATTCCAAGCGGTCCGCGCCAATGGGGACTTCGGCAGCTGCGGCATCGAAACGAGCGGCAGCATCGCGTGTTGGGATGGCAGTGCGCCCACCAACGCCCCGCCCACGGGTTCGTTTGCGAGCTTGAGCTCGGAACGACAGACGCACGTGTGCGGGATTCGCAGCGCCGGGACAATCGCGTGCTGGGGGGTGACCGACGCGGGGCCCGTGCCGTCGACGGCCGATTTTCGCGCGCTTTACCTAGGACGTAACGATGCCTGCGCTCTCCGAACCGATAACACCGTCGTCTGCTGGGGCTCCGGTTCGCCCAACCCCCAGTGGTCATCTCCCAGCGGAACGTTCCAGGAGCTCGCAGCGTCGTCTTACTACGCTTGCGGTCTGCTCATGAACGGCGCAGTCGAGTGCTGGGGCTCGAGTGCCGTGACTAGCCCTTCAGGGACGTTTCGAAGCATCAGCGCCGGAAACTTCGCGGCCTGCGGCGTGCGCAGCAACGGGGCTTTGGCTTGCTGGGGCTACGGCTATCAGCTGCCAAACATTCCGGGCACTTTCTCGAGCGTGAGCGTGGGGGACGCCCACGCCTGCGCCGTTCGCTCGGACGGTGTAGCCGTGTGTTGGGGTGAGACCGTGTTCGATCAAGACCTGGGGTGTACGTCAGCAATCGGTTGTGAGTGGGTCGAAGCCACGCCTTGAGCTCGCTCGGACTGGCACAGTCCGTGAACTAGCGCGGGACATGCTTGCTCCCTGGCCGCGGCAATCGCCGCAATTGTTGGCTTCATTGTTGGTGGCTACGGCTCTGCTCGCAGGCTGCGGTTCGGACGCGACTCGAGGGGGAGGGGCGGCTGGTGCCGCCGGTAGCGCGGCCGGTTCGAGTGGCACAGCTGGGCACAACTCCGGAGGCAACGATCAGGGTGCGGCCGGCGTTGCGGGCGACGGGGGAAACGCCAGTGACGCAGGCAGCGGCGGTGACCGCGGTGAAACCGGTGGCGCGCTCGACTTGCGCACTAGTTTCGTAAGAAAAGCTCGGCGAGGTGATGATGGTTCGCTGTTCGTGTTGCTCGATCGGCCGCTCGCGTTGAGCGTCGACAGTGGCTCACCGAAGCGAGAATTGGTGCACGAGCGCGGCAGCCGGGGCGCGCGCAGCTTGGCAACGTCGACGGCGAGCCGTTTCCTCCTCGATTTCGCGCGGCATCCGTCGGGCGAACTCACGCTCCTGTTCAGCACGAATGCGGGCTACGAGCTCGAGCGGCGTGACGAGAGCGGAGCATTGATTGCGGAGAGCGCGCTGGAAGACGATCAGATCGACGCGGATCCGCCGGCGTGGACCGGCCCGGCGAACTCGCCAATCGAATCATTGACGCGCGACGCGGGCCGTCTCGAGGCGACGGGCGAGGACGTGATCATCGCCACCCGCAGCGGTCGCCACTCGGTGATCGCGTACCGCTACGAGCGCGAGCTGACGCGCACGTGGCGCACATTGGTCGTGCCCGCGTTTTCGATGTACGGCATTGGCTTGACGGGCGGGAGCTACGACACGTTCGGTCAGCTCGAATGCCATCCCAGCGTGCACGTCGCGGTGGACGACACGGGCCGTGTCTACGTCGCCGTGCAACACCCGCATACAGGCGATGACAGCCTACTGCACGCACACGAGGCAGTGTTCGGCGAACGGCTCGTGGGCGACGAGAATGGACTCGATATCTACGTCACCCGCTTGAGCGGCGACGGGCAACGCCTAGGCACGCAGGTCGTGGGCACGTCCGAACAGGACGAGCTTTACGGCTTACGCGCGTCGCACGGCTCGGTCCTCGTGACCGGGCGCAAGGAATATCCGGACGCGACCGGCACCGGCTTCGATGCATTGCTGGCCCGCGTCGACGGCCCGACCGGAGCCGTCGAGGTGCGCGAGCTCGACGTGGATCGCAGCGATCTCGCGTTCGACGCGGTGGTCTTGGACGACGACTCGTGGCTGGTAGCGGGCGTCAGCGGCTATGATCAGAATCCGAACGGGGCGAGCATCTCCGAGGCGAGCACGGCCTTCGTTCGCCGCGTGCGCAAGTCGGGCGATGCCGTCGCGCTGGTGACCCCCAATGGCAAGCGGCACAATGAAGCACGTACACTCGTGCAACGGGCGGACGGCACTTGGCTCGTGGGCGGCATGCACGACGGCCCGGGCACGCACAGCGCCGACGGCGATTCGAGCAAGTTGACCGCCCGCGGCTTCCTGAGCGCACTCGCGATTCGCTAGAATTGGCGGATCGACGAGCGCAGAGCGATTCTCGGCCAAGGTCATCAGCCAGCATTTCTCGTTCGGGAAATAGCCAGCGTGGCGCCTGACCCGCAGCAAAAGTGCAGCGGATGGGATTTGCTCGCGCCTCGTCGTGCTTGTCGCGTAGACTGCCATGAATGCGGCTTCCTCGTCGGACTCGACCCGCGCTCGCAGCGCTCGCCCTCGGAATCAGCGCTTCTTCCGCACACGCAGCGGATAAAACGCCGGAAAAATCGACGTCGGCCGCGGCGGGCACTCGGCCCGGCGACAAGAGCGCGGTCGGCAAAGGCCAAAACAAGGCGACCGATAAAAGCGCCGCGAGCACGGGCGGTATCAGCAAGGCGGTCGACAAGGCGGGGGCGGGCAAAGCCAGCGGCGGCCAAGGGGGTGTGGCCAAAGCCATCGACAAAGGCGGCGTAGGCAAAGCCGGCAGTGAAGAGAAGCAGAACGGCCAGAAAGACTCGCCGAGCCAAGGTGGCATTGGCAAAGCGATCGACAAGGGCGGCGTTGGCAAGGCCGGTAGCGAAGAGAAGCAGAACGGGCAGAAAGACACCCCGAGTCAAGGCGGCGCGGCCAAGGCGATCGACAAGGGCGGGGTCGGCAAGGCGGGCGCGATCGACGAGAAGGCGGACGGCCACAAGGACGCGTCGAGCAAGGTGGCGGACAAGGGCGGAGTTGGGAAGGCCGTCGACAAATGGGCGACCGGCAAGGCCGGCAGCGACGAGAAGGCGGCGGGTCATAAAGACGCTGCGAGCAAGGTCGGCGTCGCGAAGGCCGTCGACAAGGGGTCCGTAGGCAAGGCCGGAAGTGACATCAAGGCCGAAGCGCACAAAGATGCTTCGAGCAAGGCCGGCAGCGATCAGAAGGCCAGCGCGATCAAACGCACCGACAAAGCCAGCAAGCTGCCGTGAACGCGCGGAGCTCATTCGTGTAACGCTCGCCACGTGGTTGTCCGAAAAAAACCGATAACTCAGCGAGTCGCCGAAGCCGCGCTCGCCGCCAGCCTGGACCGACGGATTCGGACCGAGGGGGAGCTCTCGTTCCCGGCCGCTCCCGCGCTGCTCGAGCTGTACATGCGACGCTTGCTCACTCTGTTCGCGAGCATGGGTAAGGCCTTCTCGCCCGCAGAGCGAACGGCGCTCCGCTGCATGTTGGAGCCCCGCTTGAAAGATGGCTTCGAGCACTCGCCGCACTCTCGCGTTCACATCAAGTGGTATGCCGAGCCATCGCCAGGAACCGGCCTCGACTACCGAATTTGGCTCGAAACCGCCACTGTCGAGGCCGAGTACGATCACTGGGCGAGCTCTCGCGAACCACCGTTGTTCGGCTCTAACCCGGACGCCAAGCTCTTGCACGTCGCCCGCATGCTCGGTCCGCCGAGCAAGCACCGAGTGCTCGACATCGGAGCGGGTACTGGCCGTAACACGTTGGCGTTGGCCCGCGCCGGGTTCGCGGTCGACGCACTCGAGCTGACGCCGGCCTTTTGCAAGGCCCTGCGCGACGCCGCGCGCGCCGAACGCTTACCGATCGACGTCCGGCAAGGGAGCGTCTTCACGCCCATGCTCGCGCTGCGCCCCGCGCGTTACTCGCTGATCGTGTGCTCCGAAGTGACGAGCCATTTTCGGGGGCGGGACGAGTTGCGTGTCTTGTTCGAACGCGCAGCGCGTTGGTCGCGAGTCGGCGGCTCGCTGCTCGTGAATGCCTTCGTCGCCGAGCCCGGCTTCGAGCCTCCGCGACTCGCGCGTGAGCTTTCTCAGATCGCGTGGTGCACCGTATTCACGCGCCAGGACCTGAGCGCCGCGACGCGCGGTTTGCCGTTTTCACGGCTCTCGGATGAGTCCTGCCATGACTATGAAAAGGCCCACCAGCCGCCCGAGGGCTGGCCGCCGACCAGTTGGTACGAGAGCTGGTCACGCGGCCTCAATTGCTTCCGCGTGAAGCGCGGCAAGGCACCGATGGAACTGCGCTGGCTTCACTATCGCAAGCGGGGGGCGAAGGCGCGCCCAACGCGGGCGACGCCGCGCACTGGCTGATTCACGCGCCGAACAAGAAGCCACGCAGCTCGCGCACGATCTCCTCCGGGATCTCGTGCCGGCCGGTGAAGGGGCGCCAAGTGACCTCGAATCCGTGGGCGGAGAGCTCTGCTTTCATGCGCTCGGCGCCGCGGAACGGTAGTGTGGGATCTTCCCGACCATGGGCCACGAACACGGCTGGCTTGCGATCGACGAAGCCCGCGAGGCGCGCGGCCGCGTCGACGAGCAGCGCGCCGGACAGCAGCGCAATGCGCGCGACCGCCGGGGGAGCCACCAAGGCCACGTCGAGCGAGAGCATCGCGCCCTGCGAGAAGCCCGCAATCGACAGCGTATCCGGCGCAAAATGTCGGATCGTGTCTGCCAGTACGCGTTGCACGACCGAGCGCGCGGCATCCAACGAGGGCGTCGAGCCCGCCGCTGAAATAGCCTCGGAGTCGTTCAGTTTGGGCGGTCCATCGGCCGTATCGATCGGCCACCAAGCGCGACCGCCGTTGCCCACGGCTAACGGGGCGGAGGGCAACACGAAGCGCGTACGTGGCTGCAGGAGCGCGCGGGCGAGTGGTACCAAGTCGTCACCGGGCGCGCCGTAGCCATGCAGCAGTACGACGGCGTGGCCGCCGCGCTCCGTGTTCTGCATTTGCGTGACGTGGGTGACCGCCAGACCGCCAAAGTCGCTGACCTGGGATCCTGCCCTCGATTCGGAGGACACGCCGGGGGCCGCACTCGTGGCCAGTGACGGCGCAGCCTGCTTCGTCGAGCGACAGCCGAGTGTGGCCGCGCCGACGGCCCAGCTCAACGCTTCACGGCGTGACCATCTCGAACTCATGACGCCGTTCTAACCGAAGGGCGGCGCGCGTGTCGCGGCTTTGTCGATCCGCCTGGCAGTTGAACGTTCTTGCGCAAATCAACGGTCAGCATTGGGGCCCGAAGCCAGTGTTTCTGCACCTTTCCTCGTGACTTCGAAGCTCGGCCCCGGACCGACACGACATCGAAACGCGGCTTCGGGTTAGAGCATCCGTTGGGCGAAACAGCGAGGTGCGGATGTCCCTCAAGTTTTTGATCGGCTTGGTTTGCGCTTGCCTGTTCATCACGAACTGCATGCGAATGGTCACGGGCGAACCGCAGACGGCAAGCCGCGCGAAGGCGGTCGCCGCGCGCGTACAGCCGAACTCGCTGCGCGCGCGCATGCAGAGCATGAAATCCGGGCTCGATCGCGTCGTGCCGGTCACGGCGCAGATGATCGAGCTCGCGCCCGAACTTCAGCGACGCATCGAAGCGTTCGAAGCCAAGCTGCCGAAACCAGCGCCACTCACGTCGGAACAAACCCAGGAAATGGATCGCTTGGAGCCGCAAGCTCGCGCGCGTCTGGAAGAGTTTCGCGCCAAGCTGAGTGGCTTCACCGTAGATCCGACATTGGCGCTGCTGAGCGCTTGGGGTGACATCGTATCTGCGAACCCCGTTCCTCCCGAGCAATTGGCGAGCTTTGCGGCCCTGGTCGTTCGGCAAGCGCAGGAGCGCCTCAGCCTGGACGAAAGCGGCTACCTAGAGCGCAACGGAGTGATGCGCTGGCTGACCTTCGTGTACGGGTTCAGGGCGTGTGCCGGCATCGATCAAGCTTGTGTCGAGCGCGGAAACTCACTGCTCGAGGAGACCGCACGCGTGTTCGGCTCCAAGCTGATCGCGATCGAGGCCTCGGCCCAGCAGGCCACCGCCGCTGAGTTCAAGGGCGCAAGGTCGCTCGCGACCGAGCACCGCCGGCACGCGCTGGATACCCTCGCGAGCCTCGCGCTCGCCGACGAGGCGAGAGCTGAATATGGGTTGTGGTTCGGGAGCCTGATGGGCAACGCGGCGGCGGGGAGAGAGGCAGGCCTCGTGGGCGTAATGGTCTCCGATTTCGCAGAGCCCGTTCTGCTCGAAGCGTATGAGCCGGAGCTTCAGAACCGCGTGCACACGACGTTGAAGCGGCTTGCGCAGCGGGCAGAGTTCGCGAGCCCGCGCATGTTGTTCGCGGCCCACGCCCACGGGGATGGCGAGAGCGCATTGGCCTTCCTGGCCGGGATCAAGCTTGCCCAAGCCCAGCAGGAGCAAGCATTGCGCGACGTGCAAGAACGCTCACGTGCGAGCCGCGACACGTTCGAGCGAGCGACGGGCCGTGCCTTCCCTGCCGTCGGCGCATTGGACGGCATGGCCGAGGAAGCTCTGCAACTTCGACACTGCATGGCCTGCCTCGAGCGAATCGTCGCTCTTCAGGGGCCAATCAACGAACTCGCTTGGACGAGCTTGGCCGATGCCTACGCCGCGCATCTGAAAGCGGGCAAGGAAATGGGCGAACGGGTTCAGGCCAAGTTCCAGGCGTCGGTGCGGAGCGGGCCCGCGAATGGCACGCCGGCGAGCCCCAGCGCCGGCCAGCAGCGCCTCCGGGCGGCCGAGGCATCTTGGACCGAACGCGTCAAGCGCGTCTCGCGCGTATTCTCGCTCGGGTTCAGCCCGGACAAGCTGCGCGAGCTTGCACAGCCACTGGCGCTCGGGGGATCGGACAATGGCTACCTCCTGGAGCGAATCACCGACCTCGACATTCGAATCGGCCTGTTCGGCGTCACGTTGCTCGCGCTCGAAGATCAGCGCGCTTCGCTCGACGTGCGTGAGCGAGCTCGTTTTTTCGAGTCACTGTCTGCGCGCCGCGTGTACCTCGGCCTTTTGCGAGCACTCGCCGAACGGGGCAAGCCGGGCGATCCCGAACGTGCGTTGGCGGTCGGCGAGCTCGCGCGTTCGCGTCAATTCAAGGATCTTTCGGGCAAGAACGCGCGCTCACTCGAAGAATTGAAGGACGACCCGCAAGCCTTCGCGCAACGCGTCGTGAAGAGAATTGGCGCGGGTCGAACGCTGATCAGCTATCACCTGCTCGACGACTCGTTGTTGACGGTCGTCGCCAATCGTCGGGGCGTGCAAGCTCGCTTACTACGCGTCGATGTGTCGTCCATCGAACGACGAGCGCGTGCCGTCCACTCCGCGCTCGCATCACCCAGCGGTGACGCCGTCTCCAGTGCGCGTGCACTGGCAAGCGACCTGCTGGACCCGATCGCGACCCGCTTGGACGGAGAGACTCAGCTTCTGTTCGCGCCCGATGGTGTCCTGAATACCGTGCCTTTCGAGGCCCTGATCCAAGCAAACGGTCAGCGCGTGGTGCAACGATTCGAGACCGCATATCTGCCCAGCGTGGCGCTCTTTGCCGACCCGCCAAAACGGCCGCAAAGCAGCGGCATGTTCGCGCTAGCAGATCCCGTATACCCGCGCAGCCCTACGTTCGAGGTGCAACCGTTGCCCGAAACACGCGACGAGGTGAACGCCATTGCTCGACACTTCCCCGCCGCGAGCGAGTTGCTGGTGGGGGCGGCGGCGACGGAGGCCAGGCTGAAGGCGACGAACCTCGCTCGCTTCGCGTTCGTTCACATCGCGACGCACGGGGTGCTCGGGCAGCAGATCCCACAATTGGCCGAGCCTGCCTTACTGCTCGGTGCGGCACCCGGTGAAGATGGCTTCTTGACGGTCAGCGAAGCACAAAGATTGAAGCTCGGGGCCAAGGTCGCCGTACTTTCGGCGTGCAACACCGGCTCCGGTGAGATCTACGCCGGAGAGGGAGCGATGGGCATGAGCCGAGCGTTCCTGATTGCGGGAGCGAGCGCGGTCGTCGTCTCCTTGTGGGAGGTGCCCAGTCGCGAAACCACGCAGCTGATGACGGCATTCTACGATGAGATGTCGCGCGGACTGAGCCCGGCGGCGGCACTTCGCGAAGCCAAGCTGCGGCTCGCGCTCGGCGCGGAAACCGCCGCCGACCATCGGCAGCGGGGGCTTCGGCTCACCACGTCCGAGGCCGCGAACTCGGGCTCGAAATCAGCGTTGCACCCTTACTTCTGGAGCGCGTTCATCGTGATGGGTGACGCATCAGGCCGCCGCAATCCCGCAAACCTCGCGCTATGAGCGTCAGTTCCAGGTCACGTACGACCTGATGCCGAGCTTCTGGCCCACCCCTCAGGCGCGCGCGAGCCCGCCCGTGGTCCAAGCTCGCGGAAGCGAGCGATTTGCCTTGGTGAGTGCGCAGGCGTATGTGGGCCATCGCGAGGAGAGCACACCTTGGTCTACGACGTGATCATCGCGGGCGCTGGCCCGGTCGGTTTGTTCTTGGCCTGTGAGCTACGGCTCGCGCAGTTGTCCGTGCTGGTGCTCGAACAATTGCCGGATCCGCATTCGCCCCTGAAGCGGCTTCCGTTCGGGATGCGAGGACTCTGGGGACCGAGCATCGAAGCATTCTATCGGCGCGGTTTGCTGGAAGCGATTGCGGCGCGACCTCCGGCGGCGGTGGGCGCCCCGCTCAACGCTCAGCCGCGCCCGGGGTCGATGGCCTCCGGAGAACAGCGGCGTGGTCCCGCGGGTCACTTCGCGGGCATTCAATTCGACTACGCGAACGTCGATTCAGAGCGCTGGACCTACCGACTCCCGGGCCCTGCCGATGGCCAACTGGGCGCCGAGATGGAGCACATCGAGCGTGTGCTCGCTACGCACGCGTCGTCCGTCGGCGTCGAGATTCAGCGCGGCCTGGCTGTCGATGGCTTGGAGATTTTGGATGATGAAGTCAGCGTTCGTGCGGGCGAGCAACGCTTCCGCGCACGCTGGGTCGTCGGTTGTGACGGCGGCCGGAGCACGGTACGTAAGCTCGGGGGCTTCGAATTCGTCGGTACCGATCCAGACTTCACGGGCTATTCGCTCGAAGTCGACCTCGCCGACCCGTCACGGCTCCCACTCGGCCGCCACTACACGCCGAACGGCATGTTCACGCACTGGCAACCCGGGGTGATCGCGATGGCCGACTTCGACGGAGGCGCGTTCCACCGCACGCAACCAATCACGATCGAGCACCTGCAAGCGGTTCTTCGCCGCGTATCGGGCGTGGACGTGACACTGACCGCGTTGCACCTCGTCTCGACCTGGACCGACCGCTCGCACCAAGCAACGACCTACCGCAAGGGGCGGCTGCTGCTGGCCGGCGACGCCGCGCACATTCACTCTCCGCTCGGAGGCCAAGGCTTGAACCTCGGCCTCGGGGATGCCATGAACCTCGGCTGGAAGCTCGCGGCCACCATCCGGGGGGATGCGCCGGATGGCTTGCTCGACAGCTATACCGCGGAGCGGCATCCGATCGGTGCGCGCATCCTGGATTGGACGCGGGCCCAGGTTGCCGTGATGCGACCGAACCCCCATTCTCGCGCACTTGCCAGTATCATCCGCGATCTGATCGCCACGCGAGACGGCGCGACCTACTTCGCCGAACGCGTCTGGGGGGTGTCCCTGCGCTACGAGCTCGGGGCTGAACACCCTTTGCTGGGCCGCAGTTGTCCCGACTTCGAGCTGGCAGACGGGACGCGGGTTGGCACGCGGTTGCGCGCGGGGAAGGGATTGCTGCTCGACTTCGGCACGCCCGCGTCACTGCCAGCGCTTTCCGGCCATTGGGGCGACGAGGTCGAATATGTGGCGGGAGAGGTCAAGGATCGCCTTGGCCTGCAAGCGTTGCTGGTTCGTCCGGATGGCTTCGTTGCCTGGGCGAGCGACACGACTCCGGATTTGGACGAAGTGAGGCGGGCCGCCGCCAAGTGGTTCGCCGTTCCCGCCGATCGATCTGTTACAACTCCTCGATGACCCCAAGCCCTACTGTGCGAGTCGGAGCCCTGGTGCTGTTCGCGTGGACGTTCGTCGCCAGTTGCAGTTCGAGCAAGAGCTCGACCCCGAGCGGGTGCCGCATCGATACCGCGGTGATCTGCACGGGCGATTTCGTCGGCTACTCGTGCAACGGGGAACAGGCGCCCTCGAGGGACTGCAGTGATGGGACCCTCGAGGCTAGTGGAGAAATCGGCTACTGCTGCCCGACGGCACCGCCCTGAACGGGCCAGCCGAAGCCCAATGCCGAACCCGAAGCACGGCCTTGGGCAAAGCATCGGCATCCAAGCCCGGATCCCCGTGCCAGTTCTGCGGGTCGAATGGCACAGCTTGGCACGGCGCACATCGAGAAAAATGCGGTTTTTGGGGGGCCCCGAGGTGGTCTGAGGGTTGCATTGTCTGCGCCCGAGGTGGTGCGAATGCGTCCAATATCTGCTCCGTTCGGTGCTTGGTTTCTGTGCGTTACTCCGCTGCTCCTAGCGGCCTGCGGGAGTGAGAAAGCGACGGGTCCGGTGAGCAATCCCGGAGACAGCTATTTCGAGTCTTCCGCCACGGGTCAATCCGGCCCAGGCCGAGGCAGCACCTCTGACGCGGCGGGCAACCCTGGCGCATTGCCAAGTGCGCCCACACTCAACGCGGGCGACGAGGCCGCAGAATCGCCCGAGCGAGAGATCGCCGAGGCGGACATCATTCAACTCGCGGGCTCCACGCTGTACGCGATGTCGCGCACGGGGGGCTTGAGTGTGATCGACGTGAGCAAGCCGTCCGCGCTCAAGATCCTCGGCCGCTACCGCACGAGCTTCACCCCCTTCGAGATGTACGTCAAAGACGGCATCGTGTTCGCGATGTACTCGGATTGGGGCTACTTCATTGAAGACGAGGCGACCCACCAGTGGAGCTGGAAGCAGAGCAGCAGCCTGCTCGCGCTCGACGTGAGCAAGCCCGCGAGCATCCAAAAGCTCGCTCAATTCGACTTGCCAGGTGAAATCAGTGACAGCCGCTTGGTGGGCGACGTGCTGTACGCCGTGAGCTACCAAAACGGCAGTTGCTGGCAATGCGCGACCAAGCCCGCCACCAACGTGGTGTCGATCGACGTCTCCAAGCCGAGCAAGCCCGTGAAGGTCGACGAGCTGGCCTTTCAAAGCGATGGTAACGAGTACGGTTGGGGCAAGCGCAGCATCAGCGTGACGACCGAACGAATCTATGTCGCCGGCCCCGAATACGGCCAAATGCAGCCAGAAAATTCGACCATCCAGGTGGTCGACATTTCCGACCCCAAGGGCGATCTGGTCGCGGGCACCACGGTCAGCATCAAAGGGCAAATCACCAGCCGCTGGCAGATGGACGAGAGTGAGGGCGTGCTACGCGTGATCAGCCAGCCGTGGACGTGGTGGAACAGCACGGTCGAGCCGGCGCTGGAGACTTTCCGCGTCACATCCTCGCAGCAGATCGAGAAACTCGCGCACTTGGACATCGCGCTGCCGCGGCCCGAGTCGTTGCAGTCGGTGCGCTTCGACGGTCCGCGTGGCTACGCCGTCACCTTCGAACGCAAGGATCCGCTGTTTACCTTCGACCTGTCCGACCCAACTGCGCCGAAGCAGATGGGCGAGCTCGAGATGCCCGGCTTCCTCTATCACATGGAGCCTCGGGGCAATCGCCTGATCGGCCTCGGCTACGATCAAGGCAACGCCGACGGCGCGATCACCGTCAGCATCTTCGACGTCAGCAATCTCGCGACGCCCACGATGATCCAGCGGGTGAACTTCGGGGGTGACTGGGCGTATCTCGCGGAGGACCAAGACCGCATCCACAAGCTGTTCAAGCTCGACGAAGAAAACGGCTTGATGCTCGTGCCTTTCTCCGGCTGGAAATATACGGAGCAAGGCTACTGCGGCAAGGCTTTGAACGGCGTGCAGTTGATCGATTGGGCCGGGGATGCTCTCGCGCTCCGGGGCATGGCGCCCAGCATGGGCCAAGCGCGCCGCGCCTTCATGCTGAAAGACACGCTGTTCACGGTCGCCGAACAAGAGGTAGCGGCCTTCGATCTCACGGACCGTGATCAGCCGAAGCAGGTTTCCCAAGCACCGCTGGCGCTCAACGTGTCGCTGACGTTGCCCACCGGCGACAAGCTCGTGCGCTTGCGTCGTGATTGGTACAGCGCAGACATGCGCTTGGAAGTGGTCCCGCGGGCCACGCCGGACGCGCTGGTCGCGACGGCGACCTTCAACCTGACCGATTATTTGCGAGAAAAGCATGGGCTTCAGGACTGCGGCTACTGGTCGCCGTCGAACGAGCCTCTGTTCACCGTGGGCGACACCGTATGGACGCTGATCAACGACTATGGTCAGTGGAACTACGACGGCCAGGGCGGTACCAAATCTCGCTCGCTCTTGGTCGGTTTTTCACCGGACACGGGGCTAGTTACCGGTTCGCTCGCGCTCCCCTTCCAGCCAGGCTACTGGGGCTACTCGAACACCTCGCGCATCGTGAAGGGCACGGCGGCGCTGCTGATGCAAGAAGGATGGGATCAGGTCGGTAACCTGCGCTCGCTCGCGGCGCTCGACCTCTCGGATCCGACCGCGCCGCGTCTTGCTTACTCCTTGGCGTTGCCCACGAGCGAGTACTACGGATCGGTCGGCATGCTGGAGAGCGGCAATGAGCTCATCACCAGCTACGCGCAAACCGTCCCGGGCAAGGAAAACGTGGTGCGCCACTTCGCGCTGCGTCTGGACGTCACGAATCCCCTGCAGCCGAAGCTAGAAGGCACTTACAACGTGCCTGGCTACGTGGTCGACTTCGACGCCGCGAACGATGCCATCGTGACGCTCGATCATCAGCCGACGGAAACCAAGGACCTCGATCAGACCGCGTGCTACGCGCAGCCCTACGGCCGTTGGTTCGATCAGACGACTGGCATCTGCCACGGGGTCGCGAGCACCCTGCACCGTGTCTCGCTCGCTTCGGGTGCGGCGCACATCAACGAAAGCCTACGCAACGACGACCTTTCCTGGTCCACGCCGCGTCGCGCCGAGGGTCGGTTGTTTTTCACCAACAATTACTATTACGGCTACGACGGAGGAGCGGCCGTCGACAGCCCGTCGATCGGCGGTTACTACGGCGGTTGGTCTTGGTCGTCCCTCAACGTCACCGTGGTCGCCAGTGACACGCTCGACTCTGCCAAGATCGAAGCCCCGGGTGTCTGGAACAGCTTGCCCAGTGGTCAATCGCTGATCCTCGCGCCATCGGCAGGGCAGCCGCTGACCGTGATCGACGCGAGCGACGCGAAGCATCCGCTACTGCGTGAGACCAAGGACACCGCGCTCGGCTACACCGAGCACCTGTCGGTCGTTGGTGACACCGTGTACCTATCGCAGGGTGACGGGGGTGTGCAGGCGATGACCTTGCCCTGAGCGCTCGCGCCGCGGCGGGAACTCATTCCCTCCGCGGGGTGCGTGGCCGGATCGCGATCGCCCCAAAATGAAGTGCTTCAACGCTTCGTTTTGGGGCGACGAACGTGGCGCTCAGCCACCGCATTCACTGACGCAGCCGAGGATAGGCGCGGGCCAATTGCCCACGTCTTCACACGGTTTGGCCAGTAGGCACGGCACGATGCACTGAGATAGGCCGAGGTTCGGATCGCAATTTTGCGCCGCCTCGCCCGCGCCCTGCGACTGGCCGCAGCTCGTGAGGTAGGCGGCGACCTGCTCGCAGATGTCGCCCACCGGAGCCTCGCCAGAACCACCGCTGCCGCCGGATCCCGCCGTGGCCGTTCCCGCGTTTCCTGCTTCGCCCGGCGTGCCGCTACGGCTGCCTGCTTCGCCCGTCGCCCCCGCGCTGCCGGCAATTGCTTCGTCGTTCGCGCCGGCGACCGCGCCCGAGCCCGAATCGCCTGCGCCGGCACTGCCGCCCGCACCACCGGGCTGCGCGCCCGCCGCGCCCGCCGCGCCCACCCGGCCCGCACTGCCGCTGCTTCCACCCGACGCACGCTCGTCGTCGCTGCAGGCGGGGACCAGGCCAGACAGAAGAGCGAGCAGCAGAGCGCTGGACGCGCGCAGAGTAGGCGAGAGGAAGGACGAGCGTGTCTTCGGCATACTTCGCGCTTATAGAACATGCGAATCAAAAGCAACATTAAACCGGCCGCTTCCGCCGATAAATCCGAGACCGCGCGGGCGAACCCGGGATGGGGAGCTGGGGGTTGATGGTCGCCCGCCGCGCCGCGAGCGGCATAGCCTTCGGCGGCGCGCTTCGACCCCGCCGGAAACTCAGGCAACGGAAGCGGCGATGCGCTCGCGCAGCCAGACGTGCGCGGGGTCTCGGTGCACGCGCTCGTGCCAGACCATGGTCATGTCGTAGCCAGCGACTTCGACGGGCGACTCCACCACGCGCAGACCCGGCACGCCGAGCGCGATGCGTGACGGAACCAGCGCCACCAGATCGGTATGGGTGATGGCCGAAATCAGGAACAAGAAGTGCGGCACCGACAGCACCACTTGCCGCTTCACGCCGAGTTGGTCGAGCGCCGTGTCCGTCGCGCCACGGAAGCCGCCACCATCGGGCGACACCAGCGCAAACTCGAACCGGCAAAATTGCGCGAGCGTGGGCTTCCGACGAAGGCCCGGGTGCTCGGCGCGACCCGCGAGCACGTAGCGCTCACTGAACAGCCGGCGAAAGCGCAGCCCCTCGGGTGCCGCGTCGAGCGTGACGAACCCCAGATCGATCTCGGCATTCTCGGCTTGGCGCCAGAGACGCGATGGTGTCGCATCGACGACGGCGAGCCGGGTTTTCGGGGCGAGCTGGCGCAGCTCGCTCAAGAGCGGTTGCACGATGGCGCGCTCGGCATAGTCACTGGCGGCGATGCGCCAGGTGAGCTCGGCGCGCGCCGGCTCGAACGCGCGGGCCGGCGCGACCACCTGCGCGAGTTGGCGCAAGGCCTCACGCAGCGGCACCTCGAGCGAGGTGCCGAGCGACGTCGGAGCCATGCCCCGCGGGCCGGCCACGAGCAGCGGATCTTGCAAGGCGCGTCGCAACTTGGCGAGCTGGGCGCTGACCGCGGGTTGGGAGACGCGCAGTCGCCGCGCGGCGCGCGTCACGTTGCGCTCGGCGAGCAGGGCGTCGAGCGTCACGAGCAGGTTCAGATCCAACCGGGACAGGCTTCGTTCGGCGTTACGCATGGGTATCACCAAAGGTTATGACAGGTATGACGAGGATTCACTTTGAATATACCGAACGCCGCCTCATCTTGCACGAGTCATCCAGCCAGGAGAAACGCAATGAACGTGCTGATTGTGTATGCGCACCCCGAGCCCCGCTCCCTCAACGGCTCGCTCCACGCCTTCATGGTCGAGCGCCTCCAGCGCGCCGGTCATGAAGTCATGGTTTCAGACTTGTACGCCATGCGTTGGAAGTCGCAGCTCGACGCCGATGACTTCCCGAGCCGCGAGCCGAACGCACGCTTCGACCCTTCGAAAGATTCGAACCTCGCCTTCGAGCAAGGCCTGCAGAGCCCCGACGTCGCCCACGAGCAAGCCAAGTTGCTGCGCGCCGCCGCGGTGATCCTCCAGTTTCCACTCTGGTGGTTCACGATGCCCGCGATCCTCAAGGGCTGGGTCGACCGCGTGTACGCGAATGGCTTTGCATACGGCGTTGGGGAGCACTCCGACCAGCGCTGGGGTCGGCGCTACGGAGAAGGCGTGATGGCCGGAAAGCGCGCCATGCTGGTGGTGACCACGGGCGGCTGGGAATCACACTACGGGCCGCGCGGAGTCAACGGCCCGATCGACGACGTCTTGTTCCCCATCCAACACGGGATACTACACTACCCGGGCTTCGACGTCTTGCCACCGATGCTCGTGTATCGCAGCTCTCGCATGGACGATTCGCGCTTTGCGGCCGTCTGCGCCGAGCTCGGCTCGCGTCTCGACCGGCTATGGAGCGACGAGCCGATCGCCTTTCGGCGCCAGAACGACGGCGATTATTCGATTCCCGGGTTGGAGCTGAGGCCCGACCTCGCGCCGGGTCGCGAGGGGTTCGGCGTGCATCGGCGTTAGCGCTCAGTCACAGGCGTAAGCGTTGTGCGTGACGTTACTCCCAGTACGAGATGCCAGACGCAAACACCGATTGCTCCCCGTAGATCACGTATTCGGAGGCCGCAGATGGAGCGCCGAGAAGGGTGTACCCTAGCGGGTGATGAGCACCGAGGATCGGCGCAAGTCAGCGTTGATGTTGCTCGGAATGCTCGTATTCGGGGCTGCGAGCGGCTGCGGGCGCGCGCGCGATGACTCGCAACCCAATCGTGCCAGACCGAATGTGCGGGCGGCAAGCTGGCCTGCGCCAGCGGCTGCGTCGATTCGATGCTCGATTCGCTCAATTGCGGCGGCTGCAACAAGGCGTGCCCGAGCGGTCAGTCTTGCGTGAACGGTAGCTGCGGCCTGCACTGCGAACTCACCTCCCTGACCCAGTGCGGCGGCGTGTGCAGCGATTTGCAGACGGACGCCAAGAACTGCGGCGGGTGTTACACAGCGTGTGGTGCGGACAAGTTCTGCTCGAGTGGGGCCTGCGTGTGCAATGGCGGCAAGGCGGCGTGCGGAGGCGTGTGCACCGATACCACGACGAGCGCCGCGAATTGCGGCGCGTGTGGCGCAGCTTGTGGCACCAACGAGGCCTGCGCGAACAGCGTGTGCGACTGCAAGCCAGGCACGAAGCGTTGCGGCGGTGTCTGTCTCGACACTCAGCTCAGCGCGGCGAATTGCGGTGCGTGCGGCGCGCTGTGCGCCGCTGGCAACGTGTGCACGCTGGGCGTCTGTGCTCCGCCCACCAGTGACTGGCCGACGTTTCAATTCGACCTCGCCCACTCCGGCCAAAACAGCGCGGAAACGGGCAAACCACCGCTCAGTTGGTCTTGGTCGCGCAAACTGGGCGTGGGCAGATTGAAGTCGCCCGCGCTCGCTGGCGGGCGGCTGTTCTTGACCGGTAGCAGCCGCTTCTCGACGACCGCGCCCATCTACGCGCTCAACGTATCGGACGGTTCGGACCTGTGGAGCTACAACTTCGGCAGCGTGTCCAGCGTCGGGGCGCCCTCGGTGTTTTCCGGCACGGTCTACGTGGGCAACGGCAAACCCACCACGGGCAACGCGCTACTCTGGTCGATCGATGCGGCGACGGGAGCGGCAAATTGGACGGCTCCGCTGGCGGCTCAATGGGAGACCTACTGGGCACCGATTCGCATCGGCGATGTCGTGTACATCAACGGCGGCACCTACGGCGGGATGTACGGCATCAATGCCCCCGATGGCAGCCAAAAGTTCTTCGTCTCACTCGACCAGTACGACGAGTGGAGTCCCGCTTACTTCGGTGGCAAGGTGTACACGTTCATCGCGGGCAATTTTAGAACTCACGACGCTTCGACGGGGGTCGTCTCCAACAACGTGAGTTTCAACGGGAGTGGGCCCGGATACAGCATGGCGCCCGTGTTCGGGTCCTCCCTTGCTTACCTGATCGCCCCGCCGAATCTGCTGGCCATCGACCCGAACAGCCATCTCGCCGTGTGGACCGCCAACGGCACCTATAAAGGCACACCCGCCGTGGCCGGAGACTCGGTCTACGGGATCAGCGCCGGCAATCTCATCGTACGCGACGCGGCCACGGGCGCACTGAAGTGGACCTTCGGCGGAGACGCCGCGCTGGCGTACCCGCCAGTGCTCGCGGGTAACTACATGTACGTGGCCAGCGACGCCAACCTCTACGCGATCGATGTCACTACCCATCTGCAGGTCGACCACGAAACCAGCGGTGGCTACCTCACGCTCGGCAGCGGTCGCTTGATTGTGGCGGGCGCTGACAGCACCGTGACCGCGTACCTGCTCTCGAAGTAGCCGCCGGAATCGCTTTGCCGGGCCGCCCGAACCTGCGTCGCGCGGCGTCGGCACCTGCCGCGCTTTTACTTCTTCTTTTTCTTCGGCTCTTTCTTGATCACCGTGACCTCGGTTTGGCCGTTGGCGTGCAGCAGCCTACGATTACGGGATGCAAACGCCGTGGTCGGGGTACTCCCATGCGCCGTTCGGACACTTGGATGCGCACGAATTGGCGCTCGGGGCGTTGGGCGAGGGATCGCAGTAAGGCTGACAATACTGGTTGGGTTCGCCCACGACGCCCACGCACACGCTGCCTTTCTCGCACGTATTTCCGAACGGCTGGCAAACTTCACCTAACTTCGTCGTGCCGGGGAGCTCGCAACCCACCGCTTCGACGCCGGTGCAAGCTTGGCCGGGTGCGCAGTCTTGCAAGAGCGGGTTGCAAGCCCCGCCCGCGCCGCCGTAGCAGAACGCGCCCAGCTCTGCGACGGACTGAGTGTCGTCGATGGGACTGAAGCTCGCCGGGCACAGCTTGGCGCAAGCGTTGGGCGCGTTTGGGTTGAGGTGGTCACAGTACGGCGCGCACACGCGCTTCGAGAAGTCTGCCGGGATCTGGATGCAAGCCGAGCCCGCCTTGCACTCACGGTGGTGCTCACAGGAAGCTCCGATGTCGAGCCCGCCCGTCGCGGCACAGTAGAGGTCACTGGTGCCGTAGCAGGCGAACCCGGCCGGACAGTTTTGTGTCGTGGGGTTGCACAGATTGTAGCTGGGACAAGTGAATTCGAGTGCATCGTCCGGCGTTGGATCATGGCGCTTGCCGACTCGGCAGGACATCGTCGCGCGCCCACCGCTGAGCTCGGCAAACGACACCCAATCGGGATTGGGTGATACAATTTCGCCGCCGAAAATTGCCGCCCACTCGGCTACGCGGTCCAAGAGTGGTTGCGCGGCGGGCGCGGCCGTCACGAGCACCACGGCGGCTTTGAAGTTTCGCTTGTCCGCCGGCAAGGCCGGCACTTCCCCGTGACGCGCGACGATCTCACTCATCGCGAGGTCGCTCAGACCCGTGGCGTCGATCGGGAACATGCCGTCGCTGGTCGGCTGCAGGGACTCGAACGGAAAGTCGGCACCCTCGAAGCGAACGATCGGACTTGGTACCTCGGCCACGGGAAGCAACCCCATCAGGTACAGCTCGATCGGACCGAACGGCTGATTGGTCGCGTTGTTCGCGTTGGGGAAGAACGGGGCTACGGTGTAGTGGTAGCGCCCGCTCGCGGTGGGTGTGCAGTTCGGCGGTTTGGCGCCCACCGGCGTTTCGCAACGCAAGGTGGTTGCGTCGAACCCGCCCAGCTGCCCGTTGGCGCTGGTCATGCCCCAATGACCGGGGAACTCCGTGTCGACGTCGCGGCCAAAGCCGAATTTCGCGTCCAGGTTGACCGCAGAATAGTGCGCAAATTCATGCGCAAACGGCGGAAATCGGTCGAGACTGCCGACTTGAATGCCCACTGCGCTGCCCAGGTGCGCAGGGCCTCTTCGAGTGCAGATCGGTTCGTCGGCGCCGGTGCCGGGCAGCGGCGGTTTGGTCACCCAGCCATGCAGGCCGTCGACCGACGTATCCAAAGCGTGGTCGGTCAGAAAGTAAACGATGTCGTATTCGTCAGCGTAGTGGCGGTAGAAGTGTCGCGTCGGTAACTCGAGACCGATCCGGCCCGAGCCGCCCATGAACGGGTCTGCTTCGAGTAAGTAGGCGTCGAGCGCCTGCGCCGCTTCGGCGTCGATCAAATTGACGATGCCCTTGTACTCGCGACCCTCGCCGTTCGGCAGCAATTCATCCGACGCGTTCGCCGAACCGCCCAGACCGGCACTGCCGCCGGCTGGTCCACCGGCACCAATCGGCCCGCCGCCGTTCGTCGTCGTGGTCCCCGCCTGCGCCGTCTGACCCTGTCCCCCGGGGTCGTTTGGCTGAGCGCCGCCATCGTCACTGCCACACGCCCAGGTCGACGAAATCAACACCGCACAAAGCCACTCACCCCATCTCGGCATCCGCTGCTCCCTTGACGTCCGATCGAGCCCCCCACCACTTACGCGAGGCCGCGTCAGATTCTTCCAGCAGATGCCATTTTCCCGCGGGATTCAAGTTGCGCCGGCGCGGCCCGCGAAAACGGCCGACGCGTGCGCGGTCGACTGCGGAAAAGTCTCGGCTCGTGACCGCGACCCACGCCGCGCGGTGCACCGATTTGTCCGGACATGGTTGAGCCGTATTGCGGACTGTCCGGACGGTGTCGCCGTCCCTTGCCGTCTCGAGGAGTCGGGCCGTGAGCGATTGCTAGAATTCGAGTTTCGATGAGCGCGGCGCGAATCGCGACGCGTTGCATCTCTGTTGTGCGCTATGTTGCGCGCGCCTGTGGGGAGCACAGGCAAACAGTGGAGGATGCGAATGAGATTCAGGAACTCGGGCTTTTTGCTTATGTGCGGTTTGCTGACGGTTGCCGCGTGCGGGGGAGGTAACGAGGAGGTCGATTCGACGACCGGGGAGATCGTCCGTTCGACGTCCAACGGCGGGCGCGACCAAGTCGTGCTGATCTTCACCATCTCGAACATCGGTGGGGTGACCCTTTGCTCAGGCTCCTACTACGCACCGCGCGTGGTATTGACCGCGGCTCACTGCGTGCCGGAAAATACCTATCAGGTGTTCGTGTACTACGGTGACAATTACCAACAGGACCGGTCGGAGCTGACGTCGGATGGGTCAATCGGTCTCGTGCCACCGCCGATCGGCGCGCCGTCACACTGGTCTCAAGCAGACTCGTGGCAGGTGAACCCGGCCTACAACTCGACGCTCAATTCGGCGGAAATGGCTACCGTTTTCCTCGATCGCAAGCCGCCGTTCGACCCATTGCCGCTCTACCGCAGCCGCGTGAACGCCAATGTGCCGATGACGATCACCGGTTGGGGTTCGAACTCGACGCCCACGCCGGTCACGGGCGCAGGCTCGGGCGTGCAGCGCACCGGGCGTACGATCACGCTGGGCTCGCCCACAGCCGCGGACTACCACGCGGATGATCCGAACCCCGGCATGCTCGACGCTGCCGTACGCCAGACGGTGATCAAGACCAACGGTGCCGCGCCCTACTCGAACGGCTGCTTCGGCGATTCCGGTGGTCCGCTCATCTTCAACCAATCTGGCCAAGACTACGTTGCCGGTGTCGGTTATTGGACTGGCCTTTCGTGCGCGGACTACAACCTGTTCACTCGCATCGACCCGTATTTGCCGTTCTTGGATCTTTCGTACAAGCGGGGTGGTCAAGACGTGCTGAAGCCCACGTTCGCGTGCGTGACTCCGAATCCGCAAGGGTCGTTGACCGCGGTCTTCGGCTACCAGAACGACAACGGCGTCGGGGTTCCGGTCCCGTATGGCAGCAAGAACGCATCCGCGCGCGATACGTCCAACATTCGCCCCACGCGCTTCGACCCGGGCGCGCATCCGTACGCGTTTGGTGTGGACTTCACGACGGGCCAGACCGCAAGCTGGACGTTTGCACCCGACAACAACCCGTCCGTCACCGTGAACGCGACCTCGGCTTCCCCGCGCTGCACGGCGGCGCAGTCGGTCGAGAGCGGTTGCGTGCTGCAATGCCGCGCGCAGCTGCGTTCTGCTTGCCCGCGCGTCATCGAGTCCGATAACTGCATTCAGTACTGCGCTGAAATCGGTCACCTGGTCGTAGACGCGATCCCCGAGTGCAACGACCAGCGGATCGCCTGGCAGAACTGCACCAGCGCCACCGCGCCGGCGGTCGCCAACTGGTCGTGCAACGCGACGGACGATACGGGGCTGTTCGGCAAGGGCCCGCAGTCACTGGTCTGCAGCGGTCAGCAGACCGCGTACTACAACTGCGTGTTCGGCGGCTAACGAGTCGAATCCGAGCCAACCTGCACGCCGCTCTTCACGGGGCGACGTGCGGGGTGGTTCGTGCCGTCTCGCGAAACGTGCCAGAAAAAACTCTGGCTCCATCAAATATCTCCCGAGTGGCTCTCAGGCATTCGGGCGGAAGCCGATAGGTTCAGCGCAAGCTAGTCCCTGTCCAGAAAGGCTTCCAAGATGAACTTCGCGCGTCGCCGTTGGCTTCAAGTCGTTGGTACCTCCCTTGCGTTGACCTGCTCGGGTGCATTCGCAGCCTCCATGAGCGGCTGCAGCCGCTCGGACGCCGCACCCGCCGCCGCCAGCAGCGCGCCGCCAGTCCCGGAAAAGGTGGCTGCGCCCGCCACGATCAAGATCGGCATCTTGCACTCGCTCTCGGGCACGATGGCGATCAGCGAGACCATCCTCAAGGATTTCATGCTCATGCAAGTCGCCGACCTGAACGCCAAGGGTGGCTTGCTCGGTCGCCAGATCGAACCGGTCGTGGTCGACCCCGCCTCGAATTGGCCGCTTTTTGCGGAAAAATCGCGTGAACTACTCCAGCGCGACAAGGTTTCGGCGGTGTTCGGCTGTTGGACCTCGGTGTCACGCAAGTCGGTCTTGCCCGTGTTCGAAGAGCTCGACGGTCTCTTGTTCTATCCTCTCGAGTACGAAGGCGAAGAAAGCTCGAAGAATATCTTTTATGGCGGCTCGGTGCCTCAGAACAAGGCCGTACCCGCCATCGATTACTTGATGAGCGAAAAAGGCGGCGGCTACAAGCGCTTCGTGCTCGAGGGCACGGACTACGTTTACCCGCGCACCAGTAACCTGATCATGAGAGCTTACTTGAAGCGCCAAGGCGTTGCGGATGAAGACATTCGGGAGAACTACACGCCATTCGGGTTCTCCGATTGGCAAACGGAGGTGGCTGCGATCAAGCGCTTCGGTAGCTCGGGCAAACCGACGGCCGTGATTTCCACCATCAATGGCGATGCCAACGTGCCGTTTTACAAGCAACTCGGCAACTCGGGCATCCAAGCGACGAAGATCCCCGTGATCGCCTTCTCGGTAGGTGAGGAGGAGCTGCGCGGCATCGACACCAAGCCACTGCTCGGACACCTGGCGGCGTGGAGCTACTTCGAATCGGTCGAGGGGGCCGCCAACCGCGCGTTCATCGATCACTGGCACGAGTACAAGAAGGACAAAGCGCCGGTCACCAATGACCCAATGGAATCGGCCTACCTGCTCTTCAACATGTGGGCTCGAGCGGTGACGAAAGCGGGCAGCGCGGACGTGGCCGCGGTGCGTCAGGCAATGATCGGGCAGAGTGTCGCGTCACCGGGTGGATACACCGCCGTAATGAACGAGAATCATCACATCAGCAAACCATTGATGATTGGCGAAGTGCAGGGCGACGGCCAGTTCAAGATCGTGTTTCGAACCGAGCCGATCGCTCCCATTCCTTGGAGCCCGTTCTTGCCCGCGAACAACAAGCTCACGGCCAACTGAACGGCCGGCGCTCAGCTAGTGCGCAAGGCATTCTTGTCGCGCGCCGAGAGACCATCGTGCGGATCCCCATCGACCTCGACCGATCGCTCGCGCAGTCGTTGACGACCCAACTCGCCGATCGACTGCGCGAGGCCATTCGTGAGGGGCGGATCCCGGCGGGCGCACGCCTACCCTCTTCGCGTGAGCTCGCCGAGCAGCTCAGCCTGGCGCGCAACACGGTAGTGCGCGCTTACGAGACCTTGACCATCGAGGGACTGGTCGAGTCACGCGCGGCCTCTGGCTTCTTCGCGACCTCGGAGCCCAACACCGATGCGAATCGGGCGCGTTTCCCGACCGAACGCGCCCGCAGCGCAATCCGCGACGCAGACGGGATGCCAAGGCCGCCTTCCGTGCGCGTCCCGCGACGGATCGAGACGGGGCGCGCGCGGCTCTTGTACGACTTCGTGCCGGGTCGCCCGAACCTCGAGCTCTTGCCGATCAAAACTTGGCGACGCGCCCTACAAGGTTGCTTGTCATACGGCGGCGCGTCGGGCTTTGCGGAAGCTGCGGATCCGGGCGGGCTGGCCGCCTTGCGCGCGGCAATTGCAGCTCACTTGTCGATCAGTCGCGGAATATTGGCGGATCCAGCGCAGATCCTGGTCGTTGGTGGGGGGCAAGAGGGGCTGAGTCTCGTGGCGCGCCTGTTCCTTTCGCCCGACGCGACGGCTCTGGTCGAGGACCCCGGTTACGAAGCGGCCGCCCTGACATTCGCGGCCGCAGGCGCAAGTGTCGCCAGCGTACCGGTCGACAATGACGGACTCGTGCCCGAACGCCTACCGGAAGCGCCTGCCGCGCTCTTGTACCTCACGCCCGCACATCAATACCCGACCGGTCATTTGCTTTCGCTCGCACGACGCCAGCAGCTGATTGCATGGGCGCGCCGCAGCCGCTGCTACCTGATCGAAGACGACTACGACTGTGAGTTCCAATACAACGGTTCGCCGCTCCAAGCGCTGGCCGGCATGGCGCCGGACTGCACGCTGTACCTGGGTACGTTCTCGACCACGCTGGGCGCGGGCCTGCGCTTAGGCTATGTAGTCGCTCCGCCGCACCTGATCGACGCGCTGCGCGCCGCCAAGGCCTTGCTCAACTACGGCAACTCCTGGCTCGAGCAAGCGGCGCTCGCCGAGCTCTTGCACAGCGGCAGCTACGTTGCACACCTCACGCGCTGCCGCGCGCAGTACAAGGAAAGCCGAGACGCGCTGCTGGACGCGCTCAAACGGCACTTCGGCACGGTCGAGTTGAGTGGCGAGGACGCGGGCCTACACCTGCTCTGGCGCTTGCCGGCAGGCGTCCCGGAAGCCGAAAAATTGGCCGAACTGGCGCGTTCACACCAAGTCGGCGTGTATCCCTTCTCGGCCGCGGGCGCGCGCGAGTTCGGCGGGACGAGCCTGTCGCGGCGCAGCTTGCTCATGGGCTTCGCCGGGCTTTCACCCAAGCAAATCGAACAAGGCATCGCCCGACTTTCGGACGCGGTCGATGACACGCTCGACAGTCAACACGAATTCATCGACGAGCTATTGCTCGACGAGCCGTTGCCCAGTTCGCCGCGCCGTTCGTCGGCTCCGTCCGCGCGGGGCAAGCCCGGTCGACGTCCGCTCGTCGACCGTCATGAACCCGCCATTCGCACCGTCAGCCGGCGTCGTCCCGGTCGCGAGACCCTGTCCGAGGAACTCACCCCCATGCGCATCGTCCGTGGCATCTATCGCTATCCGATCAAGGGGCTCAGCCCGCAGGCCCTGCCCGGCATTCAGCTCGAGGCCGGCAAGCCATTCCCGTTCGATCGCGTCTTCGCGCTCGTGCGCCCCGGCGTCCCGATCGACGTCGAAGCGCCGCGTTGGGCCAAAAAAGGACTATTTTTGATGTTGATGCTCGAGGAGAGCTTGGCCCAAGTGCAAACCCACCTCGATGTCGAGACGATGCGCCTGACCGTGCTACGTGAAGACGCAACCCTCGGACTCGACAGTGGTCGTCCGCAATGCGTACTGAGCGCCGACTTGAACACGCGAGACGGGCGAGACGCGGTCGAGGCGTTTTTTCGCGAGCAGGTGCCCAAGCTGCAGGCCGCGCCCAAACTCGTGCGCGCCGCAGACGGACACTTCATGGACAAACCCGACAACGTGCTGTCGTGCATCAACCTTGCGACCGTGCGCAGTTTGGAAGCCGAATGGGGCCGCAGTGTGCACCCGTTGCGTTTTCGCGCCAACTTTTACATCGACGGGGTTCGCCCTTGGGAAGAATTCGATTGGGTCGGTAGTGACGTCATGCTGGGTGACGTGCTGTTTCGCGTCGACCGCCGTAATGGGCGCTGCGGTGCGACCAACGTCAATCCGATCAACGGCGAACGGGATATGGACATCCCCGGCGCGCTGCGCAAACGCTTCGGCCACAAGGACCTCGGCATCTATCTGATCGCGCGTTCGAGCGGTCAGGTGGTCGTCGGTGATCCGGTGACCGTGCCCGAGCTGGAATCCGCGGGACCCGCGGCGGAAGCGTTCGTTCCGCCGGGTGAAGGACATAGCAGCTTCATCTGCCGCGGCTGCTACTTCATCTATGACGAAGCAAAGATCAGCGCGCAGCTGGGCACTCCGGCGCCCTTCTCCGCGCTCAGCGACGCTTGGAGCTGCCCGGATTGCGGCACTCACCGCGGTAACTTCCGACCCTATTGGCAGATTTGACGGTGCTCGGTAGTCACATCTTTGCAATCGCGAGCTGCGCGAACATCGGGAAGTGCACGAAGTCGGCACTCCGATACTGACGCAACACCGGTTCGACATCGAGGCCGATGGCCGCGACCAGGGCGGCTCTGGTCGGCCCTTCGAGTGCGGCGAACGCGGGAACGGCGGCGGCGGAGCTCGTGACCGCGAGCGGAACGAATCGCTCGGGCTCCGGAAAGCGAACCGGCAACGATACCTCTCGAATCTCGACGTCGGCAAAGCCCGCGTCCAGGAATGGCCGTCGAAGTTCGGCGGGGTCGTGGAGTGCAAACGGGATGCTCACTGTGTGGAGCGGCACCGAGAGCTGACGCGCGGTCGCACTCATCACGGCCTCGAACACCGGGTGGAGCGCGAGCCCTCGCAGCACGATCGCGAGCGCGCGTCCGCCGGCTACGAGCACTCGCCGCATTTCGCGGGCAGCGGCGAGCCGATCCGAGAAAAACTGCAGGCCGTGTTGACACAGGGCGACATCGAAGCTCGCGTCGGCAAACGGCAGTGCGCTGGCTTCGCCGGTTTGCCAGTCGATTTCAGCGCCCGTCGGCACCGGCAGCCCGCGGGCGACGTCGAGCATGGCGGGGCTAATGTCGACCGCCGAGACTCGCCCTTGGTCGCCCACGCGGGCCGCGGCTTCGCGGGCAACCACACCAGTCCCGCTCGCGACGTCGAGTACTCGCTCTCCCGGCCGCAGCGTCGCGTGCTGAAGCAGGATATTCGCCCACGGCCGAAACATGGCCGGGACGAAGTAATTCTCGTACGTTTCTGCCGGCCCGGTTGGTCGAAGAGTCATGTTGTCCTTGACGGTGCGATCGCTCGCGTTCGACCTCAGACCATTGCGTGCGCAGCGAGGTCGCGGAAGGCGCGCGACAGATTGGTGAGTAGCCGGTTCAAGTTCAGCATGGTTTCGGCTTCGGAATCACCCCAGGCCCAAAAGGAAATCATCAACTGAGTCCCGAGTTGATGACCATCGCTTTCGGGCAACCCCAAGTAGCGAGTGGGGACGAGCGTCGTGCCCACGAGGCCCCAGGCGAACGCTTCGTCGAGTTCGCTCAGCCGGGAGTGAAGGGCGTGTCGTAAATCCACAACGGAGGCGGCTACGGTATTTCTTTGCAGCGAGCGGAAGAGCAACATCAAGCGACCCGAACAGCCGAGGGCTTTCCGGATCTCCTGCTGATCATTGTCGTGCGGGCCCGTGAATTCGCAGTCGTTGGTCTCGAACGCGCTTCGGGCGTGGTTCAGCCACTGCAGCAACGCATAAAACGTTTCGATTGCGCCATAGCGGGCCCAGGGCACGAAATCTTCGAGCGCGCTACGAATCAACTGGGGCGAAGCCGTGAAATCGTAGTAGCGCGCCGCGACGTCGGTGCGGCTTGCTTGCCACGGATGCGAACGCAGCTCCGGAAACACTCCGCCAGCGTATTCGCAGGTCTTCATCGCCGTAACCTACGCTGCTTTGCGATCGGAGGGGAGTCGTGTTTGAGCCCTTGACGGCTCCGGTGGCGTACGACAGAACCGCGCTGTTGCAGTCTGCGCCGTTGGCGGACGCGGACGAGCCGTCTCGCGCTAGAGGAGAATACATTGCGGCTCCCGCACTTTCGCTGGACGACGTGCCGCGTCGAGCCGCAGATAAATCTTCCCCGCCGTTCGCGCCTTGTTCGAATTCATTTGACCGATGATCAGCGGTGCTTCGCTCGCGTTCGGAGAACCTGCATTGCTGAGGACATTGGGTGACGCGACGCGAGGCATCGCATCTGGCCAGCGGCAGCCGGATGTCGCTCGTGCAACCTTGCGCGGACGCGGATGCGGCCGCGCCGGTCGCGGGGTTTGCGGGTGTCTACCGAGCAAGATTCGCGCTCCTTCTTCAGGCTTGCCGTCGTCCATGTCGTCTACCAAATAGTAGGGACGGGGGCCGAGTTGGACCTTGAGGTCATCGCTTTTGTGCCGACTGAAGGCCCGCGGCGTGCGGCCGAAGTTCAACCGTTCCGACGCGGCCGCGAGGTGCTCGTCACTGCTCAGCGACGGAGCGGTGCCGGCGTTGCATCCGCTCACGCTGGCCATCGTCGCCACCGCGCCCGACCCACAGAGCCGCTGATCCATGCGAAGCATGCCCATGCTCGGCTCTGCGATGACGAGCATGCACTTCGCGTCTCGTTTTTATATGGCTCGTGAGCGTGAGGGCCCAGCAGCCGTGAGACGCGGGGCAGCGGCAACCCGTGCCGCTGCCCGTTGGCTTCCGCTCACTGCATCAAGATCTTGAACTCGATGCGGCGATTCTTCTCGCGGCCAGCGTTGGTCTTGTTGTCCGCAATCGGTTCGCTCGGACCCGCTCCGCGGATCGCGATGCGATCGGCGGGCGTGCCACTCTTGATCAGCCAGTCTTTGACGGCTTCGGCGCGGTCGAGCGAGAGTTGTTGATTGAAGGCTTCGTCACCCTCGCTCGAGGTGTGACCGGAGACCTCGATGCGCACGCTCGGAAACTGACTCAGCACCTTGGCCGCTTGACCGAGCACCGGCGAGGACTGAGCGCGGATCGTAGCCTTGCCCTTGTCGAAGTAGATGCCTTGAATCACGCCCGTGAACTTCTTCACCGCGTCCGGTACCGTGTCCGGGCAGCCGTCTTGGTCTTCGAAGCCGTTGCGCGTTTCCGGCTCTTTGGGGCACTTGTCCTTATCGTCGAAGATGCCGTCGCCGTCGGTATCACGGATCGGGCAACCGAGCGGCTTCGTGCCCGCTTCCGCCGGGCATTGGTCGCACGGCAAGAGCACGCCGTCCTTGTCCGGATCGAGGTCGATGATCGGGCACCCTTTGGGTGCAGGACCCGCTTCACGCGGGCAATAGTCGTCACGATCCAACACGCCGTCGGCGTCCGTGTCCGCGGGGCAGCCATTCGGTGCCACGCCGGGATCGGCAGGACAGCGATCGACGGGATCGGCGAAGCCATCATGATCCGAATCGGGGGGCGGGGGCGGCGGCTCGAGGCGCGTGCGCTCGATGGTCGCGGTCAAGCTCAGCAGGATTTCGAAGGTTTGAGCCGGCCCGTCCTGTTGCACCCGTTCCGTGAACGTGTCGCGCAAATCGAGGCGTGCGCCGAAGGCATGCGTGATCGGAACTTTAGCGCCCACGCCGAGATGCCAAGCGATGTCGCTGTCGTTCGCCATGGCTCGACTGATGGCACCCATGCGGCCGATACCGACCAACGCGAACGGCGTCACGAACGGCAGCGGTGCTTGCAGCACGGCTTGCACGCGGCCCGCGTAGATCGCCGCGCTGATTTCGGTGCCTTTGATCCGGCTGGCGGCCGACATGGCTTCTGCTTCCACGCCCAAGAACGAGAGCGGGTAGTAGCCGAGACGCGCGCCGAACTCGCCGCCGATCGCCAACTCGCGTTGCGGATAGGCTTGATAGCGAAAGTTGTGATCGGCGCTGGGGAAGATGGCGCCGCCGAAGATGCCCAACTCGAGCAAGTTGTTCTCGGGCGGATAGCCGCGCTGATAGGGCTCGTACGCGGGCTCGGCGCTCGCCACCGGTTCGGCGCTCGTCGCGGGAGCCGCGGGTGCCACGGCCGTCGCACTGCCTTCGCTGGCGGCGCCTTCGCTGGTGGACAGCGAGGCACCGCCCGATGCGGCGACTTGTGCGAAGCCAGTGTTGCCAAGCGTCGCACTGAAACCCAAAACCAAAAGACTCGTCACATACTTGGACATCTCATACCCTCTGAGTCACGAAGACTCCTAAGTGCAAACTCACTAAGAATCACACGTAACAGTGAATGCGGCTCGATCCCACGCGTATCGAGCAAACCAGGCGAATGGCTAAATGCCTCGCGAAAGTCGGCACGAACCGCTGCGACACAATTGCCGCGGCGGTGCGCTGTCCGACCTTGGACTCTCGATCACGGCGCAGGCTGGGTCACCGTGCTGCTCGCCAGGTCGACGGCCGTTTGCGCGAGCAGGCGGCCATTGATCGACGCGCCCGTTCCGAGCTTGATCGCGGTCTTGCACAGGACGATGCCTTCGGTGTGCGACGTGGCGCCCAAGTCGACCGCGCCGGCGACTTGCCAGAACACGTTCTTTGCCTGCGCCCCGCCGCTCAACGTCATGGCTTTTGCCGCGCTCAGTTTCAAGTCGCCCGTGACTTGAAAGATCCAGACGTCATTAGCCGCACCCTCGAGTGCGATGTTCGTGGGAATGGTGACGGAAGAGGCCCACTTGTATAGGCCGGGTTCCAAGGTCAGCCCGCCGATCGAGCCGGCACCGAGGTTGAGGAAGTCGGGAGACGATCGGCCTGCGGCGTCGGTATACGCGGTCTGCATGTTGGCGACCGCCGTCGTCAGGTTGGTCGGCGTGGGTGGATCACTGTCCGCCGCGAAGACGCCCCCGATGATCTGCGGCGAAGTCCACTTGGGACCCGCTTTCGTCAACGAAAAGCCGGTCACGTAGCTGGCCGCCGCGGGGCTCAAGCCGAGGTCCCCCGTGATGGCCGACGTGGGAACGTTGGAGATGGCCGATTTCGCGAGGATCACGTAGTTGCCCGCCGTGCCGAGATCGACCGCCGCGGGCCCAAGCGGAACGATCACGTCTGCATTTCCGGCGGCGCCTGCTTCGGAACCAGAGCCTGCGCTTCCCGCGTCACCGCCTGCGCCGTCACCGCCTGCGCCGTCACCGCCTGCGCCCGCGTCACCGCCTGCGCCCGCGTTGCCGTTGGGAGAAGTGCCGGCGTTGCCCGCATTCCCCGCTCTTCCTGCGTTG
>Ga0247757_10000400_pt1 | contig 36707 bp, 33 predicted proteins | sample UWRJL126311R4_FD_180929 | JGI IMG/M metagenome (GOLD analysis project Ga0247757, IMG submission 180929) | Plant litter microbial communities from Arlington Agricultural Research Station in Wisconsin, United States - UWRJ-L126-311R-4 | ecosystem: Environmental > Terrestrial > Plant litter >... | reverse complement strand
ATATTATCCTGCATCCTGTCGTATCCTGCAATATCAACGGCGTTCTCTATTACGGTTATCATCCCTGCCGATCAGTCCTTCAATAATAGAAGTAACGATACTTACCACCAGGCTGAACAGTAAGGCAGCTACCCATCCATCCACTTCAAAACCGGGAACAATGCCTGCGGCCAGCTTCACCATCAGTATGTTGATCACCAGCAGGAATAATCCGAGTGTAAACAGGGTAATAGGGATGGTGAGGATGACAAAAATGGGCTTCACAAACGAGTTCAATAGGCCCAGTACCAGCGCCACAAAAAAGGCGGTGAGTGTGCTGTCAACATGAATTCCTTTGAGGATATAAGCAGCAACGATCACGGCAACCATTGTTGCCACCGTTTTTGCGAAGAATTTTCCCATATAGCTAGATTTAAAGATGATTCAAGTTACCATTTATTTTTCTGCGAATACCGTCTTTTAAGACGGGTACATTGAAATTTATCAGCAGTCCCAGTTTCTTTCCCGATAGTTTCAGATACGTAACCAATTGTGCTTCGTGAACCGGCAAGATCGCTTCTGCCGATTTTAATTCAAGTATAATTAGTCCTTCAACCAATTGGTCGATAACAAACTCTTTATCCAATACTTCCTCCCTATAAACAATTGGTAATATCTTCTGTCGCTCTACAGCTAAATGTCTTGCGGTTAATTCTGCAGACAGGCAGTGGTCGTAAACAGATTCCATCAAACCGGGACCGAGTTGTTGATGCACCTCAATGGCGCAGCGAATTATCTGTCTTGTTAAACGATCATAACCTTCCTTTTGCATGTAGTAAACATAGGAAGCCTCGTGTTTTTAAGGTTAGGTATTTACCGAAATCCGGACGCTTTTTTAACGGGAGTGTTTTTTCAACACTGAGACACAGAGAGCACTGAGAACCACAGAGGCCCTCCGTGTAACTCTGTGCTCTCTGTGCCTCAGTGTTAAGAACTGTTTAGGGCTACACCACCACCAATTCATAAAACTCCTCCGGCTGCAGGTATTTATTTGCTAATTGCTGGAGCTCTTCGGCGGTGATGGTTCGGACGATATTGATGCTGTTGTAGAAATATTCTTCGGTTAACCCATTGAGTATATAATTCTTCCAGCGCGCAATGATCTGGAATGGGCCATCCAGGTCGCCGAGTATGGAACCCATCATATAATTGCGTACAAGATCAAGCTCTTCTTTGCCAACCGGTTCATTACGCAGTATGGCCATTTCCTTGTACACCTCTTCGATCGTTGCCCTGCAAACATCCCTGCCGGCTTCGGTGCCGATCATCCAGGCAGTATTATGGATATGGTTCTGGAGATAACTGTGTATACCATAAGTATAGCCTTTGTCTTCCCGGATATTACTCATCAGCCTCGACCCAAAGAACCCTCCGAAAATATTATTCAGCACCTGCACCCTGGCAAAATCCGGGTCATGCCTGTTAGGGAACTGCCGGGCGATGCGTATAGCGCCCTGTACACCATTTGCATCATTCAAAATATCATACTGATGATTTGCTGCAGGTTTTGCCAGGTGATCAATAGCGGGTGATGGCTCGCGGTTGAATGGCAGATCTCCAAAAAATTTATTTAACTGCTGCGCCAGATCGGGAGGTGTTTTACCCGCAGCAAACACAAGGCAGTTGCCGCGCTGGTAAAAACGTTCATAATATTTTATGAGTTCACCTCTCTCCAGGTTATCATAATCAAGTGTAGATGTATAACGTCCATAAGGATGATCAAAACCATACACATACTCATCAATCAACCTGTTGGCGATAAAATCACATTTTTTCAGGTTTACTTCCAGTCTTTGTTTCTGGTTCTGTTTATAGATAGCGATCTCGTCTTCCGGAAAAATGCTTTCCATCATCAGTTCTGCCACCACAGGCAGTAGCTGGGGCAAATGCCTGCTAAGGCAATGCAGGGTGATGATCGCAGTTTCGTTATAGCAGCTCCTGTTCAGGTAAGCGCCATGAAATTCAAAATGCTCATTGATGGCAAATGCTTTTTTTTGCTTCGTTCCGTTCTTGAGCAGGAAATTGGTGGTTGCTGCAACGATATTTTTTTCTTCGTACCAGTTGCCGGCATAGAATACCCATTCCAGCATCAGCACTTCCTGTGCACCTGCATTAACAGCATACACGGGTACGCTATTATCCAGCACAAAATGTTCATAGGGTTTGAGCTGCAGCTGCATATTCACCGCATCCACGATCCCGGGCGCTTTCTTTCTTTCTTTGATCATCGGTTATTGCTGTAATAAAGTAAGGTATTGCTGTTATCGTTGCGGAAGATCTCTCTGGCGGTCTGCAGCATCTCATCCACTGTTACCTGCTGGTATCTTTCCAATTCGGTATTCATAAGCGCGGCGTCTCCGAGCAGTTCGTACATGGCCAGGCTGTTTGCGCGGCTCATCACACCCATATCTTCAAACGCGATCACGCTTTCTGTTTTGTTTTTTACTTTCTCCAGTTCGAGCTCGCTCACTTTTTCTGAAGCTATTTTATCGATCTCTTCCTGTACTGCTTTTTCCGCTGCTTCCATTGAAATGCCTTTTACCAGCTTTCCTTCTACCGCTACCAGTCCCTGATCAACGCTGCCAAAATGATAACAATCGAGGTTAGAGAACAGCTGCTTTTCTTTTACCAGTGACTGGAACAAACGGGAGGAGCCGCCGCCGCCCAGGATTTCTGTCAGGAGATCGGCTGTATAATACCCTTTGTCGAGCCGTGCATCCATATGCCAGGTTTTTACAAAAGCATCCAACGGCACTGCTGCATGCACTTCTTCGCGACGCGCAGCCGTTTGCCTTGGCTCTGTGGGTAGGTTCCTTTGGTATTTATCGCCCATCGGTATTTCGCCAAACCATTTTTCGGCGAGGCGTTTGATATTTTCTGTCTTCACATTTCCTGCCACAACAAGAATGGCATTGACGGGACGATAATGTTTAAAGAAGAAATTCCGCACATCATCCATTTCGGCGTTCTCAACATGCGAAAGTTCTTTGCCGATGGTCATCCAGCGATAAGGATGTTTGGTAAAAGCCAGCTGGCGCATCTTATGCCATACATCGCCATAAGGCTTATTGATATAATGTTCTTTAAACTCTTCCAGCACCACTTTCTTCTGCACTTTCAGGCTTTTCTCACTGAATGCCAGGCTCAGCATACGATCGCTTTCCAGCCAGAATGCGGTTTCGATATTCTCGGCAGGTAGCTGGCAATAGTAGTTGGTCAGGTCATTAGTGGTGTAGGCATTGTTCTCCCCACCGGCGCGCTGCAGGGGCTCATCGTAATCAGGGATATTGATGCTGCCGCCGAACATCAGGTGTTCGAACAGGTGGGCAAAACCCGTTTTGGCGGGGTTCTCATCACGTGCACCCACATCATACATAATATTTACTACCGCCATCGGTGTGGAAGGATCCTCATGAACCAGCACCCGCAAACCATTATCAAGGACAAACCTGTTATATTCGATCATAAGAGATGCAAAATAGAGAATATCGAACAAGGAACAAGGAATGTCGGATATCGAAGGAAATTAGGAATTAGGAATTGGGAATTGGGACTTTACAATTAATCCAGCGCGGCTCCAATAGCCTTAATTCCCTTCGATATCCGACATTCCTTGTTCCTTGTTCGATATTCCTACCGTCCTTTGCGGATATCTTTCACATCCAGCGTAAGAATTAATGGTTTTTCCTCTCTGAAAATCACCACTTTTACCTTCCCGATGCTGTTCTGGAAAAGATTTTTATAGGCCTGTATGTTCTTGGTGAAGTTGCTTTCTACGGAAAAGATGATATCGCCTGGTTTAAATCCGGCTTTTTCGCCCGGGGAATTTTTCATGATGTCTACCACACGTATCTCTCCATCGATCAGGTAAATACCCAGGCCCGTATAGGAATAGTCAAACGGCTCATCGAAATGGGTATTGGGTTTGAGGTGGATACTCCTCTCAGGATAATTAAGGATCACATTGAAACGACGCAGGATATCATTCCCGATCAAGCCACCCTGGGACGGATAGGACGTAACATTGAATGCGTCTTCGAATACATGTACCGGCACATTCTTAAACTTATAAGGACCCAGTTTCACATCTTTTGCCACGCCCATTACCATGCGTCTTTTTCCACCCAATCCTTCCACCTGTGTAGGATAGAATTTTCTTTTTTTACGGAATACGGAGCTGTCTTCCGCAAAATCCTCTGATAATAACATACTGAGACCGGCGCCCGTATCGAATATAAAGCGGGTGGTAACGGTGCGTTCATCATGGATCGTGGCATTTTGCAAGGGCAATGTGGTGAAATCCGGCTTCAACAGGAAACCACCGCGCGGATACTTGAATACGCCTGGCATATATACTTCGAGGTACTGGGTATCATAATCGAGCCGTACGATATAACGCCGTAAAAAGCTATAACCGATGATACCATCGATCTTGATGCCATATACACTCGTCAGCAATTCATAATCGTTGATATGGAAATCCATCGGCGGCGTTTGCAGTCCCCTGAACCTGAGTACATGTCCGTTGGCGAAATCCACCTGCCGCACACCGGCAATACCGCGTATGGTTTTATCGCTTTTCTGTAGTTTTATTTTCAGGTAATCGGCTGTTGCGGAATCGAGTGAAATACCACCGCTGCCGGTATCAAAAACAAAATTGAGGGAATCAGGAAAATCATCGAACTGCGCCTTCACAATGATAATACCGCCGCTGATCTGGGTAAAAGGAAAGCGCGTGATCAGTGTGGCCTCGGGAGGTACAAATTCTTCCTGGGCTTGCGCGGGAAGGAACAGGCAGACAAGCAAAAAAGCGATAATACAGTGTCTCATTGCATACTGAAAATACGGCAATTACTACTACAAATACGCGTCAATGGATCAAATGGCTGCTTGCCGTACAAGCGGTTTCAGGAGAGGACAGCCAATTCGTGCTTTTTGTTGCAACAACTACCGCTTATCAATGTAACTTTGCGGATGGTTGCTGGACCATGGACTATCGACCATGATCCAGCAACCACTCTCTAAATATTTGTGATCACATGGAATTATCCGTCCTATACCAGAAAGCACTTCAGTTTGAATTCCTTAGCATAGAAGAAGGAATGTTTCTTTTTGAACAGGCTCCGCTGGCTGAATTGATGTTCGTAGCAGATGAACTGCGCAAAAAACAGGTGCCATATAATAAAGTTACCTGGCAGATAGACAGGAACGTGAACACCACTAATGTGTGTATCGCCAACTGTAAATTCTGTAATTTTTACCGGATACCCGGTCATGCAGAGGCATATATCACCGATATGCCCACCTATCGCCGTAAAATCGAAGAGACATTGAAATATGGTGGTGACCAGTTATTACTGCAGGGTGGCCACCATCCCGAACTGGGACTTGATTTTTATACAAAAACTTTCCGCGCGCTCAAACAGGAATATCCCAAAATAAAACTGCATGCGTTGGGACCGCCCGAAGTAGCCCATATCTGCAAGCTCGAAAAAATGAGCCATCATGATGTGCTGAAAGCATTGAAAGAGGCAGGATTGGATTCCTTGCCTGGCGCCGGTGCGGAAATACTGGTAGACAGGGTGAGAAGATTGATCTCTAAAGGCAAATGTGGCGCCGATGAATGGCTGGCCATCATGCATGAGGCCCATAAGCTGGATATTACCACCAGCGCTACCATGATGTTTGGTCATGTGGAAACACTGGAAGAAAGATTCATCCATCTGACCCGTATACGCGAAGTGCAGAGCCGCAAACCAGAAAATGCCAAGGGCTTCCTTGCATTTATCCCCTGGACTTTCCAGGATGTAGATACTTTATTGACAAGGATCCGTGGCGTACATAACCTCACTACGCCCGATGAATATATCCGTATGATCGCTATCAGCCGTATCATGCTTCCTAACGTGAAGAATATACAGGCCAGCTGGCTCACGGTAGGCAAAGAAACCGCGCAGATCTGCCTGCATTCCGGCGCCAACGATTTTGGCAGTATCATGATCGAGGAGAATGTGGTAAGCGCCGCCGGCGCTCCTCACCGTTTCACCTACCGTACCATGCAGGATGCCATCCGCGAAGCCGGCTTCGAACCCCAGCTCCGCAACCAGCAATATGAATGGAGGGAAATCCCGATGGCGATACAGGAGCAAGTGATTGATTATTAGGTGAAAACGCAGGAAATTCAAATTATGAGTTACGAAGTACGAATTACGATTTTGGGCTTCCCATCGTAATTCGTACTTCGTAATCCGTAATTAACCCCTCCTGGCTCCCTGATTTTTTGGTTCTTTTGTAACATAATGCCTTTTGCTTCGTATAACCCATAAGCAAACATTGTGAACCTCTGCTGTTTATGACCGAGATCGAGTACAATTCATGTGTGAGTCAATATGCCGATAACGTATTCCGTTTTATCGTCAAGAACCTGCGTCATGAGGAGGATGCCCGTGATATTGTACAGACTGCCTTTGAAAAACTCTGGCGCAACCGCGAAACGGTGGAGCCGGATAAGTCCAAATCCTACCTGTTTACCGTAGCCTATAACCAGATGATCGACCATATACGGAAGAATAAAAGGATACAGTTGCAGGATGAATTCAAGGAAAGCGGGCAGGTACAGTACCAATCGACTAACAGCCAGCTGAAAAAAACGCTGATGGAAGCGCTGAACAGGCTGAATGAAACACAAAGAAGCCTGGTCATGCTGAAAGATTATGAAGGATACAGTTATGAAGAAATAGGCAGGATCATGGACCTGAACGAGAGCCAGGTAAAAGTTTACCTGCACCGTGCAAGGCTCACATTAAGGAGTTACCTGGTAAGCCCGGAAAATCTCCGATAAAACAAACAAGATGAACATTAACCAACATAATTACGAGGAATTCTTCCTGCTTTATGCCGACGGGGAACTGTCTGCGCAGGACAAACTCGCTGTAGAGCAGTTTGTGCAGGAGAATCCTTACCTCGCCGAGGAGTTGGAAATGTTTTTGCAGTTAAAACTGCCGGTAGAAGATATTGTGTTCGAAGACAAATCATCGCTGTTTAAACACAATGAAACGATCGGGCTTAAGAATCATGAGGAATATTTCCTGCTCTATGTAGACAATGAACTGGATGCTGCCGGCAAACAATCAGTAGAACGGTTTGTATTGCAGCACCCCGCGTTGCAGGAACAGTTCATGCAACTGAAACAAACCAGGCTCGAACCGGAAACCATTGTTTGCCCCGATAAAGCATCGCTTTACAAAAAAGAAGAAAAAGAAAGACGCGTATTTTATATGCGTTGGCAGCGAATAGCGGTAGCTGCTGCATTTATCGGCCTGGCGGTATTGGGTTGGAAACTGTTCCCATCCAATGGAGAAGCCATCAATGCACCTGTTACTGCGCAGCAATTGCCTGCAGTATTACCAAACAGTAATGCCGCCGGCAGTGAAACCAATACATCTCCCAATGAAACAACAACACAGCCGGTTATTGCAAAACCATCTGTTGTTGAAACAAATACAGCTGTTGCACAATTGAACAACAACAGTGCATCAACAAACACAACATCGGAAACAGCGTTGATTGCAGAAAATAATGTAACAGTTTCGCAGCCCGATCGTATAACTATGGAGCCTGCAACAACCATCCAGACACAGAACCTGAATGAAGGAACAAGGAACAGGATGGAACAGAAGCTGGTAGACAAGCCGATTGTAACTGCTGCGTTAACAGATGATCATCATAACGACAATATCACCCAGCCGGCCATATACCGGGAACTGAATACAGATACTGACGATGAAAAGAAAAGTCTGTATGTAGGTTCGATAGAGATCAATAAAGACAAACTCCGTGGTTTCTTCCGTAAAGCAGGCAGCCTTTTCCGCGGAAAGGCAAAACAGCAGGAGGAAGAAGAGCGAACAGAAACCACTCCGTCATCAAACACACGGTCATTAAAATAACCCAGAAAAAGAAGCTATGAAACGTTTAGTATGTGCAGTAGCGGTCTCGCTGATCGCACTAACAGGTTTTGCCCAGACCGACAGCACCAAAGCCATCGACAGTACCAAAATCACTGACACCGTAAAAGTGGGCAACTTTATCATCATCAAAAAGAAAGGCAACGAAACATATTCGGAGAGCGACAAATATCATCGCCATGACCCATGGGATTACTACTCCTATATTTTCGAACGCAGAAGACCACGGAATAAAAATATCAGTACCAACTGGTTCATTTTTGATCTTGGTTTTGCCAACTATCGCGATAACACCAACTATCCCGATGCGCAAACAGGCCCTTACCTCACTGTAAAACGGGCTTCCGACGGACCGGTTAACCAGAGTACGATGCACCTCAACCCAGGCAAATCAAGCAACGTGAATATCTGGTTCTTTATGCAAAAACTGAATCTCAGCAAACACGTGGTAAACCTGAAATATGGTTTGGGGCTGGAGATGTACAACTTCCGTTACGATTCACGTGTAAGTTTCCGCAGCGATCCGCAGCCAACGGCTTTTGTTGATTCGATCGCTTTTACCAAGAATAAATTATTCGTCGAATACCTGACCATTCCTTTTATGCTCAACTTCAACACCACACCCAATACAAGACGTGGACTGAGCTTCAGTGTAGGTATGAGCGCCGGCTACCTGATCGCCAGCCGTAACAAACAGATCAGCGGCGAACGCGGCAAACAGAAATACAAAGGCGACCTGATGTTCGAACCATGGCGTATTGCAACCATCAGTGAGATCGGTCTCGGACCTGTTCGTCTCTATGGCAGCTACAGCATCAACACACTGCAGAAAGGCGTTACTAAAATGGAACAATACCCGTATACGGTGGGGATTAGGTTTAGTAATTGGTAGGATTGAATATCGAACAAGGAATGTCGAATGTCGGTTGGAATTAGGAATTTGTTCGTTGAGTCAAAACACTGCGCTGATTCTAAATTTGAACTTCTTCGTTCCATTCAATATTCGACATTCCTTGTTCCTTGTTCAATATTCTTAAGATCATTTATTTCTCATGTTATCATACAGCAGCCTCCGCATTCCTGCGGGGGCTTTTTTATTGGGCGTAATGGTTTTGGCGAGAATTCAACACGGAGGCACGGAGTGCACAGAGTTACACGGAGGGACTCTGTGGTTCTCTGTGTACTCCGTGCCTCCGTGTTGAAAAGATTGGAATAGAATTTGCTTAGAGAACCCCGAAATCTACAAAATGCATTCCTTCTATATTCGATATTCCTTGTTCCTTGTTCAATATTCTCAAGATCATTTATTTCTCATGTTATCATACAGCAGCCTCCGCATTCCTGCGGGGGCTTTTTTATTGGGCGTAATGGTCTTGGCGAGAATTCAACACGGAGGCACGGAGTGCACAGAGTTACACGGAGGGACTCTGTGGTTCTCTGTGTACTCCGTGCCTCCGTGTTGAAAAGATTGGAATAGATTTTGCTTAGAGAAACCCGAAATCTACAAAATGCATTCCTTCTATATTCGATATTCCTTGTTCCTTGTTCAATATTCTTATGGTTTTCTTAAAACGCTGCATCCGCTTTCCGTCATTAACTTAATTTTTGGTGAATTAACCGTTGCATTATGCAGCAATCAGATAGTTTGGATTTCAAATCCTGTAAAAATGAAACCAACTAAATTGAAACCACCGTTCCGTTTGTCCTGGCGCGAACTAGTTTCCCGGGCAAACTATCCGTTCCTCATCATTAAAGCTCCTCTTCAGTGGTCGGTACAACGTGCTACCGCTATCACCAGTTTCCCTCTCAAAAAAATGCGAACGCCATTGTATGTCTCCCTGCTTGGCGTGATTACCGTTACCGGAACATCATTCAAGAAAAAATTACCGTTAACGGCTTCTTCCATCACCAGGAATTCTTATCTCGTTGTAGTGACCAAAAGCAAGTATGAACTGAAAGTGTATGATTCTACCGGCGAATGGATCGTTACTTACCCGGTTGTATTCGGCAACAAAGACCAGGGTGATAAAATGATGGAAGGCGATCGCAAAACACCGGAAGGCATTTTTCATATCGCGGCAAAAAGAAAACATGAAAAATGGAATTCGTTTATCGCACTGGATTATCCCACACAAGACAGTTACCAGAAATTCAATGCACGAAAAGCGAATGGCAGTATCCCCGCAAGTGCCCGCATAGGTGGCAGTATCGGCATACATGGCACCTGGCCGCATGAGGATTATGCAGTTGATCAATACCAGAACTGGACGGAAGGCTGTATCAGCACGAAGAACATGTATGTTGAAGAGATCTTTAAACTGTTGCCTGTTGGTACAACCATTCAGATCAAGCGATAACTTTTGTTTTTATTTTGAATTTTGTATGTTAAATGTTGAATGAAATGTTTCTTCATAATTCAACATTTAACATACAACATTCAAAATAATATCATCGCATCATCAATCGATCTTCGAACCATTGAAATAACTGTGGATCGCTTTGGGTAATACGATACCATTCTCACGCTGGTTGTTTTCGAGTAGGCACGCGAGTATACGCGGCAGCGCCAGTGAGCTGCCATTGAGTGAATGTGCCAGCTGCATTTTACCTGCTGCATCTTTATAGCGGCATTTCAGGCGATTGGTCTGGTAGTTTTCGAAATTGCTTACGCTGCTCACTTCCAGCCATCGGTCCTGCGCAGCACTGTATACTTCAAAATCGTAGGTGATGGCGCTGGCAAACCCCATATCGCCACCACAAAGCAATAAGATCCGGTAGGGAAGTTCCAGTGTTTGCAGCAGTTGTTCTACATGTGCCACCATTTCATCTAATGTTGCCATACTTTTTTCCGGCTCGGTGATCTGTACAATCTCTACTTTTTCAAACTGGTGCACACGGTTCAATCCACGTACATCTTTACCGAAACTACCCGCTTCCCTGCGGAAACAGGGTGAGTAAGCTGTCATTTTGATGGGCAGCTCTTCCTGTTTTACGATCGTATCCCGGTAAATATTGGTTATTGGTACTTCTGAAGTGGGTATCAGGTAAAAGTTATCCGCTGTGGCATGGTACATCTGTCCTTCCTTATCCGGCAACTGGCCTGTTGCAAAAGCGCTGGCTTCATTTACCAGGAAAGGAGGAATGTATTCGGTATACCCAGCCGCGGTGTTATAATCCAGGAAATACTGGATCAGCGCGCGCTGCAGTTTGGCGCCTTTTCCTTTGTATAACGGGAAACCGCTGCCGGTGATCTTAGCGCCGGTTTCAAAATCTACCAGGTCGTATTGCCTGATCAGGTCCCAATGCGGAACAGCGTCTGCGGGTAAGGTTGGCTTTACACCTCCTTCCCGTACCACCAGGTTTTCTTCAGGGCTGCTTCCCTGTGGCACCTGTTCAGCGGGCAGATTAGGTAAAAGCACCAGCAGGTCATGCAGTTGCTTTTCGGTTTCCGCCATTTTATCTTTCAGGGGATCGAGTGCAGCTTTCCATCCGGCCACGGCAGATTTCTGTGCTTCTGCTTCTTCTTTTTTACCCTGTCCCATCAATTTGCCGATCTCTTTCGAGGCCGCATTCACCTTTGCCTGGGTACCATCGAACTCGGCCTGGAGCTTTTTCCTGTCATCGTCCAGTGCAATGATCCTGTCTACCAGCTCGGGCTGTTTAAAGCCTTTTACGCCGAGCCGGCGCTTAACTTCCGCTGTATCGCTACGCAATACATTCAATACTAACATAACCTTGGGTATTTGCGCAAAGATATGTTTTGCCAACCGATGATGGCGTTCCTATAGCGTTTACCTTTGCATCCTTATGTTGATTTCAGACGATTTACAGCAACGCTGGTGGACACTGGAAGCCAAACTGGTGGAACGTTTTGGCAAAAAGCCCGACCTGGAGGCCATTTTATTTCTGATAGGTATGCAGGAAACAGGTTTTGTGCAGGAAAAAATAACCAAAGAGCAGAAGCAGGACCTGATGCATGTGGCCGTATGCACCATTTTATCGTCCAGCGGGTATTATGCCCTGGAAGGGAAGGATCAGGACGGATGGCCGCATTTCAGGCAACTGAAAGAATTGCCCGTGCTGAACTTCATCGAACAGGAGCATTTTTTGAAGGATCATGTACTTTTGTATTTTGAGCAGCAGGGGTTTTAGACTACGGTCTGTAGTCCTAGTCTATTGTCGATAGTTTAGATCGATGTCAACAATTGTTCGGAAGGTTTGTAAGGTCACGATACATCCATAACCCCAACTTTTAAGTTGGGGCCGATTGTACGAACGATAATAGGCTTTAGCCATCAAGGCTCCTGGCCGTATAACGGGTATAATCATACTCAAAGGCTTGGTTCTTTGAAGGCTAAAGCCAGGAATTGCAAAAGTGCCTGGGCCCCAACTTAAAAGTTGGGGTTATATTCCATCTTACTTTTTTCTTCCAAAACAGCTAAGACATCGATTGCCAACACTATTTCCTGCATCCATTTGTATCGATAAACGCGGTCAACCCATGAACTATCGGTAATTTTGATTTTTGACTTTTGACTTTTGACTTTAATTTGCATCCCTAACTATAAACCCCGCTTTATGAATTTTCCGGCAGATGTTCGTTATACAAAAGACCATGAGTGGCTCCGTTTGGAAGGCAGTACCGCTACGATCGGTATCACAGATTTTGCGCAGCATGAACTGGGTGATATTGTATATGTAGATATCAGTTCCACCGGTAAGGCACTGGAGGCCGAAGAAGTTTTCGGTACCGTGGAAGCGGTTAAAACCGTGAGCGATCTTTTCCTGCCAGTAGCTGGAACCATCATAGAAGTAAATCCTTTGCTGGAAAAACAGCCCGAACTGGTGAATACCGATCCTTATGGCAACGGCTGGATGGTTAAGATGACCGTTACTGATACCGCTGCCGTTGAAGCGCTGATGAACAGCGAAGCTTATAGTGCACTGGTAAGCTGATCAGTTAACAAACTCCATTGAAACCTGCTTCATTTTTTCCCGGGATCGCCTGGCTAACGCTGGTAACGGTATTATTATGCCTGCCCGGATCAACGCTTCCGAAAAATCCGTTTTTTGAAAGCATCCATGCAGACAAATGGATACATATCTCCCTTTTCGCTATTCTTTTTCTCTTATTTGCCCGGCCATTCCGTAACCGGGAAATCAAAAAGAAAGACAACTGGCTACCCCAGATTGCGCTGGGCTGTGTTTGTTTCGGTATTGCCATGGAATTTGTACAGAAATACTGGGTTCCGAACCGTTCCTTTGAATTGCAGGATATACTGGCCGATACGGCCGGGACTATGTTAGGTTGGTTGATCAGCCGGAAAATCTGGGATTGGGGCAAAAAAATTGGTCCCGATAGAAATCGGGACCGCAACCAAAACTAACTGCTTATGAGAAAATTTTTAAAATGCCTCTTGTTATAATAAGAGATACAAACTGCGTGCCATCCACAAATCTTACTGTTAACGCTTTCCTAAGAGATACCGGCACTATTGTTTGTTGCTCTCAGATACAAAATTCTATATAATAGAGACAAAAAAGTGTCAAGGGTTTAACAAGAGAATGTTAAAGCATTCCCCAGACTGGGAAAAAAAATCAACGTTTTTACAAATAGTCGGTTTAGCGTTCATTACACATAGTAGTATTCGATAGCGACCGAAATTTGACTGGCAGTTCTTCAGATAAGATGTTAGCTGATGCCCGGGTTCAAATTATTTAGTGTAAGGGATATGCCCTTTCCTGAAAACGCAAACAAAAGCGTAGGACAAATTTCCGCAATGAAACAATCTGTCAGATGATTTGGTATAAGACACGGGGGTCGTCCATTTGTTTTCCGGCGAGCGCAGGGTTATTGGACAAACTAACGGAAAGGCTATGGGGTCTGGGTCGCACGTTTGTTTTGCTTTTGTTCGTTCCGTGTTCGTTTCGTGTTCGTTCCTTGTTCGTTTGGCCGTCTGTTCGTGTTTATACGGTAAAAACGGCTGTTTTTAGGTTAAACGAGTGTCGGGCAGATAATTATCAGCGCTTTTTTTTCCTATCTTCAGGCAGACACGCATGAATCAACCCCCAAACAGGCAATGCATCATGGGAATCGAAAAAGATATCCAGCAGCAGAACTTTCGTAATGACTACCAGAAAGCTGCGGTGAATATTCTTTTTTCGGCCAGCTGGATCAATGAACGGATCAAACAGTTTTTTGGACCAGAGGACATTACCTCCCAGCAATACAATATCCTCCGCATTTTACGCGGTGCGCATGCCCCTATGAGCACCCTGCAGATACGCGAACGGATGCTGGACAAAATGAGTGATACCAGCCGCATTGTGGAAAGACTGCTTAAAAAAGGACTGGTTGAAAAATGGGTCTGCCCCACGGATAAAAGGCTGGTTGACGTTGTGATCTCCCAGAAAGGACTGGTACTGCTTGAAAAACTGGACAATAAGAATGCCGAGCTCGATGGCATGCTCAAGGCGCTCAGCCCGGCAGAAGCCAAAATATTGAACAGTTTGCTCGACAAAATGCGGGATACTCCAAAAGAACTGTGAATTAACGCACCGACCCTGCGTAAATCATCCACAAACAAATCCCCGCGAAAAGCGCGTAGTATCTTTACATGATGAAGCGTTTATTGTTTGTTCTCTTCCTAATTATAAGCCTGCAGGGCCTCACCCAACCAAGTTCTCCGAATGTTGAATTCCGTGGTGTATGGGTGGCAACTGTTGACAATATCGACTGGCCCAGTAACCGCAATCTCACTGTTGCACAGCAACAGGCAGAGTTTATCAACCTGCTCAACATGCATGTGGCCAACGGCATCAATACGGTGGTTGTACAGGTACGACCTGCAGCTGATGCTTTATATGCTTCGCAGATAGAACCATGGAGTGAGTTTCTTACGGGAAAACAAGGACAGGCGCCTGTTCCTTTTTATGATCCCTTAACCTTCATGATCGAGGAAACTCATAAACGCGGACTGGAATTCCATGCATGGCTGAATCCTTACCGTGCCGTGTTCAGTATGAAATCATCTTCTGTGGCGCCCAATCATATCACCAGGGTTCATCCAGACTGGTTCCTGGTATACGGCAATAAAAGGGAGGGATATAAAAAATATTTCAATCCCGGTCTTCCGCAGGTAATGGAACACACAGCGAAAGTGGTGAAAGACCTGGTTACACGATATGATATCGATGCCATTCATATGGACGATTACTTCTATCCCTATCGCATCGCAGGCGTGGAATTTCCCGATAACCAGACTTACCTGAAATATGGCGGCTCCTTAAAAAAAGACGATTGGCGGCGCAGCAATTGCGACAGCATCATCCGGCTGTTGCATGAGACCATTCGCAGCGTAAAACCTTATGTAAAGTTCGGCATCAGTCCTTTCGGCATCTGGCGCAACAAAAGCCAGGACCCAATGGGCAGTAATACCCGTGGCGGCCAAACCAATTACGACGATCTCTATGCCGATATCCTTTTATGGTTACAGAAAGGATGGATAGATTATGTAACACCACAACTTTACTGGGAACGCGGGCACAAACTGGCCGACTACGATGTATTGCTCGATTGGTGGAACGAACATGCTTATGGGAAACAGTTGTACATCGGTCATGGCATTTACCGCGCGGGCAGCAATATGGCATGGCGTAACCCCAATGAAATACCGGCGGAGATACGCGCGTTGCGCAGCTACCCCAATGTACAGGGAAGCGTGTACTTCAGCAGCAAAACATTTGAGAAGAACCCCAATGGCTGGAATGACAGCCTGCGCAATAACTATTATCATTATCCTGCACTGGTTCCTGCGATGCCATGGATCAGTAATGCAATACCCAGCCAGCCTTTGCTGGAGAAATTGCCGAACAATACCATTAAGCTGGTGTATAAGGGTGAAAACAAGATCAAGGCTTTTGGCATTCTGGTATTGCCGCAGGAGGCTGAAGTTAAATTCGTGAACACGCAACTGGTCAAATTGATTGTATCCGACAAACTGGCAACGATTGACCTGGGCACCATTCCCGAAACAAAAGGCAAAAGGGTGTTTGCCGTTGCTGTGGACCGGAATAACAATGTGAGCCCGATGACGGAAGTCAGGTAATTTGAGAATGTGCTGATGTGTTAATTTGAAAATGAGGTTGGCATTGTTGCATGGCTATATTGTTGCATTGTTATATGGCTGTTGTATGGGCCGGGTGTTTCGGTAATACAACTATCTCGCTATATAACAATTAAGCCATTTACCCCCATTGTCGGGGATTTACCACAGGAGAATTACCTTTATTCCATGCAGCAGCAGGAACAGTTTGAATCTTTATACGATAGCCTTAACGAACAGCAGAAAAAAGCTGTTGACACCATCGAGGGGCCTGTGATGGTGATTGCGGGACCCGGTACCGGGAAAACGCAGATCCTCGGCGCCCGCATCGGGAGGATCCTGCTGGATACGGATACACAGCCTGAAAATATACTCTGCCTTACCTATACCGATGCCGGAGTTGTAGCCATGCGCAAACGTTTGCTGCGTTTTATCGGGCCGGATGCCTACCGCGTGAATATTTATACTTTTCATGCATTCTGTAATGATATCATCCAGGAAAACCTGTCGCTTTTCGAAAAAACATCACTCGATCCGGTTTCCGACCTGGAAAAGATTGCCCTGTTTAAAGAACTGATCGATGGATTTCCTAAAAATCATCCGCTTAAACGCTACCGTGGTGATGTGTATTTTGAAATACGCAACCTGCAGCAGCTTTTCAGTACAATGAAGAGAGAGGGATGGACTCCGGCATTCATCAACCAAAAAATCGATGCCTATCTTGCCGATATACCCAACCGGACCGAATTCACTTACCAGCGCGCTTACAAACAATTTCCCAAAGGCGCATTAAAAGAAAATAAGATTACCGAGGAAAAAGAGAAGATGGAAAAACTGCGTGCTGCAGTAAACGAATTCGACCGTTTCCAGGAGCTGATGCGCAAACGCAGCCGGTATGATTTTGACGATATGATCAACTGGGTGATCAAAGCTTTCGAAGAAAATAAAACCTTACTCGCCAGGTACCAGGAGCAATTCCTTTACATACTTGTAGATGAATACCAGGATACCAGTGGTACACAAAACCGCCTGGTAGCATTGCTCATCAACTACTGGGAGCACCCCAACATTTTTGTAGTGGGTGATGATGACCAGAGTATTTACCGTTTCCAGGGAGCCAACGTGGAAAACATGGAAGCATTTGCGGATAGTTACCGCAACGCTTTATTGACCATCGTTCTTACCAACAACTACCGTTCAACACAACCCATACTCGATATTTCAAAAACACTGATCGAATCCAACCAGGAACGGTTGGTGAAGAAGATAGAGGGACTGAGCAAGGATCTTATCGCTTCGCATCCCGATATCGGCCCGCTCCTGCACCAGCCAGAGATCAGGGAATACCAGACGCAGCGGGAAGAAATGATCGCTATCACGCTACAGACACAAAAATTATTAAAGGAAGGCGTTCCGCCGGGTGAGATCGGTATCATTTATAAAGAGAACAGGTATGGTGAAGACCTGTCGCAATATTTCGCGCAGCGCAACATACCGGTTTACAGTAAGCGAAATCTGAACCTGTTGCAGATCCCGCTTGCGCAGCAGGTCATCCTCCTGCTGAAATACCTCGCCGCGGAACACGATGTGCCTTATGGTGGTGATGAAATGTTGTTCGAAATATTACATTTCGAATGGTTCCATATACAACCGATCGAGATTGCCAAGCTCAGTGTGGCTGTTGCATCTAAACGGTTTGGAGATGACAGGACTTCTTTGCGCAAAGCTTTGTACGAGAAAATCAATGCTGCACCCGCCGATCTGTTCAGCCAGGGCGCACCTGTGGGAATGAAAGAAGCAGGATCGGCAATCGAAAAACTGATCGGCACTGTTCCGAATCATACGTTGGTAAACCTCTTCGAAACATGCATACGCGAAGCAGGTATATTGAACTGGATCATGCAAAGCCCCGAAAAACATTTCCATCTCAAAGTGGTGACGGTGTTGTTTGATTTTGTGAAGGAAGAAGCGAGACGCAATCCATCACTTACACTGGATAAGCTGGTAGACCTTTTTTCACTGATGGAAAAAGAAGAACTGGCTTTGCCGATGGTGCAGGTAAATGGCAGCGAAAAAGGCGTGAACCTGCTCACGGTGCATGGTTCCAAAGGCCTCGAATTCGCCCATGTGTTCATGGCCGGATGCAATGCCGGTAACTGGGAAAAGAAAAGAAAACCCGGCGGTGGCTACAGTTTTCCAGATACCATGTTCGATTCTCAACCCAAACATACTGATACGGAAGAGCTCCGCAGGTTGTTTTATGTAGGATTGACCCGCGCGCAAAAGCATTTGTATATTTCCTTCAGTCGCTTTAAAAATGATGGCAAGGAAATGGAGCCTTCTATGTTCCTTGCTGAAATACGGCAGTCACATCCCGAACTGGAACCAACACCAATAACAATAGATGAAACTACCCTGGCCGATTTTGCGATGGTGCAATTCAATCGCCAGCAATCACCTGAACTGGAAAAGATAGAAGAAGATTTTGTGACGCAGCTGCTGGATAAATTCGTGATGAATGTGACCGCACTGAGCAATTACCTTAAATGCCCCTTACAGTTCTATTTCCAGAACCTGGTTCGTGTACCAAGCGGCAAATCCGAAGCCGCAGAGTTTGGTTCAGCAGTGCATCATGCTTTGGAAAGACTATTTGGCAAGATGCAACAGACGGAGACCTTTCCTCCCAAAGAAGAATTCATCCTCGATTTTGAATGGTATATGCATCGCCACCGCGAGAATTTCACACGCGAGCAGTTTGCCAGGAGGATAGAATATGGACAGGAAGTGCTGAGCAGATATTACGATCAATACATCAACCAATGGAACCGCATAGTAGCTGTTGAAAGGAATATCCGCAATGTAGTGATACAGGGTATCCCCATCAAAGGCAAACTGGATAAACTGGAATTCGATGGCAAGTCTGTGAACGTGGTGGATTATAAAACCGGTGATATCGATAAGGCAAAAGATAAACTATCACCACCCAGTGAAAAAATACCCAATGGCGGTGATTACTGGCGCCAGGCGGTTTTTTATAAAATCCTCGTGGATCATTATGAGCAAAAGCAGTGGCGGGTGGCGAGCACAGAGTTCGATTTTGTAGAACCAGACAAAAAGAAAGTGTACCGCAAGGAAAAGATCTTTATCACACCGGAAGGCATTACCACCGTAACACAACAGATCAAAATGGTATGGCAAAAGATACAGGACCGGGATTTTTACCATGGTTGTGGAGAGGAAGATTGCCACTGGTGCAAATTTGTAAAAACAAACCAGCTGGCTGTGGCGTTGCATGATATGGACGATAGCGCAGAGCCCGAAGAAATATAATTTGTATTTCCATTCACAAACCAAGTGGCTACCGGGTCTATATTTGCCAAACGAAGCATAGTTGCATGAAGCGTTCCATCACACAGTTTTTATTTTCGGGTTTATTGATCGTATGGCTGACCGGCCTGGCTTCCTGTGCGAATATGCTGCCCCCGGGTGGCGGACCCAGAGACAGTTTGCCTCCAAGACTGGTTATGGCCACACCAAAAGACTCTGCCCTGAATGCTGCTACACATAAAATAACACTGGTATTTGATGAGTTTGTAACACTCGATAATGCATTTGCCAACCTGATCGTTTCGCCTTCTGTAAAAAATCAGCCGCTGGTAACTTCCAAACTCAACAATGTAACCATTACTATCAAAGACACACTGGAGCCCAATACCACCTATGCCTTCGATCTTGGCAATGCTGTAAGGGATGTAAACGAAGGAAATATCGCCAGGGATTTTACCTATGTGCTTTCTACCGGCCCGAAGCTGGATAGTAATACCTATAGCGGGAGAGTGTTGGTGGCAGAAACCGGCAAAGTAGACAGTACCAATATTATCGTGATCCTGCACAGCGACCTGTCGGATTCGGCCGTTTACAAAAAACAACCCCGTTACTATACGCGGTTGAATGGCAAGGGCGAGTTTCATTTCAAATTCCTGCCTGCCGGATCATTCGCAGTTTATGCGATAGACAAAAAATCCTACAACAAAACCTATTCGGACAGTTCTTTCTTCCTGGCCTTCCGCAACGCCCCGGTAATTGTTGGCGCCAACACACAGCGGGATACCTTATATGCTTACCAGGCGTATAAAAAAGATGCGGCAACGGGAGGTGGTTCTCCTGTCAGGCCGGCTGTTAAAGATGATAAACGACTCCGTTATACCATTGACCTCGAGGGTGGCCAGCAGGATGTTTTAAGCAATCTTAACCTGGGCTTTCAGCACAAGTTGACCAGTTTTGACAGCACCAAGATTGTATTGTATGACACTTCCTATAACCGGCTGCCCGGCTATTCTGTTTCGATTGATACCGCCGGCAAAAAGATCACCATACAGTATCCCTGGAAATATGGTACAGCCTACCGGTTACTGGTTGCCAAAGATGCTGTTGCAGATTCGGCGGGTACCACATTGAGTAAAGCGGATACCCTTCGTTTCCTGAGTAAAAAAGAAACGGATTATGGCAGCATCCGTATTCGTTTTACCAATCTGGATCTTTCCAGGCGTCCCATATTACAGTTCGTGCAGAATGATAAAATGGTGGATTCGTTCCCCCTTACCCAGGCTAATTTTTTTCGTAAAGTGTATCGTCCGGGCACTTACGACATGCGCATCCTGTACGATACAAACAACAATGGCAAATGGGATGCCGGTCAATTTCTTCCGAACAAGCGGCAGCCGGAGATCATTGTGCTGATATCAGGGCAGCTATCTGTTCGCGGCAATTGGGACAATGAGGTGAATGTTGTGTTATAACCCGGCCGGTTTAACAGGCCCGAATTCGTTGTAAACGGACGCATATCCTATCTTTGCGCTGTGCAACTCCCTTCCGCTTTATTGCAAAACGCTGTGGCTGAATTTGCCAAACTTCCCGGTATTGGTAAGAAAACCGCTTTGCGGCTGGTACTGCATTTATTGAAACAGGATGTCAGCGAAGCCCAGCAATTTGGCGATGCCATCGCGCGGATGCGCAGGGATATCAAGTTCTGCCAGCGTTGCCATAATGTTAGTGATGGCGATATCTGTTCCATCTGCGCCAATTCGATGCGTAATCAACGAATGATCTGCGTGGTTGAAAACCTGCGGGATGTGATCGCTATTGAAAGCACGCAACAGCATAACGGCACCTACCATGTGCTGGGAGGCATTATCTCCCCACTGGATGGCATCGGTCCCGACCAGCTGGCGATCGAATCATTGATCACGCGGATACAGAAAGAGGAAACCGAAGAACTCTTATTCGCTCTTAATCCCAATATACAGGGAGATACCACTATTTACTATATCCAGAAAAAGATCGCGCACCTGTCATGCCGGGTAACCACCATCGCCAGGGGTATTGCATTCGGCGGAGAGTTGGAATTTGCGGATGAAATGACACTGGCGCGCAGTATCGCCAACCGCCTGCCTATCCAACAATACGTTAAATAATATGGCAGTCGCCCGTCTCCGGCGGGTGGCAAATATCCTCCGGTCTCCGACCGCATCAATTTCATTCACCCCAAGGCAACCCATAATTTCCGCTTTCCGTATCTCTTTGTATTGCAACATTGAATAATTTGCGACCTTAACGGCAAATTGTACAACTATGCGAAAATGGGTAAAGATCGTACTGGTCATAATTGTGTTAGGCCTTATTGGCGCCAGCGCTGTTGTGTATTATGTGTACAATAAGCCCCACCGTGATGTGAGCAAGGAGAAAGGTGTTCAGTTATCGGCACAGAACTTGTACGATGCATTCCGCACCAACGAGACCGAAGCCAATAAACTATACCTCGATAAAGCGATCGAACTCACCGGTGAGGTTGGCAATGTAAGTACCAACCAGGATGGTAAAGTGGTGGTGGATTTTAAAACAAATGATCCGCTGGTCGTGATCAATTGTACATTCAAAGAAAACCCGGGCAATTTACAGCCGGGGCAAACCATCACTTTCAAAGGCATTTGCACCGGGTTTATCCCCGATGCCAATGTGGTGATCAATGAAGGGGTACTTGTTAAATAACACACAAACAACGCAACGATGAAATTTGTACTGGCATTTGTTCTTTTGACGATCGGATTTGCAGGCACTGTAGAAGCACAGAAAGTATTTGCAACACGTAATGGCAAGATCAGCTTCATTGCACCAAATGATGATGATGTAAAAGCGGTAAACAATGAAGTAACCAGCCGCATCGCCGACAATGGCCAGATCACTTTCAGTATGCTGATCAAAGGTTTCCGCTTTAAACTGGCGGAAATGCAGGATCATTTCAATGACCAGTACCTGCAAAGCATGACGTTCCCAAGAGCAGATTTCAAAGGCAATATCACCAACCTGGCTGATGTGAATTTTGGTAAAGACGGTACTTATAAAGTAACCGTTAAAGGAGACCTGAACATGCATGGTGTTACCAAAAACATGTCGGCAACCGGCACGATCGAAATAAAAGGCGGCAAACCCATTGCTACAGCACAGTTCACGTTAATGCTGAAAGACTTCAACATTGAGGCAAAAAGCGTAACCGATAAGGTAACGGTTGAGCTGAACTGTCAGTACCAGTAATCCCATTCTTTACATAAAACTGCTTTTATGCTGAACTCCGTAAAAAGGGTACTAGTCATCCTATGCCCACTACTGATCGCCTTGTCTGGCAGCTACGCACAGCAACAAACCGTAGACCTTTTTAAGATACAGGACAGTACCAACGCCTCCCTGCCTGTGAGCAATAAAGGTGAGCCGGTGATCAATACTTTTTATTCAACACGACTGGTAAATGGCCAAACAGTTGAGATCCTCGGGCCGGGAAGTATGGATTTCCGGATCAATCACCGTTTCGCACCAATCAATACCGGTATCTACAATTTCTTTGGTCTTGATGTTGCCACCATGCGTTTGAGTTTTGATTTTGGTATTGCCAAGAACCTGATGGTTGGTATCGGCCGTTCTACTACCAATAAAGAGTACGATGGTTTTATCAAGTACCGCATCATGCACCAGAAAGAAGGCAGTGTGCCGCTTTCTATTTCGTTGCTTGGTGCTATGGCCTACCGGACCATTGATATGGATAGCAGCCTGAAAGTAACAGGCGCCGACCGCACTTATCTTAATGCAGCAGTGCTGATCGCCAGTAAACTCAGTTCGCATACTTCGCTGCAGATATCTCCTACCTATACCCGTTATAACCGCATCATGAATTTCACCGGTGGCGACTTCGACATGTTTTCCATTGGTTTCCTTGCAAGGCAAAGGATCAGCAAGCGGGTAAGCATCAATGCCGAATACTTTGTACAGCTCACCAAATTCGATAACACGTATAATTCATTGTCGTTTGGCGTAGACATCAATACCGGCGGTCACGTCTTCCAACTGCATATCACCAATGCCACGGGTATGAATGAACATACTTTTATCCATGAAACCACCGGTTCATGGGCCAATGGCGATATCCGGTTCGGTTTCAATTTATCCCGGATATTCAAGATTGGCAAACAGGCCAAGACAAGCTATTAGAATACCGAATATTGAACAGGGAATATTGAATATTGAATGGAATTGGGAATTGGGAACTTGTTCAACGCACACCCTGATTCCCAATTCCCAATTCCTAATTCCCTCGACATTCGATATTCCCTGTTCAATATTCGATATTCCTTATCTTTGCTGCTCTACAACAGGCGGATTTGTTTATTGTTCGGCCTGTCGGCCCCGATTACTCGGGGTAAATCGAACTAATAAACGTTTAGCAGTGCCCCTTCACACTTCCTAGCGTTTCTGGTTCCGGCAGGCAGACCACAGCCAGCGCTGTAAAGCACTGTTGTAGGTAAAAAAGAAGCTATGGATATCAGAAAAGAGCTTGAAAAAAGAATTTTGGTGATCGATGGCGCCATGGGCACCATGATCCAGCGGCATAAACTGGAAGAAGCCGATTACCGCGGAGAACGTTTCAAAGACTGGCATACCGATGTAAAAGGCAATAATGACCTTTTATGTATCACACAGCCAGAGATCATCAAAGGCATCCACAAACAATACCTTGCTGCCGGCGCTGATATTATCGAAACCAATACATTCAGCAGTACCGTTATTGCTATGGCCGATTATGATATGCAGTCATTGGCTTATGAGCTCAATGTAGCCGCCGCACGCTGCGCCAAAGAAGCTGTACAGGAATTCCTGGCCGAAAATCCGGGTTCCGCTCCCAAATTCGTAGCGGGCGCTATCGGCCCTTTGAACAAAACATTGAGTCTTTCGCCTGATGTGAACAACCCCGGTTTCCGGGCTGTTACCTTTAATGAAGTAGCAGAAGCATATTATGAGCAGATCAAGGGTTTGGTTGATGGCGGCGTGGATATACTCCTGATCGAAACCATTTTCGATACGCTCAATGCCAAAGGCGCGATCTTCGCCGCGAAAAAATATTTCAGGGACCACAATACCGAACTGCCTGTGATGATCAGCGGTACGATTACCGATGCATCGGGCAGAACGTTGAGCGGTCAGACACTGGAGGCTTTCTACACGTCCGTGATGCATGCCAATCCCATCAGCATCGGATTAAACTGCGCCCTGGGTGCAGAAGAAATGCGCAGCCATATCGAAGAACTTTCGCAGATAGCCGCATGCTATACTTCTGCATATCCCAATGCAGGATTACCCAATGCCATGGGTGAATACGATCAGCAGCCACACGAAACCGCGCATTTTATTGAAGAATGGGCAAAGGAAGGTTTTGTAAACATCGTGGGCGGATGCTGCGGAACCACACCTGATCATATCAACCATATAGCCGAACATGTAAAGAAAATTGCTCCGCGACAATTGCCTGTCCTGGAAGCCGTTCTTTAAACAATAGCGGAACGGTTCATCGTTCCATCATAGAAATCATGAGCACTGCAACGATCAAACCCTTTTTACGTCTTGCCGGTCTTGAACCACTGGTCATCAGGCCCGAAACAAATTTTGTTAACGTTGGCGAAAGGACCAATGTAACCGGTTCCAAAAAATTTGCCCGACTGATACGTGATAACCAGTACGAGGAAGCGCTTTCCGTTGCCCGCCAACAGGTAGAGAGCGGTGCGCAGGTACTGGATGTAAATATGGATGATGCAATGCTTGACGGCATCAGCGCCATGCGCACATTCATGAATCTCATACAGAGCGAACCAGATATCGCCCGTATCCCCATCATGATCGATAGTTCTAAATTCGAGATCATCGAAGCGGGATTGCAGTGTGTGCAGGGCCGTTGCATCGTAAACTCCATTTCGATGAAAGAGGGAGAAGCGAAATTCATCGAACAGGCATTTACCTGTAAAGCTTATGGCGCTGCAGTGATCGTAATGGCATTTGATGAACTGGGCCAGGCTGATACCAAAGAAAGAAAAGTAGCCATCTGTCATCGCGCGTATAAAATCCTTACAGAACAAGTAGGATTTGCGCCGCAGGACATCATCTTCGACCCCAATATCTTCGCCATTGCTACCGGTATCGAAGAACACAATAATTATGCGGTTGATTTTATTGAAGCAACACGTGAGATCAAACGGTTGATGCCGCTGGCTAAAGTAAGCGGTGGCGTTTCCAATGTGTCTTTTTCATTCCGCGGCAATGACCATGTGCGGGAAGCCATTCACTCTGTATTTCTGCTTCATGCTATTAAAGCAGGGATGGATATGGGTATTGTGAATGCCGGGCAATTGGTTGTTTATGATGAGATCGAACCCACATTAAAGCAATTATGTGAAGACGTGATCCTCAACCGCAATAATGAGAACAATGAAGCCACAGAAAAACTCATACAACAGGCCGAAACCGTTAAGGCAAAAGGCAAAGTAGAAATAAAAGACGAGGCATGGCGCAATGAACCGGTTGAAAAACGACTGGCGCATTCCCTGGTAAACGGCATCACCGACTATATTGATGCAGACACAGAAGAAGCCCGTCAAAAATATGCCACTCCCCTGGAAGTGATCGAGGGTCCGTTGATGGATGGCATGGGTATCGTGGGTGATCTTTTTGGCGCAGGAAAAATGTTCCTGCCCCAGGTAGTGAAGAGTGCCCGTGTGATGAAGAAAAGCGTTGCCATCCTCACGCCCTATATCGAGGCAGAAAAAGAAGCCCGCAAGAAAGCCGGTCTTATCAATGCTGCCGGGGCTGCTAAAATATTACTCGCCACCGTTAAAGGTGATGTGCATGATATCGGTAAGAACATTGTGGGTGTGGTATTGGGTTGTAATGGCTATGACATTATCGACCTGGGTGTGATGGTACCTGCCGATAAAATCCTGGATACGGCGCAGAAAGAAAATGCAGATATCATCGGTCTCAGCGGATTGATCACGCCTTCTCTCGATGAGATGGTACATATCGCCAGGGAGATGAAACGCCGCGGTATGAAACAACCACTGCTTATCGGAGGCGCTACTACTTCGCGTATCCATACAGCCGTAAAGATCGCTCCCGAGTACCAGGATGGTGTTGTGCACGTGCTTGATGCATCACGAAGTGTAACAGTGGCCGGCTCTCTTTTGAGCAATGAACAGAAACCGGGTTTTCTGACCGATATCCGTGAAGAATATGTAAAGCTGAAGGCAGGTTTCGACAGTAAAAAATCTGTGAAGACTTACCTGCCCTATGCGGAGGTTTTGAAAAACAAAGTTGCGGTTGACTGGAATACACATACCACGCATACCCCAACATTCACCGGTACCAAAGTGATGGAAGATTTTGACCTGGCGGTATTACGTCCTTATATCGATTGGAAACCATTTTTTATCACCTGGGAAATGCATGGCAACTTCCCCGATATCCTCACCGATAGCGTGGTGGGTAAAGAGGCAACCAAATTATACAACGATGCCAATGCCCTGCTTGACCAGATCATTGCAGAAAAATGGCTAACGGCAAAAGGTGTGATCGGATTCTGGGAAGCAGCGGCCACTGATGATGATGTGGAAGTAAACAACGGAAAAGAAAACGTTCGCTTATCCTTCCTGCGCCAGCAGATCAAGAAAGCAGCAGATCAGCCCAATCTTTCCCTGGCAGATTTTATTGCGCCAAAAGCAAGCGGTAAAAAAGACTATATCGGCGCTTTTGCGGTAACACTGCATGGCATCGAAGAACATATCAAACGCTTCCAGGAAAACCATGATGATTACAACAAGATCATGTTACAGGCATTGGCCGACAGGTTTGCCGAAGCATTTGCAGAAGCCCTGCATGAGAGAACAAGAAAAGAATTCTGGGGGTATGCCAAAGATGAGGTACTCAGCAATGAGCAACTGATCAAAGAACAATACATGGGTATAAGGCCTGCACCGGGTTACCCTGCCTGTCCTGATCATACCGAAAAATACAAACTCTTTGACTTACTGGATGCCACCAAAGCCGTTGGCATTGAACTGACCGAAAGCCTCGCGATGTATCCTGCTTCTTCGGTATGTGGCTGGTATTTTTCCAATCCGAAAAGTCAGTACTTTGGTGTAGGAAAAATCCAGGATGATCAGCTCAAAGACTACGCCCAAAGAAAAGGTCTTCCACTGGAAACAGTACAAAGATGGCTGGCACCGGTGCTGGATTAAGCTTATTGAGGAAAAGGAAAACACACCAAAATGAAATTGTCGCGTTTAGTATTAGCGGTATTGTTGTTCATGCCTGTTGTTACACAGGCACAGCAACAAAAGAAAAAAGAAAGAAAACGGGAGATTTATTTTTCATGGGGCTACAATAAAGAGTGGTACACCAATTCGAATGTATATGTAAAACAGCCGGCACCGGGCTCGGCTTATACATTGCATAATGTGAAATCACATGATCACCCCGGGTGGGATGAAGGACTGTTCAGCACGCCCATCAGTATTCCTCAATACAACTACCGGCTTGGTTATATTTTCGATCGTAAGAAAGGTCTTGGATTCGAGATCAACTTCGATCATACCAAACACATCATCAAAGACGGGCAACAGGTACATGTTACCGGGGTAAGAAACGGCAGACATATTGATTCAACCGTTAATTTTTCGGAAGGGAACGGTTTCTATTATTACCTGAACAATGGCGCCAATTTCCTGCTCTTCAACATCGTAAAACGCTGGCATTGGTATGAAAGCAAAACCGGTGGATTCACGCTCGATGGTTTGGGAAAAGCCGGTATCGGCCCTGTGATCCCCCATGTACAGAATAGTTTTTTTGGCGAGGCCAATGATCCCGGTTTCCAGATCGGCGGGTGGAACCTTGGCGTCGAAGGAGGTGTACGTGCTACTTTCTTCAAACATCTCTACCTCGAATTCACCAATAAACTCGATTATGCCTCTTACGCAGGCCTGAAAGTATACCAGGGAACAGCGGAACAATCGTTCGGAACCTATGAGATGATACTTAGTTTAGGGTTTACGATACAGGCCGGAAAGAAGTTGCCGTGAGAGCTGGATCCTGAGGGGTTTTGTGAATGGTGGATGGTGAATGGTCAATAATGCTATTCACTATTGACCATTCACTATTCACAGACCCCCGATCATCTCTTTTCCAACAACCACCACAATCTTCTTCTCTTCTTGATCTGGAAGTTCTTCGAGATATAAGTTTGTATATGCGTCATGGCATCATCGATATCATCGGTGAGTAAGATGAGGTTTTTGTCTTCTGCCGATACCGTCCCTTTTGCGATCATCATATCCAGCGTTGCCATCAATGGTCCGTAATATTCTTTGCCGAATAATACGATGGGGAAATCGGTGATCACTTTTGTTTGCGCGAGCGTATAGGTTTCAAAAAACTCATCCATCGTTCCGATTCCTCCCGGCAGGATGATAAATGCATAAGAGTATTTTACCAGCAACACTTTGCGTACAAAAAAGTAATCGAAAGTGATCCATTTGTGCATGTAAGGATTGGGATACTGCTCATGTGGCAACCTGATATTACATCCTACAGACACTCCTTCGTTTTCAAATGCGCCCCTGTTGGCCGCTTCCATGATACCGGGACCACCACCCGTCATCGTGGTAAAACCCAGTTCCGCAATACGTTTACCAAACTCGCGCGCCACAGCATAATACTGGTCAGTTTCCTTAAATCTTGCCGATCCAAACACGGTAATACAGGGACCTACAAAATGCAGGGTGCGGAATCCGCGGATAAACTGCTTGAACAGATCCCAGGCAAATAGGAACTCATTGATCCTTGGCTTGGGGCCATCGAGATAAACAGATTCTTTGGCGGGAATAATTCTTTTAGACTTTTCCATTGACATACCTATTTTCAATACTTACCTGAGTTTAGCACAGTATTTGTTGCCATCAGCTTACCAAAACCGCTGTTTCATGCGAAGAACTTTACTTCTGTATTGCCTGCTATTGTTCGCAGGCACGCTTACCGCACAAAAAAAGATCGTTCTTGAAAAGGTTCGTTACCGTACAGCTTTCAATTATTTAGGGCAGCGCGAAATGCCGCAATTGCTTGCCCGCCATCTGAATACGCTGTTACTCCAATACCATAAACAACCGCTTGCAGATACCAATAGTATTCCTTTACAACAGATAACCAGCAACAAAGAGCTGAATCAAAAATACGATTATCAGAATACTGATACATCCTTATTACACCTGGTGATCGATATCATTGAAGTTTCGCCGGAAAACTTTCTCCCCCCACCTGAAACAGCAGCCGATTCTGCAACACGAAGCTCTGCAAAAACAATGTTCTACCTGAACACCAGGCTGATCGATGCCTGGAATAATTTCCATTACAACAAAACATTGCTGCTCTTACTAAAGGATCATCCCGGACCGGGAATGGGACATGAATCCCGGAACGTGCCAATCCATCCAAAAACTTTTGTTGAAGTAATCCGTTCGGGACTGGCTATTGCATTTGATCCCGGGAACGAGCAGGCATTGGTAGCGGTAAGTATGGCACCGCCATTCCAGATGGATGATTACCTGGCACCGGCGCTGATGGGCAAGAAACGCATCTTTGTGGATACCAGCAAAGGATTCTACCGCTTTACTTACCAGGGCAATGCACAGGTACTGCGCAGGGAAACTCCCTGGGCAGAAGAATTGATATGGAAAGGACGGCAGGCACGCCCTTATCCCCAGCAATTACTGCAGGTCATCAAATCCTCTCCTGGATACAATAATGCTACTTTCCTGCTTTTGCACAACGAATGCAGGGATGTTTTTAACGATAAGAACTACCAGGCAATCCTGATGGTGCAGATAGAACATGAACAAACCAGCTACATCTTTGATCCGTTCCATAGTTTTATGCCCGGCAACCGCCATGTATTGCTCTATGAAAAAGATACATTGGCTTTGTTCAGTATTAATAAGGACGTGCCGGATACCAGTAAAAATATTTTCCCTACCCGCATTTACAACGGTCTTGATACCAATTCGGCGATAACAGTTAATTACTCAGAGTCCTCCGGGCAAATCGTAAACACCACGTTGACTGAGCGAAGCCCAAAGCTAACGGCTGCATTTTTGCATCCGCTTTACCGATATGTATTAAAAGGAAAGATCAAAGGACAGGCTTTTACCATCAAATGCGGTGGTATCAACGGTGAGCTCAGAGAGTACTATCTCGGCGATCAACTGGTTTGTGTTACACAGGGCAAAAAAGCGCCGGAAAAATTTGTGGTTTTTGATGCATCTTTACAATCCGAAATTCTCAACCCATTATTATTGATCGGTTTCAATCCGTATTTTTTGGAATAAACTTTTTTTATGCGCGTCATCTCTTATAATGTGAATGGCATACGCTCTGCCATCAATAAAGGTTTTCTCGATTGGTTACAAACACATCCTGCCGATGTTGTTTGCCTGCAGGAAACCAAAGCAGTGCAGGAAAATGTAGAATACCAAAAGATTGAAGCGATGGGATACCATCATCATTGGTTCTCTGCGCAGAAAAAAGGGTACAGTGGTGTAGCTATTTTTACAAAGATCAAACCTGATCATGTAGAATATGGCAACAAACTGGAACAAAGTGATTTTGAAGGAAGGGTGATACGCGCAGATTTTGGAAATGTTACGCTGATCAATGCCTATTTCCCTTCCGGCACCAGTGGCGATGAACGCCAAACTTATAAATACCAGTGGCTGGATGAGTTCTTTGATTACCTGCAGGAATTACGCAAAGAAAGACCCAACCTGATTGTTGTTGGCGATTACAATATCGCACACCGCGAAATAGATATCCACGATCCAAAAGGAAATAAAAACTCATCAGGGTTTTTACCCGACGAAAGAAAATGGATGGATAAGTTTCTTTCCAACGGATGGGTTGATACTTTCCGCGCCATCAATCCCGATACCACAGGCGCCTACTCCTGGTGGAGCCAGCGCTTCCCTACAGTGCGCCTGCAAAACAAAGGATGGCGTATTGATTATATCTGTGTAACGGATCCATTAGGTAAGAAGATCAAAGACGCAAAAATATTCCCGGATGTGAAGCACAGCGATCACTGTCCTATTTATGCAGAAATTAATAATTAATAATTGGAATCAGTAATGCAATAGTTAAAGATCGCTCCACTCATAAACATCCAATTACTCAATTACTCATTATAATTATTAATTGTTAATTATTAATTACTAATTATCTCCCATGATCATCTACAACGTCACCACCAAAGTCAACTGGCAAATCCACGAAGCCTGGGTCTCCTGGATGAAAGAAAAACACCTGCAGGATGTAATGGATTCCGGCTGCTTTGTTGATAAGCGTTTTGTTCGTTTACTCGAAACAGATGAGAGTGAAGGACCTACTTATGCAGCACAGTTTCATGCGGCTACTATGGAGGACTATAAACGCTATATCGAGCACCATGCCCCGGCTTTGCGTAAGGATGTGATGGATACCTGGGGCGATAATTTCATCAGTTTCCGCTCCCTGATGGAGGTTGTGAATTGAGTGTGGAAACTTTCGAAATTTCATTTTGAGCGAACCAATTCTTCGGTATATTCTTTTGGATCACAGATTTTTCAACTGATTTACAAAACCGCTGAAACCATTGATGGCATTGGGTTCCAGCGATTTTTGATTTTTGATTGAACTCCTTTAAGTATCTCATGGTGCCTGAAATCCTTTACCTACATGGGTTTGGCCAAAACACTACAGGTAAAAATATTTTGCGGGAAGAGAAAAGCCAATAAATTTGTCGCCTTATTAAAATGTAAACAAACGTATATGAACAAAGCTGAACTGATTGCTCACATCGCTGAAGAAGCAGGTGTAACCAAGACACAGGCGAATGCCGCGTTGGATTCTTTTGTAGGTGCTGTTACCAAAACCCTGAAAAAAGGTGACAAAGTAACACTGGTAGGTTTCGGTACTTTCTCTGTATCTAAACGTGCTGCACGTACCGGCCGTAACCCACAAACAGGTGCTGCGATCAAAATCAAAGCTAAAAAGGTTGCTAAATTCAAAGCCGGTAAAGAACTGAGCGCAAAGCTCTAATCTCAGGGCAAACGAATTAAACCCTCGCAAATGCGGGGGTTTTTCTATTTTTGTACTCTTTATTTTTCATCAACAAAAAATCTAACCATGGGAAGAGGTGATAAAAAAACCGCCAAAGGAAAAAGATTCCAGGGCTCTTTCGGTAAATCAAGACCGGCAAAAGCAACTAAGTCTAAGAAACCTACTGTAAAACAGTCGTAGACAATTTGAAAATGTGCTGATTTGAAAATGTGGTAATTTGAAAATTTGAAAATGCTGCGTTGTCAAAGTGTTAAATGGCTACATGTTATTAAAACAACAAGGCAACCGTTTAACAATATAACAATGCAACCTTGGCAGATTCATTAGCACATTTTCAAATTTTCAAATTACCACATCATTTCCCCTTCGCCGCAATCTCTCCTATCGCCATCACCAGCTTATCAAGATCAGCTAATTTGGTGTAAACATGCGGGGTGATCCTTACACAGGAAATGTTCTCCCAAACGATGCCTACTGTGTGTATTTTGTAGTTAAGGAACAACGCATTGTCCAGTTCTGCGGGTGTCATACCGTCGATACTTATGCCACAGATGGCGCAGGAATATTCGGGTTTGAATGAAGTGTGTATCCGCACCTTTGGAATATCTTTTACTTTTTCTGCCCAGTAATTTTTCAGGTAACGTATCCTTTCTTCTTTTCTTTTACTGCCAATCGCATTGTGAAAATTCACCGCTTCGCCGATGCCCTGTTCTATCGGGAAACTGCGGGTGCCCAGTGTTTCGAATTTGCGGATATCAGTTCCCCTTGGTTTGTCGTTACACACCAGCGGCCATATCTTCTCTATTTTTTCTTTTTTGATCCATAACATCCCGCTTCCGATCGGCGCACTCAGGAATTTGTGCAGGCTGGTACCAAAATAATCACAGCCCAGCTCCGGTATTTTGAAGTCGATCAATCCAAAAGAATGCGCCCCATCCACGATCACTTCCAGGCCATGTTTCTTAGCCATGGCGCTGATTTTTTTTACGGGCATGACCTGCCCCACCCAATTGATCACATGCGTGATATGCAGGATCTTTGTTTTAGGGGTGATCGCTTTTTCAAAAGCAGCTACGATCTCTTCATCATTCTCTATCGGGAACTGGAAATTAAGCTGTGTGTATACAACGCCTTCCCGCTTCTCACGCTGGCGCCAGGCATGGATCATATTGGGATAGTCCTGTTTGGTGCCGATCACTTCATCGCCGGCTTTCAGGTCAAGACCAAAGATCACCGTATTTAATGCTTCGGTGGCATTTCGATTGACCGCTATCTCTTCCGGTGAACAGCCTGCCAGCAAAGCCAGTTTCTGCCGCAATGGCTCACGTCCCGCGTCCAGGATCCGCCACATATAGTAAGAGGGCCCTTCATTCGACAGCTTATTATATCGCTCCACCGCTTCCTGCACAATACGCGGCGAAGGACTTACACCACCGTTGTTCAGGATGATCAGGTTGGAATTAACGGTGAATGATTGTTGTATTACCGACCAGTAATCCTCATCCGTTGCGGCTTCTGCTGGACTAAGGCCATCAACCCGCTGACCCGCTGATTCCCATTCGGCGGCATGAAGCTGGTTAAAAAGACTATTGGCTGAGAAAGCGCCGGCTACCAGGCCCAGTTGGCGGATAAATTTTCTGCGTGGCTCCACGGTGTAGATATTGAGCGAGAAAGTTAACAATTCCTGTCAGTATTTTCCGGCTTATCTTTGCTCCGAATCAAGAGCTATGAGGAAGCGCATTATCTATACCGCCTGTTCCCTTTTTTTCCTGGGCTTTGCGCAGATAGCCACTGCACAATGTTCTATCTGTACAAAAACCGCCTCCCAACTGGGTGAAGGCCCCGCCTCTGCACTTAACTCCGCCATCATCTACCTCGCAGCTGCTCCTTTTGCAGTAATGGGGTATATCGGTTATAAATGGTGGAAGAATGAAAAGCGGATCACAGATTGATATGATTTGAGGTATCATTTCACGGATGGATTTTATCTCCGTGGTTTCTGTATCTCCGTGCCCCTGTGTTGAAAAAAGCTCACAGAATCGGGGATTTGATTTATGATTTAGGGATTGGTTTCACGCAAAGGCGCCAGGGAAGCAAAGGCGCGAAGCATTAGTGAAGGAACTGCTGAACAAATTTGTAGAGGTTTTTTTCCGCAGAAGCTTCCCATGCTTTCTTCAACACCTCCTTATCAATATCTTTCATCCGCTGTTGCCTGATCAGGTGATAGGCTCTTTCTGCAAACAACCATGATTTGTCTTTTGCCTGTTGCTGATGGGCCTGTATCTTCTCCCATAATGCATCCACACCCGTTCTTTCAGTAGCAATCGTTTTAATGATGGGAATCTCACTGCTGGTACGATGAAACGCCGGCGCCAGCATCGAACGCAGGTGTTTCACAAAATGATCTGCATCCGGCCGGTCGGATTTATTCACCACAAAAATATCGGCGATCTCCATCAACCCGGCTTTCATGGTTTGTATTTCATCTCCCGCTTCGGGTACCAGCACAACAACAGTGGTATCCGCCAATGAAGCGATCTCTATCTCGCTTTGTCCTACACCCACTGTTTCAATGATCACCTGGTCAAAACCAGCGGCTTTAACTACTTCCGCAATCTCCATGATCCTCGGATGCAGGCCGCCCAGGCTGCCGCGCGTGGCCAGTGAACGGATAAATACATGGGGATGATTATACCACTCGTTCATCCGGATCCTGTCGCCAAGCAATGCTCCGTGATGAAAAGGAGAAGAAGGATCCACGCAAAGCACCGCTACTTTCTGTTCCTGTGCAATCATAGCGGCAACCAATGCATCGGTGATCGTGCTTTTGCCTGCACCGGGCGGACCGGTGATGCCCGTGATCTTAGCAGAGGAACCGGGCAGGCTCTGCAGAAATGTTTCATATCCCGGCTGCTCATTCTCCACCAGCGAAACAGCTCTTGCGAGTGAAGCCATATTGCCCTGCCGGATCGCTTGTAATAATTCCGCCCACATGATTGCTAAAGTAACCCGGATAACCGAATTTAGACGCATGGTGTTGAAAAATAAATGGCGCGAAGACTGGATCACATCATGCCTGCTCCTGCTGTCCATAGGATTGGTTTGCAGCCGCGCCATGGTCTCCATTTTTTCTATTGCCATCTTACTTCCCTGGCTAACCGGCTTCCGTTCACCTGTATTTAAAAAAGAACAGCTCATTGCAGTGATACTATTGCTGGCACCAGTGACGCTCTCTTTTTTCTGGAGCGATGATAAAAACACCTGGTGGAACGGGCTTGCGGTAAAACTTCCATTGCTGGCAATGTTGTTTGGCTGTAGCGCTGTGATGCTTCCGTTGCAAAAAAGACTGATTGTCTGTATAGGTTTTCTCTTTATTACCTGCATCGGATGCGCATGGAGTATATGCCATTATATCGCCCATCCCGCCTCAATGGAAGCGGCCTATCTCAAAGCCAAAGTATTGCCCACACCAACGGATAATGACCATATCCGTTTTAGCTGGATGGTGGTAACAGCCATATTGCTTGGCATCCAGTGCCTGGAATATACACGCAGATGGCAACGTTTCATACTGATCGTATTCATGTTGTTGCTGACGGCCTACCTGCATTTACTGGCTGCACGTACTGGGCTGATCTGCTTATACGCGGCCATATTCACCTGTTGCTGTTACCAGTTATTCATCCGTAAAAAATGGAAAACGGGGTTGCTGATCGTTATAGTAGCTGTTACTGGTGCATGGTTAGCTTATCAAACCATGCCCACGCTGCGCAACAGGGTGCAATATGTACTGTATGATCTGCGGATCAACAACAGCCAGAACCCAAGCCCGGGGTATAATGATGGTGCAAGGATGTTGTCGATACGTGCGGGTTATGAACTGGCTAAAGAAAATCCGTCTGCCGGTGTGGGCTTTGGCGATCTGCGTGCTGCCATTAACAACTGGCATGAACAGCACCATCCGCAGAGTCTTGCGTACGAACGTTTTCTCCCGGCCAATGAATGGATGGTATATGCGGCAGCGAGCGGCTGGCCGGGTATGTTCTGTTTTACTGCGGGATTGTTTTTGCTGCTGTACAACTGTACC